>Ga0208480_1000080_pt1 | contig 39701 bp, 33 predicted proteins | sample NGESurshal092012_4_FD_184485 | JGI IMG/M metagenome (GOLD analysis project Ga0208480, IMG submission 184485) | Arctic peat soil microbial communities from Barrow, Alaska - NGEE Surface sample F53-1 shallow-092012 (SPAdes) | ecosystem: Environmental > Terrestrial > Soil > Wetlands > Peat ... | reverse complement strand
CATTTATAGCCCGTTTCGCCGTCACATCGCTGGTTCACCTGTTGTCTTACCGAACCCGACGAAAATTCCCCAACTGATGAAGGAGTACGGCGAATGGCTTGGCAACGCCGAGCCTATACCGGCGACTAGCTTTAAAGCGCATTTCCGGCTAGTAGAAATTCATTCTTTTGCCGACGGCAACGGACGCGCCGCGCGCCTCTTGATGAACTTGCTTTTGCTTCGTGAAGGATACCCACCCGTTGCCGTGCGCCCGGAAGACCGGCAGGAATATCTGGACGCGCTTCAACACGCTTCCATGCAACACGACCTCAAACCGTTCCAGACCTTCATGCACCGGCGACTGGACGCAACGCTAGGGGAGTACTTGAGCGCCTTGCAAGAAACGCTTCCCCCGGAACCCAAACGCGATGAACCCGCCGCACAGCCCAAGCCGTGACGTTGCGCAAAATGGATCATCTCAACAGCTCACGCCGATGACACCGCCGCTCTCACATCCTTCAACGAGACGCACCACGATCCATATCCACGCTTGCGGCCGCTGGGATCGTCCTCGATTTGAAATAGCACGTCGAGCTTGGTCCCTGAGGCGAAGAGCTGGGAGCGGTCGCCAAAATTCCAGGCCTTGCAGAACAGCATGCGGCCATTTTGACGGAGCGCCACGTTGAAGTGCTTGCCATCTTTCAAGGCTCTCGCGGGACCGGCTACTTCGACGTTCGGACTGTAGAAAATTGGGGATGGATTGCCGAATCCGAATGGTCCGAGCGCGAGCACCTGCTTTATACACGGCTCGGTCAGATCCGTGAAGGATGCTTCGGCGTCGATGACGAAGCGCGGCCGCAGATCCTCGGGCGCTAACTTGGCTCCCGCGAAATCGTTGAAGCGGCGGCGGAACTCTTCCAGGTGTGCGGAATGGAGAGTCAATCCGGCGGCCTGCCGATGCCCGCCGAATCTGGTGAACAAATCCGGCATGCTTTCGAGCGCTTCCAGAAGGTGAAACGCCGGAATACTGCGCCCGGAACCGGAGAGGCAAGGTTGCTCCTCTTCGACGGTTGTCGCGGCATCGCTGAGGACGAAGACGGGGCGGCTGAAGCGCTCGACCAAACGGCTGGCGACGATTCCCAAAACGCCCAAATGCCATTTCGGCCCTGAGAACACCATGGCGGCCGCCTCCGGGGCAAAGGCTTCTTCTTCGCATTGCTTCAGAACCGCGTCGATAATTTCGCTTTCGACTTGCTGACGCTCGCGATTGAGCGTATCCAATTGTTCGGCGAGATTGCGGGCGCGGTCCGGGTCGTCGGTCAGAAACAGCTCGATTACGTCGCGGGCGGTTGCCATGCGGCCGGCGGCATTGATCCGCGGCGCGAGGCGGAAGGCAACTTGATGCGCCGAGGGGCACTCGCCTTCTTCAAAACCCGCGACGGTCAACAACGATCTCAGCCCGTGATTGCGCACTTGGCGGAGACCGGATAGGCCGCGCAGCACAATCACGCGATTCTCTCCGGTGAGAGGAACGATATCGGCGACCGTGGCAATCGCGACCGGTTTCAGGAACGAATCGAGGAGAGCCGCTTGCCGCGGTTGAGGCAATCCAGCGCGGTTGAGCAGCGCCTGCACCAGTTTAAATGTGACGCCCGCGCCGCAGAGATTCTTGTTGGGGTAAGCGCAATCGCGGCGATTCGGGTTCAGGACCGCGAGGGCTGGGGGCAATTCGGCTTCGGGCAAGTGATGGTCGGTCACGATTACATCAATGCCGAGAGAATTCGCATGACGAACGACATCGTTTGCGCGAATGCCGGTATCCACGCTGACGATCAGCCGCACGCCGTCACGGGCGGCGCGATCGATTATGTCGCCGCGCATGCCATAGCCTTCGCTGAGACGGTGCGGAATGTGAAAATCGGCGCGGCCGCCCAGCAACTCGATGACTTTTTCCAGCACGACGATGGATGCCGTGCCGTCCACATCGTAATCGCCATAGAGAAGAATCGGTTCATGCGCCTGGATTGCAGCGCCCAGACGCGTTACGGCGCGATCCATGTCGCACATCAGGAAAGGATCGTGCAGAGAATCGAGCGCCGGAGATAAGAAATTCGCTGCTTCGGACGGTTCGACAAAACCGCGGTTGGCCAAAACGGCCGCGAGCAGAGGGTGGATTCCGAGACTCTGTTGCAGGGCGTTCGCGGCGTCACTTGAATCATTGGGCAACACCCAATGAGCGGACGCCCGCACCCACTTTGGCGCGATACTCCTGGCGGCCATCAGTTCTTCGAGAAATAGCCCCCGAGCGATCCATCGTCCGGGTCCTGATCGTCGTCTTCCGCCGCGGCTTCGAGCTCGGCAAGGATGTCATTCAACGATTGATACCAGTCCGTATGCAACTCATACACGTAGATTCGGCTTTCCAAGGCGAACGAAAGCTCGATCGAACAGGTGAAACCTTCATAGGCCTGCAATTGGCGCAGGCGAGTTTCGAGACTCCGTTTCTCATCCCTGGAGAAGTCGGCGTCTTCTAATTGATCGAGCGCTTCATCGATCTGATCGAGAGAGAATGGCTGCTGATGAAAGACGACCAGGGTTGCACCGGCTTTGCGCGCGGTAGCCAGGAACTCCCGAAAATCGGGATGCCGCTCGGTGTCCCAAAGCACTTGAGCGAGAGAGTCCATCATGCGATGATAACCATGAAAAACAGCCAAGTCGGACTCGTCGAGATAGGCCTGCATCTCCGTTCTTAAACTTTCCAGGTCTAGGGCCATCCGCTTCAAGCTATCAGATTCAGAATTCTTTACGGGGATCGCCGCCCGCCGAGGCTCAAATGAGTAACCTCGATTCGAAATGAGACATCGTTTGGAAGAGCGCTCAGTACTTTAGAAAGCGAACACCATCCACTTGCTTCGGCTAATCGTATACGCCTTCCTATTCCTCTGCGGAGCAGGGGAAGCGCTTTTTGCGCAAAGCGGCTTTGTCAAATCCGGCGATCAGCCGATTCCGGGAGCAACGGTCAGCGTCACTCAAGGCGCTCAGACGTTTGCCACCGTCACCGATGAAGACGGCCATTATGTTTTTCCGTCGCTTGCGGCTGGAACCTGGAGCGTGACTATCGAAATGTTCGGATTCGAAACGCTCAAAAAAGATGTCGATTACGGCGCAGCAAAAGGACCAATGAATTTTGACCTTCAGTTGAAGGAATCGCCACTTGCGCAGCGGCTGCGGCAATACGCGGCGCGGCGTAGTGGAGCGGCCGGCGGAGGAGCGCCCGGGAATGGCGCGGGGCGTCTTGGCGGCGCCGGCGGACAGGCAGGTGGGCTTACGAACCGAGCGGCCAATGGCCAGACGGGAGGTAATGCGGCTGGGAGCCAGCAGCAGATCGATCAGCAACTTGAGAATGAGCTTAATTCCCAGCAGCAGAGTTTCACGGCGGCGCCCCCGGGGAGCCAAAGCAGCAATGAATCCTTCTTAGTTTCGGGAAGCCTCAGCCCGGGAATGGCGCAGGGCAATCAAGCCGATTCCGGACCGGATATGCGATTCATGGGCCAGGGACTGGGCGGCGCGAACGGGAATCCCACGGCGCCGGGATTCGGCAGTAACGGACAGGCGGGAGGCGCACCCGGCGGGGGTGGTTTTGGAGGCGGAGGGTTTGGCGGCGGCAGAGGCGGCGGTGGAGGTTTCGGCCGAGGCGGTTTTGGCGGTCCTGGCGGACCCCGGCGGCCCGGACAGACGGCCGGCGCAACGTTCGGAAACCGGCGGCGAAGGACCCAACAGATTCACGGTCAAGCTTCGTTCACCTTAGAGAACTCGTCATTGAACGCAAAGCCATTCTCCATAAATGGCCTGGACATTCCGCAAGCCGGCTACGCGCAGAGCCGTTTCAGCCTGATCGTGGGAGGGCCGCTGGTGATTCCGAAGATTGTGAAAGATCCGAGCACGCAATTCTTCATCACCTATTTCGGAACCCGCGCCAAGACACCGGAGTTGTTTACCGAAACGGTCCCGATGCTGGGCGAACGACAGGGCGATTTCGCACAAGCCACACAGTCGCTCGGAACATCGGCGACCAGCGTTCCGGTAACGATCTACAATCCGAGCACCCATCAGCCGTTTGTCAACAACGTTATTCCGAGCAGCCTGTTGAGTCCCATTGCGCTGGGGCTGCTCAATTACTATCCGCGTCCCAACGAGCCTGGAAATGCGAATAATTATCAGGCCGAGACGGCTCAGGCTACCAATTCAGATAATGTCGGGGTCCGGATCCAGCGCAACGTCACAAAGAAAGACCGGCTGTCGCTGAATTTCCAGTATCAGGACAGGAGCGGGACTACCGCGCAGCCGTTCGGATACGCGGATACGACCAGTGGTTACGGGATGAATTCCCAACTGCAATGGACGCGCAACATCGGCTCCATTGCGATCAGCAACGCGCAGGTGAGATTCAATCGCAACACCAGTGAAGTCACTCCCTACTTTTCGCTTCTCGGCAATCCCGCGGCGCAGCTAGGCATCCAGGGTACGTCTCCGAATCCGCTCGACTATGGGCCGCCCACGCTGAACTTTACGAACTTCGCTACGCTCAGCGATTCGACGGCCACGCTCACCCGCAATCAAACGCAGGCCGGAACGGAAAGCATCAACATCCTGAAGGGGGTACACAGTATCACGTTGGGCGTGAGCTTCACGCGAGCGGATTTGAGTACTCGCACCAATCCGAACGGGCGGGGGACCTTCAGCTTCACAGGAATCGCTACGAGCGAATTGAGCGCGTCGGGTCAGCCAGTGACGGGCACCGGTTACGATTTGGCCGATTTCCTGCTAGGCGATCCACAATCGAGCTCTATCCGATATGGCTCGACCAGTAACTACTTTTTACAGAATCAATGGGCCGGCTACGCGCAGGATGAATGGAAGGCGCGTCCCAATTTGACGTTGGTTCTGGGCGTCCGCTACGAGTTCTTTTCACAGTGGACTGAAAAAAATGGGCGATTGGCCAACCTCGACATTGCGCCCGATTTCACGAACGTCTCGGTTGTCACGCCAAATCAGCCTGGTTTGTACACAGGCGCTTTTCCGAGCGGGCTGATCAATCCCGATTACGACAATTGGTCTCCGCGGGTTGCGCTTGCCTGGAAGCTGCCCTGGACCAAGCGTTCGACGGTGGTGCGCGCCGGTTACGGGATTTACTATAACGAGCAAGCCTATATCCAGCTTGCCGAGCAACTTGCCCAGCAGCCTCCCTTTGCCATTTCGAATGCGGTTAATACAAGCGTGAACAACCCGCTGATATTGAAGACGGCGTTTCAAGCCACTTCTCCGCAAGACATCACGAATACATTCGCGGTCGACCGTTACTATCGAACCCCCTACGCTGGCACCTGGAACGCAACTATTCAACACGACTTCGCGGGCGGATTTTTTGTAGAAGCCGGTTACATGGGCACCAAAGGCACGCATCTGGATGTAAGAATACTGCCGAACGAGCTGCCTCCGGGAAGCCCGCTTCAGTTGGTCGAGCGGAACCAGTTAGGCGACGCGGTCGGCTTTACTTACGACGAGCCGGTGGGTAATTCCATCTTCAACGCGCTGCAGATTCGGGCGGTTCGCCGATTTAACCACGGCCTATCGTTTAATGCGTTTTATCAATTCGCGAAGTCGATAGACGATTCTTCGACGTTTGGCGGGGCGGGCAATACGGTAGCGCAGAATTGGCTGGATATCGCGGCCGAGCGCGGGCTTTCCAGCTTCGATGTGCGGCACGAGCTGCAGACAAGCTTTGTATGGACTTCGCCAGTAGCCGCTCCGGGTTCGCGAATCGCAGCGGACAGCAAAGTCGGTCGGTTATTAAAGGATTGGCAACTGAGCGGAGCGATCACTCTTCAGACTGGAAATCCTCTGACTGCCAGAGTCCTGGGAAATACGCAACAGCTTGCGCAGACCGGCGGCATTGGCAGCGGGCGAGCGGAGGCGACGGGCGAGCCGATCGAATCCGGTACCGGGTTCTTCAATCTGGATGCCTTCACAACGCCTCCTCCAGGCCAATATGGCGATGCTGGCCGGAATACAATTCCCGGGCCGGGGACGTTCGGTCTGAATCTCGCGTTTGCGCGGTCGTTCACGCTGAGCGAGCGGAGACGGCTGGAATTCCGCGTAGAATCGAACAACGTGCTGAACCATGTGAACTACACGAACCTATATACAGTTGTAAATGCGATCGACTACGGCTTGCCCAGCGCGGCCGGGGCGACGCGCACGTTGGATGCGGTGGTGAGGTTCCGGTTTTGAAGATCACGGTGCTTTTAATGGCGGCTCTGCTGGCGACGCAGCCGATATTGCCCCAGCAGCGGCCCACGTTCTCGACAACGACGAACGTCGTGGTGGTCAATGTAACGGTGCTTGACCGGAATGGCAACCCCATCGACAACCTGACCAAAGAAGACTTCCAGCTTTATGAAGACGGCAAACTGCAGAAGCTGCAGGCGGTCGACTTGCAGCGGTTGAACAACACGGTCCTTCCACCGTTGCAGCAAACCGAAGCTCAGCCGGTGCAGCAGTCGAAGGGATATAATCCGCAAGGCGAAAAGAACGCGCTGAGGGCCAGCATGATCACGAAATATCAGGACCGGCGGCTGATGGTCCTACTGTTCGATTTCTCGTCCATGCAGCCTGCCGAGCAGATCCGGGCGAAAGAAGCGGCCATCAAGTTTCTGACCAACCAGATGACTGCAAGCGATACGGTCGCCATTATGGTCTACGGAAACGAGCTGAAAACGGTTCAGGATTTTACTTCGGACCGGGACCTGCTGATCGCCACAATCGACAAATTTCGGATTGGTGAATCGAGCGAAAACGCCACATTCGCCGATGAAGGCGCCGACGCTCAGGATCAAAGCGGGCAGTTTGTCGCCGACGAAACCGAGTTCAACATCTTCAACGCGGATTTGAAACTGGCGGCGCTCGAGGACGCGGCCCGTACGCTCGCGCAATATCCGGAAAAGAAAGCGTTGATCTATATCTCGAGCGGCATACAAAAGAACGGCGTCGATAACCAATCGCAACTGCGGGCGACCGTGAACACGGCAGTCCGGTCGAATGTGGCCTTTTATCCGATTGATGCGCGCGGCCTTTCCGCACTGGTTCCGGGCGGCGACGCAACGCAGCAAGGCGCGGCGGGCAATAACCTGTACAGCGGGGCCGGGCAGCGAACGCTGAAGGAGAATTTCAATAATCAGCAGGAAACGCTTGCCAGTCTGGCGCTGGATACCGGCGGCAAAGCGCTGCTCGATTCAAACGACCTCACTGAGGGAATGCGGCAGGTCCAAAAGGATTTTTCCAGCTACTACGTGCTCTCTTACGTCAGCACGAATACCGCGCTCGATGGACGCTACCGCCGCATTCAGGTGAAGCTTTCGCCGCGGGTGGCCAATCTTAGAGCCAAGCTCGATTATCGGCAGGGCTACTACGGTCCCACTACTTTTGCGAAGATGCGCGATGTGGATAAGGAAGCCCAGCTTTCGCAGGCGCTGCTTTCGGATAACCCGGTTACCGATTTGCCGATCGCGGTAGAGGTGGACTACTTCCGGCTGGAGAAGGACAAGTACTTCGCGCCCATTTCGGTAAAAATTCCGGGATCGGCTCTGGCTTTTCACAGCAAGGGCGCGAAACAGGCTACGGAGCTCGATTTCATCGCTGAGGTGTTCGATGCGCGGGGTAGATCGGCCGCGACCGTGCGCGACACCATCCCTTTAAAGGTGAATGAGAACGTTGCCGGCGAGGTGGTTCGAAAAAGTATCCAATACGACACGGGCGTGACGCTGACTCCCGGCAGTTATAAACTGCGATTCGTAGCTCGCGAGAACGGCGAGGGGAAGGTGGGCACTTTTGAGACCCCCTTTACGATTCCGGATCTAAATGCCGAGAAGACGCTGAAGATCAGCTCAGTTGTTTTGAGCAATCAGCGGGAGCCGCTGGAGCAGCAGGTTGGAGGCGTGAAGAATAACAAAAAGTTGATCGCCGAGAACCCGCTGATCGACAATGGGCAAAAGCTGGTGCCGAATGTCACCAGGGTCTTTAGGACGGGACAGAATTTGTTCGTCTACGTAGAAGTTTACGATCCGGGTATTCCGGTGAACCTGCCGGAGAACTTCCGGAGGGCGGATGTAGAGGCAAATCTGGCACTCTACCGGAGCGGCAAGAAGGTGTTTGAGACTTCGCCGGTGCGAGCTAGCCGGCTGACGGAGAGCCGGGAGAGTACGCTGCCAGTGTGGCTGCAATTTCCGGTTTCGCAGGTCGAACCGGGGAAATATCGATGCCAGGTGAACCTTATCGACGAGTTCGGACGCAAATTTGCGTTTCCACGCGCCTCGCTCGCCATTCTGCCGGTAGCTGCCGCGAAAAGCGCGATGGAGTAGTTCCGGCAGTTTGGTTGGAACCTTAGTCAAACGAGGGTTCTATGTTCTCCTATTTATTGCATAAATCTGATAGGATGGCGGTATGCGAATCAGTTATAGCTGCCTGCGCGCGAGATTTTCGTTTTTCTCGAAGCAGGTGATGCTGGTCATCGGCCTGATCACTCTGCCGATCACCGTGCGATTGGAAAAGGTCTCAGCTAAGCCTATTCCGGCGAAGCCCGCTCAGCCGGCCCATCCCGATCCGCGCACTATCAGCCTTCGCAAATTCTTTTCCCGCCTGCATTGCCCCGTCCTTTATCTCGCCGACGATTTTGTGCATGCCGCCGACGACAATCATCTCGATTGGCGTTTATTGCCGAGCATCTCGGTTGTGGAGTCGGGCGGAGGAAAAGCTTACCGGAATAACAATATCTTTGGCTGGAACAAGGGCCAGGAACTGTTCCCGACGGTGCGCTCCGGCTTAAACCAGGTGGCTTTTAAGCTTGGCCGAAGCCCGTTATACAAGAACAAGGATTCGGTGGGCAAACTGCGGTTATACAATCCCGACGAGAGCTACGTAGGCACGGTCATGACAGTGATGAACCGGATCAGTCCGGTTGTGAATTTGCAGCGTGGTGAGAGAATTATCCGGCGGCGGAATGAGTTCGTGTACGCGGCGGAGTAGAAGGACGACGCCCAGCGCTTAAGCAGCGGCAAGCATAGCCGCTTCGCGGAGCGCTTCAATTCCCATCCGATAGCAGAAGTCGCCGAATCCTTCTCCGGGCCGACGCGCATCCCGGTAATATTCGATGACGGGCCGTAGACGGCCAGGAATTTCCGCTCGCTTTACATTTTGGGCGAATACCGCGCCGATCCGCGTGCCCAAAGGAGATGCGCCCAGATAGATGGTATACATGTCCACGCTAGCTCCGACAATCCCAATTTCCGCCGTATAGGGGCGAGAGCAACCGTTGGGGCAGCCGCTGGTCCGCAGATGTATCACGTCCTCGGCTAAGCCGGCAGTGTTCAGTTCGGCCTGAATTTCGGCAACCACCTGGGGCATGATGCGCTCGGATTCCGTGATGGCCTGGGCACAGGTGGGAAGCGCGGGGCAGGCAATGGCGTGACGAAGGAGGGGGGGCAGTTCCTCAGGCTCGGCAATTCCATGTTCTCGAAGGAGGGCGGTCAGGCCAGGGCGATCGGAATCCCGAATGCCGCTGAAATAGAGGTTTTGCTGGGAGGTGAGCCGAACCTCGGGCCGGTATCTCTCGACCACCGCTCGTAAGCCGGTTCGAATCCTTCGGGTTGCGTCGAAATCTTTCACGCGCCCGCTGATGATCCGAACGCCCACGAACCACGCATCGGAACTCTGCCGATGCCAACCGAGATAATCGTTGGATCGGGTCCAGGTGAGAGGCCTCGGAGGCGCAAGATCGCGTCCAACCCGCTTTTCGAGCTCTTCTTTAAATTTCGCGGCGCCCCATTCGTCTAAGACATACTTTAGGCGCGCTAGCCGACGATTGCTTCTGTTCCCAAAATCCCTGTGGATAGTGACGATTGCCGACACTACTTCAAGTAATTCCTCAGAAGACGGCCCTATCGAGCAGATAGGTTCGGCGAGCCGTGGATGCGATGCCTTTACGCCCGCGCTTTGACCCATGCCTCCGCCGGCGAGAATCGTGAAGCCGCGCAATTCGCCATCTTCATAATGAGGAACAACGCCGACATCGTTGGCATAGACATCGGTTGTATTGTCGCCGGGAAACGCAAAGCCAACCTTGAACTTTCTCGGGAGATATGCCGCACCGTAAAGGGGTTCGGTCTCTTCCGGCTCCTCGGCTGTAACGGCTTTTTCGCCATTGATCCAGATATCGTAATAGGCGGTCGTCTTAGGCTTTAGACTGCGGGAAATGAACTTGACGATTGGGTAGAGTTCCCTACGCTGGTCGCTTTCGAAAGGAGCCGGGCAGGAGACCACATTGCGCACCACATCGCCGCAAGCCGCCAGCGTGGTCAGATAGCATTGGTTGACTTCGTGGATCAGCTCCCACAAGCGTTCCTTCGGAACGTAGTGAAACTGGATGTCCTGACGGGTCGTAATGCGTAAAGTACCGTCGCCGATTTCGGCTAGACGATCCAGCGTGAGATATTGATCGGCTGACAAAACGCCGCCCGGGACGCCGAGCCGGACCATTGCCGAAAACTGCTTTACGCCGGTTTTGCGCAAATCCCGATCGTCCTGCTGATAGATACCGTGGAATTTCAGGACGCCCATCGCGGGCTTGGAGAACAGCGTTTCCGAATTCTGAAGCTCTTCCGCAATGGCGCCGCGCAAATATTGGCTGGCCAACTTTGCGTGCTCAGTTGCCGAAGGCGCGGCTTTATCCATCTCTAAACCAGTATCGCAGAAATCAGGGCAAAGGGAAGTATCTCTATTGACTATGGGACGAACCTATTTAACGGCCAAAACTAGCTGATCGGCGGCCAGGCCCAGAAGGCGGCGGGGGTGGAGCCTCTTCGACGATTATTTTCTTTGGCCGGGCATCCAGACGCTCCGCAATGAGCTTCTGCTGCAACTTGGCGAATTTTGGAGTCCCCAACTGAGCACCGCGATCCAGGATATCCTTTTCGGTAACTTCCTGGGCGGCCGGCAAGTACTTCTGAAGATAGTTTTTGATCCGGTCGAGGACCAGCCGCTCGCCTGAGCGCATGAGCAGAGACAGCAAGATTTCGCCCGGGACTTTGGAGAGCATGGCATAAAGAGACGAAGGCCTCTGCAGATTGGCAGTCGCGAGTTCCTTCTCGACTTTGTCCGATTTCGCGTCGAGCTTAATCGCCGCATCCAGGTCCGCCTTGGGAATGCCGACCGCTCTCACAAGTTGCAAGCGTTCTTTGGGCGTAAGCTTCTCGAGCAGCAACGACAGGAAAAGCGCGTAAGAGTTGGTGCTAATATCAATGCCGAAAGGCAGAGACTGGCGCGCCTTGTGCAGCTTTTGAAAACCTTGAAGATTGATTTTGGGGCCGGTCAGCGCGGGAGAAATCAAATGGAGCAGATTTTCGTCTTCCAAACTCTTCAAAATGTCCCCAGCGAGCGGATCGAGCGCGATTTGGCGCAGCTCGCGCTCAATATCGCCTGGTGAAATTTTTGCCTCGAGCTTTGCCTCGCGGACATTCCGGTACTGGCTCATGGTTCGTTCGTCAACAGTAAACGCGAGCCTGACGCGCAGACGAATCATGCGCAGAATACGGGACGGATCGTCGTAGAGCGTGTAGTTTGTTACGGCTCGCAGCTCCTTGTGGCTGAGATCGCCAAGCCCGTTGGTGGGATCGAGCAGCAAGCCGCGAGAGGCCTTGCCTAAGGAAAGAGCAATTGCGTCCACCGTAAAGTCGCGGCCGCGGAGATCTTCATGGATGGTGGCAGGCTGCACTTGCGGCTTGCCGCCGGGCTTCGAGTACTTCTCCTGGCGGGCCATGGAGATGCTGGCGGTGACATTGCCGCGGAAGCGCAGCTCAACGGACTTGCGCGTTTCATCGACGGCCTGAACTTCCGCTTCCACCTTTTGCGCCAGAGACCGGGCGAACTTTACGCCGCCTCCCTCGACTGTGAAATCGAGGTCGCGAATGGGAAAGCCGCCCATCATGTCACGCATCGCGCCGCCGGTAAGAAACAAGTTCAAGTTGGCTTTTTCGGCAGCTTCACGAACTGCGGACAGCACCTTACCCTGCTCGCCACTGAGGTGGCTTTCCAACATGAACATGTAGTCGCTCATAGTTCTTCAGCTCCTCACGACGATGAAACACGATTTCCGGCGGCTGGCTTTCGCGCGGCTCGCGGATGATGCTGGTCGACCGTCTGCCGCAGGCGGGAGCGCATCACGTGCGTGTAAATCTGCGTAGTGCCGATGTCCGCATGTCCCAGCATGGTCTGAACGCTGCGCAGATCGGCGCCGCCCTCCAGTAAATGAGTGGCGAAAGTGTGCCGCAGCACGTGCGGGCTCAGCCCCCTGAAAATGCCGGCGGACTTGCCGCGGAGCCGAAGCAGTTTCCAGAAACCCTGCCGGGTCATTGGCGTTCCACGCGCCGTTACAAAGAGAAAAGCGCTTACGCGGCCTTTCAGAAGCCGGGGCCTCAAGTCATTCCGGTACCGCTCGACCGATTGCAAGGCTTCTTTACCGACTGGGACCAGGCGCTGCTTGTCGCCTTTGCCAATGACGCGCAGGGTGCCTTCCGCTTCGTCTAAATCCGAAATTCGAACTTTGATGAGCTCGCTGACGCGCACGCCGGTTGCATACAGAAGGTCGAGCATGGCGTGGTCGCGGAGTCCGGCAACGCTATCCTTGTCAGGCGATGCCAGAAGCAGGTTAACGCTCGAGTAGTCCAGATATTTTGGCAGAGACGATCCAATTTTGGGGGCAAGCAGGAGTTCCGCCGGACTAGCCGACAGGTGACCTTCCTCGACGAGAAAGCCAAAGAAACCACGAAGTGTGGCGACCTGGCGGGCGATGGAGCGGTTTGAAAGACCTACAGCCCGCAGGCGATCAAGATAAGAACGGAGTACATCGAGCGTAACCGATTGCAACGGCAGGACCTTCAGGAACGCAGCCAGTTGGGTCAAATCGCGACGATAGGACTCCAGACTGTTCTGCGCCAAACCTTTTTCAGCCCGGCAAAAGTGAAGGTAAGACCGCATTCTTTGCTCGAATGGTGTCATCGCCTTCATTCTGCCAATGATACAATAACCGCGAAATTGTTTGAAACAAAGTAATTCGCGTCCATCTTGCCCTCCAGTACTGCTAAACGGGTTATTCTTTACCGCTTTGACCGGCAACCGCTCGAAGGGGTGGTAAGCCCTGGGGCCTATTTGCTCGATAACCACGTTGAACTGATTACGCTCGACGGCAGTCTGCAGAGCGCGGCCTACACGGAATTCAAGGCGCTCTGCTTTATCTCAGAAAGCGGACCGCCGGACCTGTTTATAGAGCACAATCTGTTTGAGCGGCGGCCGAAGGCGGCTGGGCTTTGGACCAGGTTTACGTTTCGGGATGGGGACCGGCTAGACGGAATACTCTCTCATAATCTGCTGGATTGGCCGGAACCCGGCTATTTTGTTACGCCGCCAAGGGCGGGCGCGGCCCGGCAGCGCGTTTTTATCCCGCGCGCGGCGCTGAGAGGGACGGAACTCCGCGGCGTCGTGGCACGGTCTTCCATCGCAGGCGCAAAACGGATGAAAACCCGCGCCGGCGAAGATAGTGGTCAGCTCAGTATGTTCAGCTCGTGACGGTCGAGGCAGTGCGCCTCATTACCGGAACGTCCTCGGGGCGTAAGCGGTGCGACCAGAGCCGACGCCACTTACTCGGGGAGCCGTCCGGGCCGAGCCATAAGCAAACTATTTCATCAAGCGTGAAACGCCGGGGACACGCGACCTCGCGCCAAGCAGCCTCGACTTGGCCTTGGACCTCCTCGATATTCTCCGCGGTAACGGGTCCTCCCAAGGTTAAATGGGGCCGGAACTCCAACTCCTCGGCATACTCGAGGGCGCCTGTGTTCAAGGCGTTATGAAGATCGTGCAGACGAGAACTTCCTCCGCCGACCTCCAAATACAGAAGATTCGTACCGGAAAAGCAACTGACGGTCGATAATTCCACGTCAAATGCGGAAAACCGGCGTAAGACTTCGCGCGCCCACTTCGAGGCGGCATCCACCGGGAGCTTCAGCGGGCGGGGCGGAAGAACGGTGATGTGAGGCTGGGGGTTATCCTCCTCGGGCAAAGCCTGCCGAAGCTCAAGAAGGACGCACCCGAGCGGATCCGGTATATAACCGACTAAGGCGAAAACTCCCCACTTAGGCGTTTGTGCGATGAGGTTTATGGGGTTCAAGTTTTTGAGCCGGTTTACACCAAAAGCCGCTTAGCCCGGGAGAGAGTGCGCATTCGAATCGGCCGATTCAGGACTGTCCGAGGATGGAATGGCGCAGCCGGACTTGAGTTCGGGAACAAACCATTGAGCGGGCTCGAAGCCGATATACTTAGCGACTAGCAGATCGCCGGGCGCGTCGCCGATTCCGATGCTCTCCAGTAAATCCCCAGGGCCTAGACTGCGGCTCTCCATCGCGAGCGCTTTCCAAGCCGCGTAGGCGGTAGGCGCTTCTACTTCTCCGCTAGAATCGTAGTCTTTAGGCTTTACGATCGCTAAGCCACCCGTATGAGCGGCCCACCGGAAGTTTTCGCGCGAAGCGTCCTTCATCCGGTGAATGCGATAACGCGGCATTAGGTTCAGTCTAGCGCGCAAAAGAGCCGGCGCAAGCGCTACGAAAAGAATTGTCAGCATGTCTGTCACAATGTTGACGGGAGTTTTGGGTCGCCTCGGGAAATGAAAAGCTATTGGTTGCTTCTGATCTTGCCAGTGCTGCTTCTGCTGTGGTGGGGATTGGATCATCGTGAAGCCGCCCCGGAGATTCACTTTTCGGCCGTGACACGGGCGAATATTGAGAGCACCGTGCCCACAAACGGCAAAGTGGAACCGGCGCAGTGGGCTGCGGCGCGTGCTGAAACCTCCGGCGTGGTGCGGGAGATTTCCACTCAGCGCGGACAAACGGTGCAGGCGGGGCAGAGCCTGGTGACGCTGGACACGACTGCGGCGCAATCCGATTTGGCGGGAGCTCTCGCCAGGGAGCAAGAAGCCCAAGCGGAGAGCGCCACTCTGGGACAGGGCGGCAAGGCGGCTACGCTGGCAAGCTTGAACGATTCGATTAAGAGTGCGCAGGCGGCAGTTGCGTTTGCGCAGCGCAGCTACGAATCGCTGCGGCGGCTATCGACGGCGCAGGCGGCGACCAAGCTGCAGGTTGACGACGCGAAAGACGCGCTCGACCGGGCGAGGTTTCAGCTGGCTGCGTTCGAGGATCAGCGAAGAACCCTCGTGACCTCAAGCGACCGCTCCGTCGCGCAGGCGAGGTTGCACGATGCCCAGGCGGCGGTCGCGCTTGCACAGCACAAAACAGCGCTTGGAAACGTGAGAACTCCTATTTCGGGCACGGTCTACCAATTCGATCTGAAAGTGGGAGCCTACATGCAACCGGGCGATCTGGTGGCTCTCATTGGAGATCTCGACCGGGTGAAGGTGATCGTATATGTAGACGAGCCGGATTTAGGACGCGTGGCCGAAAACATGCCGGTCAAAATCACGTGGGACGCTCGTCCGGGGCAGGTGTGGTGGGGCCGGGTCGATAAACTGCCGACAGAAGTGATCGCGCTGGGCACCAGGACGGTCGGAGAAATAACCACCATCGTGCAAAATCCGATGCACGATCTGCTACCTGGAGTTACGGTGAATGCAACCGTCGTTTCCAAGGTAGTGAATGACACCCTCGGCATTCCGAAAGCGGCGCTGCGGACAATGCGCGGGGCAAACGGAGTGTACAAGCTGAAGGGTGGATCGATCGTCTGGACAGCGGTTCAAACCGGCATCAGCGACGTCAATAATGTGCAGATTCGTTCCGGGCTTCGGCTCGGCGATCGAGTAGCGGATCGCGTTATCGCGCCCAGCGACGCCGAGATTAAGAACGGCATGCGGGTGAGAGCGGTAACGGATTGAGCGGCCGCTGGCTCTCGATGCGGCTCAAGAGATCTTGAGAAGTACCGCCGCGGCGTCGGCCTCGGTGAACTCCAGCGTTTTGGCGGAGTGATTCATCGAGCAGAATTTCGGTCCGCACATCGAGCAGAAAGCCGCATCTTTGAAACCTTCTTCGGGCAAGGTCTCATCGTGCATGGCTTCGGCCGTTTCCGGATCGAGCGATAGATCGAACTGCTTCCGCCAATCGAAGGCGAAGCGCGCGCGGGATAGTTCATCGTCGCGGTCCCTTGCGCCCGTGCGATGACGCGCGACATCCGCCGCGTGCGCGGCGATCTTGTAGGCGATAATGCCTTGCTTGACGTCTTCACGATTCGGCAAACCGAGATGCTCTTTAGGCGTCACGTAGCAGAGCATGGAAGCTCCATGCCAACCGATCATCGCGGCGCCGATGGCGGAAGTAATGTGATCGTAACCGGGAGCAATGTCGGTGACCAGCGGTCCTAGCGTATAGAACGGGGCCTCGTAGCACATTTCCCGCTCCTTCTCGACTTGCAAGGCAATCTGATCCAGGGGGATGTGTCCGGGGCCTTCGATCATTACCTGAACGTCGTACTCCCAGGCTTTTTTCGTGAGTTCACCCAGAGTTTTGAGCTCGGCGAACTGGGCGGCGTCGCTTGCATCGGCAAGACAGCCGGGGCGCAGACCATCGCCCAGCGAAAAGCTGACGTCGTGTTTCTGGAAGATTTTGCAGATATCGTCGAAACGCTCATAGAGAAAATTCTGCAGGTGATTCTTGACCATCCATTCGGCAAGGATCGCGCCGCCTCGGCTGACGATTCCGGTAATTCGCCTGGTGGTCAACGGAACATACTGCACCAGCACGCCCGCGTGGATCGTCATGTAATCGACGCCCTGCTCGGCTTGCTCTTCAATGACGTCCAGCATGACGTTGATATTGAGATCCTCGACGCGGCGCACGCGGTTGAGCGCTTCATAAATAGGAACCGTCCCGATGGGTACAGGGGAGGCATCGACGATTGCCTGGCGGATGCGCGGAATGTCGCCGCCGGTCGATAGATCCATCACGGTGTCGGCGCCGTACTTCACCGCGCAGTTAAGCTTTTCCAGCTCTTCGCCGATGTTCGAGGTGGTCGAGGAATTGCCGATATTCGCGTTGATCTTGCATTTGGAAGCAACGCCGATACACATGGGCTCGAGACTGTGGTGATGAATGTTCGCCGGAACGATCATCCGTCCGCGCGCAATCTCATCGCGGATCAGTTCAGCGGAAAGATTTTCCCGCTGAGCGACATACCGCATTTCATCGGTAGTGACGCCGTTGCGAGCGTAATGGATTTGAGTGCGAATCGGATCGTTCGCCCGTGATGCAACCCACGCATTGCGATTCATGACTCGATTATAGGTGGAACGAGGCGGGAGGCTGTAGCTTGTAGGTATGGCGAGTGAAACATTGAGAACGACATGCTGTGTTGTCGGAGGCGGTCCGGCAGGCATGATGCTGGGCTATCTGTTGGCCCGAGCAGGCGTGCCGGTCACGGTCATTGAGAAGCACCAGGACTTCTTCCGCGATTTTCGCGGCGATACCGTGCATCCATCGACCCTACAGTTGATGCACGAGCTCGGGCTACTGGAGGATTTCTTGCGAATGCCGCACCAGGAGCTGACATCGGTCGGACTTGTTTTTGGGGATTTGCGATTCCAGGCCGCCGATTTACGGCACGTGCCCACATGTTGCAAGTTCGTGGCGCTCATGCCGCAATGGGATTTTCTGGATTTTCTTTCCGGGCACGCGAAAAGTTTCCCGACCTTTCAGCTTCGAATGCAGCACGAGGCGGTCAGCCTGATTCGCGACGCTGGCCGCGTTACAGGCGTGGAGGCGCGGACGCCTGAAGGGAACGTACAGATTCAAGCGGATCTGGTAGTCGGCTGCGATGGCCGTCACTCCACGATTCGAAGAGCTGCGCAACTGGACATAATCGAGATGGGAGTCCCGATCGACGTGCTTTGGTTTCGTATCAGCCGGAAAACGGACGATCCCGAGCAGTTGTTGGGAAATATCAATTACGGGAAAGTGCTGATCCTTATCCCTCGCAGCGACTACTTCCAGGCGGGATTCATTATCAGGAAGGGTTCCTTTGAAGAGATGAAACAGAACAGCCTGGAGGCGTTCCGGGAAAGCATTTTGCAGATCGCTCCGTATCTCGGAAAGCGCGTGGAAGAGTTGCAAAGCTGGGAGCAGATCAAGCTTCTGTCGGTACAAATCAACAGGCTGCGGCAATGGCATCGGCCGGGGCTCCTATGCATCGGCGACGCGGCCCATGCGATGTCTCCAGCGGGAGGAGTTGGCATCAACCTCGCAATTCAGGACGCGGTCGCAACGGCAAATCTGCTGGCGCGTCCGCTTCGAGAGGGGCAAGTCACCGAAGCGCTGCTGGCGAAAGTACAACGACGGCGAGAGTTTCCCACGCGAGTCACGCAATTTATGCAGGTGAATGCGCACAACGGGTTCGAATACATTTTCGATAAGTCCGGTCCAATGAAAGCGCCGTGGCAGATGAAGGTAGCCTTGCGTATACCCGGAGTGCAGCGCGTGGTCGCGCGTGTCGTAGGGGTTGGTGTCCGGCCGGAGCACATTCGAGACGGAAAGGAAGCGCCGGATCGCGAAGGGCGGCTGAAGCGCGTAGCCCTGTATGCTGGGGTGGCGGCAGCGGTTGTTTTCGCGGCATTTTGCACGCTGAAGCGCGCGCGACGGCGGAGTTAGGAAATCGCGTGCAAATCTGTAAAGGAGAAATGAACATGAAAGATTTCGCGCGAACTGCCTGGCCGGGCAGAGCGGCCATGGGATTCGCGATTATGCTGTGCGTTCCCGCGAGTATACTGGCGGCCGATCCGGTACACACCGATGCGGGCACGGTTGAGGGGACGGCAAGTCCCGACTCCAAGATCCGCATCTTTGAAGGCATTCCTTTTGCCGCGCCGCCGGTTGGCGATTTGCGCTGGAAAGAGCCTCAAGCCGTGGCTGGCTGGACCGGAGTCCGCAAGGCTGTCGAGTTCGGGCCGCGCTGCATGCAAGGGCACATCTTCGGCGACATGGTTTTTCGCGATAACGGTCCCAGTGAAGATTGTTTGTATCTCAACGTATGGACGCCGGCCGCTTCAGCGGATACGCGGTTACCCGTAATGGTGTGGATTTATGGCGGCGGATTTGCGGCCGGCTCTGCGTCCGAACCGCGGCAGAATGGCGAGAACCTGGCTAGAAAGGGCGTGGTGGTGGTGAGCTTCAATTACCGCCTGGGCGTGTTTGGTTTCTTTACGCTTCCCGGTCTGGCGAAGGAATCGGGGCACAACGCGGCGGGTAATTACGGCCTCTTGGATCAAGTGGCGGCTCTCAAATGGGTGCAGAAGAATGTTGCCGCATTCGGCGGCGATCCGGCCAACGTGACGATTTTCGGAGAATCGGCCGGATCGTTTGCGGTCAGCGCCCTGATGGCATCGCCGCTTTCTAAGAATCTCTTCCATCGTGCAATCGGCGAGAGTGGGGCCTTTTTCGGCCGCTCGCTCGAAGCGAAGCCGCTCTCTGAATCGGAGGAAGCGGACGCGAAATTCGCCAAGACCTCGCTCGGCTCCGATTCGCTCGAAGCGCTGCGGGCCAAGCCCGCCCAGGAAGTCCTGGATGCGGCTTTGAAGGACAAGAACGTCGTCCGCTTCGCTCCCAACATAGACGGTTATTTTTTGCCTAAGGACGTTTACGCAATCTACGCGCGCGGCGAGCAGGCTCACGTCTCTCTTCTAGCCGGATGGAACGCCGACGAAGGAAGCTATCGCTCTATCTTTCGGGGCGAGCAACCAACGGCTCAGAATTTTATCGCCTGGGCGCGCGCCCACTACGGCGACAAGGCAGACACGTTTCTGAAGGCGTATCCGGCGGCTACGGACGAGCAGGCGAAGCGATCGGCGCAAGATCTTGCGGGAGATCAATTCATCGCATATTCGACTTGGAAATGGATTCAGATGCAGCTCAAGACGGGGCAGTCTTCCGTCTATCGATATAAGTTCGAGGATGCTCCGCCCGCCGCCAGTACGGCGACTGGAGAATCCCATGGCGCTTATCATTCGTCCGAAATCGAATTCGTATTCGACATGCTGCCATCGAAGGATTTTCCCTGGCGGCCGCAGGACCGGAAGCTATCCGATGAGATGTCTTCTTATTGGACTAATTTCGCCAAAACGGGCGATCCGAACGGGGAGGGGCTGCCGAAGTGGCCGGTATATAGCAGCCAGGATGAGTACGAAGTGATGCATCTGAGCTGGGAGCCGCATGCCGCTCCGGCCAGCCACGCGGCGAGGTATGAATTTCTCGATAGCCAGGCCGCGCACAAATAGCAAAGCAGCCCAGGGCTGAGCGCGTTTTTGTAATGGTTCTGTTGCAAAGCAATGCGACCATGAACGAATGGCTCGGACCGCGGCGCTTCTATTGGGCTTGGCTCTTCGTTGCGCCGCACAGCAGGCGCAGCAGCAGCCTGAGCAAACGCCGCAAGGGGACCGGAAAGCTCAAAAGCCGGAAACGAAGCAGCGCTGGAATATTTTCTGGCAAGCTACTTCCATCGGTCAATACCACGGCACGTTCCGCTCGCCCTACGAAGGCGCGAACAGCTTGCAGGATTATCCGGAGCGGAGTGTTTCGCTTACCAGCACATTATTTTTCGGTCTTCGCCTGGACGACAATACCGAAATCTATGTAGATCCGGAACTGGCGGGAGGCAGGGGATTCAGCAATGTTACGGGCATCGCCAATTTCCCGAATGGAGAACTGCCGCGTGTCGATTCCGTTACGCCGAAACCGTACCTCGCGCGTTTGTACATTCAACACGATTTCGGATGGGGCAGCGAGCGCGAATCCGTAGATAGCGATGAGAACCAACTGGCGGGCGACCGGCCGGTGAACCGTTACACCGTGGTGGTCGGGCGCTTCACCGTCACTGACTTCTTCGATAACAACGAGTACAGCCACGATCCAAGAACGCAGTTCATGGGGTGGGGCGTGATGTATAACGGCGCCTGGGATTACCCCGCTGACACGCGCGGTTACACGTGGGGTTGGTTTCATGAGCTGCACACCAGGAACTGGTCGTGGCGGTATGCCAGCGTCGCGGAGCCGAAAGTCGCGAATGGAGAGCAGTTCGACCGCCGCATCTTTCGAGACCGGGGAGATATGGTGGAGAGCGAGCGGCGCTATGCAATTCGCCATCGCGCCGGGGCGATACGGGCGCTCGGATTCCTGCTCCATACCGATTCCGGCAGCTACCAGGAGGCGCTGAATCTCGCTCGAGAGACGGGAGAAACGCCGGATATCACCAAGACCCTGCAGGTGGGAAGGCTGAAGTACGGCGTTGGGTTAAATCTCGAGCAGAAGCTTACTTCGGACATCGGCATTTTTTCGCGCCTCGGTTGGAACGACGGAAAGACTGAATCGTTCGCGTTTACAGCCATTGACCGGCTTGCCACCGGAGGCGTGTCTATGAAGGGAACACGCTGGCATCGCCGTTTCGATACCGCGGCTACGGAGCTGACCGTGAGCGGCCTCTCTTCCGTGCATGCGCAATATCTGGCTGCGGGCGGCCTCGATTTTCTCATCGGAGACGGGAGATTGAATTACGGACCGGAGTACTCGTGGGAAACGTATTACAGCGCCCGCTTAGTGCCGGGTTTCTTTGCCACGATCGATGAGCAGCACGTGGTAAATCCGGCTTATAACCAGGATCGCGGGCCGGTTTGGGTTTCCAGCATCCGGCTGCATATTGAAGTGGGCAAGTAGAGCAGGAGATCCGTTTTACTCATGGCGGAGAGCGATCACGGGATCGACTGAAGCGGCGCGGCGCGCCGGAAGGAAGCTTGCGACAAGCGCCGCAATGGCGAGACCAAGCACGACGACGACGTAGGTGGCCGGATCAAGCGGAGTGACGTGATAGAGCAGGCTTTTCAGATAGCGCGTCAGGAAGAGCGCGCCGCATAAACCGGCGATCACCCCAATAAAGAGAAGCAGTGTTCCTCGCGCATGACGAGCGCTAAAACCTGGCGAGGCTCGGCACCAAGCGCCATGCGGATTCCGATTTCCTGGGTTCGCTGCGCAACGGCAAAGGCGAGCACTCCATAGACGCCGAGCAACGCCATGAGAAACGCGATGGAGGCGAAGCTCGATAGCAGGATGCTATTGAAGCGCGGACCAGCGGTAAGTTGCGCGATGTCTTCGTTAACCGGTTCAAACTTGGCGTAAATGCCGGGATCGAGAGAACGCAGATAGCCGCGGATCGCAGCGCTGAACGCTCCGGAATCGGCCATGCTACGCACGATCATGGTCACTGACGATTTGTTTTGCAGATCGAGATCGTCGACCAGCATCTGCGGCATCACCGGGCGGTCTAATCCCTGGTTCTTCGCGTCCCCGAAAACACCAATGACGGTTCTCCAGCGGCCAAAGTCGTCTCGTCCGATCTGCTTTCCGAGCGGATCTTCGCCTGGGAAGTAAGCCCGCACGGCGGCTTGATTGAGGAGCGCGGCTAAGCCGGGATGCTCGAAATCGGCGGAAGAAAACGAACGGCCCTGGAGAAGAGGCGTTCCTCCCGCCTTAAGAATGTCCGGCCCGGCTCCGCAGACCGCGACGTTATTTCCGCGGTGAAACGGTTCGGGCAATGGCCTGTCGGCGCGAGTGAAGGTGGCCAACATGTACAATCCAGCTGGCGGGAGGCAATCGCTCAGAGCGACGGCCACTGTTCCGGGCGTGCGCTGTATGTAGTTCAGAAGATCCGCGGCGAAAAGGTCATGGTTTCGCTTTTCGTATTTCGTGCCGCGGAGGGGAACCGTGATGGTAAGCAAGTGCTCGGGTTGGAAGCCGAGATGGTCGTTTTCGAGGTGCCAGAGTGTTTCAAGAAGCAGGCCTGCCCCGGCAAGCAACATGAAGGACAACGCCACTTCGCTCGCAACCAAAGCGCGGCGCAGCAGGCGGTAGCCGCCCGAAACGCCGGGACGGGCACTCCGCTGCAACGCCGTTTGAACATCGACGCGTCCGGCGCGCAAGGCCGGCAGCACGCCGAACAGCAATGCTGTGAGAACCGTGACGGCCAGTGCAATCGAGAAGACGCGGGCGTCCACTGCGATTTCGCTCAGGCGTGGGATTTCGGATGCGGCGAAATGTACGAAGCCGCGAAGCATGGCGGCGACAATGACCATAGCGAGCGCGCAGCCTAAGGCCGTCAATAAAGCTATTTCGGTGAGCAGTTGCCGAACCAGACGGCCGCGCGAAGCGCCGAGAGCCGCGCGTACGGCCAGCTCCCGCGCCCGCGCCGACCAGCGCGCCAGCAGCAAATTCGCCACATTCGCGCAGGCGATCAGCAGCAGGCAAAACACGGCGCCGGCTAAGACGAACAAGAGCAGCCGCGCATCTCCCGCGCGGTATTGCTGCAGAGATTCAACCACCGGCCGCGCATCGGACCCGAACAGGCGCGGTTCGTCCGCTTTGCTCGCGGCGAAAAGAGCCGCGATATCGCTCTGCGCTTGCGGGAGAGTGACTCCGGGTTTCAGCCTTCCAATCGCCGCCCAGGCCATCATGGCGCGATCATGGTGACTGGCCGTTGGAGAGACCGGCAAAGTTGTCAGGAGGTCGAGTTTGCCGTCGAAGGGGAAGACAAAAGAAGCGGGAAGGACGCCCGCGACTGTGTAGGTTTGGCCGTCGAGAACAACCGATTCGCCGACAATGCTCAGGCGCGCCTTAAAATGGCTCCGCCAGAATGCATTGGCCAGTATTATCGCCCTCGGGCCGTTGGGCAATTCTTCCTGAGCCGTGAAGCCGCGTCCGAGCGCGGGGGCGATAGACAGAGTCTCGAGAAAATTGGCGGATACTCCCCACCCGTGAACTTCGACCGGGTCAACCCCGCTGAGAATCATGGAATTGCCGCTGTGAGCCTGCGTGGCGCCGAGTTGCTGAAAGACACGATTATCGCGCCGCCATGCGACGTAGTCCGGTGATGGAAGGAACTCGGCTTTAAAGCTCGGAAACTCGATCGAGACCCACGCAAGGCGATCAGAGTGAGGGTACGGCAAGGGCCGCAGGAAAACGGTGTCGACAATGCTGAACACAGCGGTGCTCGCGCCGATACCGAGCGCCAGAGAGAAAACGGCGGCGGCGGTAAACGCCGGATTCGCTGCCAAGGCGCGGCCGGCATAACGGACATCCTGGGCCAGGCGATCGAGCCACGCAAGAACGCTCGGGCCGCGCATGTTCTGGTTTTCCATCATGCGAACTATTGTACCCCCCCTATGTAGATTCCTACTCTGTTGGACTCTCTAAGATGCGGCACTCTGGCAAACTTCCATCTTTGTTATCCTCGAAAGTTAAAGGATTTTCGATGTCTGGACACAGTAAATGGGCCACGATCAAGCATAAAAAGGCGGCTCTGGACGCGAAGCGAGGGAAGGCTTTCACGCGCTTGATCAAAGAAATTATGATTGCCGCGCGGAGCGGTGGCGATCCCGATATGAACCCGCGCCTGCGGACCGCGATTGTGGCGGCGAAGGCGGAAAGCATGCCCGCCGATAACATCAAACGCGCCATCATGCGCGGGACAGGCGAGCTCGAAGGCGGGCAGCTCGACGAGATCCTGTTTGAAGGTTACGGGTCGGGAGGAGCCGCGGTGCTGGTCAATGTGGCCACCGACAACCGCAACCGAACGGTGAGCGAGATCCGGCACATGTTCTCGAAGAACGGCGGCAATCTGGGTGAGCAGGGCAGCGTGGCGTGGATGTTCGAGCGTAAAAGCCAGATCGTCGTGGATGCTGAAAACGCGAATGAAGATCGGTTGATGACTATCGTGCTCGATGCCGGAGCGGACGACCTTCGCGATCACGGCGGCGCGTGGGAGATTTTGTCGGCGCCGGAGGCCCATGAGACTGTTGTAAAAGCGCTCGAGAAAGCGCGGATTCCCACAGAGTCGGCCGAGATCGCCATGGTGCCGAAGAACACGGTCAAGCTCGAGGGTAAGAATGCGCAGGCCATGCTGAGGCTTTACGATACTCTCGAAGAGCACGATGACGTTCAGAACGTCTATGGCAATTACGAAGTGGACGAGGCGGAAGTAGAAGCCATGGCGTAGAAGCTGGCCGCGGCTCCCGACGGGCGCTGCCAGTTTTCAGAAGCCGGATTGCTTGGGATGCGAATCGCCGGGATAGATTGCGGAACCGAAAGAACCGGTTTTGGTGTCATCGATACGGATGGCCGCTCCCATCGATTCGTGACCGCGGGAGTCATTCGCACCAAGCCCACCGAAGCGCTTGAGCGGCGTCTTCATATCATCGCAACCGAACTGCGCGATATGCTGGAACGGTTTACTCCGGAAGCCTTTGCCGTAGAGGAAGTTTTTCACGCCGTGAACGCGAGGTCCGCGCTGAGACTGGCGCACGTGCGCGGCGTCGCCCTGCTGATGGCGGCCGAGGCCGGATTGGCGGTCAGCGAATATTCTCCTCTCGAGGTGAAGGTGAGCGTCGTAGGATATGGCCGGGCTGAGAAGCGGCAGGTGCAGATGATGGTTCATTCACTGCTCGCGATTGAAGAGCAGTTTGACTCTTACGACGCGACAGATGCGTTGGCCGTCGCCATTTGCCACGGGACCCGATCCAAAGTTCCTTCGGCCGCTGGAGCGCGGTGATGAAAGCGGCTATTCTTGCGTTGATTTTTTCGCTGGGCCTTTGCGCCGCCACTCCGAAACTGACCTTCACCAAGAGCTTTCCGGGAAGCGTTCCGCCATACGTCTCTATAGACGTCGATCGAACCGGAGCGCTCGAATACAAAGATTCGCCCAAGGACGATCAGCCCGTGAAGGCGCAATTGCAAGAGTCCGATACGGCGGCGCTTTTCGCGCTGGCTGAGAAACTGGATTACTTCAAGTCGCCGCTGGAATCCGGTCTGAAAGTGGCGAATACCGGTAAGAAAACATTTCGGTATGAGAACGAAAGCAGCATCCCTACCGAAGTATCGTTCAACTATTCCATTAACGAAACGGCGAAACAACTGCTTGACCGGTTCGAGCAGATTGCGGAAACCGAGCGTGCTTACATTGAGCTGGATAGCACCGTTCATTACGATAAGCTCGGTGTAAACGATGCGCTCGCCGATATTGAATCCCTTTGGCTACGAAAGCAACTTGCCGCGCCTCAGCAGTTCGTCCCTTTACTTAATCGAATCACCGCGCATGAGTCTTTCATGCATTTGGTGCGGGACCGCGCCGCGAGGTTAAAAGATGAGTTCCAGAGCGCAGCTACTGCTTCGAGCGAGCAGAAGCAGTAAGGAAGGACAATCCGCGGTTCTTCCATTTGCAGGTGAATTAATTTGCGGCAGCCATTTGAGCGTGTCGTTTGGATTGTGCTCGATAGCGTGGGCATAGGCGCGATGCCCGATGCCGCCGCGTATGGCGATGAAGGCAGCGATACGCTCGGCAACATAGCCAGGCGCCGTCAACTGGATCTGCCCAATCTGCGCCGACTGGGCCTGGCGAATATCAGGCCGCTGGAAGGCTTGCCGCCTGTCGAGCATCCGTCCGGCGCATACGGCAAATGCGCTCTCGCCTCGCCGGGCAAGGACACGACTACGGGGCACTGGGAAATGGCCGGCATCCTGCTCGAAAAGCCGTTTCCCGTCTATCCGCGCGGATTTCCGCGAGAGGTGATCGATCCTTTCGAGGCAAAAATCGGTAGGAAAGTGCTGGGCAATAAGCCCGCTTCCGGGACGGAAATCATCCAGGAACTCGGCATCGAACATATTCGAACCGGAAAGCCCATCGTTTACACGTCCGCCGACAGCGTGTTTCAAATAGCCGCTCATGAGAGCATCATTCCGGTCGACGAGCTTTACCGCATCTGTGAGATCGCCCGTGATATTTTGCGGGGCCCTCATGAAGTGGGCCGCGTGATCGCCCGCCCATTCGAAGGCGAGCCCGGAAGTTTCGTCCGCGCGGCCAGCCGTAAAGATTATGCGGTGCCCCCGCCCAAAGGCATGCTGCTCGACCAGCTTGCCGGCCGGCGCGTTCCGGTTTGGAGCGTCGGCAAAATCGCTGATATTTTTTTAGGGCGGGGCATCGGCCGCTCCGTGAAAACGAAGAGCAACGACGATGGAATGCGGAAGACTTTGGAGGCGATGCGCGATCAGCCGAACGGGCTGATATTTGTCAATCTGGTCGATTTCGATCAGCAGTTCGGTTATCGCAACGATGTCGAAGGATATGCCGGAGCTTTGGAAGCGGTCGATCGCTGGTTGCCGTCTTTGGAGCCAAAGGACAGCGACCTCGTGGTGCTTACAGCGGATCACGGATGCGACCCGACTACGCCGTCTACCGACCATTCGCGCGAATACACGCCTCTGCTGGTTTACGGCCCACGGGTTGTCGGCGGTATAAATCTTGGCACGCGCAGCACGCTTGCGGACATCGGACAAAGTGTTGCTGCGAATTTCGGAACTACAATCCCGGCCGGGACAAGCTTTCTGGACGGCGTTCGAAAGGAGTATCACCATTTTTGAGCGTATGAGACGGCCCGTGATGGCGGCGAACTGGAAGATGTACAAAACGCCCAAGCAGACAGCGGCGTTTTTTGAGCACTTCAACCCGCTGGTAGAGGGCATTCACGATTGCGAGGTGGTTGTCTTTCCCGTCAGCGTCAGCATTCCCGCCGCCGTTGCCGCAACTCAAGGAACGGCTATTCGGATTGGCGGGCAAAATCTGTTCTGGGGGAGAGAGGGTGCATATACGGGTGAAATCTCCGGCCAGATGCTGCATGAGGCCGGTGCCGCGTGGGCACTCGTCGGACATAGCGAGCGGCGTCAGTACTTCCATGAAACCGATCCCGATGTGCTCAAGAAGACGCAAGCCGCGCTGGAGGCGGGTTTGACGCCCATGGTTTGTGTCGGTGAACGCCCCGAAGAGCATAAGGCCGGAAAGACGGACGAAGTGCTGGTTCGCCAATTCGCGGTGGGAATTGCCGGGCTCACAGAGGAGCAATTTGCGCAGATTGTGATCGCATACGAGCCGATCTGGGCGATCGGCACGGGGAATACAGCGACGCCTGAGATCGCGGCGAATGCGCACAAACTGATCCGCGCCGAAGCCGAAAAGCGTTTTGGCAAAGAGGCCACTGACCGGCTGCGGATTCTTTACGGCGGCAGCGTTAAGCCCGACAACATCGCCGGACTGATGCGAGAGCCGGAGATTGACGGCGTTTTGGTCGGCGGCGCGAGCCTCGATCCGCAATCGTTTTCCAAAATTGTGAAGGCGGCCTAGCGCTCACGTTCCGGTCTTCGATTTCTCCGGCCCCGCTTTTCCCGGCAAATCGAACGGATTGTCGTGAACTCTCTCGCGAATTCCGGAATCGAGCGTTTTTGCCAGTGAAATAGCCGCTTCCCCGAACCGGCTGCGAATGTGATCCACGGACCGGAACGCTTCCCGCAAACGCGCGGTACGCGATTCTTCGAGCAAGTTCATCTGACCTTCCGCGTCTTCGAGCGACCCCGCATGCACGCCTAACAATCGAATGCGAGCTTTCCCGTCCCACGCCTGGCGGAAAGATAGAATAACGGCCGCAGCCACTTCACGGTCCAATTGAGTAGCGTGATCCAGCGAGCAGGCGCGCGTGATGGTTGAAAAGTCCTCATAGCGCAGCTTGAGCTGAATGGTGCGCGAGTGGAGCCGGTGTTCTCTGAGACGCTTCGCCACCATCTCGGAAAGCTTCAGGAGCGTCGTCTCCAGCCGGTTGCGGTCATTCGTATCTTCATTGAAAGTATGTTCATGGCTGATCGATTTCGGATCTCCGCCCGCGCCGATGGGCGAATCGAACCAGCCGCCGGCATCTTCGCCTCTCGCCTTGCCCGCCAGCGCCAAGCCCCAACGGCCAAAGTGTGACGCAAGAAAACTCTCCTCCAGCATCGCCAGATCGCCAATTTTTTGAATACCAAGCCGGTGCAGCGACTCTTCCGTTTTCTTTCCGACACCGGGAATCTTTCGAATCTCGAGAGGAGCCAGGAATCGCGCCTCCTGTCCAGGCAGGATGTGCAATACGCCATTAGGCTTGGCCTGGTCGGAGCAAATTTTGGCAATCAGGCGTGAGGATCCAAGGCCCAGCGAACATTTCAGCTTCAGTTCTCGCCCAATCGTCTCGTGCAGTGAATGCGCGGCGCGAAGTGGAGGGCCATGCAGGCGCTCAGTACCCGTCATATCGAGATAGGCTTCATCAATCGAAGCCATTTCCACCTGCGGAGAAAAGCGATTCAAAATGTCGAAAACTTTTCCGGAATACTCCCGGTAACGGGTTGGATGTCCATCGACAAAAATCGCTTGCGGGCATAAGCGGGCCGCGGTCCGCAGCGGCATGGCGGAATGCACGCCGAATTTCCGTGCGGCATAAGAAGCCGCCGCCACGACGCCGCGCTGGTCCGCCTGACCGCCGACCACCACTGGTTTGCCTTTGAGCGCCGGATCGAACAGTTCTTCTACCGAAACGAAGAACGCATCCATGTCCACGTGGCAAATCAGTCGCTGCATGTCTTTCTCAGTTTCTGAGAGTTGCTCCAATCACTCGCGCGAAACCGGCTAAATCTGAGATTACTTCAATATCGGTCCAATTCCCGGACAGCATGCCGCGCACGCCATCCAGCGAGCGGTAGCCCAGTTCCATCAGCAATCTCCCTTCGGGTTTGACCGCAATTTCGGCTCCGAAGATCAGTCGCTCATAAATCTCAAATCCGCTACTGCCGGCGAAGAGCGCCACGTGCGGCTCCCAATCGCGCACCTCCTTTTGCATATTCGCCAGATCCGAGCCGGGAACGTAGGGAGGATTAGAGACGAGGAGATCGACGCTCCGGGGCTTCACCGCGTCCAAAAGATCCGCCGCGAAGAATGCCACCGGAGCATTCAGCAATCGCCGGTTACGCTCGGCGACCGCGATAGCAGCCGAAGAGATGTCGGAGGCGAGCACCGGAATGCCGCCCTCGAGTGCCACGCTAATGGCAATTGCGCCAGATCCCGTGCCGGCATCCAGTATTCGCGAGTTTGGACGCTTCTTCAGGAACGTTAGCGCCGTATCCACCAGATGTTCCGTTTCAGGGCGGGGAATTAGAACATCCGAATTCACGTAGAAATCCCGTCCATAGAATTCCTGGCTATGTGTAATGTACTGGGTCGGCTTGCCTTGAAGCCGCTCGTTCAGATACCGCCCGTAATGGATCCACGCAACCTGGGTCAGTTCTTCATCGCCATGCGCGTAAAGAAAAGTACGAACGCAGCCTATGGCATAGCACAAAAGAACTTCCGCAGTCAGCCGTGGAACGGGAATCGAAGCTTTTTCGAGAATCTCAGCGCCCTGCAGCAGGGCAGTTTGCACTGTCACGGAAGATCGCCCGGAATGCGATCGCTCTAGCTAAGCCGCCCGGCCCTGCCCGCGCAGAAGCTCCGATTGGTAGTAGCTGGTCAGCGCGTCGATAATCACTTGCAGCCGCCCTTCCATCACCAGATCGAGCTGATGCAGCGTCAGTCCGATTCGATGATCGGTCACGCGATTTTGCGGAAAATTATACGTGCGGATCTTCTCGCTTCGATCTCCCGTTCCGACCATGCTCTTTCGTTCCGCTCCGATCTGCGCAAGCTGCTTTTCCAGTTCCATCTGATAGAGACGCGATCGCAGAACCTGCATGGCCTTCGAGCGATTCTTAATCTGCGATTTTTCGTCCTGACACGACACGACGGTGTTCGTGGGCAAATGCGTAATGCGCACGGCCGAGTACGTTGTGTTCACCGACTGGCCGCCGGGACCTGAGGAGCAGAATGTGTCGATTCGCAGGTCCTTCGCATCGATCTGCACATCCACTTCATCGGCTTCCGGCATGACCACGACGGTAATGGTCGAGGTATGAACTCTGCCCTGTGTCTCAGTGGCCGGGACGCGCTGCACCCGATGTACGCCGCTCTCATACTTTAAGCGGCTATAGACCTTGTTGCCGCTGATCATCGCGATCACTTCGCTTAACCCGCCGACCGAAGATTCGCTCAGCGAGGTGATTTCAACCTTCCATCCTTGCTCTTCGGCGTACCGGGTGTACATGCGGAACACTTCCCCCGCGAAAAGCGATGCTTCGTCTCCACCCGCGCCTTTTCGAATTTCGAGTATGACGTTTTTCTCGTCGTGCGGATCTTTAGGCAGAAGCAGAACCTCCAGATCCCGCTCGAACGCAGCGAGCTCCGGTTCCAGCCGCACTACTTCCAATTGGGCCATCTGCCGGAGTTCCGCATCCGCCTCGTTCAGCATCACGCGCGCCTCGCGCAATTCCCGATTGGCCTTCTTCCATTCGCGATACTTCATCACCAACTCACTCAACTCGCTGTGGGTCCTCGAAATCTTGCGGTATTGGTCCGAATCGCTGATAACAGCGGGGTCGGCCATGCGCGCATTTACTTCTTCGTATCGCGCTTCCGCCTCGTCCAATCGATCGATGTATTGCATGGATGCCGCCCCGCCAGTGGAGTTGTTATTAGGCGACGACCAGCTCGCCGCCTTGCGCCCGCTCGAGCTCCATGGCTCGCTCCAGAGCGCGAATGGCTACTTCGGCCTGGGAATTGGATGGCGGCTGGGTGGTTACACGTTGCAGCCAAAGACCGGGCCTGGTAAGTACGGAGAGCAATCCGCCTTGACGCCTCGCGGCAAACCTTATCACTTCGTAGCTGACGCCCACAATCACCGGAAGCAGTGCAACTCTCCAGGCAAATTTCGCCCAGAAGTTGTCAATTGGCAAAAACGCATAGCCGATGAGCGCGACCACCAGCACTACCATCAGGAAGCTGGTGCCGCACCGCGGATGCCAGGTTACGAACCGCTGTGCATTTTCGACGTTTACCGGTTGCCCGGATTCGAAGTTAAAGACCACCTTATGCTCCGCTCCGTGATACTCAAAGACGCGGTGAATGTCTTTCATTCGCGATAACAGATAAATAAACCCTAGAAAGATGGCGATCCGAAGCGTGCCGTCCACCATGTTAATCGCAAACCTGCCGCCGAGCGCCGCGACGTGTTGGCCGAGCAAGGTCGCCAGGTAGAGAGGAACGAATTTATAAAGCGCGATCATGAACACCAGCGGGAAAAGAACGCTCAATGCCAGGGCCCATGCGTTTGTATCTTTCTTTTCCGGTTTGTTCTGCTTCACTCCGAGTTCTTCGAGCGCATGTTCAGCGGAGAACCGCATCGCCTTCGCGCCAAGCCACATCGCCTGACCGAGCGTGCCCAATCCCCGAATCACAGGCAGCTTGAAAATCGGATATCGATCCGACATTCTCGGCAATGGACTCTCTTCAGTAACGATCTCGCCGTTCGGTCGTCGAACCGCGACACAGTAGCTGTGCGGCGAGCGCATCATCACGCCCTCCATCACCGCTTGGCCGCCGATGAGCGTCGTCTCTTCGCCGCTCTCAAGAATGGGGAGTAGCTGTATATGCGTGAAAAGACGCACAAATCCGCGCAGGTTCAAAATGGGAAGCTCCAGGGTCATTATAGCTTGCGCCCCCACCCGAAACACTTCGCCTCACGCTAGAATCTTTAATACGGATCGACGGGTGTTTTGCTGTTTCGCCCGGTATTGCCAACCGAAGGAGGACGGCGTCAGGAAGGCGAAGGTCCAGTGAGAAAGTGCGGTACGATGGCGCTGCTTGGTTTCCAAGCGCCCATAGCCTGCCGCGCTAGCTGACAGTGTAGGTGTGAGGTAAGGTGATGCGGGGTTCTTGCCGTCTCCCCTGCTTTGAGGAGTTGCACCCGGGGACGTTAAAGCGTCCGCGAGAACAGTCCGGGTGCTCCGGCACGATAATTTCTTCATTTGCGACGCCGCCTGGAGGGCAGTGGAACGAACTTCTATCTATAAAGCTATTGCCGTGGGGCTTGCATCGGGTCTGGCGGCTTCGTGGGCGATGGGGCAGACTCACCGGGCGATTCTCAACCGCGTTGGCAACGGAAGCTCACGCGAGCAATCGGAAGATCCGACGCTCAAAGTGGCCCGCGCTGTCTCTTTGCCGGTTCTCGATCGGGAGTTGACCCAGCAAGAAAAAGAAACAGCGGGACCTTTGGTACATTACGCATTCGGTTCGTCTATGGCCGCGGCTTACGCGGTAGCCGCCGAATTCTTGCCTTCGGTCACGGCGGGAGAAGGAATTCCGTTCGGCGCGGCGGTGTGGCTGGCAGCGCACGTAATCGCGGTGCCGGCGCTTGGGCTGACGCCGCCCATCAGTCAATCTTCCGTACCTTCAGAATTCGCCGAGTTTCTGGCTCATCTCTCCTACGGCGCGGTTACCGAGTTTCTCCGGTCGCGCTTACGATCGCTACTCGGGTGAAAAGGCTTCAGTTCATCACCGCCATTCCGCTCGATGTGCAGCGGGGAAGCGGATGCTTTGTCGGCATTCAAACTCTAGAGCGCGGGATTCGGGCGCTGGGCGGTAAAGTGGAGCTCGTCACCCCTAAGCTGCGCTTTCCTGTGTTCACGCTGAAGCGGTTGGTCTTCAACGAGCGCATACGATTCAAGCGCTTCGATTCGGACGCGACGGTTGGTTTTGACCTCGATGGCTATCGGGTTGCTGCCACTAGGCGGCGGAGACCGCACTTTGCGGCTATTAAAGGAGTGCTCGGAGATGCGGTTCGGTTCGAAACCGGCTTTACCCGCGCAAGTCTCGCGCTTCAGGCGCGGCTTGAAAGGCTGCACGCTCGCCGCGCGGACCGCGTAATCACGATCAGCCGGTATTGCTCTGAACGATTAGACGAACTGTACGGTGTCCGAAATGCGATTGTTGTTCCGGAGCTCATTGATCTTGCGGCCTGGCGCAAGCTGTTTGCCGATAATCCGGCTTCGCCGCGCGAAAGCAGGTTCACTGTCCTGTGCGTGTGTCGCTTCTATCCACGCAAGCGGCTAGACGTGCTGCTGCATGCCGCGGCGATTCTTCGCGACCGGATTCCGGAGTTGGAGTTGCGCATAGTCGGAAGCGGTCCCGAGGCTGGGCGGTTGCGCAAATTATCGACTAGCTTGCGCCTCGAAAAGACCGTAAGTTGGGTCGGCAATACCACTGCGGAAGCGCTGGCGCGTGAGTACAACCGTGCCGACGTATTCTGCCTGCCCAGCGCGCAGGAAGGTTTCGGCATCGTATTCCTTGAAGCGATGGCGGCTGGAAAACCCATCGTCGCGGCAAGGGCCGCGGCCGTGCCGGAAGTGGTCGAGCACGGATTGTTGGTAGAGCCGGAAAACGCGGAAGCTTTGGCCGCAGCGATCGGATTACTTTATTCAGATTCCGACTTGCGGCAGCGCCTTGGCGCGTCTGGTAAGCACCACGTCGAGAATTACGAAATGAAACGCGTAGCCGCGCAATTTCTGGCAGCCCTGGATTGAGTACTTTCCAAACCGGGATACAGTATTCATTATGTCCTTTCGGGTTGCGGTTTTGGGTGGCGGCGTTGCGGGTTTGAGCGCCGCGCATGAATTGATTGAGCGAGGCTTTGATGTTTCCGTTTACGAGACGAAAAGTGTCTTCGGCGGAAAAGCTCGAAGCTTATCTGTCCCCAACACCGGCGCCGGCGGCCGCAAGGACCTTCCGGGCGAGCACGGTTTCCGGTTCTTCCCCGCCTTCTATCGGCATTTGCCGGATACCATGATGCGCATCCCATACGCCGGCAATGGAAGCGTCTTCAACAACTTGATTCACGCCACTCGCATTCAGCTGGCGCGCGCCGGAAAACCCGCGCTCACCCTAACCGCGCGAGTGCCGCAGGATGTCGAAGATTGGGCCGTGACCTTTAAAGAAGTCTTTGGTGGCATCGGGGTTCCCGACAACGAACTCCTTTTTTTCATCGATAGGCTCTTCACGTTGTTAACAAGCTGCCCCGAACGCAGGGTCGCGGAATACGAGCAAATTCCCTGGTGGACGTTCATTGACGCGGGTAATCGCTCCACGGCATACCAGACGCTCCTGGGCAAAGGTCTCACGCGCTCGCTAGTCGCCGTTCGAGCTCAGGAAAGCAGCACGCGTACCGCCGGCTATACCCTACTGCAATTGTTGTTCGGTATTTTGACCTATGGTGGATTCGACCGTCTTCTCAGCGGCCCGACAAATGAGGTTTGGCTAGCGCCTTGGGTTTCCTATCTCGGGCAGCGCGGCATCCATTTCGAGAGCGGAACCGCCGTCCGGGCTTTCAATGCAGGCGCAAACGGCATTAGCGGCGTCACGGTCGAATCCAATGGTCAAATACGTGAGGTTACGGCCGATTACTACATATCCGCTCTCCCGGTCGAGATCATGACTGGCCTTGCCGATGATCGGCTCAAGGCTCTCGCTCCATCGCTCGCCAATTTGAGTAAACTGCGAACCGATTGGATGAATGGGATTCAGTTCTATCTCGCGAACGACGTTCCGCTGGAATTCGGGCATACGATCTACGCCGATTCGCCTTGGGCCATCACCTCCATTTCCCAACGTCAATTCTGGAGTCAAGCCAACCTCGCCGGCTATGGCGACGGACAGGTTGGCGGCCTCTTGTCTGTCGATATATCGGATTGGGAGACAGCCGGCCTCAATGGCAAGACTGCCATGCAATGTTCGGCGGATGAAATCGAAAATGAGGTCTGGTCTGAGGTGAAGACGCATCTCAACATTTCTGGCGCAGAGCTTATTCGCGATGAAAACCTCCTGAGCCGGTTCCTCGATCCGGACGTGCAATTCCCCAATCCAACGGGGGTGACCAATCTTGAGCCTCTCATGATCAATGTCGTGAATTCGCTGCAATACCGTCCGGATGCCTTGACTGAAATTCCGAACCTGTTCCTCGCGTCCGATTACGTGAAAACTTACACAGATGTCGCTTGCATGGAAGCTGCGAACGAAGCTGCAAGGCGCGCGGTTAATGGCATTCTCGATCGCGCCGGATCGGCGGCGTCACGGGCTTCACTCTGGCCGCTTCAGGAACCCGCATACTTCCAACCGTTGATCGACTATGATCGATTGCGTTTTCGTCTAGGGCTCGCCCACGCCGGATCTGTGTTTACTTGCTGACCGGCTGTGCGATCAATCTCGCTGTTTCCCTCCGCCTATTGATGTAGAGTGGCCTTGATGAAACCCTTCGCGATAATCTCAGGCTGGCTGATTCTTGCTTTCCCTTTCGCTATCGCGGCGCAACAGGCGAACCCTCCAGCGCAAGCGGTACAACAGACCACGCCTTCTCGCTAGGCGACTCCGCCGAGGCATGAGCAACTGCCTCAGGAGCCTAATCAGAACGCGCAGGAGCCTTCGCAGGAATGGCCGCAACCCTCGCGCGCGACCGCCGGCCGTCTGCCGATCAAAGGATGCTACCGGCAAAACAGAGGCGCTCATGTTCTATGCCGCTTACACGCTCGACGACGTCGATTCCAGCCGGCGTCCCCTGACCTTCGCCTTTAATGGAGGCCCCGGCTCGGCTTCCATCTGGCTCCATATGGGAGCGCTCGGACCGCGCAAAGTAGTTCTGCGGAAGGAAGGCTTCATGCCGGCGGCGCCTTATCGTCTCGAAGACAATCCCAGCACGCTGCTGGACAAGACCGATCTGGTTCTAGTCGATGCGATCGGAACAGGATTCAGCCGCCCTGCCGGCACCACCGAGCTCAAGAAATTTTGGGGCGTGAAAGGCGACATCGAATCGTTTGGCGAATTCATCCGTCTCTACATCACCCGTAACGAGCGCTGGTCCTCGCCTCTTTATCTCTTCGGCGAAAGCTACGGCACCACTCGTTCCGCGGGCGTGTCCGGCTATCTCGCGGACAAAGGCATCTCGTTCAATGGAATCGTTCTGCTCTCCACTGTTTTGGCGTTTGAGACTCTCGAGTTCAACAAGACCAATGACGTGCCGTATCCGCTGATCCTTCCCAGTTACACGATGATCGCCGCTTATCATCACAAGCTTTCTCCCGAGCTTTCTCAGAATCTGGAGAAGACCCGCGCCGAAGTGGAACAGTGGGCTTCGAACGAATACACGCGAGCGCTTGCTAAAGGTGACGCTCTGACGCAGCAGGAACGGGAAACGATCATCGATGGACTGGCTCGTTATACCGGCTTGAGCAAAGAGATTATCGATCAGTACAACCTGCGCATAGACGTTCAGGCCTTCACCCATTACCTTCTCGCGGATCAAAAACTGCGCGTAGGACGTCTGGATGGCCGTTTCACCGGCCCCGATCCCGAAGGTTTTGCCGAGACGCGCTTCTACGATCCCACCAGTTCGGAGACCGGGCCCCCCTTCACATCGGTGTTCAACGAATACATCCGCCGCGAGCTGAACTATAAAACGGACATGCCGTATTATGCAACGGCTTATCAGACCTGGGGGCCCTCAATCAAGTGGGACTGGGGATCGGCCGGCGAGGGCTTTCCCGACACCGCGAGCGCTCTGCGCGCGGCCATTGTTAAGAATCCATACCTCAAGATCCGCGTGCTGGAAGGCTACTACGATTTGGCCACGCCTTACTACGCGGTCAACTACACGATGGACCATCTTGATCTCAGCCCGCGCTACCGCGGCAACATTTCTTATTCGACCTTCAATGCCGGTCACATGGTCTATTTGGATTCGGATTCTCTCAAGAAGATGAAAGAAGACGTCGCCGGCTTCATAGACCAGTCATTGCCTGCCACGCAGTGAGGGTGCGCTACTCTGCTTTTAAGGCAATCGCAGGGTCCGCTTTTATCGCGTGCCATGCTGGTCCCGCAGCCGCGAAAAACGCGCACAGAAGAAGCGCGGTCAGTGCTCCACAAATCGAAATTGGATCGTCAGGACCGATGCCGAAGACCAAATTGGCGGCGAGACGCATCAAAGCCGCTGTACACACCAGACCGGCCAGCAGCCCAATTCCAACGGATATCATCATCCGGACGCAAACGGTCTCGATGATATGTCTGGCCTGCGCGCCAATTGCGATCCGAATGCCGAGTTCGCGAGACCTTCGCGCGACGGTATACGCCAACACGCTGTACAGCCCCGTCCAGGAAAGCAGCAGCGCGAACACTTCCTTGCGCTGAGCGATCGCCTCAAATTGCCGATAAAAAAAGGTGGTATCCGGCCTCACCTGCTTCGGGTGCATCTTCTGCAATAGGTATAGATTTTCGGGATTGCGAATGGGCAGAGATTTCAGCAGAAGCGCGTTCGCGAAGCTGAAGATGACTGTATTCGCCCAAATGCCGGCCGCGAGAAGCAAAATGATCGCGGCGGTAAATGCTCGATTTTCTGAGTATCTGCCGAATGCCGAACTGGAAATCACGCCACATAGCGGCCGTATTTGGCCGGCGCCGCTACGGCCGAATCCCGGCAATTTTAAGTTTCACTCGGTAAATGCTGGTGGTTGCCGTAATATACAACGTCCTGCCGTCCCGATCGCCCCAAGCCATATTCCCAACCTTCTCCGGTAAATGCATCGTTCCCAGGTGCTTGCCCTCGGCTGAAAAGATCCACACGCCGCCCGGGCCTGCGCTATAGATGTTTCCTTTCCGATCGACTTTCATCCCGTCCGGCGCTCCCGGTGAGTTGTCCGAAGTGGCATCGTAGAAGACTTGCCCATTCTCCAGCGACCCGTCCGCCTTCACGCTATATCGCATCCAAAGTTTCTTCGGTTCGGAGCTGTCGACGTAAAGGAATTTCTCATCGGGCGAAAAGGCGATTCCGTTCGGTCTTGGCAGATCTTTCACCAGGAGTTCCAGTTTCGCCGATGCTGGTGGCGCGCTGGGCTTCTGCTGAAGCGCGCCGGGAATTCGATAAACTCCATTCACTTGTAACTGCTTCTCCGGATCGTGATCGCTCTGCGTGCGCAAGCCGTAGGGCGGGTCGGTGAAGTAAAGCGAGCCGTCCGATTTATACACAAGATCGTTCGGGCTATTAAGTCGCTTGCCGTTATAGCTATCGGCAAGAATCGTCACCTGCGCTCCGGGATTCATAGCTTCGAGACGCCAGACATTGCGTTGCGCATGGCCTGCCACGGTCAGCCGGCCCCGGGCATCCAGCGTCATGCCGTTCGATCCCGGCTCAGGCCCGCCATACGGCGCAGAGCCTTTGTATCCGCTCGGCTGCATGAAAATGCTCACGCTTCCACCCGGCGTCCACTTACGGATGCTGTTGCTCGGTATCTCGGCGAAGAGCAGATAGCCGGCATGTATCCAGACCGGACCCTCCAGCCACTTGAAGCCTTCCCCCGTGGCGACGTGGTCAATCTTCGCGTCGGCGGGCACAATCGCATCGAGGGCTGGCGATAGCCGCTGAATGCTTCCATCGGTTTGCGCAACCGCCCAGGAGACGGCCAGGCCAGTCCCAACCAGAATCAGGAGAGAGATTTTTCCAGGTTTCACGCGAGCGATTGTATCAGTTGTTAACATTCGCCCCTCTGAGCCACTAATACTAATGGAGGACGAACAGTATGGAAAGTGGCGATTTGACCGGAATGGTAGTCGTTGGGTCGCTTGCCTTTAATGAATCGGCCATCCCGGCATAAAGCGCGCTACGCTAGAGGGAGAGAGGCGATTATGCGCTTTCTAATCCGGGTATCGTTCCTTTGCGCGCTGGCATTAGCGGTTTCCGCAAGCTTGTTCGCCCAGCGCGGTGGCATGGGCGCGGGACACTTCGCGGCGTCGGCCGCTCGAAGCGCTTCGTCGTTTGCAGGCCACGCATCCCC
>Ga0208480_1000079_pt1 | contig 39921 bp, 35 predicted proteins | sample NGESurshal092012_4_FD_184485 | JGI IMG/M metagenome (GOLD analysis project Ga0208480, IMG submission 184485) | Arctic peat soil microbial communities from Barrow, Alaska - NGEE Surface sample F53-1 shallow-092012 (SPAdes) | ecosystem: Environmental > Terrestrial > Soil > Wetlands > Peat ... | reverse complement strand
CGAGCCGGTCGACCTCTTCGCGACGGGGGTTCCCCGGTTGCGGCCCGATCGCGCGGCCTGGCTCGGTGGACCGTGGGGCTCGGTCGTCAGCCTCTCGCCCGAGCTCTTCCTCGAGCGGATCGGCCGCCGGGCGCGGAGCGCGCCGATCAAGGGGACGTGCCGCCGGCCGGGAGACGCGAGCGCCGCGCGGGCGTCGGCCGCGGGCCTCGGCGCGTCGGTGAAGGACCGGGCCGAGAACGTGATGATCGTCGACCTCGTCCGCAACGACCTCGGCCGCGTCTGCGAGGTCGGCTCGATCCGTGTCGCCGCGCTCGCCCAGGCCCGGCCCCACACGGGCGTCTGGCACCTCGTCTCCGAGGTCGTCGGGAGGGTGGCGCCCGACGTCGGCGACGGCGAGCTCGTCCGGGCGGCGTTTCCCCCGGGATCTGTGACCGGTGCTCCGAAGGTCGCCGCCGTCGACGTGATCGCCGAGCTCGAGAGCACGGCCCGCGAGGTCTACACCGGAGCGATCGGCTTCGTCAGCCCGCTGGCCGGGCTCGAGCTGAGCGTGGCGATCAGAACCTTCGAGTTCGCCGGCGACGACGTCTGGCTCGGCGTCGGCGGGGGGATCGTCGCCGACTCGGACCCGGTCGACGAGCTCGGCGAATGCCTTGTCAAGCTCGAGCCGCTGCTCCGCGCGATCGGCGCACGGCTCGGTCCCGACGTACCCGCCCTGCGGCCGGCAGGCCCGCTCCCGGCCCGCGGGGGCAACGGGCCGGCCAGGTTCCGGGCGGCGCCGCTCCCCGCGCGGCTGGCCGCCCGGCCGGTGCCCCGGCCGGACCCGCGGGCGGGTGTCTTCGAGACGATGCTCGTCCGTGACGGGCGGACGGTCGCACCCGAGCGACACCTGGCGCGCCTGGCGGCGAGCGTGGACGTGCTCTACGGCCTGCGCCTGCCCGCGCAGACGGCCGGTCTGGTCGAGGCCGCCGCGGCCGGCGAGGCGGGCCGCTTGGCCCGGCTGCGTCTGAGCGCCCGTCCCGGGCGGGGGGTGGTGGCATTGGCGCTCACCACGTCGCCGCTGCCTGCGGACCGTCCGGCGGTCGCCCTGCGAACGATCACGATCCCCGGCGGCCTCGGCGTCCACAAATGGGTGGATCGCCGGCTGATCGAAGCCTTCGAGCTGAGCGTCGCGCCCGAGCAGCCGTTGTTCTGCGACGCCGACGGCCGCCTCCTCGAGGCGTCGCGCTCGAACCTGTTCATCGTCGACCCGGACGGACGCCTGATCACGCCGCCGGTCGACGGTCGCCTCCTGCCGGGGGTGACCCGCGCCGCGATCATGCGGGTCGCCGGGCGGGTCGGGCTCGAGCTGCGCGTCGAGGAGATCTCGGCCGACCGGCTCTCACGCGCGATTGAGGTGTTCGTGACCGGCTCGCTCGGCGGGGTCGAGCCGGTCACGTCGTGCGACGGGCGACCGCTCAGGCCGCCCGGCGCCTGCTGCCTGCTGCTCCGTGGTGCGTTGGCTCAGGCGGGGACCGACTCGGCCAGGCCGGCGGCTTCGCGGAGGGCCTCGGCCTTGCCGGTCTGCTCCCAGGTGAAGTCCTCGTCGTCGCGGCCGAAGTGGCCGTAGGCGGCGGTCTTCTGGTAGATCGGGCGGTGGAGGCGGAGCTCCTCGCGGAAGGCGCCCGGCCGCATGTCGAAGTGCTCGGCGACGAGCTCGGCGATCCGCCCGCGGCCGATCTTCTCGGTGCCGAACGTCTCGACCATCAGCGAGACCGGGTGGGCGACGCCGATCGCGTAGGCGACCTGGACCTCGCAGCGGTCGGCGAGGCCGGCGGCGACGATGTTCTTGGCGACCCAGCGCGACGCGTACGCGGCTGAGCGGTCGACCTTCGACGGGTCCTTGCCGCTGAACGCGCCGCCCCCGTGCCGGGCCATCCCGCCATAGGTGTCGACGATGATCTTGCGCCCGGTCAGCCCGCAGTCGCCGACCGGCCCGCCGATCACGAAGCGGCCGGTCGGGTTGACGAGGAAGTCGCGCCGGAGGGCGTTCGCGTCGTACATGTCGGCCGGCAGGACCGGCACGACGACGAGCTCCCAGAGGTCGTCTGTGATCTGCTTCTGCGTCGCCCGCTCTGCGTGCTGTGTCGAGATCAGGAGCTTCTCGATTGACACCGGCCGGCCGTCGACGTAGCGGACCGAGACCTGGGTCTTGCCGTCCGGGCGCAGGTAGTCGAGCGACCCGTCGTGGCGGACGGCCGCGAGCTGCTTGGCCAGCTGGTGGGCGAGCGAGATCGGCAGCGGCATCAGGGACGGCGTCTCGTTGCTCGCGTAGCCGAACATCATGCCCTGGTCGCCGGCGCCCGCGACGTCGAGCTCGTCGTCGTCGGTCGCGTCGGTCCGCGTCTCATAGGCCTGGTTGACGCCCTGGGCGATGTCCGGCGACTGCTTGTCGATCGCGTTCAGCACGGCGCACGAGTCGGCCGAGAAGCCGAGCTCGGCATCGACGTAGCCGATCTTGCGGATCGTCTCCCGGGCGACCTGCTGGATGTCGACGTAGATCTCGGTCGAGATCTCGCCGGAGACGACGACCAGCCCGGTGTTCACGAGCGTCTCGCAGGCGACCCGGCCGAGCGGGTCCCCGGCCAGCACGGCGTCGAGGACGCCGTCGGAGATCTGGTCGGCGACCTTGTCGGGGTGACCCTCGGTCACCGACTCCGATGTGAACAGGTACTCGTTGTCGCTCGTTTGCGTCATGCGCTAGGGGTCCCTTGCTTTCTTGTGTTGAAGTTGGCTGTCAGGTGAGCACGCTTGAGGCGCGGTGACAACTCAGACGGCGGCTGGCGTGTCGAGGTGGGCGTACAGCGGGTAGCGCTCGGCGATCGCGCTGACTCGCTCGGCGAGCTCCGCCCGCGCGGCGTCGAAGTCGGGTTGGAGGGCGCGGGAGATGATCTGCCCGATCTGCTCGAAGTCCTCGACCGTGACGCCGCGGGTCGCGAGCGCCGGCGTGCCGATGCGCAGACCGCTGGAGACCATCGGCGGGCGCGGGTCGAAGGGCACGGCGTTCCGATTCACGGTGATGCCGATCTCGTGGAGGCGATCCTCCCCGTCCTGACCGGTCAGCTCGGACTCACGGAGGTCGACGAGCACGAGGTGGACGTCGGTGCCCCCGGTGAGGACGTCGACGCCGTGCCCGGTCTCGAGCAGGGCGGCGGCGAGCGCCTTCGCGCCGGCCACGGTCCGGTCCTGCCGCTCGCGGAACTGGTCGGTCGCGGCGATCCGCAGGGCGACGGCCTTCGCGGCGATCACGTGTTCGAGCGGACCGCCCTGCTGACCGGGGAAGACGGCCGAGTCGATCTTCTTGGCATGCTCCTCCCGGCAGATGATCATCCCGGCGCGCGGCCCGCCGATCGTCTTGTGCGTGGTCGTCGTCACGACGTCGGCGTACGGCACCGGGCTGGGGTGGATGCCGGCGGCGACGAGGCCGGCGAAGTGGGCCATGTCGACCATGAACAGCGCGCCCACGTGGTCTGCGATCGCCCGGAAGCGCTCGAAATCCTGGATCCGCGGGTAGGCCGACCAGCCGGCGAGGAGCAGCCTCGGCCGGCGCTCGAGGGCGATCCGCTCGACTTCGTCCATGTCGATGAGGTACGTCTCCGGTGAGACCTCGTACGGCGCGATGTCGTAGAGCCGCCCGGAGACGTTGCCCTTCATGCCGTGCGTGAGGTGTCCGCCGTGGGGGAGGGCGAGCCCCATGATCGTGTCACCCGGCCGCAGCAGGGCGTGGTAGACGCAGGCGTTCGCCTGGGAGCCGCTGTGCGGTTGGACGTTGGCATGCTCGCCGCCGAACACGGCCTTCGCCCGGGCGATCGCGAGCCGCTCGATCACGTCGACGTTCTCGCAGCCGCCGTAGTACCGCCGGCCGGGATAGCCCTCGGCGTACTTGTTGGTGAGCACGGACCCCTGGCACTCGAGTACGGCGCGGGGCACGAAGTTCTCCGAGGCGATCATCTCGAGCGTGTCCTGCTGGCGGCGGATCTCGGCCTCGATCGCGGCTGCGATCTCCGGGTCCACCTCGGCGAGCGGGCGCTCGAAGTAGTCGGCGGGTAGGTCGGGCATGCGGACGTCCTGTCTTGAGTGAGGGTCCCGAACCGTAGCACCGCGTTCCCCGGCAAGGCCCGGGGGCCGCCGCGCGGACGGCGGCATTCCGGGCGTCTGGGCCCGCTGGTCCGAAGCGGTCCAAGGGAGCTCGGACATACGGGCCGACCGGTGCTGGGCGCGGGCGGGCCGGTGGGATCGACGACGTCCTCGGCGGCGGCCCGCTACGGCTTGGCGGCGCTGGCGACGATCCCTCGCAGCGTGCTGAGCTGGCTGGACAGGGGCGCCCCGGCGGCAGCCGGGCGACCGGCTGTCGGGGCGGCCGTCGCACCCGACGGCGACCCGCCGCCCTGAGTCGCGATCAGGACCGCGATGACCACGAGCACGAGCACGACCACGGCGGCGGCGGCGAGCGCGCGCGGCGCCACGCGGAGTGCCAGAGCCGGCCGTCGAGCGTGGAGATCCGGAGCCGCGGGACCGCCCGGGCGAGCGGGGTGGCGCGCCGTTCGCGGTGAGCGTGGGACCGCGCCGCTCGCCGGGCCGACGGCCGGCGCGACGCGGGTCGGTGCGGTCGGCTCGTCGGGCTCGCCGGCCTCGGCGGGGCGGGTCGCGAGCAGCCCGACGGCTGCCTCGGCGGAGCTCGGCCGGTCGTCGGGCTGCTGCGCCGTGAGCGCGTCGATCAGGAGCGAGAGCCCGGGCGCCGGAGCGCGGTCGGCGAGCTCACGCAGGACGACACCGACCGCGAAGAGGTCGGCCGCGGCCGTCGCCCTGGCCCCGGCGGTTACCTCGGGCGCGAGGTAGCGGATGCTGCCGACGATCATGCCGGTCTGCGTCAGCGACGCGGCGTCCTCGGGCTGGGCGATGCCGAAGTCGGTCAGGCGGGCGTGGCCGGCGCCGTCGAGCAGGATGTTCGCGGGCTTGACGTCGCGGTGGACGAGTCCGGCGGCGTGGACGCAGCCCAGGGCGCCGAGCAGCTCGACGGCGATCTCGGCCGCGTCCGGCAGGACCCGCCGGCGGCCGGCGAGGACGTCGGCCAGGCTGCCTCCGGTTACGTACTCCATGACCAGGAACGGCCGGTCGTCATGCAGCCCGTAGTCGTAGACCGGGACGATGTTCCGGTGCGAGACCGACGCAGCGGCGCGAGCCTCCCGTTCAAACCGCGTCCGGTAGTGCGGGTCGAAGGCGAGCGTGTCGGCCATCACCTTGACCGCGACCGCGCGTCCGAGAACGTCGTCGTCGGCCAGCCAGACCGAGGCCATCCCGCCGGCGCCGAGCCGTCGGCGCAGCGTGTACCGGTCCCCGAGCGACGCACCCGGCGAGATCGCGACGGCCTCCATCAGCCCCGATGCCCCTTCCCGTGGCCGCCGCCGGGACTCCTGCCCGGACCAGGCGCCTTCCGGCCGGGGCCGGCCCCGCCCCTGCCCGGCTTCGTGGCCTTGCCCGGCTTCGTGGCCTTGCCCGGCTTCGCGACCGGAGTCGGCTGCGAGCTGGGAGCCGTCGGCTGAGGGGTGACCGGCAGACTGGTCGTGGTCGTCGCGGCCGTCGCTGGTGTCTGAGCGGCCGTTACCGGCGCCGTGACCTCCGCCTGGATCCGAGCGCGGGCGCGGGCGATCCCGGTCTCGAGGGCCGCGTAGACGCTCGACGTCAGCTGCCCGGCGGACTTCGACCGGGCGACATCACCGGCAAACGAGTCGAGCTCGGCGCTCGCCCCGGCGCGGTCGTGCTCGTCCGCGGATGTCTGGACGGCCTTCAGATGGGAGTCCATCTCGGCGACCACCGTGGCCGAGAGCATCGAAGCCGGGTGACCCGACCCGCAGGCGGCGAGCGTTCCGGCCAGCGCGACGAGCGCCCCGGCTGCCGCAGGTCGGTGTCGGGCGATCCGCGTGAACTTGGGAGGAGGGCCGGCCGGGCGCTCTCGCGGGCGTCTGCGGCCGCGCCGACTCAGGGGCGTGGCCGGCGTGGCGGCACCGGTGCGACGACCGTCTCGTCGTCGAGGTCGGTTTCGGCGACGACGCGGTCCCCGACGGGGGGGACGACGTGGTCGGCGGTCGGACCCGCCGTCCCGGCGAGTGGGCCCGGGCCGGGACCGGGCGAACCGGGCGAACCGGCGGCCGGGCCGGGACCGGGCGAACCGGCGATCGGAGCATCGTGGGGTGGGCGTGAGCGTCGCCGGGGACCGGTCCACCCGGCGGCCGGTCTGGCGGGGCCGGCGGGTGGAGCAGCGGCGTTGAAGGAGACGGTCACGCGGGACTCGGCGATCAGCGCGCCGACGACGATCGCGCCGGCGCCGACGAGCGCCAGCCAGCCACCGGTGCCGATTTCGCTGTGCAGGGCCGACGGCGGGCGGTCGATCAGCTGCGACGCGACGATCACCAGGGCTGCTCCTCCGAGCACCACGCGGCTGATCGCGTGCACGGGTCCCCGCCACCACCCGAGGTCGGTCGCGACCGAGAGGACGACGGCCAGCGCGATCAGGGCGAGCACGAGATCCCAGACCTCGAATGCCGTCCACGCGGTGATCGTGAAGCCGGGAAGCGAGTACCAGGCGAGGAACAGGCTGACCAGTAGGAGGACGCCGCCGAGCCCGGCCAGCAGGGCTCCCCGGTTCTCCGGTGGGTCGCTCGCGCTTCATGTCGGCCTGTTACCCGCCGCCCGGAGAAACAAACCGGGCGGCCCCGCGGCCGGGCGCCGGGCGGCGCCGCCTCGAGTCAGCGGCGGGCGGTCAACGTTCCCAGCAGGAGCTCGATCGTCTGCTCGAGCTGGTCGATCGTCGCGTCCTCGACCCGGGTGATCCCGACCGCCCGGTTGAGCCAGGTGTTGATCTCGGCGTGCGAGCGGCCGTCCCTCCGGCGGAGATCGGAGACCAGGCGGTGGCGCTGGCTGCGCAGGCCGGCCCGGAGCTCGAACGCCGCCGGCGGGGTCGGGGACTCCTCTGCCGCGAGTGCGCGGCGGGCCGCGGCTGCGGGCGCAGGCTTCGGGGGTGCGCCGAACAAGGTCAGCTGGGGAGCGACGTCGGCGCTCAGCGCGACGAAGTCGGGCGTCGGCGAGCGCTCGGTCCGGCGGGGCTCGCGCGGCTCGTCGAAGATTCCGTCGTCGTCGACTCGCCGCAGCGACTGGCGCAGCTCGCCCTCGACGGCCGAGGCGTGGGCCCGGAGGATCGGGTCGGCAGGCAGATAGAGCCAGCTGGCCTCGATCGGGCGACCGGAGATCGTACGGACGAAGCGGCCGACGATCTGGCGGAAGATCAGCGGGGTCTTCGCGGCCGTCGCGTATACGCCGACCCGCAGGCGGGGGATGTCGACGCCTTCGGAGACCATGTTCACGGCGACGATCCACGGGTCCGTCGACGCGGTGAAGGCCGCCAGCTTGAGGGCGGCGCGGGCCTCGGTGTGGAGCACGACGACCGGGGCTCGGCCGGTCGTCTCCCGCATCAGCCTGCTGATCGCGATCGCGTGGGTCCGGTCGGCGGCGATCACGAGACCGCCGGCGTCGGGGTGGCCGCCGGCGCGGAGCTCGACCAGCTTGGCGTGCGCCTCGCGAAGGATCCGCGGGAGGCCGTCGGGCAGCTCGGTCGAGGTCGCCGTCCGGTAGCGGCGGCTGGCCTCCCGGGTGCTGAGGACCGTCTCGAATGACGACTCGATCACGTCGTCGCCGCTGCGCCACGAGAGCGTCCCGTCGTAGGTGATGAACCCGACCCGCCGGCAGACACCGTCCCCGACGGCCTCCGAGTACGTGTAGGAGACGTCGGGCATCGACGTCCCGTCGGCGTCGTAGCGGACCCCGGGGATCGGGGTCGCGTCGGAGCGGAACGGCGTGCCCGAGAGGAGCAGCCAGCGGGGGGCGTTGCGAAACACGGCGGCGAATGCCGTACCCCAGGCGAGCTCCTCGCCGAGGTGATGGGCCTCGTCGGCGATCACCAGCGTCTGCGGGGTGATCCCGCGCGCCCAGCCCGTCGGGTTGCTCGCGAGGCGGGCGTACGTGATCACGACGCCGTCGAAGTCCCCGGGCGGTCGCGACGACCGGGCATCCGGCGCGAGATGGACGCCGAGCCGGGCGGCGGCGCGGGCCCACTGACGGGTCAGCGGCGTGGTCGGGCAGACGACGACGACCCGGGCGACCGTCCGCTCGGCGAGCAGCCGCCGGGCGAGCTCGAGCGCCGGACGGGTCTTCCCGGCGCCGGGAGCCGCCGAGATCAGGAAGGGCCCGCCGTCCCAGGTCTCGAGCTGCTCGAGGGCCCTGACCTGCCAGGCGCGGAGGGGGCTCTTCGGTGGGTTGACCGACGTCGACATGGCCCGCCATGGTGCGCGATGGGCCGGACGGACGGGTGGCGCCGCGACGACGGGGGCCTCGCCGGCCACGCGGTCGACCGCCTGGGACCGGACGCTCCGGCTGATCGGGCCGCAGAGGTATTCTTGGGGCATCTCGGATCCGGAGGCATCGGTCGGCGCCGACCTGCCCAGGCCGCCGCCGGAGCGCCGGCGAGTGCTGCTCGGGCTGGGCGTGCTCGCCGTCGGCGGGTGTGTCCTGACGCTCGGTCTGCTCGGGGCCTTCGACGCCCACCACGGTGGCGCCGGTCGACCGGCGCCACCGGCGATCCTCGCGACGACACCGACTCCCGGCCCGGCCGCGGACGGCTCGGCGGATCCGCGCGAGAGCGCGACGGCCAGCCCGACGCCGAAGGCCCCGACGGCGCCGGCAGGGACCAGTGCCAGGGTCCGGCCCGCGGCGATCGTCGCGGCCCGCCCGGGTGCCGAGCAGCAGCGGGACCTCGCAGCATTCGACCGCCGGGCGCCGACCCACGTGCCGGCGAGCTGGGTCGCCGGGTTCTACCCGATCTATGCGACCGCGTCGAAGACGTTCGGCGTCAACTGGCTCCTGCTGGCCTCGGTCCACGACCAGGAGACGGCCTTCTCGACCGCGCCGGGCACCTACCACGGCCTGAACTTCGCCAACTGCTGCGGCGGCCCGATGCAGTTCAACGTGACCAACGGTCCGGTCAGCACGTGGCAGCTCGTCAGCAACTCCTTCGTCTACGCCGAACGCCCGGCCGGCTATCCCCACCCGACTGCCGCGCACCCGTCGATCTACGACGACTTCGACGCGCTGATGGCCGCCGCCCGCCTGCTCGAGACCGACCGGGCCACCGAGGCCCTCGACTACGGGGCGTGGGTCGCGGCATACGACTACTACGGGAACGATCCGACCGGCGTGACCTACGCCGACCAGGTGCTGGCCCGGGCGATCGGCTGGTCCCAGCACGGCTTCTGCATCAACTGCGCCCTCGATCCGTCGCTCGTCGCCGCTGTTCACGCCGCGTACGGCGCCCCGGTCCTGGCCGCGCTCGACGCGGCGGCCGCCGCCCGCCACGCCGCAGACGGGGCCACGGGTGCGACCGGTGCGACCGGTGCGACCGGTGCGACCGGGACGCGCAAACCGGGACCAGGCTGACGGCCGCGCCGGCCCGCAGCCGGGCCTGATCAGCCGACCCGGCCGGGCCGGTCAGTCGACGCGGGCGGGCCGGTCAGCCGGGCCGGAGCAGCCGACCCGGCCGTTCGGTGTCAGGCAACCCGTCGGAGACGGGCGCGCACGGTCAGCGTGGCCGGGGTCCTGATCATTCCGAGCGGGCTTGCGGTCATCCCGAGGAGGCGCTGGTCGACGGTCGTCTCGGCCTCGATCTCGATGTCGTCGCCGGTCCGTCTGGTCGTCGGCGCGAGCTCGATCCCGACCCGTCCGGCGCCGGCGCGGAGCTCGCCCTCGACGCGCAGACCGCCGCCGGGCGCGTCGCTGATACGCGTCGAGCGAAAGTCGACCTCGGGATGGCCGTCGGCGTCGAAGAAGTCGGCTGACTTCAGGTGCCTGTCGCGCCGGCGGTTGCCCGTGTCCAGGCTGGACGCGTCGATCTTCAGGTGCAGGCGTCGCGCCCCGTGCTCGTCGACCTCGAGCTGGCCGTCGAGCCCGGCGAAGCGGCCGTGGACCTTGACCAGGCCCCAGAGGTTGGGGACGTGGAACTCTGCGGTCGAGCCCGACGGGTCGAGCTCCCAGCGGGTGCCGGCGAGCTGATCGTGTGGGTCGTCGATGCTGAGCGTGGTGTTCATGTCGCCTCCATTGAATCGCTGCTTGACGTTCCCACGGAAGCTAGACCCGCCCGGCCGGTCGCACATCGGGCGGCCGAGGGATATTCGCCTGCGACCTCAGACGGACGGACGCGGTGCGACGAGCCCGACGTCGTAGGCCAGCACGACGGCCTGCACGCGGTCACGGAGGTCGAGCTTGCGCAGGACCGCGGAGACGTGGGTCTTGACGGTGGCCTCCGACACCGTCAGTCTCGCGGCGATCTCGCCGTTGGACTTGGCCTGGGCCACCAGCCGGAGCACCTCGACCTCGCGCGGCGTCAGCTCGTCGAGCCGCGGGCATGGCCGGCTGGGACCGGGAAGGGAGCCGGCGAACCGGTCGAGCAGCCGGCGGGTCACCGTGGGCGCGAGGAGCGCCTCTCCGCCGGCGACCACCCGGATCGCGTCGACCAGCTCGCCGGCGCGGACGTCCTTGAGCATGAAGCCGCTCGCGCCGGCCCGGAGGGCCGCGAAGACGTGCTCGTCGAGGTCGAACGTCGTCAGCATGATGATCCGGGCCGCGTGACCGTCGTCGACCAACCGGCGGGTCGCGGCGATGCCGTCGAGGTTGGGCATGCGGATGTCCATCAGAACGACATCTGGCCACGTCGTGCCGGCCAGGGCCACCGCCTCGCGGCCGTCGGCGGCCTCGCCGACGACGGTCAGGTCGTCGCGGGCGTCGATGATCATCCGAAACCCCGTGCGAACGAGCTCCTGGTCGTCGGCCAGCAGCACTCGGATCGTCACGAGGCAGCCCCGAGTGGGAGCGCGGCGCGAACGCGGAACCCTCCGCGGGGGGTTCCGCCGACCTCGAGCGTCCCGCCGAGCAGGGCTGCCCGCTCGCGCATGCCGACGATGCCCTGGCCGGTCTCGGCGACCCCGCCCGCCCCGCGGCCGTCGTCGGTCACCTCGACCTCGACGGCGGCCGTCGTGTACCGCACGGTCACCGCGGCGTTCGACGCGCGGGCGTGGCGCAGCGTGTTTGTCAGGGCCTCCTGGACGATCCGGTAGGCCGAGAGGTCGACGCCGGCCGGGACGTCGACCCGCCGGCCCTCCCGGCGGACGACGACCGAGAGCCCGGCGGAGCGGACGGATGCGACGAGGGCGTCGAGCTGACCGAGTCCCGGCTGGGGGTCTATTCCACCGGCCTCGCGGTCGGGCCGGACCGTGTTCAAGAGGCGCCGCAGCTCGACCAGGGCAGCCCGTCCGGCGGCCTCGATCGCCGCGAGCGCGTCGCGCGACTGGTCAGGCGTCGAGTCGAACACGTCCTGGGCGGCGACGGCCTGGATCACGATCAACGACACGTTGTGGGCGACGACGTCGTGCAGTTCGCGCGCGATCCGACCGCGCTCGTCGGCCAGTGCCCCGAGCGCCTCACCGCGGCGGCGCTCGCGCCCGGCCCGGACGAGCTCGCCCCACGACCAGGAGACCACGGGGCCGCCGGCGGCGAGCAGTCCGGCGACCGCGCCGTATGAGACGGCAGCCCACGGCGCGAGGGCGAGCATGAAGCCGAGCGCCCACAGCGAGACTCGTGGCGGGCGCACCGCGGCGAACGCGCAGATCGACAGGCCGGACAATCCGAGCACGCCGAACTGGTGGCAGAGCACCCGGAGCCCGAGGCCGGCGGCCAGGGCGACGACGACCGAGCGCTCGGGACGGTCGAGGACCCACGCCAACGAGCCGACCTGGATCACGAGGAGACTGACCGCCGCGGCTCGACCGGCGGCCGACTGTGGGCCGGCGTCGGTGAACACGACCGCGAGCACGGCGCCGGCCAGGCTCGCCCCGGCGAGCGCCGCCAGGCCGATCCGGATCCGCAGTGGTGTGCAGCGCCAGCTCACGCTCGGATTGTGGCCGATCCGTGTTCCCCTGACATCGGTCTGCGGGATGGACCAGGCCTCATCCGCAGGGAGGACCAAGAGCCGGGCCTGCGATCCGCTTGCACGGTGATACCGGCCGCGATATCATCGCCAGATATGCTGCCGCCTCCGGCCGCCGAAGCAAACGTCGCCCGCCTCCTCCTGAAGGCGGTTGAGACCCTCGAGCCGGAGGAACGCGCGGCAGTGCTCGAGAGCCTCGTCGGTCTCGCCCTGGCGCCGACCGATCCCGCCGGGTTCGCTCCGATCCTCGGGCCGGCGCAGGCCCGGCAAGTCGCGTTCACCGCGCGCATGGGTGGTGCGCCGCCGGCCGCCGGGCAGCGGATGTTTCCGGTGCGTCTTCCCGAGCGCGACCACGGCCGGCTGAAGGCCTGGTGCGACGGTCACAACTTCTCGATGGCCGTCGTCGTTCGCGGGCTGATCGAGCGGTTCCTCGATCAACAGGAACCGGCCCCCGCCGACTGACGGGATCTTCGTCGCGGTGACCACGACCGGCGCGGTGGTTCCCGGGGTGAACGCGGCGATCTTGATCGTGCCGTCGGTGATCCCGACCGTCGACCGGTTCGCCGGGACATCCGCTCTGCGCTCAGTCGGCGTCCAAGACGCTCCGGCCTGGGTCGTCGTTGCTCGCGGTCCCGGCGCCCCGGATCCGACCACGTGCCGAGCCGCTGACATGGGCCAGGGCCGCCAGCAGCCCGGCGTTGAACGGGCTGCCGGGAAGGCGGGCGACGAGATGGTCACCCGGGACCTCGAAGATCCGGGCCCCGAGCTGCTCGGCCATCGCCCGCTGACGGACGGGCGGGACGCTGCGGTCGTCGGCCGTGACGACGACGGCGGCCGGCATCCCCAGGTCGGCGAGCCACGGCCGGCTGTCGAAGCGTCCCAGCTCGCGGCCGGCCTGCGCCAGCGTCGCCGGAGCGCAGCGGCCGAGCTCGCCGATCAGCCAGGCGGCCGTCTCGTCGTCAGCCATCCCGTTGAGCCGGAGCATCGTCGTCCAGAAGCCGAACGGCGAGAACGCGACGACCAGCTGGGCCAGGCCCATGATCCGCCAGAGGCGGGCGAAGTCCCGGCCGGTCCATTCGGGCGTGGTCGCGCACAGCACGAGGCCGGCGACCAGGTCCGGTCGGGCGTGCGCCAGCAGCGACGCGATCGGCCCGCCCATCGAGTAGCCGACCGCCAGCACCGGTCCGCACGCGAGCGCGTCGATCACGGCGGCGGCATCCCCGGCGCAGTCGGCCAGGCGAAATGGCCCGACCGGGCGGATCCCCCGGCCGTGTCCGCGATGGTCGAGCGCGATCACCCGGTACCCGGCGTCGATCACCGCCTGGTAGACGTGGATCCAGTTGACGTCGGCCGTGACCATCCATCCGTGCAGCAGCAGGACGACCGGCCGCTCACCACCCGAGTCGCGGACGAAGAACTCACCGCGCCCGGGAACACTCACAGTCAACCCGGGCGGCGGCTCACGCGGCGGGCAGCCATTCCCGGCGGCGAGCGCCCGGCGGTAGCTCGGTGACGGCACGAGCGCGCGCAGCAGGAGCCGGCCGAGTGGCGGGATCTCCGGTGTCCCGCCGTCGTCGTCGATCGCTCCGACAGCGCTCCTAATGAACTTCTGCGGCCGCCGCTTCGGCTGCTTGGAGCTGGCGCTCGACGAGGTCCAGGCCGCTGTCCCAGAAGCCGGGGTCGGCGAGGTCGATCCCGACGAGGGCGCCGAGCTCCTGCGGGCTGCGTGAGCCGCCGGCGGCCAGCAGACCGAGGTACTTCTCGGCGAACCCGTCACCCTCCTCGAGGTGGCGCTGGTAGACCGACAGGGCGAGCAGCTGGCCGTATGCGTACGCGTAGACGTAGCCGGGGACGTTGATGAAGTGGGGGACGTAGGACCACCAGCTGTGGTAGCCGTCGGTGATCTCCACCGAGTCGCCGAGCAGCTCGGTCTGGCTCTGGGTCCACAGCTCGTTGAACCGGTCGACCGCGAGCTCGCCGTTCTCCCGGCGGTCGGTGTGGACGAGGCTCTCGAAGCGGTTCATCGCGACCTGGCGGAAGACCGTGGCGATCGCGCCCTCGATGTCCTCGGCGAGCAGGGCCAGCCGGGATGCGGGTGTCGGGGAGGCGTCGAGCAGGCGGCCGAAGGTCAGGGCCTCGCCGAAGACGGAGGCGGTCTCGGCGAGCGTGAGCGGCGTGTGCTGGTGGTAGATCCCCTGCTCGGCGGCGAGCGCCGCGTGGACGCCGTGGCCGAGCTCGTGGGCCAGCGTGAGGACGTCACGGCGACGGCCGGTGAAGTTGAGCATCACGTACGGGTGGACGGACGGGACGGTGTACGCACAGAACGCGCCGCCGCGCTTGCGCGGGCCGGGCGGCGCGTCGATCCAGCCCTCGGAGAAGAACCGGCCGACGAGGTTGCCGAGGCGGGGGGAGAACGTGCTGTACGCGTCGAGCACCATGCCCGTCGCCTCGGCCCAGTCGACCCGGACGTCCTCGGTCGAGACGGGGGCCATCCGGTCGTAGTCGGCGAGCTTGTCGATCCCGAGCAGGCCGGCCTTCAGGGTGTACCAGCGACGGGCGAGGCCGTACCGGCCGCGGACGGCTTCGATCAGGGCGGCGACCGACTCGTCGGAGGCCTCGTTGGCGAGGTTGCGCCCCGAGAGCCAGGTCGGGTAGTGGCGCAGGCGATCGTCGGTCGCCTTGTCGGCGAGCAGCGTGTTGAAGACGAAGGCCCGCGTCCGCAGGCCGGGCTGGAGGGCCTTGGTGACGGCCTCGGCGGCGGTGCGTCGAACCTCGCGTTCGGGCGCGGCGAGCCGGCTGAGCGCCATGTCGAGCGAGACGGTCTCCTCGAGCTCGACCTCGAGCGCGGACGTCAGCTCCTCGAACAGGCGGCCCCAGGCGTTGCGGCCGGTTAGTGCCTTCTCGGAGAAGACGCGCTCCTCGGGCTCTGAGAGCAGATGCGGACGGTAGCGGCGGGCGGTTCTCAGGTAGTGGGTGCAGAAGTCGAGCCCGTCGCCGGACAGCAGCTCGTCGGCCCGTTCGTCGTCGAGCCCGGCCCATTCGAGCTCGAAGAACAGCAGCATCGTCTCCAGCGCCGTGCCGCGCTCCTCGACCTTCTGCATGAGCGCCCCCCGCTCGGGGTCGGCGGTGTCGGTCGAGAAGCGCAGCTGCGCGTACGAGCCGGCCCGGCCGACGAGATCGTTGATCTTCGCGAGCTCGTGCATCGCCTGTGCGAGGCCGGCGCAGTCGATCTCGGCGAGTGCGCCGCGGTAGCGCTCGGCGAAGGCGCTCGCCAGGGCGGTGGCCTCGTCGAGCGCCTCGTCGACACCGGTCGGGCCGGCTACGAGGTGATCGAGATCCCAGACGACATCTTGGAGCGCGCTCGGCGGGTTCATCGTGTCCGCAGCCTATCGACCTCTTGGGACGCGGCCGGGCGATCCGCGCGCGAGCGGCGCTAGGGTCACCGCATGACCGAGTCGCCGCAGGCCGCGTCATACCGGGAGCGCTGCTGCAACTTCGGCCTGCGCGGTTTCCTGATCGCATCAGCAGTGCTGGCACTCGCGATCGTGCTCGGCAGCGCGCTCGGCGGATCGGGCGGCTCGGCGCCTGCGCTGGCGCTGCTGATCGTGGGGGTGCTGGCGGGGTTCTACCTGTTCGCGGTCGTCCTCTGGCTGCCATACGCGATCGAGCTTCGCGAGGATTGGCTGGAGGTTGGCGTGCGTGGTGTGCACCCCGCCGGGCGCGTCTGGCGCCGCCAGCGACTTCCCCTCGACGCGGTCCGACGGTGGGATGTGATCGCGGCCCGCGAGCTGAAGACCGCTCGTGGCACTTACTTCCCCGGTGGCCGGCTGGCCGGCTCGACCGGCAATCTGGTGGGCCCTGGTGGGCGCTACCTGCTGTGGATCGACGCCGACCGCTACTGGACCGCCACCGGGTTCCCGAATCGCATCTGGGTCGGCTACCTCCCGGCCGACGCGGCGGCGAACGGCTACCACAACAGCGGCCGGATTCTGATCGCGACGCGGCGACCTCGCGGCCTCACGCACGCCCTCGAGCAGGCACTCCCGGGACGCCGACTCGACCGGACCAAAGGCATTGCGTCTCGCGAAGGGAGCCCACCGCCAAGGGCAGCCGGGCGGAGAGCGCAGCCGCGCGGGTCGACCGTCAGCTTGCCGGCTGAGATCGCCGCCGAGCTCACGGCGGGGCGCGACCTGCAGCTCGGCGACTGGTCCGAGGCCGAGCTGCTCGCGGGCGGGATCACACGGTTCACCGGGGGCGCCCCGGACGTCCCGGAGTCGGGCAGCTCGTTTTCGAGGCTGGCCGAGAAGGACAAGGATCGTCTCGTGGCTGACGCCCTGGAGGATCTCGTGAGTCGCGGGATCGTCCGCGTCGCCGCCGTAGGTGACGGCGTCGGTGCGCCGGTTCCCGGCACGTACCTCGCGCTGGTCGGGGCAATCAGCGGTGATTGCGTCTTCGCCGGCGGCTGGGCGAGCGGCGACTCGACGAGCTCGTCGGTAGGTGCCGGCGGCGTCTACGGTGTCCGCGTAGGCCCCGATCGGCCGGTCGCGGTGCTCGACGAGCGAGTCGACTTCGCGACGAGCCGGCACGAGTACACGCTGCGGCCGACCGACAGCTACGTCGCCCTGATCACCAGCGACGTGCTCGGCGACCAGGCGGGGCCGGCCGGGTCCGACGACGGACCGCCGAGCGACGCGAGCCTGTGGACGTTCTTCTTGATCTGGGCCAGGAGATCGACTACCCGAAAGGCCACCTTGATCGCCGTTCGGGCCCGCGTACTTCCGTCGGTCCGGCTGACGACGCTGCGCGACTACGGACGCCGCCGGAAGTCCTCGGGCAGCCTCACCGAGGACGAGTTTCGCCGGGTCGTGGACGCGGTCTTCGCCGAGGCGTGTGCTGGCCAGCGTGGGAGCGCGAGCGCCTGACGCGGCTCATGCCGGATCCCGACAGCGTGACGTCCATCGGCGCGGTCGGATCGCCGCGGCGCTCAGGCGTCGATTCGGGACAGCTCGATGCGACGAGCGACGAGCTCGGTCCACGCGGCCGGGCCAAAGCGCTCGCGGACGGCCGCCGCGCTGGCGGGGGGTCGTAGGCGACGCGGCGGTGCTCGACGGCCCCGTCATCGGGGACGATGGCGTAGGCGGCGCGCGGGTCTTGCCGACGGCCAAGCGCCGACCAGGGGGTAGTCGCCGCCGAACAGCCAGGCGTCGGTCGGCGGGGCGTCGGCGAGCACGGCCTCGAGTGCCGGAGGTTGCCGTGGATGTCCTACAGCACGCCGAGCAACGCTCGCTCCGCCATCAGCTGCGGGCGGACTCCCAGGAGAAGCCGCGGACGGCGAGGTAGATGCCGCCGGCGGCCCAGACTGCGATCACGGCGAGCGCCCCGAGGTGGTTGCCGAGGCCTCCACTGGCGGCGACCATGCCGCCCTTCAGGCCGGTCACGACGTGGCCGAGCGGGAGGACCTGGGCGAGGTCCTTGGCGAAGGCGGGGGAGTGCTTGGTGTCGAGCGAGACGCCGGAGACGAAGACGGCCGGCAGGAACACGGCGTTGACGATCGCCGGGGCCGAGTCGAAGTTCGGGATCACGTGGGAGAGGGCGACGCCGAGCGAGGCGAGGCAGATCACCCCTGCGAAGGTGAAGACGATCAGCTGGATCGGGTCTGGTGGCCAGCCGATGCTGAAGAACAGGCGACCGGCGAGCACGACGAAGACGATCTGGATCGCGGTGTTGGTCACCGCGTTCAGCCCGACGCCGCCGAGGTAGGTGCCAGTCGAGATCGGCGTGCCCCGCATCCGCTTGAGGACCCCCTGCTCGCGGAGGAACGTGATGTTCATCGCCAGGGCGGTGAACGTCGTCGACATGATGCTCATCGCCGCGACGGCCGGCAGGACCGTCTCGAGGTCCTTGTGGTTGCCGCGGAAGATCACGCCGAAGACGACGAGGAAGAGCAGCGGCAGCAGGAAGTTGAAGAAGGCGGCGCTCGGGTTGCGCCAGAACATCCGCCGTTCGAGGCGGTACTGGTGCCAGAGGAGGCTGACCTGCCCGTTCGCCGCAGGGTCAGACATCGGCGGTCAGCTCCAGATAGACGTCTTCGAGGCTGGGCCGGGTGACCGACAGGTCGAGCAGGCTCTCGCCGCGGGCGATCGCCTCGGAGGTCAGGCGATGGAGGAGTTGGGTCGGGTCGTCGGTCTCCTCGGACAGGACCGAGCCGTCGGCGTCCGTGTAGCTGACCTGATACCGGGAGATCCCCTGGACGCCGAGCTCGGCCGGCGAGCCGATCGCGAGGATCCCGCCGTCCTTGATGATCGCGACCCGGTCGGCGAGCTCCTGGGCCTCGTCGAGGTAGTGGGTCGTCAGGAGGACGGTCTTGCCGAGCCCCTTGAGCGAGCGGATCGTCTCCCAGGCGGCCCGGCGGGCGGCCGGGTCGAAGCCGGTCGTCGGCTCGTCGAGAAAGATCAGCTCGGGGTCGCCGACCAGGGCGAGGGCGAAGTCGAGCCGGCGGAGCTGGCCGCCGGACAGCTTGCGAGTTCGCTCGTCCTGCTTCTCGCCGAGACCGGCGAGCGCGATCACCTCGTCGACGTCGCGGGGGTGGGGGTAGAACCGCGACCAGTGGGTGAGGGCCTCGCGGACGGTGATGTGGCGGTACATGCCACAGCTCTGGAGCACGATCCCGACCCGCTGGCGCAGGGCGGTCGACCGCAGCTGGGGGTCCTCGCCGAGCACGCTGACCGTCCCGGCGGTCCGGTCGCGGTAGCCCTCGAGGATCTCGACGGTCGTCGTCTTGCCGGCGCCGTTGGGCCCGAGCAGACCGAACACCTCGCCGGCGGCGACCGAGAAGTCGATCCCGCGGACGGCCTCATGTGCCCCGTAGGTCTTACACAGCCCGCGTACCTCGATCGCCGGCTTCTCGCTGGTCATCCGCGCCAATCATGTCAAGATCGAATCCACCGAGCCCCGGGGATGCACGACGAGCTCGGAGTAGGACAATGCCTGCTTGCGCTGTGCGTGCATCGACATCGGCTCGAACACGACGCGACTACTCGTCGCCGAGCTCGCCCGGTCGGCCGAGGGAGTCGAGACGGGTGGTCTGCGGCCCGTCGCGGCCGAGCGGGCGTTCACGGCGATCGGCGCGGCGATCCGCTCGGACGGGTCGCTACCGGCGGCGAAGATCGCCGAGGTCGCGGCGGTCGTCGCCGGGCAGGTGGCGTCTGCCGGCCGCCACGGGGCCCTCTCGACCCGGACGGTCGCGACCGCGGCGGTCCGGGCGGCGACCAACGGCGGCGAGCTCGCCGCGGTCGTGGCCAGGGTCGCCGGGATCGAGGTCGAGATCCTCACCGGGGAGGACGAGGCCGGTCTCGCGTTCGTCGGTGCCCTGGCCTCGCTGCCGCAGCCGCCGGTCGGCCGGGTCGCCGTGGTCGATGTCGGGGGCGGGTCGACCGAGCTCGTGATCGGAACCCAGGCGGCCGGGCCGCGGTGGTGGAGGTCGCTGGCCGTCGGGTCGAGCTCGCTGACGGCGAGCTGCGTCCACCACGATCCGCCGTCGCACGGGTGCCTGACCGCCCTCGAGCGGGAGACCGCGTCCGCCTTCGCAGGACTGACCCCGCCGTCGGTGGGGTTGGCGCTGGCGGTCGGCGGCTCGGCGACGACGCTCCTGGCGATCGACGGCGCCCGGGTCGACCCCGACTCCCTGGCGCACCTGCTGGCCGAGTTCACAGCCGAGGCGGTCCTCCCGACGGCGGTCCGGCTCGGTCTCCACCCTGACCGGACGCGGCTTCTCCCGGCCGGGATCATGCTCCTGATCCGGGCGTCCGAGCTCGTCGGCCGGCCCCTGCTGATCGCCCGGGGCGGCCTGCGCGAGGGCGTCGTGCTCGGCCTGCTCGGCTGACCCGGTCCGCGGTGTCCGGAGCCCTCTCGCGGGGCAGCCGGTGGATCAGATGCCGGTCACGGAGAACGCGAACTCTGCGGTGAAACTGCCGCCGGGGTCGACCCAGCCGAGGCCGCGTCCGCTGGTCAGAGCGTCGACCGGAGCGGTCATCGGCTCGAAGCAGACGAAGTCGGCCGCAGCGGGCGCGAAGACGTGGGCGACGGTGTAGCCGCTGAGAAACTCGACGCTCACCCGGCGACGGTCGTCGGCAACCGAGAAGGCCAGCGGCCGGTGCGCCGGCGACGGCCCGAGCCGGTCGAACGAGTCGTCGAAGCCGCGGTCGGCGAGACGGCCGGAAAGCTCGCGCTCGTCGAGCGCCTCGTCCGCGCCGGTCGGGATCCCGCGGTCGTCGAGGACTGCCCGGCGGAGGACCGGCAGCTCGACCGACCAGGTCCGGCGGGCGGAGCCGGGCAGGCGGACGTAGGGATGAAAGCCGAACGAGATCGGGACCGGCTGCGTGCCGGTCGGCGTCAGCGTGAGCCCGACCGTAAGGCCGCTTGCCCCGACGCCGGCGTGGAAGGACAGCCGGTGGGGGAAGGGGAACGCCGCGAGGCGGGCCGGGTCGGCGGCGAAGTCGAGCTCGGCACGGAGCTCCGCGACCCGGGAATCGGCGGCGACGGCGGCGTGAGTGACGATCCAATCGGGGCTGGCGCTCAGCAGCCCGTGCATCGGCAGGCCGGTGGCGCCGTCGACGTGAGCCAGCGGCGAGCCGTGATCGATCTGGACGCGCCGCCCCGCGGCGGTGTACTCCCAGCCGCTGAGCCGGTTGGCCCACGGGTGGAGCAGCGGAATCCCGAAGCTCGACCCGCGCTCGGCGTACGCGGTCGGTCCACCGCGGCGCTCGAGCAGCTCTTCGCCGCGGTGGAGCAGAGAACAGCCGACCATGCCGAGCTGCGGGAGAAACGTCGCCTCCACGACATCGTCCGGGCTGGCGAGCGTGAGCCCGGCGTACCCGTCGACATCGGTGGGACGAACGCTGGCTTGGCCGGCCACGCGAGCAGTCAGGGTTCTCGACGGTGGCGGTGCATGTCGCGGACGACTGCGGCCGCGTACATCGTCAGGGTGACCACGAAGATCGTGATGGCGCCGGCGAGTCGCGTCACGGAGAACATCGTCCCACACCGGTCGAGCCCTGCCACGCCCGCGCCGATCCACGGCCTAGACTGCGCTTCGATGAACTTCTCGTCCGCTCGGACTCGCCAGCTCGGCTTCGGAGTCCTCTGCCTCGTCCTGGCGATCGTCGCCGGACTCACCGGCGGCTACATCCCGCTCGCGGTTCTCCTCGTCGTCGGAGCGACGTTCATCGCGCGTGGCTTGACGAGCAGGTCATGAGACCGACGTCATGACCACCAGACGCAAGACGCTGCTGGTGGCGATCGTCGTGCCGATCCAGCTCGTCCTTGCCGTGCTCGCCTGGCGGGACCTGGCGCGGCGGACCGACGAGCAGGTGCGCGGCAACAAGCGGATCTGGCGGTGGTTCGTGACGATCAACCCCGGCAACGCGATCGCCTACTGGCTGCTCGGGCGGCGCTGACCGTCCCGCCACGGTGTCGTCGACGTGTGGCCACCGAGCTCGCCGGCGTGCGGGCTTCGGGCTCGACGACTCAACCGACGCCTGCCGCGCTTCACGCCCGCTCGAGGATGCCGCGCGCTTCGGGCGGCCTGGCCCGGCGAGCGCGTGGCTGGTCTGCTGCCATCCGCCGAGCGCCCAGCCAGACCCGCGGCTCGTCCGGGACGCGCGTTGCGCTATGAGTGTCGGGGTGGACGACGACGACGACTGGATCGGTACCCCTCCCGAGGGTCACCACACCCGCGACCGGGCGCGGCCCGACTTCTGGCGCAATCAATGGCAGGCGATCGCCGCTGCCGGCGGAGTCCTGCTCGTGCTGATCGTGATCGTCCTGATCCTCGCCCTGCTCGTCCACTGACCAACCCCCGGCCGGCCGGGTGGCCTACCAGTGGACGCCCTTCATCACGTTGGCGAGCGCCAGCTGCTCGGCCGTCGCGTGCTCGTTGGGATCCTTCTGACCCCTCGCGGCGGCTGAGTCCGGGAAGACCCGGTAGGCCAGGTGGAGGATCTGGTCGACGGCCTTCGGCGCCAGGGCGTAGGCCACCTCGCCGAAGGTCCCGAGCTTCGTGCCGACGTGCTTCGGCTTCGAGCGCATCGCCTCGCAGATCATCCCGGCCGCGATCTCCGGGCTGATCGCCGGGAACGCGTCGTACATCTTCGTCGGGGCGATCATCGGCGTCCGGACCAGGGGCATGTGGATCGTCGTGAACGTGATTCCGTCGCCGATCATCTCGCTCGACGCGACCCGTGTGAACGCGTCGAGGGCCGCCTTCGACGCGACATACGCCGAGAAGTGCGGCGGGTTCGTCTGCACGCCGATCGACGACACGTTGACGATGTGCCCGTGGCCCTGGGCCTTCATCGTCGGGATCAGGGCCGTGATCAGCTTGATCGCGCCGAAGTAGTTGAGCTGCATCGTCCGCTCGTAGTCGTGGAACCGGTCGCGGCTCAGCGACACCGACCGGCGGATCGACCGACCGGCGTTGTTGACGAGGAAGTCGATCGTCGGGTGATCGGCCAGCGCCCGGTCGACGACCTCGTCGATCGCGTCGGTCCGCGACAGGTCGGCCGCGTAGACGTACGCCCTGCCGCCGTTCGCCTCGATCTCCGCCTTGACCTCGTCGAGCTTCTCCTGCGTCCGCGCGACCAGCAGCGGCGTCCCGCCCGCCGCCGCGACCATCAGCGCGGTCGCCCGCCCGATCCCCGAGCTGGCCCCTGTGATCAGCACGGTCCGCCCGCCGAGCGCGGTCACCATCGACTTGTCTCTGTGCAGATCCGGGTCGAGCTGGCGCTCCCAGTAGTCCCAGATCGGCTTGGCGTACGTCTCGAGCAGCGGCGCCGCGATCCCCGAGCCGGTCAGCGCCTGGACGGCGTCGCGGTCGTCGAACGGACAGCTGAACGCCAGGTGGCCGAGGACCTCCTCGGGGATCCCGAGATCGGCCAGCAGGAGCGACCGGATGTCCTTGATCGCCGGCAGCTTCAAGAGCAGCGAGAAGACCCCCTTCGGCAGGGCATCGGTCAGCCGCTTGTCGATCCGCATTGCCAGGCGCGGGGCGTGCGCAGCCCGCGCGAAGATGTTGAGGACCTCGCCCGAGCGCTGGGACTTCGGGCTCGTCAGATGGAACGCCCGGCCGTCGAGGCCCGGCTGGTGTCCGATGTGATCGATCGCCCGGACGACGTAGTCGACCGGGACGATGTTCGTGTGGCCGAACTCCGGCCCGACCAGCGGCACCCACTCCGGGATGTAGTGGCGGACCTTCTGGATTCCCTTGAAGAAGTAGTACGGCCCGTCGATCTTGTCGGCCTCACCCGTCTGCGAGTGGCCGATCACCACGCTCGGCCGGTAGACCCGCCACGGGACCGTGGCCTCCGTCCGCACGACCCGCTCGGAGTCGAACTTCGTCTGGTGGTAGGACGACGGCAGGTACTGGCCCTCGTCGAACATGTCCTCCCGGAAGAAGCCCTCGTACCGGCCGGCGACGGCGATCGACGAGACGTGGTGGAAGATCCCAGCACCGAGTCTGTTGGCCAGCTCGACCGCCTGGCGGGTGCCGCCGATGTTGACGAGCTCGTTGTAGGCCGACGCGGCCGTCATGTCGTAGATCGCCGCGACGTGGAAGAAGTGGTCGATCCGCCCGCGCAGGGCCGCCAGGTCGGCCTCGCCGAGCCCGAGCAGCGGCTGGCGCAGATCGCCGATCACCGGGTGGATCCGCCCGGGCGCGGCATCCCATCGCTCGATCAGCGCCTCGAGCCGCGCGGCCGAGCCCTCGCGCACGAGGACGTGGATCTCGCCCTCCCTGCGGAGCACGGTCTCGACCAGGTGGCGGCCGATGAAGCCGGTCGCCCCGGTCACGAAGTACGAGGTCGGCCTCCGGGCGATCTCGAGGTCTGCTGTACCCGAGGGAAGTTCAGCCGCGGCGGCCACGCCGCCCCCCACCTACCAGCCGCCGTGCGGCTCGGCGGACGACTTGTCAGCCGCCTTGCGGGCCGTCTTGCGCTTGTCGAGTTTCGACTGGATGATGCTGGCCACGAGGATGAACAGCGGGAAGAAGATGATCAGCGCGAACCCGGCGTCCGTCGTCACCTTGTCCGTCGTCTCGCCGTACAGACCCTGCCCCCCGTCGTGGGCCAGCGCGACCGGCGCGAGCATCGCCAGGCTCGTCAGAGACATCACGGTGGCGGCAAGAAGGCGTCGCATGACCCGCCGATCTTATCCCCTCCGGCGGCCGGCCGGAGCCGCGGGGACCTGGTGCGCTCCGGCGCCTGCTAACCCTGGGCGGCCTGATGGACCAGCGGCAGCAGGGACGGCAGCAGCGCCTTGACCATCAGGCGGTAGCCGGCCGCCGTCGGATGGATGTCGTCGACCAGGGTCAGCTTCTTGGCGACCGACGTCGCCGGCGACCAGAGGTGGGTCAGGGCACTCGTGTACGTGCACCCGCCGACCTTGGCCACGTCCCGTTCGATCGTGTCGAAGCGGGCGACCAGCCTGGCCGAGGACGGCAGCGGCGTCGGCGACGCGATCAGGCACTTGCCGCCGTAGGTCCGGATCAGGTCGACGTACTTGCGCAGGTTCGACAGGTACTCCTTGGCCCTCCGATCGGCCACCGACTGTGAGGTCGCCTCCTCGATGTAGAGGTAGCCGCCGAGGAAGATCGAGACGCCGAAGCGCTGCTGGACGACGGACTCCTGGACGAGCTGAGTCAGGTCCTGACCGAGCAGGTGGCCCATGTGCCCGAGGTCCTCGACCTCGGTCTGCACCGTCCCGGCCTTCACCGGCCGGCGGGAGATCGCCCCGTCGAAGATGAACTGCCCCGACGCCGGACCAGTGATCGTCAGCGTCTTCGCCCCGGCCGGAATGTTCAGCCACAGCTCGGTCGGCTGGGCCGGCCCAGCCGAGCTCGTGCTGATCGACCAGGTCTGCCCGCCGGCCGACGCCGTGAAGGTCGGTCCGCCGGCGTATTTCGTGTAGAGGACCGCGACCGTCGGCGCGTCGATCGGCGCGGTCGCCGTCGCCGTCGCCGAGATCGCCAGCGCGCTGTACCCGCTCGGCCCGTTGAGCCCGGTCTGGGTTCCGAAGCCGTTGAGCAGCCAGCCCTTGACCGGTTGGCTGCCGCTCCCGCCGATCACGAAGCTCCGCTTGAACTTCCAGCGGAACGGCGTCGCCGGGATGAAGCCGCTGCCCCCCCGCGAGAACCCCGCCCCGACCAGTCCGTCCTCGAGCAGCGGGGTGAGGCCGTCGGTCAGGAAGTTGGGAACCGTGTAGCCCTCGACCACCGAGTCGCCGTACACGGCAACCGTCGCCCGCGGCCCGGTGTGGGCCGACGCGACCGCCACCAGGCCGGCCGGCGCCGCGGCCGATGTCCCGAGCGCCGCGACCGCGACGGCGGCGCTCAGCCCCGCGCGGATGCGACACCGCCTCGTTTTGATTTCCGCCGCACCCAAGTCGATCTGCGCCCGAGGATACTGGCGCGGCGGCCGACGGTGGCCGGGTCGACCGCGGGCGGCGCTCGGCCGACGGTCAGGCGCAACTCGGGCGCTGCCGATGGGTTCATACGTGGCGCTACCCTTTTCGCGCGACGACCGTCCCCCGCTACAAGTGAGGTCCCACAGATGCTCCGCCCGATTCGACTCCCCGTCGCGCTGTGTGCTGCGGCCCTCTGTGCGGTGTCGGCCCTCCCGGCCACGAGCGTCGCCGCCCCGGTCGCCCAGGCGGCGGCCTCCTCCTGCACGACGACGCCCGGCTCGCTCGACGGCGGCTACGTGATCCCCGGCAAGAACAAGGGGGTCAGCTGCGCCAACCGCAAGAGCCTCGAATCCGGCTTCCAGGCCTGCCGCCTCAAGCACGGCCAGAAGGGCACCTGCAAGTCGAAGGTGGTCGGCTTCACCTGCAAGGAGGGCCGCCGCTCATCGAGCCCCGACAGCTTCTTCGCGGTCGTGACCTGCAAGAAGGGCAGCCAGTCGTTCGCGTGGACCTACGAGCAGGACACGCTCTCGTAGTCGTCGCCTGACGCCGCCTGACGTCGCCCGGGGTCCTCCCGGCGCGGCGGAGGTGGATGCGAGACCTTCGTCGCGAAAGTAGCTGACTGAGTCAGTCAACTACTTTCGCTGGAGAGTCCCCTTCTCCACCAGCCCGTCCCCCGCAGAGAGCTCGCCGTCCCTGACCTCCCGAGCCCGGCGGTGATCCTCGGCGGCACGCTCGTCAAGTCCCCGCCGCGTGGGCATCGCCGCCGCGGACCCGACCCGCCCGTGCCCTGCGAGACTTGGCAGATGCGAGTCTGGGCGCCGACATCGGCGAGCGACATCGAGGTCGAGCTGGCCGGAAGGGTGGTCTCGGCAGCCCGCGCGGCCCTGGGGGTCGAGCTCTCCCTGGAGGGGGCGGTGATCCGCCCGGCGGGGCCCGGCCGGAACGCGGACTTCCAGTCGAACGTCGCCCTGGCCCTCGCCAAGCAGATCGGACGCCCGCCGCGCGACGTCGCCGGCGCCCTGGTCGACATGCTCGAGGTCGACGACCTGGCCGAGCCTCCGCAGATCTCCGGGCCGGGTTTCATCAACTTCTCGATTCGCCGCGACTGGCTCGAGCGCCGCCTGTCGGTGGTGGCGGCCGACGAGCGGGCCGGCGTCCCGCGGGCGGCGACCGAGCAGGTCGTCGTCGTCGACTACAGCGCGCCGAACGTCGCCAAGGAGATGCACGTCGGCCATCTCCGGAGCACGATCATCGGCGACGCGCTCGTCCGTACCCTGGCGTTCGCCGGTCACCGCCCGGTCCCGCAGAACCACGTCGGCGACTGGGGCACGCCGTTCGGGATGCTGATCGAGGCCCTCCACGAGCACGGCTGGGCCGCGGGTGAGGCCCACGGCATCGATGACCTGAACGCCTTCTATCAGGCGGCTCGATCGAGATTCGACGCCGACGCCGGGTTCGCCCGGCGGGCGCGCGAGCGCGTCGTCGCGCTCCAGGCCGGCGACCCGGCGACGGTCGCCCTGTGGAAGGAGCTCGTCGCCGAGTCCGAGCGACACTTCGCCGACGTCTACCGGACGCTCGGAGTCCTGATCGAACCCGAGCACACGGTCGGCGAGAGCTTCTACAACGACCGGCTCGCCCAAGTCGTCGACGAGCTCGAGCGCAAGGGGCTGGCAAGCGTCCACGACGGAGCGGTCTGCGTCTTCCCGCCCGGCTTCGCCAACCGCGACGGCCGTCCGCTCCCGCTGATCATCCGCAAGCGCGACGGCGGGTACACATACGCGACGACCGATCTCGCGGCCGTCCGATACCGCGTGCGCGAGCTTGCGGCCGACCGGATCGTCTACGTCGTCGGCTCGCCCCAGCGCCAGCACCTCGAAATGATCTTTGCCACCGCCGACCTGGCCGGCTGGCTCGGGGATCGCGAGACCCTGCTCGAGCACGTCGCGTTCGGATCGGTCCTCGACGAGCACCACAAGATGCTGCGCACCCGAGCCGGCGTCGCCGTCAAGCTCGGCGACCTGCTCGGCGAAGCCGTCACCCGGGCGGCCGCGATCCTCGACTCCCGCAGCCCCGACCTCGCCCGGGCCGAGCGCGACCGCCTGGCTGCGGCGGTCGGCATCGGCGCGGTCAAGTACGCCGATCTGGCGGCCGACCGCGAGAAGGACTACGTCTTCTCGGTCGACCGGATGCTCGCCCTCGACGGCAACACGTCGGTCTACCTCCAGTACGCCAACGCCCGGATCCATTCGGTCCTCGCCAGGGCCGGCGAGCTCCCCGACCCGTCGACCCCGATCCTCGTCGGCGAGCCGGCCGAGCGCGCCCTCGGGCTCAAGCTCCTCGCGTTCCCCGCCGTGGTCGACGCCGTCCTCCAGAGCATGGACCCCCACCGCCTGTGCACCTACCTCTACGCGACCGCCGTCGCCTTCTCCGCCTTCTACGAGACCTGCCCGATCCTCGCGGCCGAGCCCGCGCCGACCCGGGACTCGCGGCTGGCGCTCGCCCAGACGACCAGCCGGGTCCTCACACTCGGGCTCGGCCTGCTCGGGATCGACGCCCCCGAGCACCTCTGACCCCACGACGCCGACTCACCACGGCAGCGGCGTGAACGGATACGTCGCGACCGTGGCCGCGACCACGCAGGCGACCCACCCGGCGAGGACCCTCCGGTGGTGGAGGAGATGCCGCGCGACAACGTCGGCGACCAGCAGATAGACGCCCGGCATCACGATCACCATGTAGTAGAGGTAGCTCGTCCGGGCGAACACCAGGCTCAACAGCTCGTACGGCACGAACGTCCCCAGGAACCACGCCAGCCCGAGCCCGCCCACACCGCCCACACCGCCCACGCCTCCGACACCTCCGACACCCCCGCCGACTCCCCCGCAGGGCCCGCCGACTCCCCCGCAGGGCCCGCCGACACCCCCGCAGGGCCCGCCGACACCCCCGCCGACTCCCCCGCCGGGATCGCGCCCGCCCCGTCGGCGGCGCAGCAGGCGGCGCAGCGCGATCGCGAGGCCCGGCAGCGCCAGGACGAGGATCGGCGGGCTGACCAGACCGAGGAAGTGGGCCGCCGGGTGCACGTCGCGGAGCCCGGCGCCCGGGCTGGCCGGGTTGATGTAGAGGTAGACGATCGGCTTGTAGTCGGCCAGCCACTCCCACGGATACGAGGCGATCCCCTGCGGCCCGTGCCGGCTGGTCTGGCCGGCCGCGTAGCTGAGCATGTGCCCGATCTGGCCGAGCGGGCCCCCGCCGACGAGCGATCGCGTCGCGGGGTCGTACGGCGGTGCGATCCGCTCCATGACGGCCAGCAGCCCGACGAACACGGCGGCCCCGGTCACCGCACACGCCCCGACCCGCGCCACTCGCCGCACGGCCCCGGTCCGTTCCTCGAGGAAGCGGATCGCCTCGAGGAGGGCGAGCACGAGCAGCGCGTACACGGCGACCTCCTTGAAGGCGGCGCCCACGCCGATCAGGACCCCGGCGGCGACGAACCTCCCCCGGAGGTAGACGACAGCGGCCCAGACGAGCGCCGCGAGCACGTAGACGTCGAGCGTTCCGATCCGCCCGTGGACGAGCTCGAGGTTGTCGCTGGCCATCAGCGACGCCGCACCCACCGCCAGCCAGCGCCCGCCGCCGGCGGACCGGACGAGCTGGAAGATTCCGAGGATCGCGAGCGACCCGAAGACGATGCTCCCGAGCCTCCAGGCGATCGGCCCGTCGCCGAACAGGTCGATCGACCCGGCGATCACGAGCTTCCCGAGCTGCGGGTGCTCGGAGTTCGGATCGACGCCGGCCGGCGCCCCGTAGTAGTTGGCTCCCCGGGGGACCGGGACGCCGGCGATCACGCGGGCGGCGTTGACGTAGTAGACCTCGTCGAAGACGAGGACGTGGTCGGCCGCCGTCCGGCAGGGAGCCCGGCACGGCTCGGAGATCCACGCGAGCCGGGCCGCGGTCGAGGCCAGGCAGACGAGGACGAGCAGCACGATCGGGAGCGACCGCATGCGCTCGTCGGCCTCAGCCGGTTGTGAAGTCCTTGCCGATCGCGGTCTCGACGATCGTCGCGGCGAGCTGTGAACCGGCGTCGTTGAGGTGGATCCCGTCGGCAAGGCGGACGATCGTCGCCTGGCCGCCGATCGTCATCGCGTCGCGGTAGGCGAAGCCCGGCGTGAAGACCGGGACGGTGTCGATCATCCGGACCTGGTCGGCCCACGGCTGGGCGGCGACGGTGACGGCGTAGTCGACGACCCGGGCGATCTTCGAGCGGGTGGCGTCCCGCATGGCGGGGAGCGTCAGCCAGTAGACGCGGGCGACCCCGTTCTGGCGGTAGGTGTCCATCATCGACCGGGCCCGCTCGGCGTAGATCGCCGCCCACGCGGCTCCGCAACACGGGATCTGGGCGCCGCCGGGTCCGGTCATCGAGAAGCCGTCGTTCGCGCCGATGAAGATCACGACCGCGTCCGGATGGTCCTGGCGGACCTGGGCCGCGGCCTCCTTGCCCCAGTCGAGCAGGATCGTCTGTGAGATCCCGGTCCCGATGTGCGGGTCCTGGATCACGTGGACGCCCTTCGGGTCGAGTGTCTGGGCGAGGTCGGCGTCGAGCGGCTCGGACATCGAGTCGCCGGTCACGAGGACTGTGTGGAGCGGCCGCTTGGGCGGGGCCACCAGGCCGAGCTTGGTCGGGTCGAACGCGTCGGGCGTGACCGGTGGGATCCCGCCGGCCGCCGACGTCTGGGCGATCGTCGCGAACGTGCCGCCCGAGCTGCCGAGGTTGGCGTCCGGCGAGAGCCACCTGGTCGCCTCGTTGGCGATCGTGCTCAGCGGGAGGGCGTGGGCGATCGACGCGGCCGGGTCGCCGAACGCGAGGACGACGTTCCGGCCGAGCTTGGACTGCAGCTGCTGGCCGGAGTGCTTGACCGAGGCTCCGGCGAGGACGACCATCAGGGCGCAGGAGATGAACACGGCGATGATCCCGTCCCGGGCCCGGTAGCGCCGGAGACCGTGGCGGTCGAAGCGGTTCATCAGGCTGTCGTCGCCGTGGTAGCGGTTCTTCGGCGGCCTGCCCGAGACGGCCGACCCGGCCGACGGGACGATCTCGACGGGATCGCCCTGACCGCCCGTCTGCGCGTGGACCGGGACCGGCTCGTTCGGGCCGGGCGGTGGAGCCGGTGCGGGGATCTGGTCGTCGCCGTCGGTCATCTCAGGGTCTCGTCGGCGCGACCGGTTCGTGGGTTGAGCTGGAGCGGCGGCATCTGGATGCGGTCGGCGGGACTCCCGGTGAAAGTGGTCTGACTGAGTCTGTCAGCTACTTTCGAAAGAGTCATCCACCGCGACTCCAGGACGGATGAGCTGGCCACTGCTCGTCCTCTCTAGAAGCGGAAGTAGATGAACGGCGGAACGCCCTGGCTGGGGACGGTCGCCGCGACGAAGGGGACGAGCACGGCAAAGGCGACCCCGAGCACGACGGGTCGCAACCGGCCGATCCAGACCTGGATCATCTCCAGCGGGCGGGCCGGCGCGAGCTGGAGCCCGATCACGAGCAGGACGGCCGCGATCGCCGGGACGCTCCAGATCGTCGGCGCGTGCCAGACGGTCAGGCGGGAGAGGAAGGTCCAGGCGAGCGACAGGGAGGTCGCCCGGAAGAAGACCCAGCCGAGCACGACGAAGTTGAACGTCAGCAGCCAGCCGAGCCAGCCGGGCACCCTGATCCCCCGGCCACGCCCGAAGTGCTCGACGACGAGCCCGACCCCGTGGAGGGTGCCCCAGACGACGAACGTCCACGCGGCGCCGTGCCACAGGCCGCCGAGGACCATCGTGAGCATCAGGTTGCGATATGTGAACAGCCTGCCCCCGCGGTTGCCGCCGAGCGGGATGTACAGGAAGTCGCGGAGGAACCGCGAGAGGGTCATGTGCCAGCGACCCCAGAAGTCGCCGAGCGTCGTCGCCCGGTACGGGCTGCGGAAGTTCTGCGGGAAGACGTAGCCCATCAGCAGGGCGAGGCCGATCGCCATGTCCGTGTACCCGGAGAAGTCACAGTAGATCTGCGCGGCGTAGGCGTACCCGGCGAGCAGGACGTCGGGCGCGCTGAAGCCCTGGGGGACGGCGAACACCGGGTCGACGACGACGCGGCCGAGGTAGTCGGCGAGGACGACCTTCTTGACGAGGCCGAGACCGATCAGGAACAGGCCCGAGCTGGCGGCGACCTTCGCCGGGTCGCGGGGGGCCGCGAGCTGGGGGAGGAACTCCCGCGCGCGGACGATCGGGCCGGCGATCAGGTGGGGAAAGAAGCTGAGGTAGATCGCCGCGTCGATCGTCGATGCCGGCTCGATCAGCCGGCGCTTGACGTCGACGGTGTAGGAGATCGCCTGGAAGGTGAAGAAGCTGACGCCGACCGGGAGGGCGATCGTCACCAGGGGGAGGGGAAGTCCGAGTCCGAGGTTGTGGAGGACGCGGTCGATGTCCTGGGTGAAGAAGGCGTAGTACTTGAAGACGCCGAGTGTCAGCAGGTCGCCGGCGACGGCGACGATCGTGATCCACCGTCGCCGGCGGTCGTCATCCGATCGGTGGATCAGCTTGGCGGCCGCCTGGTTCCACAGCGTGATCCCGCCGAGGAGAAGGCAGAACTTGGGGTTCGCCGACGCGTAGAAGACATAGCTCGCCAGCAGGACGAACGGCTTCCAGAGCGCCTGCCGGGGCATCAGCCACCACGAGAGGGGCAGGACGATCGCGAAGAAGATCGCGAACTGCGCGGTCGGGAAAAGCACGCCTGACGGGCTTCCTGCTCAGACTGAGCTCATCGTGGTCAAGGCGCTGGCCATCCTGTCACAGACAATCGGCGGGCGGCCCTCCTACCATGAGGCGCGTGGCAGTCGTCATCGCATCAGGTCTTGGGAAGGACATGGCCGGGGCACCCCTGATGCGTGGCGTGTCGTTCAAGCTCGAGCGCCGCGACCGGCTGACGATCTCCGGACGGAACGGGAGTGGGAAGACGACGCTCCTGCGAATGCTGGCCGGCGAGGAGTCGATCGACGCGGGCGAGCTGTCGTTGAACAAGCGGGTCCGCGTCGCCCTCCACGACCAGCGGCCGCCGCGGGAGACGAGGGTTCCGCTGAGGGAGTACATCCTGTCGGGGTGCGCGGAGGAGCTCGCCCTCGAGAAGCGATTGGCCGAGCTCGAGGAGGCGATGGCCGGGGGGGACACGGACGGGGCGGCGATGGCCCGGTACGCGCGGACGCAGGCTGAGCTCGAGACGAGGGGCGGGTACCTCTGGCGCGACCGGGCGACGTCGATGTCGGGCGGCCTCGGCTTCGGGGAGGACGAGCTCGACCGCGAGCTGCAGACGTTCTCCGGCGGCGAGCTGACCCGCGCGTCGCTGGCCCGGGCACTCGCGTCCAAGCCGGACCTCCTGCTGCTCGACGAGCCGACCAACCACCTGGACATCGAGTCGCTCGAGTGGCTCGAGCAGACGCTGATCGGCCTGGACGCGGCGATCGCCCTCGTCGCCCACGACCGGTGGTTCCTGGAGACGGTCGGCACGGCAGTGTTGGAGTTGGAGGGCGGTCGGTCGAGATTCTTTGCCGGTACCTGGCACGCGTGGCGCAAGGAGCAGGCAGCCAGGGATCTGGCACTCGGGCGGGCGGTCGAGCGCCAGCAGGCCGAGATCGCCCGGCTCGAGCGGTTCGTCGAGCGCTTCAGCGCGGGGACGCGGGCCCGCCAGGCGCAGGCCCGCGTGAAGAAGCTCGACAAGATCGACCGGATCGAGCAGGCGCCCGGCGAGTCGGCGGCCCTGTCATTCCAGTTCGCCCCGCCAGAGCGGAGCGGCCGTGTCGTGTTCGAGCTCGAGGACGCCCGGATCGACGTCGGCGACCCGCCGATCACGCTGGTCGACGACGCGGAGATCTGGCTCGAGCGGGGCGAGCACGTCTCGCTGGTCGGGCCGAACGGAAGCGGCAAGACGACGCTGATCGAGACGCTCGCCGGCCAGCGGCCGCTCGGCGTCGGGAAGCTCCGCCGGGGCCACAACGTCAAGGTCGCATACCTCTCCCAGCACGCCGACGAGCTCGACGAGACCGGATCGGTCCTCCAGGCCGCCCAGAAGGCGACCGGCCTCAGCCCCAACCGGGCGCGCGCCCTGCTCGGCGGGTTCCTCTTCTCGGGCGACCAGGCCGAGAAGCCGGTCGCCGGTCTGTCGGGCGGCGAGCGACGCCGCCTGGCGCTGGCCGTGCTGGTCAGCTCGGGGGCGAACGTCCTGATCCTCGACGAGCCGACCAACCATCTGGATCTCGAGAGCCGCGAGGCACTCGAGGACGCCCTGCGCGGGTTCACAGGCTCGCTGCTCCTGATCTCACACGACCGGGCCCTGCTCGACGCGGTCGGTTCGCGGACCGTGTCGATCGAGGACGGGACCCTGCGCAGCTACGAGGGCGGCTGGCCGGAGTACGTCCGCCTGCGGGAGGAGCGCAAGGCCGGCGGCGAGGTCACCCCCCAGCAACCGCGGCGGCGGACGCCCGGCGCGGCCGGGTCGGGCGGCCCGAAGGCATCGGCGAACGGAAACGGCGCACAGGCGAGCGGCGGGAAGTCGGCCAACGGGACGAAGCCGGCGGCGAAGACCGGCAGGGGCAAGGCGGTCAGGCAGGCCGCGGGGAAGCTGCCGGACACCTCGAAGAACCGCCTGCGCGAGCAGGCCAGGGCCGAGCGGGAGATCGAGCGGGCCGAGGCGGCGATGGCCGCCCTCGAGCTCGAGCTGTCGGACCCTGCGGCCTGGAAGTCGAAGTACGAGACCGGGAAGAACGAGGCCCGGCACACGGCGGCCAGACTGGCCGTCGACGCGGCCTACGCGAAGCTCGAGGCACTGATCGACTGACGTCGTGAGCCCGGCGGCGGAGGATCTCCGCGCGCGGCGGCCGGTTGGGACATACTGTCGGTGCAAGTCGACTACAGGTATATATGCACGGCCGGGGAGGACGGCATAAGCTGGCGCCGGAACTTGGCGTCGCAGGACACAGTGTCTTCGCTGGGAGGCGAGCAACTGATGTGACGCGCTACGCGCGACGCATCTGACTGGGAGGAATTGCCATCAGGCCCGAGATGACAACATCCGCGCGCGGATTCGCGGCGGCACTGTTCGCTGGTGTGACCCTCACACTCCTCTGGCTCGTCGCGGCGCCGGCCGTCGCGTCGACCGCCAAGAAGAGCGGACACGCCCGCAGCGCGACGGCCGGGCGCCGCAAGCACGTCAAGCACGTCCCGACGGTGCTCGGCGTCTCGATGGTCTCGACGCCGACCGCCCACAAGGCGAAGCCTTCGTCGGCTAGCGTCGCCCCACCGGCCGTCCCCGGCAGGTGCCAGAACACCGGTCTCGTCCCGAACGCGTCGAACGTCGGCGCGATCGAGGCGGCAACGCTCTGTCTGGTCAACCGGGCTCGCCAGGCGGCCGGCGTGGCCGCGCTCGCCGGGAACGCGGCGCTCGGTCGGGCGGCGGTCGGCCACTCCGATCAGATGGTCGCCGAGAACTACTTCGACCATGTCGGGCCGGACGGCAACGGCCCCACCCAGCGGGTGATCGCGGCCGGCTTCACGCGTTCGACCGCGGTGATCGCCGAGAACATCGCCGCGGCCACGATGTCCGACGCGACGCCCGCGGCGACCGTCGCCTCGTGGATGGCGAGCGCCGGGCATCGGGTCAACATCCTCGACCCCGACTTCCGGGAGACCGGCATCGGCGTCGCGGCCGCGGCGCCGGCATTGCTCGGGAGGCTGGCCGGCGGAACCTATACCGAGGACTTCGCCTGACACGAGACCTCGATCGGTTCTTCTAGACTTCGGAGACCGTGAAGAACGCTCGCAACGTCGCGATCATTCTCGCGATCGCCGCCGCCGTGATGATCCTCCCCGGCGGCGGCCGGGCGGCCGCCCTGTTCGGGGCGCTCCTGTCGATCATCTTCGCCGGCGGCCTGGCGCTCTTCGCCGGGCGGATGTACCTCGAGCGGAGAGTCGAGCTGTACAGCCTCGAGGACAACGACCGGGCGATCCTCTATGGATCGGTCGGCCTGATTCTCGTAGCCCTGACCGCCGCGTCCCGCCTGTCCCAGACCGGCCCGGGCACGCTCGGCCTGCTCGTCCTGTTCGGGATCAGCCTCTACGGCCTGTTCCACGTGTACACGGTCTGGCGCCAGTACTGACCTGAAATCAACGGCGGCTGCCGCGGTCCTCGCGGTACACCCGCAGTGCGAACCGGCCGGCCGGGTGTCCGCGAAACCGCTCGACCTCGGCGACCATCGCAACGGGCATCTCGTCGAGCGTGGGCATCGGCCCGCCGTACTCGGGTGGGATCACGGCCGGCGCGGCCATCGACGCGAAGGCGATGTCAGCCGCGGTGAACCGGTCCCCGCAGAGGTACCTGCGTCCGTCAGCCAGACGGGTGTCGATCTGATCGAGAAACGTCTCGATCGCCGCCCGCTGAGTCGGGATCGAGTCGGCTTGGAGGTGGAGCGCCCGACGGAGGGGCATCGCGAGCAGGGGATACGCCACCCTGACGACGAGCCGCTCGACCCGTGGAACCCCGACGCACCAGACCCTCGCCGTGCTCGCCCGGCGCGGCAGCATGTACGCGTACGCCCAGGCCCGGACGGCGACCGCCAGGTCGTCGAAGCACCGATCGAAGAGCGCCTTCGCGTCGGCCTGCTCCCGCGGATCCGCCGGATAGAGCCGTAGCCGGTCAGCCGCGCGCTGCTCATAGTGGTCGAAGACCTCCCGGGCATCCTTCAGGACGACCGCACCCGTATCGACCACCGGCACGGCGACCCCCCCGCCGTGCGTCCGCGTCGCCAGGAGGTGGAGCATCGGGACATGCCCCTGCTCGACGTATGGCACCTCCAGCCGCTCGAGCGCCCAGCGGGCCAGCTCGCAGAACGGACTGACCGGCACAGTGATCATCCGGACCTCGGACATCGAACGGCCTCGCTCTCGTGCTCGTGTGTACGCCGGTCGATCGGACCCCTACGGGCCTACCCCGATCGTCGATCACGCGAGACCGTACCGCCCGAGTCCCCGGCCGGCCGACTGCCGGCCGCCGGCCGCGCCCGCCGTCCACCGGCCCACAGCAGCACCTCCGGCAGGCCGACCCGACGCATCCCCGAGGCGGCCTCGTATCCTCGAGTCGAGGTGACCGACCCCACGCCCGACACGCTCGCCGACCAGCGGCGCAAGCTTCCCGACCAGCCGGGCGTCTACCTGTTTCGGAACGCCGCCGGCCGGGTGATCTACGTCGGCAAGGCCAACTCCGTTCGCAAGCGGGTCGCCTCCCACTTCGCCGGGCGGACGGCCAACGGGTTCGGGCTCGGGACGATGCTCTCGGAGATCGCCGCGATCGAATGCATCGTCGTCGCCACCGAGGCCGAGGCCCTCCTGACCGAGCAGGGCTTCATCAAGCAGTACCGCCCGCGCTTCAACATCCGCCTCCGCGACGACAAGTCCTACCCGTTCATCGCGATCTCGATGGACGAAGACTTCCCCCGCGTCTACTTCACCCGCGAGCGCCACCGCCGCGACCGCTTGTACTTCGGCCCGTACTCCAGCGCCAAGCGTGTCCGCGGGACGCTGACCCTCCTGTCGAAGCTGTTCATGCTCCGCTCGTGCACCGGCGCCGAGCCCGGTCGCCGGTCGGGCTCGCCGTGTCTGGACTATCACATCAAGCGGTGTGCGGCCCCCTGCGTCGGCTACGTCTCTCGCGAGGAGTACCGCGAGGGGATCGACCGGGTGATCGACTTCCTCAACGGTCGGTACAAGGTCCTCGCCAGGGAGATCACGGAGCGGATGCAGGCCGCGTCGGATGCCCAGGAGTTCGAGCAGGCCGCGGTCGAGCGCAACCGGCTCCGGGCGGTCGAGTCACTCCTCGAGCGCCAGCGGGTCGCCAACGAGTCGGTCGGCACGCTCGACGCGGTCGCGATCGCCGTGTCCGGGACCGAGGCCAACGCCCAGGTCTTCCAGGTCCGCGACGGCGCCCTCACGGATCGACAGTCGTTCTACCTGACCAACGAGGCCGAGCGACCGGTCGAAGAGGTGCTCGAGGAGTTCCTCCTCCAGTACTACGAGTCCGGCGTCGCGATCCCCGCCCAGATCATCGTCCAGTGTGGGGTCCGCCCGGTCCTCGCCGAGGCGCTCGCCGTCCGCCGGGGTGGCCCGGTCGAGCTGCGGGCGGCCGAGCGCGGCGAGAAGAAGCGGATCCTCGAGCTCGCCCAGCGCAACGCCGGCCTCGCCCTCGACGAGGACCAGCTCGCCGCCCAGCGTCGCCGCGACCGGCGGACCGAGGCGCTCGACGGGTTGCAGCGGGCCCTCGACCTCGACACGATCCCCGTCCGGATCGAGTGCTTCGACATCTCCAACCTGATGGGCACGCACACGGTCGCGTCGATGGTCGTCCTGGAGGCCGCCCTACCCAAGCGGTCGGACTACCGCCGCTTCAAGATCCGTACGGTCGACGGACCGGACGACTTCGCGTCGATGGCCGAGGTATTGAGTCGCCGGCTGGCCAACTGGGAGCGCCAGCAGGACATCTCGCCGCACGACCCCGACTACGACGCCAGCTTCGCAAGCCTGCCGAACGTGATCGTGATCGACGGCGGCAAGGGCCAGCTCTCAGCCGGGATCGACGCCCTCTCGGGATTTCGCGAGCGGGGCGTCGTCGTCGTCTCGCTGGCCAAGCGGCTCGAGGAGGTCTTCCTGCCGGGGGTCGACCGGCCGCTCGTCCTCGCCCACGACACGGCCGAGCTCCAGCTCCTCCAGCGGATCCGCGACGAGGCCCACCGGTTCGCGATCACCCACCACCGGACCCGCCGCGACCGGGCGATGACCGCGTCCGTGCTCGACGACCTCCCCGGCGTCGGGCCGGCCCGCAAGCGCGCCCTGATCGACCACTTCGGATCGGCCGAGGCCGTCGTCGCCGCCACGGCCGACCAGCTCCAGGCGGTTCCCGGACTGCCGGCGAAGATCGGGCGAGAGCTGCACACTCACCTCCACCGGGTGTAGATGTCCGATGAGGCCGATCCCGATCAGCTTCACGATCGACTCGACCGTCCCCGGCATTGCCGGCCCGGCGCCGACGACGCTCGAGGCCGGGGACCTCATCCGCGAAGCCGAAGGCACCGATCCGACAAATCGCTCCAGCTGCTCGGCGGCCGAGCCGGGGTCGGCGTGTCGAGACGGAAGACCCGCCAGAATTGACGACGTGGCCGCCGGCTCGACCGACCAGGAGGACGCCGCCCGGCCGCGTCTGCGCGACCTGATGGTGATCACCGGCTTCTCCGGGGCCGGGAAGTCGACCGCGATGAACGTCTTCGAGGACGCCGGGTACTTCTGCGTCGACAACCTCCCGCCCCGGCTGATCGGCAGCCTGGTCGAGCTCTTCCTCCACGACGGGTCGAAGGTCGTCCATGCCGCGGTCGTCTCCGATGTCCGCGGCGGCGACTATTTCGACGCTCTCCAGACCGTCCTCGACGGCTTCGGCCGGGCCGGCCTGCGCCACCACGTCCTCTTCCTCGACGCCGACGAGCAGACCCTTGTCAACCGGTACAAGGAGACCCGCCGGCCCCACCCGCTCGCCCCGGAGGGCAGCATCCCGGAGGGAGTCGCCGCCGAGCGGGAGCTGCTCGTCCCGCTCAAGGGCCGGGCCGACCTCGTGATCGACACGACCGGACTCAGCGCGGCGACGCTCCGCCGGAAGATCGCCGACGCCTATCTCTCCCACCAGGCGACCGCCAAGCTCGCCGTCAACTTCACGAGCTTCGGCTTCAAGAACGGACCCGCCCGTGACGCCGACCTCCTGTTCGACGTCCGCTTCCTCCCCAATCCCCACTACGAGCCCGAGCTCCGATCACTGACCGGTCGTGACGAGCGGATCGTCGAGTACATCGGCCGGACCGGCCGCCTCGCCGACCTCTACGCCCGGCTCGATCCACTGCTCGACTTCCTCATACCCCTGTACGTCGCCGAAGGAAAGTCCTATCTCCTGGTCGCCGTCGGCTGTACCGGCGGCCGCCATCGGTCGGTCGCGATCGCCGAGCGGCTGGCCGAGCGCTACCGCGAGCGCGACGACCTGATCGTCCAGGTCACCCACCGCGACGTGGACCGCCAGTCGCCAGATCTCTGACACCCAAAGGCGATCGCCGGGTAGTCCGCGCGAGCGCCGGCAGCCGCCGGCAGGCCGCCCCGCGGGCCGTCGGCGGGCCAGCCGGTAGGGCGGGTCGCCCGTGAATGCCCATAATGCGTGGCGTGATCGATCACGTCGGCTTCGAGGTGTCGGACATCGCCCGGTCGGCAGCCTTCTATGACGCGGTCTTCTTCGCCCTCGGCGGTCGGCGGATCCACAACTCGGCACGGGCGATCGCCTACGGGACGGTCGCCCCCAG
>Ga0208480_1000077_pt1 | contig 40029 bp, 44 predicted proteins | sample NGESurshal092012_4_FD_184485 | JGI IMG/M metagenome (GOLD analysis project Ga0208480, IMG submission 184485) | Arctic peat soil microbial communities from Barrow, Alaska - NGEE Surface sample F53-1 shallow-092012 (SPAdes) | ecosystem: Environmental > Terrestrial > Soil > Wetlands > Peat ... | reverse complement strand
GGCCCATGTCTGACCGAGACACCGCACTTGAAGGCGGTTTTCGAGGAGTTCGGCAAGGACAGCCGCCTCGTGATGGTCGGCCTGAGCCTGGACAAGGCGCAGGCCGATCCACGGCAATACGCCGCCAAGCACGGCCTGGGCGAGGACCCCGAGCGGCAAAAGCAAGCTCAAACGCATCAGATCGCGGCGGTAGGGCAGGCGGCGGAAGGCCAGCACGAAGGCAGCGATCGCCGCGATCGAGACCGGGATGGTGATCATCCGGTTTGAGAACTCGATCACCGCATGGGTTTGCAGCGGCGGATAGACCTTGCCGTAGCAGCGTGGCCACGTCGGGCAACCGAGCCCGGAGTCGGTGAGTCGCACAGCGGCTCCGCTCATGACGATCACGGTGAGCGCCGCCAGCGCGACATATGCCACAAGCGCATACTGCTCAGGTGTGAGCACGAATTCGCCGGCACGACGGCGCAGGAGACTGATACGGCCGGACATCGGGCATAAGCATTGCATTCATGGCCATCGCGCGCGCCCCCAACGACGTGCTCCAATCACGCCGAATCACACGTTTCCAAATAGTGGGGTTTGCAGGAGATCCCGGTTCGATGCGAAAACATTTGTTTACTTCTTATGAGCAACATTTACGAACATAACGGAGGCGCCCACCCGCACCTCGAGGATGAGCATGAGCATCCGGTCCTGCGCCCGGCTGACCCCAGGATCGCCAAACAGGTCCACGAAGCGCTCGGGGATGCTCGCTCAGTCGCCAACGTCGGCGCCGGTGCAGCGGAGTACGAGCCGGTGGATCGCTGGGTCCTCGCGATCGAGCCGACCGAGCACAGGGTCACGAGCACCGCCAAAGGCCTGACGACCCCGATCAGGGGCCACGCCGAGGGCCTGCCGATCCCCTCCAACAGCGTGGACGCCGCGATGGCGTGTCTGACGCTCCATCAGTGGGCTGACTGGCGCGTAGGCGTGCATGAGCTATTGCGGGTCGCCCGCAAGCGCGTAGTCATCTTCACCTATGACCCTGCCCATGCCGATCGCTTCTGGCTACTGCGCGACTACCTGCCGAAGCTCGGGCGCCTGCACAGCCGTCGCTTCCCGCCGATCGAGCAGCAGCGTGTCGGCATCGGCGACGAGGTACAGGTCAAGACGGTGAACATCCCCCACGATTGCGAGAACGGTTTGCTGGCAGCCCATTGGCGCCGTCCACGGGCATACCTGGACAAGCGGGTGCGAGCCGGCATACCTACGTTTCAACTGCCGGGCGCTGGATCGCTGCTTGACGGTCTGGAGCAGCTGGCGGAGGATCTCGAGACCGGCCGCTGGCGCCAACGCAATCGCGAGCTTTTGTCAGTCGAGCAGCTGGATCTCGGCTATCGCCTGCTCGTGACCGAGCTGTAGCTCAGCCGGCATACTCGAACGGCAGCTCTTGCGCGACCTCGCTCAAGAGCGGGGCCTCGCTGTCGCGCGCGGAGACGATCAACTCGTCGGCGGACAGCGGCCAGTCGATCGCGACGTCGGGGTCGTTCCAGGCGATGCCGCGCTCTATCGCCGGGTCGTAATAGGCGCTTTGCTTGTAGTTGACGTCGGCCACCTCGCTGAGCACGCAGAAGCCGTGGCCGAAGCCGACCGGTACGTAGAGGACGCCCATGCTCTCGTCGTCTAGCTCGAAGCCCTCCCACTGGCCATAGGTGGGCGAGCCACGGCGCAGATCGACGATCACGTCGAGTATCCTGCCGCGCGCACAGCGCACGAGCTTGGCCACACCCTCGCCGACGTGGAAGTGCATACCGCGCACGACCCCCCGGCTGGAGCGCGAATGGTTGTCCTGGATGAACAGCTCGTCCTCAGGAATGCCGGCTGCCGAGTGCCACTGCTGCCGATAGGTCTCGGCGAAGAAGCCGCGCTCATCACCGAATACAGACGGCAAGATCAGAGCGGGACCCAAGATGCGCGCTGGGAGTATCTCCATTGGGGGCATGATCCCAGATGAACGACAGGCCCGCCCACATGCGCGCGCGCTCAGCGCCCTGTGGACGGGCCGGCCAGCCCCCCTTGGGGGCACGGGACCGAATGGGCATCGGCTCGTGACTTGACCATAGTGCTTCATCCCAAGGGCTTTGAATAGGGGAAAATCAGGTAGATGAGAGCTACCGGACGGTCGGCGAACCAACCTCATCGGAGCACCGCTCGGACAAGCGGTTCGCGGAGGCCGTCCAGGCAGAGAAGCCAAACCCGAATTGCAACGATCGAGAAGGAGCAACGATGACCGATCGCAAGACCGCAACACCCCAGGAGTGGCTGACGGCGCGGCTCGAGCTGCTCGACGCCGAGAAGGAACTCACGCGTCGCGGCGACGAGCTGGCCCGCATGCGACGGGAACTGCCCTGGGTCCCGATCGAGAAGGAGTACCGCTTCGAGACCGATCAGGGCACCGCGTCCCTCGCCGATCTCTTCGGGGGGCGCTCGCAACTGATCGTCTACCACTTCATGTTCGGGCCAGATTTCACGGCGGGCTGCCCATCTTGCTCGGCGATCGCCGACGGCTTCGCCGGGTCGGTGGTGCATCTCGCCAATCACGATGTCGCCTTCACAGCAGTGTCGCGAGCGCCGCTGGAGAAGCTGCAGGCCTACAAGCGGCGGATGGACTGGAGTTTCCCGTGGGCCTCCTCGTTTGGGAGCGACTTCAACCACGACTTCCATGTCTCGCACACCCAGCAGGAATGGGAGTCTGGAGCCGTCGACTACAACTTCCGCACCTCGGACTTCCGGCCCTCCGAGAAGAGCCCGGCGCTGATCGAGATCGCACGAGGCGTTGGGACCGACCCGGTGACCTACCGGCAGGAGGGTCCAGGCATGAGCGCATTCGCACTCGAGGATGGCGTCGTGTTCCACACCTACTCGGCATATGGACGAGGCGTCGACGGCCTCTGGGGTATGTACTCGTGGCTCGACCGCGCACCACTGGGCCGCAACGAGAGCGGCGTCTGGTGGCGCCGCCACGACGAGTACGAGGAGGTCTGACTACTCGGGGCGCTCGCCTGCAGGCAGTCGCACGGTCGCGCTCCCGACCACCACCGGGATTGCCCCCTGGTACTTGCTGTAGAGAACTTCGATGAGCACCGAGCGCCTGCTGACGCTTTGCAAGTGTCGGCGGAGCAGGTGAATCTTCGCAAGGTCAGCGCCGATCGCCTTGCCTACACACTGGCCGCGGAACAGTTCGGGGGCGGTGAACCTGTGTGTCACCGTCGAGCCGCGCGTCACGTTGCGCCCGAGCGACCAGCCGCTATAGCCACGGGCCACACCACTCTGACCTGGCACGAGTTCTCGCTTGCAAGCAATCGCCGGAATACGCACGAGATAATCTTCTTTGGCGCTGGTGACAGCAAACGGCGCCGTGAAACTCAACAGGACTCCGCTCACCCGACGACCAGCCAGCTGGAGCCGCACGTGCAGCGGGCGGTGCAGGTTGCGCGGCGCCACGTCGCGGACAGCCGGCCAGTGCGGCCCGGGACAGGCGTCGGCAAGATGCCCCCCGCCGGCGCCGGGCGGAATGACCGGCCCACGCCGGCAGAGCTTTCCATTCAGCCGATAGGTGATCGCAGTGAGCGGCGCTGAGGGGTGCAGGTCGCCTTCGCTGCCGAGACTTTCTCGGCCCGATCCCTCGAGCTCTTTGGGCGCAGCCCTTCGCACGATCAGGTAGGCGCCGAGCGGTTGCAGCACCGCGAGGGTGCGACCAATCTTGCCGGCCTTGTAACTGACGCTGACAGCGGGCGCTCCGAGCATCCCGTAGTAGATGTTGCGCAGCTCGCCGAGAGGACGCTTCCCTTCCCCTCCATCCGCGGCGCCTGCGCTACGGTCGACGCCGATGTATTCCCCGGCGATGACCTGGCCGGCAAAGTGACAGCTGACGGCCTCTGTCGCGTCTTCGTCATTCACCTTCACCCCTACTCTGCTCGTTTCCGGCAGCACGTCCGCCGGCAGCGGGTGAAAGCGTCCGTCGTCGTGAAATACCCCGTCGATGCCAAGCTCGCCGAGCTGCCCGTTCTCCACGCGGCCGATCTGCAAGCAGACCTCCCCGCGCGTGGTGCGAACGACCCGCATACCCCAAGGCAACCCGCCTTCGGGGTCGGGCACTCGCAGGCCCAGCAGCTTTGATGCGCCGGCTGCTGGGACGCCCTCGCCGACGTTCGGGTTCAACCGGCCTTCGGGGCGCACCGGCGCACCGCTGAGAATCACCCCGCTCGCCGCCAAGGCGATCGTCGCACTCGCGAGCAGGCAGCCAAAGGCGATCAACGGCAAGCGCAGCCTGCGTAGCCGCAAGCGCTCAGCGAGCCGCCATACCGACGCATCGACGCCGCTTTCGGTACCGGCTGCGTTGCTCGCGGCTGCGTTGCTCGCGTTCCTGCGATTTGCTGCCTCGAGAAGGTCATGCTCCAATTGTCCAAGGACGCTCATCGCTCACCAGCCAATCTTGCTCGTAGTGTGCCCAGCCCACGGCTGACCCGTTGCCGCACCACAGCCTCCGAGCAGCGCAGCTCCCCGGCGATCTCGGAGTAGTCGCGACCCTCGAGCACGCGCGCTTGAATCGCGTGTCGCTGCTCTTCGGGAAGACATGCCAGCGCGAGCGCCACCTGATCCTCGCGCTCGCTCAGCCGTGCGATCGTCTCAACCGCATGGTCGTCGAGGACCAGCCGCGGTAGGCCGAGCCGCTCGCGCGCGGCCGACTCGACTCGACCCTGGCGATAGCTCGAGCCAAGGACGTTGCGAGCGATCCCGAACAGCCACTGGTCGGCACGCCCCTTGGCAGGATCGTAGGCCGCGAGCGACTCGAGCGCACGAGCGAATGTCTCGGCCGTGAGATCCGCGGCCAGCTCTGGGCGAGCTGTCGCCCGCATGAAGAAGCCAAGGACCCGACGCTCGAAAAGCCGATAGAAGGCGGCGAACGCCTCCCCATCCTTGCCGGCGGCGACCAGCAAGGCAGCCTCGTTGCGCGTGTCCCGCTCCATCGTCCACATCTATTAGCCCATACACCCTGCTTTGTGACGGCGACAGCAGTGCTCCGCGCGGGCATGCCCCACTTGCTGAGGCGATGTAAAAAACCAGAGTTCTAATATTGCGGCAAAGTATGTTTCCTGGCGTCTGCGCGCGCATACAACCGGCAAACCCACAGCGAATTCACGGGATGGACCGCTAATTCACGGGATGGACCGCTAGGTCCCCGGCTCGGCCGGCGGCGAACTCCTTGGCGACGACCCCTCCTGCTCGGGCGACTCCTCCGGCGATGGCGATACCTCCCCGGCGGGCGACGCCACATCCATCTCCTCGATCGGCGCCGACGGAAGCGCGTCGGCCTGCGCCTCTGCCGCCGCCCGGTTCTCCTCCTTGACGGCTAGCCATATCTCCTCGCGGAAGATCGACACGCCCTTCGGCGCCTCGATCCCTAGGCGCACCGTGCTGGCGCTGACCTCCATTACGGTCACGAGAATCTCGTCGCCGATCACGACGCGCTCTCCCGGACGTCGCGCCAGTATTAGCATCGCTGAAGGTCTTTCAAGATTATCTGTGCGTTCGGGGCGTTCATGGACCAAGCTGGGCGCCGCGGGGCGTCGCAGCGCGTGCTGGTTGCACGTGCAAGACGTCACGTGGCGATCCAGCGCCGCGTCCAGGGACGTATCCGAGCGTGCAGATCATCTTGAAAGACCTTCTTCCAAAGATTATGAAGCTATTCGTGTCGTCTCGTCTGAGAGCACGAACAGTGGGGCCTGCAACAGGGCCTCCGGGTTGGCGTTGATGACCTGATAGCCGCGGCCCTCGTGGACGACGAGCGGCGCGCGCAGGTTGGCGGTGATATCGAGTGGATTTGGTGTGGCGCGCACGGTCACGTATAGCTCTACCTCCTCTGTCCCCGCCCCGATCCCGGTTCGCTCGACGTCCTCCGGGGCCATGTGCAGCGAGAAGTCTGAGAAGAACGGTTCGGGGCGCACCACCGGCAATGCGAGCGCCGGCTCGTCGACCGAGTGCAGCCACAAGAAGCCGGTGCCGGGGTTGCGGTCGAGCAGCGTGTAGCGGGCGCCCCCCAGTCCGATCAGACCGAAGGGGAACTCGATCACATCCTCCTCGGCGACCTGCACCTCTCCGAAACGGATGCTCTGAAATGTCACAGACAAATTTTGCTCTCCCCTCAGCGCCTACTGCAAGAACTGCAGTAGGGATTCTTGGACGATGCTGGCGCCCGCGCGAAGTGCGGCCTCATAAGCGGCCTGCTCGGTGGAATAGGCGATCGACGTCTGGGCGATGTTCGCGTCCTCGGTGTTGGACAGGCTCGCGGTGATCGAGCTCTGCAGCGATTCGATGCGGCTCGTGGCCGTCTGCAACTGGTCGGTCACGCTTCCCGCCGTGGCTTGCAGCTGACTGAGGGTGTCGATGCTCGTTTCCAGACTTTTCAGATCGGTCGAGCCGAGAGCGCTGACGTCTTCGGCGCTGCCGCCGCGTAGGTGTTCTGAGATCGTGCGCAGCGTGTCGAGCAGCTTGCCGTCAGCCGAGCCCTGCCCGTTACCGAGCAGCGAGGAGATGTCCGTGCTGACGTTGATCGACACGCCGGGCCCCACCGCGCGCGTGATGATGCCGTTGTTGCCCTGGTAGGCGTCTTCGGCTCCCTGTGTATATGGGGCGGTCGTGGTCGCGGTTCCAGAGAACACGTACTGTCCGGCGTACTGCGTGTTTGCGTCTTGCTTGACGGCTTCGGTCAGCTGCTGCACCTCGGTGGCGATGCTTTCGCGGTCGCTCTGGTTGTTGGTGCCGGTCGAGCTCCGTACCAAGAGCTCGCGCACGGTCTGCAAAACGTTTGAAACGTTTGCCATCGCACCGCTGGCCGTGTTCTCCCAGGAGATCCCTTCCTGAGCGTTGGCCGCATAGGAGCTCAGCCCGTCGAGCTGGCTCTGCAGTTCGACTACCTGGCTTGCGCCGTAGGGATTGTCTGAGGGCTCGAGGATCGTCTTGCCTGAAGACAATTCGTTCGAGGTACGCTCCAGGTTCGCCAGCGAGGAATTGATGTCGTTGAGCGTCGTGGAGCGGACCATCGCCGGCGTGATGCGTTCGGTCATGGTCGAGCCTCCGCGCGAGAGATGCTGGCGTCCACGGCCATCGCTAGAACCCCGTTCCGGTGTGCTCGATCAGCGTTTCGAGCATGCTGTCCATCGCGTTGAGCGTGCGCGCCGAGGCCTGGTAGCCGCGCTGGAAGCTGATCAGGTTGGTCATTTCTTCATCGAGCGACACGCCCGAGACGCTCTGGCGCTGGTTGCCGATCGCGGTCACCGTCGTCTGTAGGTTGGCCTGCTCGTCCTTGGCCGCCTGCACACCTGCGCCGACCTGCTCGACAAGCGCGGCATAGCCCTGTTCAGCGGCGCCACCGCGCAACGCCGCGATTGCCTGGGCGACGTCGTTGCCGCCCTTGGCTTCGGTCGAGGAGGTTTGCACCTGGGCAGCCGTGACCGCCACCTCGAGCGTGGCGGCAGTTGCGCCGGAGAAGAACGGCGTGCTCGTGTGCAGCGCGTTGACGGTGCCCGCAAGCGCAGCGGCCACGTTGTCCAACGCCGTCTGGTAGTTGCTCAGCGCTCCGGTTGGGGAGGTCAGGCCCAGCAGCGCGCCGAGCTTCCCACCGGCGGCCGGCGTGAGCGCCTGGGGCCAGTTGACCTTCGTGCCTTCGACCAGCGGCTTGGCCGCATCGCCGAAGCTGACGGTGTCGGTGCCGTCGGCCTGCTGGCTGACGGTGACCTTGGCGAGACTCGAGAGCTTGTCGAGCAGGAGGTCGCGCCGGTCGAGCATTTCGTTTGGCTTCTGGCCGGCTTCTTCGGCAAGCTTGATTTGGCCGTTGAGCTGAGCGATCTGGTTGGCGTCGTTTTGCACTTCGCCCGATGGTCCGGTAAGGGCCGTGTACTGCGCGCCGGCCTGGGTTGAGATCGTCGAGAGTTGTGCGCTCAGTTCGTGAAAGGTGTTCGCCAGCGATACGCCGGCGGCGACCACTCCCTGCTTGGCCGCGAGGCTTGTCGGGGCGTTGGCGAGATCGCTCCAGGCGCTCCAGAAAGCCGAGATTCGACTGGCAAGGCCTGAGCTCGAGGGTTCGTTGAACGCCGCCTGGGCCTGGGTGAGCTCTTCAGACTGGGTACTTGCTTCGCTCAGCGAGCTTGTCTGCGTGCGGTACTGGGCGTCCAGGTAGATGTTGCGCACGCGCGTGATCGTCTCGGCGCTGACGCCGGTGCCGAGCTGTGCGCCGCGGCCGGTCAGCGGCGAGATCGCCGGGATGACGATCGGTTCCTTGGTCTCGAGGACCGCCCGCTGGCGCGAATAGCCTTCGGTGTCGGAGTTGGTGATGTTGTTGCCGGTAACGTCAAGCGCCGCCTGCTCGGCGACGAGTCCGCTAAGTGCGGTTTGCAGTCCTTGCAGGGTCGGGATCGACATCGGCTCAGGCGTGCAGGTCGAGGACGTGCAGGTTGCCGTTAGGGCGAGCTCGCGTGATCGGCGTCGAGGAGCCGTGCGTGTCGTAGCCGGTAACTCCGTCGAGCGCGAGCACGCCCATCAGATGGTCGAGAAAACCCAGTTCGATTTGCATCAGGGCGCGGTTGCAGGAGTGCTCGCGCTGTAGCTCGCGCAACAGCCCGCGCAACTCGGCGCTCAGAGTTGCCGCGCGCTCGGCGACGGCGTCCTCCATCAACGTGCACAAGCGCTCGAGCGTGACAGCCTCGGCGGCGATCCCGAGCCGCTCGCCGCTGCGAGCGAGCAGACGCGAGCGCTCCTCCTCGAGCAACTGGCGGCGACTCATCTCCCCGCGCAGAATCCCGGCCAAGCGCACGACCGTGTCCACGTCCCGTGCCCGGATCGCCTTGCCTTGCGCGAGTACGACCTCGAGCAAGCTGCGGGCCGAGGCGATCTGCGCGTCCAGGTGTGCGAGCACTTCTACGCCGAGCGCCCGATCCTGGGCGAACCGGTCGGGCTGAGCCAGCGCGGCCAAGCTCATGCCGCAGTGCCCCCGGTGGCGGCGGGACCGTCTGCAGGCGTGGTGACAGACGGGTTTCCATTTTTGGGGATTGGCGTGCTCGCGCCTGTACTAGCGCTTGTACCACCTGTCGTTGGCGCAACTTTCCCGTCGCTCTGCGTGCCTGCTCCCGCCAGATGGCGGGTCATCTGAGCGGCCAGCCCGAGGCCGCCCGCGCTCATCACGCCGCTGGTCAGTGCTTGCGGCAACATCGAGGAAAGCGGACCACCTGCGCCACCGCTGCTTTCCCCGCCGACTACAGAGCCTTCTGAGGATTCGCCTTCCGCACCGCTTTCGCCGCCGAGGCCACTGCTGGCGGTCAGCGACTGCGAGAGCTCTTCGACCAGCATCTGTTCGAAGGCAAGCGCCGTCTCGTAGGCCTTTTGCGTGGCGGGGGAGCCTTTGCGCACCCAGGCGGGCTCGAGCGTCTGGTTGACGGCCGGCGCGCCGCTTGAGGACGTTGGCGAGCCGGCGGAGAGTGGCAAACCCAACGACGCGGGCGAGCCCGAGGGCAGCGGGATGCTCACGCCGGGCGCAGCTGGTTGGCGATCGACATCATCTGACTCTCGGTCTGGATCGCCGAGCTGCTCATCTGGTAGTCGCGTTGGGTGCTCACCATCAGCGCCATCTCCTTCGACATATCCACATTGGAGCCCTCCAACGCGCCTTGACGAATTTTCACCGCGCTCGCTCCCAGCGGCGTGATCGTGCCGCTGGCCGTCGTCGGCGTCAGCGTGCCGCCACCGCCTGCGAGCAGGTGGTCCGGTGAGGGGACATTGACGAGCTTGATCTGGCCGAGCGTCTTCTTGCCGGCGCTCACGCTGCCGTCGACACCAATTTTCACGTCGCCGGGTGAGACCCCTGGCGGCAGCTTGATCGGCGGTTCCAGCGGGTTGCCTTCCGCATCGACGATCGTGCCGGCGGCGTCTACGCCAAAGCTGCCGTCGCGTGTGAGCACCGGTCGGCCGCCGCTGCCCTTGACCTGGAAGTAGCCTTCGCCTTCGATCGCCAGGTCGAGCGGATTCCCAGTTTCCTGGATCGAGCCCTGAGCATGGCTGCGCCCGATCGTTTGCGCGCTTGCCCCTGCGCCGATGCTCGATTCGGTGCCGGCCTCGTCCACAGCGTTGTAGAGCAGGTCGCTGAAGGCGACACGCTCGGATTGGTAGCCGCTTGTGGAGATGTTGGCGAGGTCGTTTGAGACCGCGTCGAGCTGTTCTTGCTGCGCGGCCATGCCCGCCGCCGCAGAGTAGAGGCCTTCGAGCATCAGTCGCCACCGTTCGCTTCAAGCATCAGCCGCCGCCATTCAACGAGCCGACTTGCGATGCAGACTCCTGCAGGGTCTGCCCGATCGACTGGATCGCCTGCTGGCCAGACTGGAAACTGCGCAGCGAAGTGATCATTTCGACCATGATCTTCGCTGCGTCTACGCCGGAACCCTCCAATGAGCCCTGGCGCACGGTGCCGGTTGGCTTGCCCGAGGGGCTGCCGGTATAGAGGTTTTCTCCCTGCTTGACGGCTCCCGGCACTTCGAAGACACCGAGCGCACCCGGCGCGACTTTGCCGCCAGCGCCGACCCTGACCGGCGCTCCGCTCTGATCGAGCACAGGGTCGCCGCTCGCATCGGTCAGCACCCCTTCCGCGGAGCTAGTGAACTGCCCGTCGCGGGTGTAGCGCACGCCCTGAGCTGTCTTGACAGCAAAGAAGCCGCTGCCTGCGATCGCGAAGTCGAGCGGTTCGCCTGTTTCCTGTAGCGATCCTTGTGTCATGTCGGTGTAGGTCTTGCCGAGCGCCACGCCGCCATCGACCGATCCGACCGCCGGGCCGCCCTCGCTGTTGGCGAGCAGCACGTCGCCAAAACTGTGCTGGGAGGACTCGTCGGGCTTGTAGCCGGGGGTCGAGGCGTTGGCCAGATCGTTTGAGAGCTGGTCCTGACGGACCTGCTCGGCGACCATCCCCGAAGCGGCGATATACAGGCCAAGATCCATGTCCCCCTGGGTGTTCGACCGCGAGCGGCGATTCTTTAGGTTCAGCCGACGGCGCTGAACAGCGACAGCTCGTCGGAGAGCTTGTCGTACAGGCGCCGGCGCAACTGGGTGTGGATCTGGGAGACCCTGCTCTCCGACACGCCCAGCCGGGCGCCGATATCGCGCAGCGTCCAGTGCTCCAGGTAGAGCAGCACGGCCACTTCGCGCTCGACCGGCGGCAACAGCGCGAACTCGGCACGAAAGCGCTCCTTGGCTTCGCGACGCTCCGCGCATACGATCGGGTCGCAATCCGTGTCGGGGCTCTCCAGCGTGTCGATCCGCTCGATCGTGGCGTTCTCATCGGAGCGCACCGTGCGGTTGAGCGAGCCGACCTCCGCCAGCGCCACCTCGTCGAGGCGACCCACGAGCTCTCGCGGATCCATGTCGAGCATCGCGGCAAGCTCCTCGCGGCTCGGTGCGCGGTCGTGGTTTGAGAGGAACAGCTCGCGAGCATGGTTGATCGCGCGCTCGTCGCGCCTGAGCGAGCGCGGCGCCCAGTCGTGGCGGCGCAGCTCGTCGAGCACGGCACCGTGGATGCGCGTCCATGCGTACTGCTCGAGCGTGGCGCCCTTCTCGGGGTCATAGCGCTCGATCGAGCGGATCAGCGCCTCGAGCCCGCAGGAGAGGAAGTCCTCGACGTCGCACTGGGCCGGTACCTCGCGCACCTTGCGGTAGACGATGTAGCGCACCATCGGCGTGAAGATGAAGATCAGCTGATCGCGCAGGCGCAGATCGCCGCTTTGGCGGTATTCGCGCCACGTCCTGAGGGCCTCCGCCGCGGAAATCCTCGAGGTCCCTTTTGCGATCGTTTCCATTTTGCGACTCCGATTTCGAGGGAACTGCGAACAGGGTGCCCCCGCGTGCGCCAATCTTGCCCGCGGTCCGATGTGCGCTATTTGCGAAGTTTCCGGGCGCGGACCGTACCGGCCGTACCGGTCGTAATCGTTTGATTGGCTCAACCGGGACCAGTTAGCCAACTCTGCGCATAGCTACGCATAATCAGCACATTTGCAACCTGTTAAATGAGGTATACGAGTTGCCGGGCGCGTCGGTCCCGGCGCGCAAATGCTCGAGCGAAGCACTCAGATATCGGCGCACCCGGTCGATGACCATGCGTGTAGATGGCCGCCCCACGCAATCCGAGCCCTGACGAGAGCGCCACTCTGGCCGCCGATCTCTCCGCGCGCGCCCAGCAACTGCTCGCCGCCGGCGAACTCGACGGCTACCGCCGGCTGTTTGGCGAGCTCGAGACGATCGCCGACCCCCACCGCCGCTACCAGGCCGGCGTCGGCCTGATCGAGCAGGGCTTCACCGCAAGCGGCGATGCCCCCCGCGCGCGCGTGGGAGGCCTGTTTTCGGCAATCGCCACCGGGGCAGTCGAACAGCTAGAGCGACAGCCAAGCGAGCCCAAGCTGCTCAACTACGCCGGCGTAGCCCTCTATGAGCTGTGGAGCCTCGACGCCGCGCGCGCGCTGTTCAAGGCCGCCAAGCGTCTGGACCCGCGCTCCGAGCAGGTGGACGGCAACCTGGCCGCACTCGCGGGGAGGCGGCGCCAGCTACGCAGCGCCGGGGCCGCGGCGCCACAGCACGCCGCCCTCGCCGACCTGGCCAAGCGAGCGCTCAAAGTCGCCAAGCGCGCCCGTCCCGCCACCGGCATGCGCCTCAGTCTCTGCATGATCGTCCGCGACGAGCAGGAGATGCTGCCGCGCTGCTTGGCCTCCGTGGCCGAGGCGGTCGACGAGATGGTGATCGTGGACACCGGCTCAACCGACGCGACGGTCGAGATCGCGCACTCATTTGGCGCGCGCGTGCTCTTCCACGAGTGGACCGGCTCCTTCGCCGAGGCGCGCAACGTGTCCTTCGACGCGGCCGAGGGCGACTGGCTGCTGTGCCTGGACGCCGACGAGGTGCTGGTGGAGGAGGACGCGCCGCTGCTGCGCTCGCTCACCGGACGCACCTGGCGGGAGGCGTTCTACCTCTCGGAGACCAACCACACCGGCGACCTCGAGGACGGCACCGCCGTCACCCACAACGCGCTGCGCGTATTTCGCAACCGGCCCGAGTATCGCTTCGAGGGACGCCTGCACGAGCAGATCGCCCACTGTCTGCCGGGCTACCTACCCGAGCGCATGGAGGCGAGCGGCGTGCGCATCGAGCACTACGGCTATCTCGGCGCGGTGCGCGACAGCCGCGAGAAGTCGCGCCGCAACATCGAGCTGCTGCGCTTGCAGCAGAAGGAAAGCCCGCCCACGCCATTCCTGCACTACAACCTCGGCTCCGAGTACGCAGCAGCCAACGAACCGCAGGCTGCGCTCGCCGAGTTCGAGCGCGCCTGGAAGTTGCTGCAGAGCCTCCCCGATCGCGACAGCTACCAGTTCGCGCCGGCCCTGATCAGCCGCATGGTCAAGGCGCTGCGGGCGTGTGGGCGTCCAAGCGACGCGATCGCACGCGCCGAGGAGGGGCTACTGCGCTTCCAGGGCTTCACCGACCTCGTGCTGGAGCAGGCGATCGCCGCGATCGCGCTGGAGCAAAAGGAGCGCGCAAGCGAGCTGCTCGAACGCTGCATCGAGATGGGCGACGCGCCGCGCCGTTACACCGCCACACAGGGCAGCGGCAGCTACCTGCCGAGGCTTCAGCTCGCAGAGCTCAGACGCCAGGCCGGCGACTACCCAGAGGCGACCCGGCTGCTCGAGTACTGCCTGCGCGAGTACCCCCGCTTCATCGGCTCGGTGCTGCCTTACGCGAGCGTGCTGCTGGCAAGCGGCGTCGAAGCGGGCGAGGTTGTGGCGCGCGTGGAGCAGCACCTGCCAGACCCGCCACCCGCGGCTCGCTTCATGCTCGGCACCGCTCTCTATGAGTCCGGCGCCACCGTCGCCGGTGAGCTTCAGTTCAGGGCGGTGCTGGAACGCCAGCCACATTCCAGTCGGGCGCGCGTGGCGCTCGGCGAGGCGCTGCTTGCACAGCGACGCTACGGCGAGGCGGCCGATGTGGCGTGCGAGCTCGCAAACGACGACACGCTGGCGGTGATCGCCCGCCGGACAGAGCTGTTCGCACGTATCGCCGGCGGCGACACCGAGAACACGGGTCGTGCGCTTGACAGAGCGCGTGTGGCAGGTATGCCGGCCGATGAGCTCGAGCTGTTCTCGATCTGGCGCCAGCTCGCGGAGGCCGAGATCGACACAACCGCACGCCACGGCGTTGTTCTCACCGAAACGCGCGATCCGGTAACACCCCCCCTTTCCGGACACCCTCTATCGGCAATCCACACGCGGTCCGAGCCACCACTCTCCGGACAAGCAGTGGCTCCGCTTCGGCTGATGCTCGAAGCGCTGTTGCGCGTACACGACTTCAAGGCCTTTGAAGTGCTGCTCGGCGCGCTCGAGCACACGCCGCTACAGCCACGCGAGCGCCGCGAGCTGCTCGCCGATATCTATCTACGGCGCGGGTTCCTGGCATCCGCGGCCGAGGAATGGATGGCCGTCTGCGAGCAAGAGCCGGACGTGCCGGCGCTGCTTGGCCTGGCCCGCGTGGCGGCCGCGCGAGGGATGGCCGAGGAGATGAGCGACTTCGCGGCGGAGGCACTTGCACGCGACCCCGACAACGAGGTGGCGAGGACGCTGCTCGCTCGAGCGCATGCGCCAGCCGCATAGACGCTGGAGCCCCTGCGAACGCCGGCCTCCTCTTCCGGCCGGCCAGCAAGCGACACATACTCGCCGGGACAGGAGGGTAGACCCGCTTGAGGAAAGGGCGAGCCCGCGCGCCAGATGGGCGTGCCCGAATAAAGTTTTCGCGAGAGACGCCGATCACTTGAAGAGATATCAATCGCGAGGCGGCCCAGGGAACGGGTCGTCGCACACGTTTTCAGGGAGAAAACGCCATATGACCTCGCCGATCCTGCCATTCAATGGCCCGTCTTCGCTTGCGGGCTTCAATCCGACCTCGACGTCCAGAGACGCCGACGGGTCAGACACGTTTCAACCCGGGCACAGCGCGGGCGAACGCCTGCTTGCAAGCCAAGACGGCAGCGGAACGCCGCCGCCGGAGGTGCTCGACCAGGTCGCTGCCGCGGGGAGGATAAGCCGCGAAATGCGCGAAAGCGGACATGAACTTCGCTTCTCCGACGGGGCGGGGGGGCGGGTCACCGTCGAGCTTTCAGACCGCGAGGGCAAAACCGTGAAGAACATGTTGATTTCAGAGGCGCTGGAGATTGCCGCGGGGTCACCGGTGCACGGCCTCAGCGGAAAGCGCTCGGCCTAGACCTCCCATGTCATCGCTCGCCGTTAGCTCGCCGGTCGGCTCGCCGATCTCCATCTCAGGCCTGGCCTCAGGGCTCAATACGAGCTCGATCATCTCGGCCTTGATGGCCGTCGAACGCCAGCCCGTCACACACCTGACCGACGCCCAGGAAAAGCTTCAAGGTCAACAGAAAGAGCTGACAAGCGTCAAGAGCAGCCTCCAGCAGCTGGCGCTGCTCGCCTCGGAATTCAGTATGCCGTCGTTGTTCGAAACCTCGCAGGCCGTGGTCTCGAGCGAACCGTTGCGCGTCAGCGCGGCCACTAGCGCGGGCGCCGGCATCGGTGGCTATGAGCTTGAAGTAACGCAGCTGGCCAACTCCGCCCAGCGCACCTTTACTTTCGCCAGTCCCGCCGCGGAAGAAACGTTGACAATCGACGGCAACAGCTTCACCGTCAAAGCGGGCGAGACCGCCAAGGAATTTGCCAACACGATCAACTCCACGAGCAGCTCGACGGTATACGCCGCCGTGCTCGAAGGCAACACTTTGGTGCTGTCCAACCGGGCAACCGGGAACACCGGCGCGGAATTCATCAAAGTCAGCGACCCGGGCGCGACGCTCGTCGAAAAGGCCGGTAGCGCCAAGGAAGGCAAGAACGCGGAATATTCCGTTGACGGGGTTGCCGGGACTTCGACCTCCAACACGGTCACAAACGCGATCGCCGGCGTCACCCTGACGCTCAACGGCCTGACCACCACCGGGCCGGTGACGATCGACGTGCAGGCTCCCGGCGCGAGCGTAAGCGCTGTCGAAGCGCAGGTTCAGTCTTTCGTCAAGCTCTACAACTCGACTGTGGAAACGATTCAGAAGCAGCTTTCCACCAAGCCGGTTGCCAAGCCCACGAACGCCAGCGAATTTGCCACCGGGACTCTGTTTGGCGACGTCGAACTCGAGGGGTTGCTGGGCGACATGCGCCAGAGCATGTACGAACCGATCGCCGGGCTAGCCGCAGAAATGTCCAATCCCAGCGCTCTCGGGATCAGCACCGGTGCAGCATCGGGCGGCGGCGCGTCTCAGGGCTCGATCGAAGGGCTGCTGACGCTCAACTCGACCAAGCTCGCCGAAGCGGTCAAGACCAATCCGGCGGGCGTGCAACAGATGCTCGAGAAGTGGTCGCAGGGCTTGCAGAGCAAACTCGAACAGGTATCCGGGCCGGGCGGCTCGCTCGAAGCGAGGGCAAACGGCGACAGCGCACAAATCACCCAGTTGACCAGCCAGATCTCGACGATGAACGAAATGCTTGCAGTGCGCGAAAAGGCGCTGCAGGCCACTTATGCGGCGCTTGAAAGCGCGATCTCGCGCAATACCTCGCAGGCCAACTGGCTTACAAGCCAGGAAGCTTCCTTGGTGGCCAACCACCCATGAGCAACCTGACAGCGACGCCAAACGCCTACCGCCAAGGGGCGGTGCTTGCCGCCACGCCCGCGGAGCTTGTCGTGATGCTCTACGACGGCGCGCGGCGTTTTCTGCGCCAGGCGAATGTCGCAATGCGCGAGGGGCAGGTCGAGCGCGCGCACAATATGCTGCGCCGAGCGGAGCTGATCGTCGCGCACCTCGACGGCATCCTCGACTTCGAACAAGGCGAAGTCGCCGAGCGTTTGCACGCGATCTACCAATTCTGTCTGGCCCACCTCAACCGCGCTCGCCACAACCAGGATGCGGGCAAGCTCGAAGAGGTCAGCGACATGCTCGGCGAGCTGCGCGAGGCTTGGGCGCAGGTAGCCGAGGAGATCGCCCGCGGGTGACCCAACTGTCGGACCAGCACTTGCTGGCATCCTATGAAGCGCTCCATGAGCACGCCGAGCTCGAACTGGAGCTGGTCGGCCGCGGCGAGATAGACCGCCTGGCCGAGCTGGGCGAACGCTGGGAGCAGCTCACGCGAGAGCTCCCGGCCAGCCCGCCGACCGAGGCGGCGCCACTGCTGCGCCAAGCTCGGCTGATCCACGAGCGCACACGCATCGAGCTGATTCGCTTGCGCGAGTCGCTGTTGGCTGAGATCGGTACCAGCGCGCGCGCCAGGCGCGCGGCCGACGGCTACGCGGGACAGGTTGCGCGTCTTCCCCACCTGGATCGCAGCGCCTGACCGAAAAGCACCCCTCGCGTTTGTCACGTCCGGCTACGGGGGCAGACACTAAAGACCGGGGCAGGCCTGCCGATCACCAGGGACGGTATATGGCTCCGATCGACTCGACCCAGCAGCTGCTCGAGACCGCGATGCGCGGCTCGTGGGAGCGCCAGACCGCCCTGACGAGCAACATCGCGAACGCCGACACCCCCGGCTACAAACGCCAGGAAGTCAACTTCGAGTCTGAGCTGCAAAGCGCGATGAACGGCGGCGAGGCGCTTGACCAAGTCCAGTTTCAACCCGAAATCCAGCCCGAAGAGGACGGCCCCAACGGCGCCAGCATCAGCGTCGATCAGGAATCCGCAAAGCTCGCCGAAAACGGGCTCGACTACCAAGCCCTCACAGAGGTCATGAGCACGCGCAACAGCATCGTCAGAGCCGCGATCGGGCTCGGCGGCTGATGGGGCTGTTCGAAGCCATCGGCATCGCCGGCAGCGGGCTTACCGCCGAGCGCCTGCGCATGGATGTGACGGCAGAGAACCTGGCCAACGCCGACACCACCAAGGCGGCGGGTGGAGCGCCCTATCAACGCCAGGAGGTGGAGCTGGGGCAGGCGGGTCAAGGCGGCTTCAGCGGCGCGCTGTCCGGGGCGATCAAGCAGGCAGAAAGCGCACCGCCCGCCGGTGGGGTCGAAGTAACCGGAATCGTCAGCGACGCGACTCCCGACCAGCAGGTCTATGACCCCGGCAACCCCGAAGCCGACGCGCAGGGCTACGTGAAGATGCCGAACATCAGCACTGTCACCGAAATGAGCGACCTGATCTCCGAGTCGCAGTCCTACCAGTCCGACGTGACGGCGATGCAGACAGCCAAGTCGATGTTCAGCGCGACGCTCGGGGTGCTCAAATGATCGTCCCCGCCGTCAGCGGGCTGGCGGGCAAACTCTCCGAAGGCCTGTCCAACAGCGCCTCGCCACAGACCGCCGGCGCTCTGGCCGGAAACGGGGAAACGCTCGCCGGCGGTCTGGGTAGCGGCGGCCCGGGCGCAAGCAACGCGCTTACCGGCAGCGGCGGCATCGGAGGGGCCGGCGGGGTCGAAGGAGTCGGTGGGGCCGGTGGAGTCGAAGGGGCCGGCGGCGCCGGCAGCGGGTCGAGCAGCTTCGGCAGCGAACTCTCAGAAGCGATCTCATCGCTTGAAGGCAGTCAGACGAGCGCCAACAGCGCGGCCCAGTCGCTTGCCACCGGCACCGCCAAGGATCCCGAGAGCGCGGTCGTCACCGTCGAGGATGCACAGATGGCGATGGACCTGGCCTCACAGCTGCGCACCAAGGTCACCGAAGCCGCCCAGAACCTTCTCCAGACACAGGTCTGATCGGTGGCGCCCGCACGACGTTTCTCGCAGCTCACGACTTGCGAACCGCAGGGTTTCGGACACTAGCCCGTGCCTCTCTCCCAGCTCGCCTCACGACTCACAACTCGCGGATGGCTGATCCTCGGCGGGGCGGCGGTCGGCGCGATCCTGTTCATCTACCTGTTTCTGCACATGGTTTCCGCGCCGAGCTACACGACGCTCGTCAGCGGCATCGATCCCTCCCAGACCGGCAAGATGACGAGCACGCTCAGCGAACACGGCGTCAAATACGAGCTGCAGAACAACGGCACCGCGCTTGCCGTACAGGCCAACCAGACCGCCGAAGCGCGCGTAGCCCTCGCCGGCGCGGGCTTGCTCGGCAACGCACAGCCTGACTTCAAACTGTTTGAAAAACAGAACCTTGGCGAAAGCAACTTCCAGCAGGAGGTCACCTACCAGCGCGCACTGCAAGGGCAGCTGGCGGAGACGATCGACTCGGTGCAGGGCGTGTCCGGCGCCCAGGTGGAGCTGGTGCTGCCCAGCTCCCAAAGCCAGATCTTTGGCGAAAATCAGGGGATCTCCTCGGCTGCCGTACTCCTCTCCGGGACCACTTCGATGCCGCAGAGCTCAGTGCAGGGGATAGCCCAGCTGGTCGCCTCGAGCGTACCGGGCCTGCAGTTGAACAAGGTCACGATCACCGATGCCTCGGGACAGCTCCTGTGGCCGCAGGCTGCCGGCAGTTCGGGCGGCGGTGGCAACGGCGTGCAGGAAGCCGAGCAGCGCTATGACCAGAGCACGGCCGCGAGCCTTGACGCGATGCTTGCCCAAACCCTTGGCCCAGGCAAGGCGCAGGTGTTGGTGTACGCCAACATGAACGTCAACTCGACCACCCAGGAACAGCTCACCTACGGCAAGGCCGGCGTGCCGCTGCAGCAGAGCAAGAACATCGAGACGCTCACGGGCAACGGCTCAGGCGGCGGCGGCGCTACCGGCACCGCGAACCTACCGGCCGGAACGAGCACAGGTGGCAAGTCCAATTACAAGCACGAAACGACGAGCAGCACGCTTGGTGTCAACAAGACCGTGTCCCACACCACGGTCGCACCCGGCACGGTCGAAAGCCAACATGTATCGGTGCTGCTCGATCACTCCGTTCCGGCGGCCGCGCTGCCCGCGATCCGCGAAGCGATCACCAACGCCGCCGGCGTCCAGACCAAGCGCGGCGACACGATCTCAATCGGACAAGTTGCCTTTGCCAGCCCGACCGCGAGCGCCGCGAGCTCTACCAGCAGCATGCTCGGCTACGCCAAGTACGCGCTGCTTGGCATCGCTTCGCTCCTCTTCCTGTTCTTCATGACGCGCTCGCTGCGTCGCCGCGAATCGGACACGATCGACGAGCCCGTCTGGCTGCGCGAGCTCGAGACGCCGATGCGCCTCTCCGAGTTGCAACGCGAAACTGCGCCAAGGCCGGTACCGGCGATGGCCGGCGTCGCGCCCCCCAATGGGAACGGGAACGGAAATGGCGGTGGGAACGGGAACACCAGCGGCGACCACCTGCGCCGCCAGGTCGAGCAGCTCGCCGACAGCGACCCCGACCGCGTCGCCCAGCAGCTGCGTAACTGGATGCAAGAGGACTAGACAGCGGTGGCCGATTCACCCTCAAAGACGGCGCCAACGGCGCCGGGCGCCCTGACCGAGCGTTCGGCGGCCAGCTCGTCCGCGCCTCTACCCGCCGTCCCAAGCGAGCGCTTGCCCGGTGCTCGCCGAGCGGCCGTGCTGATGGCTGCGCTCGGACCCGAGCGCGCGGCGAACGTCATGCAGCGCATGGACGAGGAGGCGATCGAGAGCCTCTCGATGGAGATGGCGCGTCTCTCCTCTGTCGGCGCCGAGACGACCGAGTCCGTCTTCGGCGAACTGGCCGCAGAGGCCGGCGAGGGCCAGGGGGCTGTCAGCGGTGGGCTGGACTTTGCGCGCGGAGTCATTGAGCGCGCGCTCGATCCCGAGCGCGCAACCGATCTGCTAGGGCGTCTGGAGAGCGCCAGCGAAACGCGACCGTTCGAGTTTCTGCGACGGGTACCACCCGAGCGGATTGCGACCCTGTTGCGCGGCGAGTCGCCCCAGACGGTCGCGCTCGTGCTCGCCAGCCTGCATACAAATCTCGCCGCCGCCGTGCTCGCGCGGCTGCCCGAGTCAGAGCAGCCGGATATCGCATTGCGCATCGCGCGCATGGGTAACGCCGGTACTCGTGTCATCCAACAGGTCGAGCAGATGATTCGTCACAAGCTTGGGGCTACCGTGGAGCGCAAGTATTCGGCCAGCGGTGGGGCCAAGGCGCTTGCCGGGATCCTCAACCATGCCGACCGCACCACGGAGCGCAATGTGCTCGAGCGCCTTGCCGGAACCGACAAGGCGCTTGCTGAGGAGGTGCGCGGGATGCTGTTCGTGTTCGAGGACATTGTCAAGCTCGACGAGCGCGCGATTCAACAAGTGTTGCGCGAGGTCGACCAGAAGGACCTCGTGCTCGCCCTGCGCGGAGTGCCCGAGAACGTGCTCGAGATCGTCCTGACGAACATGTCAGAGCGCGGCGCGGCGATGCTCAAGGAGGAGATGGAGATCCAGCAACCCCAGCGCCAGCGCGACGTGGACGAGGCACAGAGCCGCGTGGTTGCGGTCGTGCGCAAGCTGGACGAGGCCGGCACGATCGTGATTGCCGGCGGCGAGGAGGAGGAAGGCGAAGCGGTTGTCTGAGACAGCTGTCAGCTACGCCTTCGAGCAACTCGAGCCTTCCGAGCCCTCGCCGCGCGACGCACCCGCACGCGCGCTTGCCCAGGCGCAACTCGAAGCCGAAGAGATCCGCGAGCAAACCCGTTCCGAAGGCTATGCCGACGGGCGCAACGCCGGCTACAAAGACGGTGCGACTGAGATCGCCCTCGCGGCGCAGGCGCTGGGCGAGGCAATGGAGGGCATCGAATCCCTGCGCGTCGAGCTGGTGCAGGCGATCGAACACGACGCGATCCAGCTCGGGATGCAGCTGGCTGAGAAGATCCTCGGCGGCGTCCGGCAGCTGCCCAGCGAACGCATACTCGAGAGCGTGCAAGGCGGGTTGCGACGCGTGACGGACCGGCGCAAGATCGCTGTGCTCGTCAATCCAGCCGAGTTCGAGGCGGTGAACTCGGCCATCGCCGGGCTGGCCGGGCCGGGGAGTGGCGTGGAGCAGTGCGAAATACAACCCGACGAGCGTGTCGCACCCGGCGGGGCGATCGTGCGCACGACCGAGGGCGAGGTGGACGCCGGCGTAGAGACACAGCTGGAGCGCGCCCGCGAGGTCGTCGAAGCCTCGCTGGCGGCCGAGCGCGCCGCGTGAGCGAATCCTCCGATTTGGATGCACCCCCGCGCGCGCGGGGGGCGTCCCCGTTTCAGAGCTCTCCACCAGGGACGAAGGAGGCATCCGCGTTTCAGGGCACCCCATCGGGCGCAGGTGACGCATCGCGCCCACAGGGCACCACAACAGGCGGGCTGCTGGCAAGCGCCACACAAGCCGTTCGCGATGCCGATCTTGCGCGCCGCCACGGCAACGTGTGCAACCTGATCGGTTTGATCATCGAGGTGACCGGCCTGCGTGCGGAGATCGGAGAGGTGTGCCTCGTCGATAACCGAATTCCGGCTGAGGTTGTCGGGTTCCGCGACGGGCGCACGCTGCTGATGCCGCTGGGCGAGCTGCACGGCATCGGCCCAGGCACGCGGGTGCTGGCAACCGGAGCCCCGTTCCGCGTCGCAGTCGGTTCCGGTCTACTCGGTCGCGTCGTCGACGGACTCGGCATACCGCTGGACGAGCTTCCCGCGCCGGAAGGAGTCGAGCGCTCGACGATCGCCCCGCCCCCAAGCGCGCTCTCGAGGCCCCGCATCACAGAGCGCGTAGGGCTGGGCGTGCGCGCGCTCGACACGCTCGTCCCCTGCGGGCGTGGCCAGCGACTCGGCATCTTCGCCGGTTCCGGAGTCGGCAAGTCCTCGCTGATGGGGATGATCGCCCGCTCCACGAGCGCACAGGTAAACGTGATCGCACTCGTCGGCGAGCGCGGACGCGAGGTGCGCGAGTTCATCGAGCGCGATCTCGGCGACGCGCTCGAGCGCTCGGTCGTCGTCGTAGCCACCTCCGACCAACCGGCGCTGGTGCGCATCAAGGCCGCCTTCACTGCCACGACGATCGCCGAGCACTTTCGCGACCAGGGACATGACGTGCTCTTGATGATGGACTCGGTCACGCGCTTTGCGATGGCCCAGCGCGAGGTTGGTCTGGCGATCGGGGAGCCGCCCGCCACCCGCGGCTACACGCCCAGCGTCTTCGCTTTGCTTCCCCGCCTGCTCGAGCGCGCCGGTACCAGCACTAGTGGTTCGATCACGGGGCTGTACACGGTGCTCGTCGACGGCGACGACATGAACGAGCCAATCGCAGACGCGACGCGCGCGATCCTCGACGGGCACGTCGTGCTTACGCGATCCCTGGCACACGCCGGCCATTACCCGGCGATCGACGTGCTGCAAAGCGTCTCGCGATTGGTCGGTGAGATCGTCCCGCCTGAGATTGCCGCGGCAGGTCAGCGCCTGCGCTCTGCCTTGGCCGTGCTGCACGAGAAGGAAGACCTGGTAGCGATCGGCGCCTACCAACCAGGCAGCGATTCTGCGCTTGACACGGCGCTGGCGCATCGCACCCAGATCGAGGGCTTCCTGCGCCAGAGCGTGAACGAGCGCAGCACGCCCGAGCAGGCCGATACACAACTGCTCGAACTGGCGGCATCGCTGACCGGCGAGGACGCCTCAGGCCCCGTGGATATTGCCGACGGCGAGGAGATCACTGCCGAGCACATCGATCCCGGGGCAACTCAGGCTGGGAACGTTGCGGCCGAGGTGCCGGCCATACCGGCGCTCGGGCTGAGCATCTAAAAAAAAATCGGCGATGCCCCCCGCTTGCTTGCCCCGCCATGGGGGCCCGTCATGGGTGTGCGCGCGCGGGGGACGGTCCTTCGTGCAGAGAGCCATTCGAGCTGGGTCGATCTCGACTGCTTGCTCAGCGGGCCACGATTGCAAGCGTGCGAGTGATCCTCTGCTGCTCGCCACTGGATGGAGTGACCGTTACTGTGATCGTCAACGTCAGATGTTTCCTGTGTTTGAGCACCCGTGCGCCCTTTGCGTCGAGCGCCAGGACGAACTTCAGCTGACCTGCCTCGACTTTGCTGCGCTTCGCTCTGGCGAGCACAACCAACGACAAAAGACTGCCCTTACGTTTGGAAACACCCAGCTGTCCGCCGGGCACGGCGGCGTCTACTTCCACCCGGACAGCAGGGGCATCAAGGCCGAGCATTACCAACAGCGAGCTCCCATGCTGCGATACCTGGAGCGCCAGGCCTTCGTGCACAGGGCTGACCGGAGTCGGGGGCGGCGTCGGACCGGCAATTTTGACAGGTGGGGCGAGCGGTGCAACAGGCGGCGCAGGACCGATCGGTTCGACAAGCAGCGCACGCGCCATGGTCGTAAACGTCATTTCGCTGCTGTATTGCTTGGCTGAGCCATCCACTCCCACCAGCCGGTAGTGGTAGGTGGTGCTCGGAGCCAGTCCGGTGACGCTCTGGTCAGCTTCCACGTCACCGTTGCCTGACCCGGCGCTCACCTGAGCAGTGTTCGTGCCGTAGCCAGACGTGAGGCCATATTCGAAGTAGTAGGCCACGTTCGTGCCGTGCGGGTTGACCGTCCCGCTGAACGTCGCTTCTTCGGTACCGACATCTGCGGGGGAGTTGGTCTGTACAGATGGCGCTACGCCGGTCGAGAATGTGCGATCAGCCCCGTAGGTGGTGCCGTATTCGGTCTTAGCCACTACGCGGAAATGGTAAGTGGTGTTTTCCGCCAGGTAATCGAGGGTCTGCACAGCTTGCACGTTGCCGGTACGCGAGCCGGCGGCGACTTCGGCTGTGCGTGCGCCGTAGCTCTGGCTGGCTCCATATTCGAAGTAGTAGCTCGTCTTCGTGCCATTTGGGTCGATCGTCCCGTTCAGTGTGGCATCGTCGTAGCCAACCGCTTCGGGTGCGCCTGTTTCCGCCAGAGGTTCATAGGGCGTCGAGAACCATTCTTCGGCCCCATAGCTCGTTCCGTAGCTGTTGCTTGCAACGATCCGATAGTAATAGCGCGTGCCGGGCGTGAGGCCACTGATGGCTTCTTTCTCTTCTTCGCCCCTCACTCCCGCGACTTCTTGTTCGGCGGTGCGCTGCCCATAGGCTTCCGTGGTGCCATATTCGAAGTAGTATTTCGTGGTCTCGCCTTTTCCGTAGACGCCACTTTTGAGGGTGGCACTTGTGTAACCGCGGGTATATATCGGTTCGCTGAACACTATCGGCTTGCCACCCAGCGTTTCGAATTCCTTGTCTTTCCCTATCGTTGTTCCGCGGCCGTTGGTCACGACGAGCCGGTAGTGGTAGCTGGTTCCCGGCGCGAGACCGGCGAGTGGAGCGCTTATTTTCACAAATTCATCGCCCGACCCAGCGCTTGCTTCAGGCGTTCTCGACCCGTACGCCGTCGTGGTGCCGTATTCGAAGTAGTACTTGGTTTCGACCCCAACCGGTCGCACTTCGCCGTCAAGCGTGGCTTCGGTGAGCCCAACATTGCTCGTTCCTTCTTCCTTGATTTCCGCATAGTAGGGAGTGGTAAATTCGCGGTCCACGCCGTTGGCACTGCCGTTGCTAGTCTTGACCACCACCCGCCAGTGATAGGGGATGCTGTGTTGCAATCCGGTAATCGTGGCGCTCACTTTGACAGCTCCCCACGCGGCCGGAACAGATGCTTCGACAGTCTTGGCGCCGTAGGCTTCGCTCCTGCCGTATTCGAAGTAATAGTGAGCCTGGAGATCGCACGGGTGGATTGATGTTTCGATCTTCTCCGATTCGGGGGTCAGGTTCGTGGCGCCTTGTTCTTCGTAGGAGGTTTCGGCGTACGGGCCGATCGGGAGCGCTGGCCCAGGGTCGCTGTCTTCAACCTCACACGCGTCCTTGGAGTCATCCCAGAGGTATGCCACCTCCACCCCGCCCAGTCGCCCGGAGCTCAGTCCATTGCAGATGTCGCCGATCTCATCGCCGCCCACTCCTTCGCCCGTATTCCACCCGGACGCGCCGTCCGCGTCAGTGACACTCTCGGCGTACTCGTGGGTGAGGGTCTTCGTCGTGTTACACCCGATCCGTTCTTCGGGGTCCATGACAACCGCGATCGAAGGGCCGGCTTTGCCACTGCCATACTCCTCGTGAAATCCGCACGTCCTGGCTTCCGCTTCGACCGTGCCTGGCGCGGGCACGACCATGTAGGTGGTGTCGGTTCTCTCCCAGCCTTCGGTCTGGTTGATCGCCTTTTCGCCAGCCTGCATGGCAGCGTAACTGTCGATCCTAGTCGTGATCGGCTGTTTGACGTAGTACTTTTCGATCACAGGCGAGCCTGCGAGCGGCTGGGATATCGGACCATCCAGGCCGCTGTATTGCGTCAATATCTCCTCATAGGCCGATCCGGTCAGGTCTTCTGCGGTCGTTTCGAGCTTATGGCGCAGTGTGAGGTCAGATCCGTGTTCCCATTCTTCGCCGAGGAAGACGAGCATCAGGTGCGGTTCGTTCTGGATCGTGCCACCGTGGTATGTGAGCCGCGAGGGCGAGGAGGTGAGCGGACGCACTCCGGCGCTCAACGCCGCGGCCGCACCTCCCGCGACCGCTCCTGCTCCGGCGCCAACTCCTGCTCCTGCTCCTGCTCCAGCTCGGGCTTGGGCTCGGGCTCCCAACTCATCGTCCGCGAGCCGGGAGTTCTGCGGCTCGGTCGGGTCGAAATGCACCCTCTTGCCCTTCGCCCATGCAGGCACCGGCACGCCCGGGGGCAGGCCGTCGGCGGCAAACGCCGCAGATGTCCCATGGGCCGCCAGCAGCAAGATGAGCGCGAGCAACAGCGCAAACAGGCTCCAGCGCGCCGAGGGAAGCGATCGAGATGTCGCCAACACCGTTGCGTGGCGGTCTGACCCCCCGACGTCCCGCCCTTCCGCTTCAACCACGCCCATCCCCCCGGATCCGCCACCAGTCACGTCGAACTCGCTTGCCCATAAGCGTACCCCTGGCGGCGCCCATTGACAATCTGGCCTTTTCCCGGCTGGACCGTCCTCAAGAAAGGCGCTCATCGACCGATAACCGGGCCGTGAACGGATCCGTTTTTCGCTTTCGCCTGGAGCGCGTGCGTGCGCTACGCGAGCGCAAAGAGCAGCAGGCCCAGCAAGAGTTGGCGCGTGCGATCTCGCTGCGCACCGGCGCCGAGGCAGGCCTTCGCGCTGCCGAGGCGGAGCTTGCGCGAGCGCATACCGAACACCGAGCGCTAGTGGGCGAGCCACAAGCGCTCGCGGCCAGTGAGCTCATGGCGCGCCAGGCATTTGCGGAGCGCGTCGAGGCGCATCGGGGCGCACAGGCACAGGAGCTCGAGCAACGCAAGGCGACGGTTGCCGAACGCGATGCCACGCTCACCGTCGCCACGACCGAGCATGAGACGCTCAAGCGCCTCAGAGAGCGCCAACATGGTGAGCACGAGCGAGCGCGTGCGAGCCGCGAACAGAGCGAGCTCGACGAAATCGCAGCCGCCCGCTTCGGCCGGAGCGGCGCATGAGCGCGGGCGCGATTGCTCCCAGCGCCGGCATGCCCGCAGACGAGCTGGCGATCAGCCAACGCGTGCAACAGCTGCAGACACTGATCGAACAGACTCGCCAAGTCGGCTCGGGGAGCACGCCGATAAGCACGTCCTACGGGACCACCGCAACAGTCAGCCCAGCCGCGACGGACTCATCCGTACCAGCCGGGGGCTTCGCCGCCGCGCTCCAAGCCGCGACAATGGAGAACTCCCCCTCCTCAACCGCGGCGCAGAGCGAAAGCGCGGCAGGTGCCGGAGCTGGCGGCGGCGAATACGGCAGCGTGATCGAACAGGCAGCCGAGCGCTACGGCATCGACCCAGCCGTCTTGCACGGCCTGATCCAGCAGGAGTCGGGCTTTGACCCTGGCGCCCAAAGCAGCGCCGGCGCAAGCGGTTTGACACAGCTGATGCCCGGGACCGCTTCGTCGATGGGCGTTGCAAACCCACTCAACCCGACCGAATCGATCGAAGGCGGAGCGCGCTACCTCAGCCAGCTGATGAGCCAGTTCGGCGGCAACACCGAAGATGCCCTGGCCGCATACAACGCCGGGCCCGGCGCCGTCCAACAGTACGGCGGCATACCGCCCTACGCCGAAACCCAGGGCTATGTCTCCAAGGTGCTCGGCTATGCCGAAACCTATCGTCAAACGCACCCCACCTCGATCTCTGCCGGGGGTCTGGCGTGAACGCCCCAGTCCCCCTGGCCGCACCCAGGACCTCGCTGCCCTCCACCTCGCCGCCACCGAGCGGTGTCAGCCGCTCGAGCCCGCGTTCAGGCGCTCCACCAGGAGCCTCCGAAGGAGCCCCGCCCGGGGCCCCTTCGGAGGCCCCGCCAGGTGCGCCGTTTCAAAGCGCGCTCGCTACACATTGGGCCCGGACCGCCACTGCGGAAGGCCATCCAAAGAGCAGCCCAAGAGGTCGGGGCGAGAGTTCGCGCCATACCCGCGCGACACGCGCCGGCGAAAGCGACGCGAGCGCCGCCGGCCAACGTGGCGTCAACGGCGCTGACGGCGGGATCGCGACTTCCCGCGCGTCCGCGTCCGGGCTCTCTGCGCCAGACCTAGCGGCCGCCACAACCCGCGCTCAGGAAGGCGGACCAGAGGCAAGGACCCGAGCGGGCGGAACGGCCGCCTCCACGACGGTCGGCGTGCCGGTCGGCGCCACTCCGACATCGACATCTACCGATGACGCACACCTATCGACGTTCGCGCCCGACACGACGTCCATGCCACTGCCCGGGCTCCCATCGAGCACAGCAGTTGTGTCTGGCCCAACCACCGCCGCCGGTGCGCTTCCGGCTTCGCCGCACGCAGCTTCACCTGTCGGCCCCGGAGGCCCGACAGGGGCTGTTACCGCTTCTGCCGGGACAAGCCTCTCGTCTACCGTTGCGCCTCTGGTCATGCCGCTACCCAGCGGAGCCGACGGCTCGCTTGCGCCGACATCCACGCCGGTCGCGAGGTCCACCGCGGATCCTGGCGTCGCATCCGGCGCGACTTCCTCGACGACAACCGCAGCGCCGGTATCCACGCCGGCTACAACGTCCCCACCCGCAGCGACAGCCTCCGCCGCTCCGAGCGTCACAGGCCCCGGCGTCTCGAGTGTCCCGTCCGTCGCTGACATTGGCACCTCATCCTCCGCCGACCCTCGCACCCCACCCTCCGTGACTCCTGGCTTTGACACACCACGCTCCGCTGCTGCCCTTGGCAGCGCACCCACAGCGGTCCCTGATGCCCCACGCTCCACTGCTCCTGGCAACCCATCCTCCAACCTCCCCCTCACCGCCCCCGCGGCTGCTCCGGGCAGCGCACCCAACGCGGTCCCTGATACCCCGTACTCCGCTGCTCCTGGCGCCTCATCCTCCGCCGCTGCTCCTGACTTTCCTTCAGTCTCCCCTTCAGTCGCCGGTGCATATGCAGCCGGCCAAGGTGGTGCGCGCATGAGTTCATCACCTCGGGACACCAACATCCCGCCCCCGGGGGCCTCCACCTCGCTGTCAGGCCCCGTGGCCGCAAGCGCGCCCACAGCCGGGGCGCCCGGCGCAACAGCGGCGCCCGCAACGGCTGGCGCTTCGACGATCGGTTCCCGCGGCGCGCTGCTGGCCTTGGGACCGCCGCTAGCGGAGCCAGCCGGCACAGCGACGGTGCGGAGCCGAGCGGGCGCAACGAATGTGTCCCCGCTCGGCCAAGCCGGCTTGCGCCCAACCCTCGCGGCAGTCACGACGCCGGCGGCCGAGAGCTCAAGCCTCGCAAACCTGGCAACCCTCGATGCTGGCACAAGTCCCAACCCTGGAATGAGCGTCGGCGGCACAGGTCCCGATAGCGGCGGAAACGGACTTCCGTTTGCTGGCCTGCAGATGCAGGAGACGATCGACTCGATCGGCGCGACGATCGAGCTTGCCGCCCGTCAAGGCATCGTCAAGGCAAGAATCGAGCTTCAGCCTGAAGAGCTCGGCCACATCAGCATTCGTTTGAGCCAGACCAACGAAGGCCTGCGTGCGCGCGTGACCGCCGAGACTCCAGCTGGCGCACAAGCGCTTAACCAGGGCCGCTCTGAGCTGCGTCAGTCGCTCGACTCGCTCGGCCTGTCGCTGTTGCAGCTCGATATCGGCTCCTCCGGCCAACCGCGCAGCGGCGAACGCGACCAAAACTTTGCCGGCAATGTCGAGGGGCCCAGCGCGCTCAGCGCAACAGACGCTGTTGAGGAGAGCAAAACGCTCGGGGACCACCCGGACGATGCACGTCCGGTCGGTAGCCCACTTGGCGAAATTGTGGACGTACTCGCATGAGAGCCGCCCAACGGGCCCGCAGCCGCAGGTTGAGCTACACGCGGCCGAGCACCCGAACCACAGGTTGTCCAATGAGCGAACGGAAGGACAGAAACTCGTGACGTCTCCAGTTGCACAAGCAAGCGCCGCGCCTCCCGGCGCCTCCCCTTCCCCCGCCGCTTCCCCCGCCGCTTCCACCGCCGCGCCTGCTGCCGACTCCACCGCGGCAGCGAGCCCCCAAAACCCGAACAGCATTCTCGGGCAAAACGACTTCCTTAAGCTGATGATCGCCCAGCTGCAGGCACAAAATCCGCTGGAACCTGCAAATGGCAACGAATATGTGACCGAGCTGGCACAGTTCACCCAACTCGAGCAGACGACCAACCTCGCAAGCGCCAGCGAGCTTTCGAGCGCGGTTCAGCTGATCGGCCACAGCGTCAGCTACACCGATCCGACCACCGGCGCAGCAGCGACAGGCAAGGTCGAAAGCGTGCAGTCCACTACAGCCGGCCCGACGCTCACGATCGAAGGCGTACCAGGGGTGAAGATCGCGAGCGTCAGCGAAGTCAAATGAACCCGATTTCAAACCCAGCGCTGATCCCGCCGGGGGGGCTGGGCGGTCCTTCGGACCCAGCGACCCAGCCGAAGCCCGCGTCAGGCCCAAGGCCCACTACTGGCCCGAATCCCACTACCGGCCCGAATCCCGCGGCAAGCCCAAATCCAGCGACTGGCCCCGGTGCCCCTGGCGCGCCGATCCCCGCCGGGGCGCCCACTCGCAAGAGTGTCGCAAACGACACCGCAAACTCAGCTCCCGGGCAGTCCTTTGCCGCGGCGCTTCAGCAGGCCGGGGGCTCCCAGCCCCTCCAGTTCTCCCGCCACGCGCTCGCTCGCGTGCAGCGCCGCGGGATCGAGCTCGACTCCGCCACGCTCGGGCGACTTTCAGAGGGAGTTGGACGCGCCGCAAGCAAGGGCTCGCGCGATTCCCTCGTACTTGTCGACGGCACCGCTTTCGTGGTGTCGGTCAGCAACCGCACGGTCATAACTGCCGTCGGATCAGGACAAATGAAAGACAACGTATTCACCAACATCGACAGTGCCGTCATCGCATAAGGCGCGACGGCCACACGACAACGGCTGGACCTCACAGAGGGGGCCGCGAAAGGAAGGGCAGTCACGATGATGACTGGAATGTATGCCGCGATCAGCGGCCTGGACGCAAACCAGGCGTTGCTGAACGATACGGCGAACGACCTGGCGAATGTCAACACTGCGGGCTTTAAGGCCTCCAGTGTCACGTTCTCCGAATCGCTGACACAAGAGATGCGAGGAGCATCGGGGCCCACAGCCACCAACGGTGGCTCGAACCCCGTCCAAATCGGGCTCGGCGTGCAAGTCGCCGCCACCCGCAACGAAATGACCGAGGGCTCCTTCCAGACCACCAACAACCCGTTGGATGTCGCGATCGAGGGCAACGGCTTCCTGCGCGTGGGCGCCGGCACACCGCCGGCCAAGGAACCGTATACAACCGGTTTGCCGGCCAAAGTCAACTACACGCGCGCCGGTGACCTGACGACTAACTCGCAAGGATTCCTCACCACACAGGCCGGTGAATACGTGATCGGGCGCAACGCGGTGGCAGCCGAAACCGAAGCCGGCACCACCTACACCGCGGGTAAGGAAGAAAGCTACATCAGGATCCCCCCAGGCTCAAGCAACGTTGCTATCGGCCCCGACGGATCCGTCGCCTACACCGATGAGAATCCCGAATCCAAGACCTACCAACAGCGCGTAACCGCGGGTTACCTGACGCTCGCGACGTTCCCCAACGAAGATGGACTGGAACGTATCGGCGGCTCGCTGTGGGGACAGACCGCCAACTCGGGCACGCCGATCGTCGGCACGCCAAACACCCCGGGCTTCGGCTCAACCATAGGCGGAGAGCTGGAGATGTCAAACGTCGATCTTGCCACCGAGATGACCAACATGATCACAGCCGAGCGTGGCTTCCAAGCCAACTCGCGCGTGATCACCACGGCAAACGAAATGCTGGGGACGCTGGTCACGATGGTGCAGTAGCCGGACTTTAGGGCGCGACCAAGGAGGTCGATATAGAGAGGACAACTCCGAGGAGCATGGGATGGGATGGCGCGCCTGCGCTGTTCCATCCCATCGCTAAAGCTTTAGCCACACATCCAAAAATTCTAGGTTTTCGTGCAAGGGAGTTGGAGATGATCACACTCAACAGGCTCGGACACAGCGACGAGCCCTTCCAACTCAATCCCGACATGGTCGTGACCGTCGAATCCACTCCGGACACCGTCATCACGCTCGCGACGGGAGCGAAGGTTGTGGTGGCCGAGACGCCTGAGGAGGTCGCGGCCGCCCTGCACGCGTATCGCGCCAGCGTGCTCAGCGAGGCTCTGCGCAACCGTCGCCCACCGCGCCAGCCGGGCAGTTCTACCGGCACGCGCGAGCCCGGCCGACTCAGCGCAGTAGAAGAAGAGGACAACCCGGCCTAACCGCTGCCGTCGACGCAGAGCGGCACAGACAGGAGTCGACGAACAGGACCAGTCCCTTCGAGGCTTTTCGAGCGCTCGCGGCGGCCCCAAGCAGGCCCATCGGCCAACTGTCAAGGATTTTTCCGCAGCGCCGATGAGTTGAGCAAATGAAAGCTTCAACGGCCATCGGGATTGGCGCGGCCTTCGGCGCGCTCCTGCTCAGCTCGATGATGGACGGGACCAGTCCCACCTCCTTCATCAACATTCCAGCGCTGATCATCATCATCGGCGGCACCTTCGGCGTGACGCTGGCCAGTACCGGCATAGACGTCATGAAGCGCGTGCCGAGCCTCTACAAACTCGTCATCTCGGCCGACCCCCCCGACGTGCGCGGGCGACTCGACCAGCTCGTGGGTCTGGCCGATCAAGCTCGCCGCGAGGGCCTACTGGCACTGGACGCACAACTTCCCGAGGTCGAGGACCCCTTCACCCGTAACGCGCTGCAGTTGGTCGTCGACGGCACCGACCCGGAGATGGTGCACACGATCCTCGAGGCCGAGGTCGACGGCATGGCCGCGCGCCACGCTGTCGGCGCCTCACCGTTCGAGAAGGCCGGCGGCTTCGCGCCCACGATGGGGATCATCGGCACCGTTCTAGGCCTGGTGCACGTGCTCCAGAACCTGGCGGCGCCCTCGACGCTGGGGCCGTCGATCTCCGCGGCTTTCATCGCAACGCTGATGGGCGTCGGCTCGGCCAACGTCATCTTCCTGCCGATCGCCAACCGCCTGAAGGCGATCTCCGCCGAAGAGGTCGAGCTGCGCATGATGACCGTCGAGGGGATCCTCTCGATCCAGGCCGGCGACAACCCGCGTCTGGTCTCTGAGAAGCTGATGTCCTACGTGCCGCCGGGGGAGCGCTCCGAGGAGGACGAACAGTCCGTCGCGCCGCTGGGCATTGAATCCAAGGCGGCCTGAGCATGGCTCGCAGGCGCGGGCGCCACCGCGGCGGAGCCCATGGCGAGGAGAGCGAGGAGCGCTGGCTTCTGACCTATGCCGACATGATCACGCTGCTGATGGCCCTGTTCATGGTCCTGTTCTCGATCTCCTCGGTCAACATCTCCAAGTATCAGACGCTGCAGCAGTCGCTGAAGGCGGCCTTCTCGGGCAACATCCTGCCCGGCGGCAAGGCGATTGCCCAACAGGGCTCGACCGCCAACGCCAGCCACGTCCCGGCCACATTCGAATTGCAGGCTGTCGAGCCGGTCGTGAGCGAAGGCTCGAGCAGCTTGCAGAACAGCACCGCTCACGGTCCACAGAGCGCCTCCGCGGTTGCCCACCAGCAAACACCCTCCCAACGCGAGAGCAGCGAGTTCGCGCAGATCAAGCACGAGCTCGACGCTTTCGCGAAGTCGCACGGCTTCAGCCGGAGCGTGCAGACCTCGATCGAACAGCGCGGCCTGGTCATCAAGGTGCTGACCGACGACCTCCTATTTCCCTCGGGGCAAGCGACGCTCGACGCTCGATCCTATGCGCTCCTCGGAGAGATCGGACAGCTTCTGAACATCGACGAAACCCACCCGATCAGCGTCGAAGGCAACACCGACAATATCCCGATCCACAGCTCGCAATTCTCGAGCAACTGGCAACTCTCTACCGCACGCGCGAGCGCCGTCGTCGAATTCCTGGCCGAACACGGGGTCGCCCCGCACCGACTGACAGCGAGCGGCAACGCAGACCAGCAGCCGGTCGCCGCCAACGCCACCGAAGCCGGCCGTGCGCGCAACCGGCGTGTGGAGATCGTGATGCGCCGCATCTACGGGGGAGAAGGCGAAAGCCACTCCGGCAACGAACCATAGGAACAACGACCATGCTCAAAAACAAGAAGATCCTGCTCGTAGCGATCGTGCCGATCCTGCTATTCGGTGGCTACACGATGACTAAGGCAAAGCCTGTGGTCAAGGAGAAGGTCAAGGGCACGATCTACGTGATGCCGCAATCGTTCCTGCTGAACCTCAGCGACGGCCGCTACGCCAAGATCAGCGTGGCCCTGCAGCTGGCTCCCGGTCAGAGCGATGGCGCCAGCGCGGACGGAACCTCCTCCGGTTCCGAAAGTGGTCCCGGTACTCTGCCCGAGGAAGCGATCGTGCGTGAAATCATCACCAACTCTGTGACCGGCCAAAGCGGCGAAACGCTCATAAGCAGCCGTGGCCGAGAGGCGATCAAGCGCCTGATCCTGCACACGATTCAGCAAAAGACGGACGTCAAGGTAGAAGAAGTGCTTTTTCCGGATTTCACAGTTCAATAGGAGGCAAAGTGGCTGAGGCAATCGAGTACGAGCAGTTCGACCAGAATCCAACCTCAGATGGAGTCTCGGCCCCCGACCCCGACCTGAGCCGCCTCAGCGACATACCGATGGAGTTGAGCGTGGAGATCGGGCGCACGCACATGACCGTCGGCGAGACGCTCGATTTGCGTGTCGGCTCCGTCGTTGCGCTCGAGCGCCAAGCCGGCGAGGCTGCCGACCTACTGGTCAACGGCACGGCGATCGCGCGGGGCGAGGTGATCGTCATGGACGAGCGCTACGGTCTGCGCGTCACCGAGATTCTCGAGAGCAACCAGATTTCAGCATCGACGGGAACCGGCGAGCCCACGGCGAACGAGACCCTGGCCGCCAACAGCTGACCTAGTCAACCCCGCGGCCACCAACAACTGACCTAGAACGCAGAGGAGCACAGTTGAGCCCGAAGAGCCGCGCCGGCGCTTCAAAGGACGAGCCACAAAGCGCCAAGAAGCGCGCGAAGAAGCCTGCGTCAGCCGCCACAGATGAGCAGGACGGCCCCGCGGACGAGCGCATCCGCACGCTCGACTTCTCCCAGCCGACCAAGTTCACGACCGAGATCAGACGCCGCATCTCTGGCGCGATCGAGCAGTTCTGCGAAGCGCTCTCGGGCCGCTTGACAAACGAGCTGGCCGTGGAAGTCGAGTTCAGCGTCGCCGAAGTCGACCAGCACACCTGGGCCGCCGCCAAGGCAAGGTTGGCCGCCGACGCCGTCGCGGTCGCGATCGACGCCAAGGCGATCGAGCGCCAGATGCTGCTCAGTGTCGAGCAGCCACTGCTGCTGCAAGCGCTTGAATGTCTGCTCGGCGGCCAGGCGTCGCAAGCGCCGTCGGAGCGCCATCTGACCGATATCGACTGGGTGCTCGCACGAGGGTTCCTCGACGGTATCGTCGCTGAGCTGTCAAGCGCTTGGAACGAGCTAGGCGGCCCCCAGTTGACGCGCGGTGAGGTCGATTTGGAGGCCGACGCGGGCGTCTTCGCGCCGGTCGGCGAGCCCACTTTCGCGGTCACGCTTTCGAGCAGGATCGATGGCAGGACTGGCACCATGTCCCTGCTGATCCCCTGGTCGGCGGTCGAGCCGGTCGCCGAGAGCATCCGCGGCGGCGGCGGGCCGCCGCTCGCGGGAGACGTGCGCGATCCTGATGCGCTGCGGCGTGGCCTGGGCCGCGCCCAGGTACTGCTACGCGCCGAGGTCGGCTCGGCACAAATGCCGATCGAGCAGATGCTGGGGCTCGTGCCGGGCGCGCTTGCCGAGCTTCAAGGTCGCGCCGAGGACGGCGTGTGGCTGTTCGCCGAGGGCGTGCTGATCGGACGCGGACAACCAGGACGCTCCGGCACGCGCCGGGCCATCAAGCTGCACTCGACAAGCCAAACGCCAACCCGCGCCGACACCTATGCCAAGCTGGGCCGGGCCGAGCTCGAGCGTGCGCGAGCGCATGTGGACGGTAGGAGTGAGAGCCCCGAGGGCCGAGCGATCTTGCGCAGCATCTTCGTGCGCGTGTGGGCCGAGCTCGGACGAACACACCTTTCGCTGAAGGACGCCGTCGAACTGGCGCCAGGCGCCCTCGTGGAGCTCGATCAGGCGGCGGACACGCCGGTCGAGCTGTTCGTAAACGGACTGTGCTTTGCCAACGGCACGCTCGTGGTCACGCCAGACGGCGGCTGGGGCGTGCAGGTCTCTGAGCTGGTCTAGCTCAAGACCTGCCTCCTCGGGCCGATAACCGGGGGCGACTCTTCCTCGGAGTCGTCCCTCGATGACCAAGTTGACCCTTCCCCGTGCGGCCACGCAAGTGGCCGCCTTGCTGTGTTGCAGCCTGCTTGTGTGGGCCAGTTCCGCGTCGGCGTTCACTGCGGCAAACACCAAGAAGGGCAGCGGCGAACAGACGCCGCTGAACCTCGGCTCCCCCAGCACCGGCACGCATACGAGCTCGGGGGGGGCCAGCATCGTGCGCACGATCGTCGGCCTGGCGATCGTGCTTGGCGTGATCTGGGGACTGGCGTGGGTCTTGCGCCAGGTCAAGGCAAAACGCGATCCACAGGTGGCCGCGACCGGCCTGACGAGCGTTGCCGCGCTTTCACTCAGCTCCGGGCGCTCTGTGCACCTGGTCAGGGCCGGCAAGGACTACCTGTTGCTCGGGAGCGCCGAGCACGGCTTGATGCCAATCCATCGCTACACCGAGCAGCAGGCGCTCGAAGCGGGCTTGCTCTCGCCCGATGAGCCCCTGCAACCCCGCAAACGCCGCATAAACCTCGGCCTACTCGCGCCGCCGGCGCGCGAAGACGACCACATGGTGCGACCGGTGAGCGCGCCGAGGGCGGCACTGCCACCTGGTAATCCACCAAGCAGACCCCGCCCAACGAGGACGCTCGACTCCGGCGAGCGCCAGAGCGACCCGATGCACATGCCCACCGTGTCCTCCAGCCTGATCGAGCGTCTGCGCGAACTGACGGTGCGTCGTTGAACCTCACCTCGGGCAACTCCGTCCAAATCCTGCTGCTCGTCGCCGGCCTGACGTTGGTGCCGGCGATCCTCTTTACCGTCACAGGGTTCAGCCGCATCATCATCGTGCTCGGCTTCATCCGCTCCGCGATCGGCACGACCACCGAGCCGCCCAACCAGGTGCTCGTCGGGATCGCACTGTTCCTGACGATCTTCGTGATGGCGCCAACCGTCGCAGCGATCAAGAAGGACGCGGTTCAGCCGCTGATGGCCCACCAGATCACGACGATCACCGCACTAGAGCGCGCCGAGGAACCGATGCGCGAATTCATGTTCCGCCAGACACGCCCACAGGACATCGCGCTGTTCGTAACCCTCGCCAAAGCAAAGACGCCGCACACGCGAGCCGAAGTGCCGACCGAGGTGCTGATCCCGGCCTTCATCGTCTCCGAGCTCAACATCGCCTTTCAAATCGGCTTCTTGATCTTCCTGCCGTTCCTGATCATCGACCTGATCGTCTCGGCGACGCTCATGAGCATGGGGATGATCATGCTGCCGCCGACCTTCATCTCCCTGCCTTTCAAGATCCTCCTGTTCGTGCTCGTGGACGGCTGGGATCTGGTCATCAGAGCACTCGTCCAAAGCTTTCACACCTAAGGATCCGCCAATGCCCAAAAAGACACCTCCCAAAAAAGCACCCCATTATCTGAACAGGCCAAACCAGAACATCCCCAGCCCAACGATGCTCCCCAGCCCAACGATGCTCCCCACCCCAACGATGCTCCCCACCCCAACGATGCCATGAACCAGGACACCGTCGTCAACCTCGCCTCCCAAGCCATGAGCCTCGCGCTGAAGATCGCCGGCCCCCTGCTGATCGTCGCGCTCGTCGCCGGGCTTGCGGTCAGCATCTTCCAAGCGGTCACACAGATCCAGGAGCAAAGCCTCACGTTGATCCCGAAGATCATCGGTGTGGCCGCCGTGATGATCGTGCTCGGGCCATGGATGCTGGGCCAGCTGGTCGCCTACACGACGGCCCTGTTCACCTCGATCCCGTCAATGGTGGGCTAGTGAACGAACTACTCAGAAAACTGGCCGCCGGCGAGCTGGTCGGCTTCATGCTCGTACTTGCGCGCGTCACGCCCCTGTTCATGATCGCGCCGCTGTTCTCCTCCTCGCTGGTCCCACCCCGGGTACGCGGCATCATCGCGGTGGGCATATCGGTCGGGCTGACACCGATTGCACTGCACGGCCAGCACATACCTAGCCAGCCGCTGGTTGTCGTAGAGCTCGTGATCGAGGGGCTGCTGGTCGGCTTCGGCTTTGCCTTCACGCTTGCGATCCTGCTGGCGGCGGTAGAAACCGCCGGCGCGATGATCGACGTTGTCTCAGGCTTCTCATATGGAGAATTGATCAACCCGATGACCGGCCAGAACGGCGCGGTCATCTCGCGCTTCTACTCGTTGGTGGGGACGATGGTCTTCCTGGTCATCGGCGGCGAAGCGTGGACGTTGCGCGGGCTCGGGCGAACCTTCCAGCTCGTCCCGCTGACGAGCGGCCCGCGCATGTCCTCGCTGATCGGCGGCGCCGAGCAGGCCTTCGCAGGCCTCTTCACCTCGGCACTTGAGATCGCCGGACCCGTGCTGGTCGCGTTGCTGATAACCGACGTGGCTTTCGGCGTCGTCTCGCGCGTCGTGCCGCAGTTGAACGTCTTCGCCGTCGGCTTCCCGGTAAAGGTGGCCGTCTCTTTGCTGGTCGTCGCGGCGGCACTGCCATTTACGGCCAACTGGATCTCAAACCAGATGTCGGTGAGCGTGAGCGCGGCGCTCGGCGCGCTGCACGTGGCCTAAAGCATGGCTCGCGACGAACGCACCGAGAAGGCCACACCCAAGCATCGCCAGCGCGCGCGCGAGAAGGGACAGGTGGCGCGCAGCCCCGACCTCAGCGGCTCGCTCGTGCTGATCGCCGGCCTGCTCGCGATCAGTCTGATGGGCCCCAAGATCGTCGAAGCGGGGGCCACGACCTTTCGCGAAATGCTGCGCGAGGTCGCCAACCCTGCCCGTGCCACCGGTGCCGCGGGCCTGAGCGAACTGATGCACACCGCGCTCTCGACGATCGCGCTCGCAGTCGCCCCGGTAGCGGGCGCGTGCTTCCTCGCCGGCCTGCTTGGCGGCGTCGCACAGGTCGGCTTCAAGCCCACCGCGCACGCGCTGAAACTCGACTTTCGCCGCATCAGCCCAGCCGCGGGAGCCCGCAACCTCTTCGGCCCAAACGCGATCTTCGAAGCCCTCAAGGCGATCGCCAAGGTCGCCGTCGTTGGACTGGTCGCCGGGCTGGCCGTGCTACCGGGCCTGACCACGCTCGCCTCAAAGGTCGGCATGCAGCCGACTGCGGTTGGCGCCCTCATGGGCGCTAGCGCCTTGGCAGTGGCCCAGCGTGCCGCGACGGCCTACCTCGTGATCGGCTTGCTCGACTACGGCTGGCGACGCTATCGCCACGAGAAGCAGCTGAGGATGACCAAGGAGGAGGTCAAGG
>Ga0208480_1000076_pt1 | contig 40315 bp, 37 predicted proteins | sample NGESurshal092012_4_FD_184485 | JGI IMG/M metagenome (GOLD analysis project Ga0208480, IMG submission 184485) | Arctic peat soil microbial communities from Barrow, Alaska - NGEE Surface sample F53-1 shallow-092012 (SPAdes) | ecosystem: Environmental > Terrestrial > Soil > Wetlands > Peat ... | reverse complement strand
GGCGCAGGCCGCCGCGGTCGAGGCGCTCCGCCATCCCGAGGAGGTCGCGCGCCGCGTCCAGGCGGCCCGTGTGGCCCGCGAGGAGCTGACGGCGAGCCTGCGCGACCTGAGCCTCTACCCGACGGCCTCGGAGACCAACTTCGTCTGGTTCGATCTCGGCCGTGGCGACCTCGACATCGTCGCCGGCCTGGCCGAGCGCGGCATCATGGTTCGCGCGGGCTCGGCACTGGGGCGCCCCGGCGCGCTGCGCGTGAGCTGCGGCACGCCACAGGAAAACGCCCGCTTCGTCGCCGCGCTGCGAGATCTGATCTAGATCCGTTCCCACCGGCGCATGCGCCGGTGGGCGGGGTGGCGCGTGCGCCACCCCCGACGATCAAGAGCTCAGAGCTTCTCCACGAGCCAGCTGTGCAGGTGCTCGAGGTGGTGCACCGTGAGCGTGAGGTGGCCGTCCTCCTCGCTCAGCATCGCCTCGACGCCGGGGATGTGCTGCGCGAGCCACTGTCCGTGCGCGAACGGCACGAAGCGGTCCTGGCGCCCGTGCATCAGCAGGACGGGCGTGCGGATCGTCTCGACGTCGAACCCCCACGGCGCGAGGTGCGCCTCACCATCGTCCCACCAGCCGTCTGCGCCAGGGGCGAGCCCGCTGGCGAAGTAGTCCACGAAATACTCGCCGAGCTCGCCGCTCATCACCACCGCATCGACGGGCGCGAGAAGTGTATTGAGTTGCTCGGTGAGGCCGGCGGGGTCGGCCTCGAGCATCGCCTCGCGATCGGCCTGCGCCTTCGCGAGCGCGGCGGCCTTGTCCGCGAGCTGGAGCTGGATGTCCTGCACGTTGAGCTCGCCCATGCCGTCGAAGTAGTCGAGCCCTTTCGCGCCCCACGGAGCGATCGACCCGAGCACGCCGACGGCCGGTACGAGATCCTCGAGCAGCGCCGCGCACGCCAGGGCATGCGGGCCACCGCCGGAGATACCCCAGACGGCGAGGCGCTCGATGCCCAGCGCGTCGGCGATCGCGCGAACGTCGGCGACACAGTCGGCGACACTGCGGCCCTCCAGGCGCGTCGAGCCTCCGTAGCCGGGCCGGTCGTAGGAGATCATCCGCACGCCATCGGCCTGGGCACGCTCGACGTCGTGGCCGAACAGCAGCCGCGAGTTCGGCGTGCCGTTGTGGACGAGCACGGGCGCGCCGTCCTGCGGTCCGCAGTCGAGCACACGCAGCGTGCGGCCGTCCGCAGTCGTGACGTCGAGCTCTCGCATCAGCCGTCACATCCTGCCAGGTCGATGTCTGTCCGGGTCGCGCCTGTGCCGTCGGATCAGGTCTTTATGAAGGTTCGCGACGTCATGAAGCTCGTCGAGGCCGATGGCTGGACATGTGTACGTCAGCGCGGTAGCCACCGGATGTATCGTCATTCAGTGAAGCGGGGCACGGTGACGGTTGCCGGCCACCCGCACCATGACCTGCACCCGAAGACGTTGAACAGCATCCTGCGACAGGCAGGGGTGAATCGATGAGCTCCAGAGATGTCGAGCGCTACCTGATCCTGTTGGAGGGCGGACCCCCCTCCAACTATTCCGCGTGGTCGCCTGATGCACCGGGTTGCGCTGCGACAGGGGCGACGATTGATGAGTGCGTCGAGGCGATGCGGCGTGCGCTGGTGGCGCACGTCGATCTGACGCGCGAGCATGGCGAGCCGCTCCCGGAGCCCAGCGGTCCCGGTGTCTACGTGGAGCTTGGCGCCGTCCGCGCTGTGTAGCGCATCAACCGCGCGATTCGGGTGCGGGATCTGCTACACATTGCGGCAGTTATGGCTACGCACGCCAGCCGAGATGGGTTCACTCCGCCGCAGTCGGCTGCCGGCTACGCCTACTACGCCTGGTCCTGGCGATTTAGCTAGGCGCTCGGTCCCTGCCTGCGAACCGCGCAGGCTCGCAACACCGGTCGAGCGCCGCCTCCCCTCCGCGCAACGTCTCGTTCACGCGCGGCGCAACGCCAAAAGTAAGCTTCACCCGAACTTGAAAGGACCAGCCAGATGATGATCGTGATGAAACCGACGGCGACGGAGGATGAGATCGCCGCCGTCGTCGCGCGCGTCGAATCGGTCGGCGCCAAGGCCCACATCTCGAAGGGCGACGAGGTGACCGTGATCGGCGCGATCGGCGATCGTGAGCACGTCGCGCGGCTCGAGCTCGACGGCGCTCCAGGCGTCTCGCAGGTCGTGCCGATCCTCAAGCCCTACAAGCTGTCATCCGCGCAGTTCCGACACGGCGAGCGCTCGGTCTTCGAGATCGGCGGGCGGCGCATCGGCGGCGAGCACTTCGCGCTGATCGCGGGGCCCTGCACGGTCGAGCCGTTCCGCCACGCCGCGCTCGAGGACTTCGCCCTCGTCTCGGACGGTCGGCTGCTGATCGTGGTGCGGGAGCGCTGCGCTGGTGAGCCGCCGCCCGAGCGGGGCACCGGCGCCCTGCAGGGTGGGCTGACCGCGCTCGAGCCCGGACGCCTGGACGACGTGGCCGCCGGGATGCGGGCCTGGCCGCTGGGGTGGCTCACCGTGGAGGTGACCGGCAGCGGACGAGGCATCCGAGTGGTGCTCGAGACCGGCGACTGGGGCGTGGCGCCGGTCTTCGCGATCGCCCGGGACGGTGAGCTGTGGGGCGATTGGGATCCCGCACGCCTCTTCCCGGTGGCGGGTGGTCCCAAGCTCGACCGCGTACGGGCCGCCCACTTCCTGGCGGTGTTCGACTCGTCGTACTCGAGCGCGACGCTCGTCTCGGAGATTCAGATGCACACCGAGCGCTCGCGGATGGTCTGGGATCCGGCTGCCGACGGCCGGCCCGCGCTGAGCGTCGAGTATCCGGTCGGCGTGGATCCCCCGCTCCCACGCCGGTTGAAGCCCGGCGCGGATCCCCCGGCCGCGTTCTGGGAGATCCTCACGTCGTCGCTGCGACGGTGGCTCGAGGGCTACCCGGAGGGCGTCGTGGTCGAGGTCAGCGGCGGGCTCGACTCGGCTGTCGTCGCCGCGGCGGCCAGCTCGGTCGCCGGGCAGCCGGTCCGGAGTTGCGGCATCGCGCTGGCGGGCGCGTCGCGGGAGGACGAGCGGGCGCGAAGGAGCGTCGTCGCGCGGCTCTTCGGCCTCGAGGACCGGGAGGTTGACATCCTCGACTGGCTGCCGTTCGCGCCGGACACCTGTCGCATCGCCGGTGGTCCGGTGGTGCCGTGGGAGGAGTGTTACTACGAGGCTGCGGATGCCATGCTGGCCGCCGCGACCGGCGCGGGGGGGACGCTGGTACTGACGGGGCTTGGCGGCGACGAGCTGTGTGGGCGGCGGCCCGGCGAGCGTCCGGCGCCGGCTCGCGGAGGCGACAACGGCGGTCCGGCGAGTCCGTGGCTGGCGGTGCCCGCGTTCCTCTCAGCGGACACGCGGGCCGCCTACGACGAGACTCGCGGACGCCTGGCGCGGGCGCCGCATCCGCTCGCGGCGATCTCCGTGCCCGAGTGCATCGCGATCGGATCGGCGATGTACATGCGGCGCGGGACCTGGGCTGTGCATCCCCTGGCAACGCCACAGCTCGTCCAGTTCTGCGCCCAGCTGCCGCGCGAATGGCGGAGTGGACGGCGGGTAGAGCGCACGTTGCTCAGCCGCCTGGGGCTTCCCCGCCAGCTGACGCACCCGGCGGTCCGCGACGACTTCATGCCGGCGCTCGCCGCCGCCTTCCGCCACCGCGCCCGTCCCGCGGTCGACCGTCTCTTCTCAAGCCCGCGATTGGCCGACCTCGGTCTCGTCGACCGGGACAGGCTGGTGGCGCACTACGCGGCCTGGTGTGCGGAGGGAAGCGACGTGGATGGTGCGATGCCGCTCTACGCGGCGGCCGCGCTCGAGCTCACGGTGCGCGCGCTCGAAGGCTGAGGCCCGGGCCGGAGTGGTTCGTCGGGTTGCCGTGTTGTTGCCTGCCCTTGACAGCGGCCGAGCTGTACATATCCGTTCGGGAATGGAGGCCTCAGAGATCTGGGACGACGCCGAGGCCCTGGACCCGGACGAGCTCCTCGACGACGACGACGATTCGCTGTCAGTCGCCGACGAGGACATTCTCGGCATCGACACCGACGACGACTAGCTGCCGGCTCACTCGCTGGCCGGCCGGGGCGCCGGGTGGTGGGTGAGGATCAGGGTCCGGACTCGAGCGGCCTGGAGTCGGACGAGTGTCATCCTCGACGGCTGGTTCGTGTGGGTGACACGGCCGAGTAGCATCGCGTCGGCCGCCAGCACGTCGTCGAGCTTGAACCTCATTGCCTCGGGCCTAGACTGGACGGCGTGAAGGTCGGCGTCGTCGGCGCAGGAATCATCGGGCTTGCCGCGGCCGAGGCCTTGACCCGCCGCGGGGCGGTCGTGACGGTATTCGACCGCAGCCGGCCGGGAGCCGGCCAGTCCGGCGGGCTGACGCGGATCTTTCGACACCTGCATCGATCTGACGAGCAGGCGGCGCTGGCAGTCGAGGCGCGGCGCGCCTGGCGTGCGCTCGAGGAGCGCTCGGGCCGGCGTCTGGTCGGCACGGAGGGCGTCGTGGTCGGCGGCGGCGACCTCGACGCGGCGCTCGAGCGTCTCCGGCGGGTGGGTGCGCCGGCTGAGCTGATCGACGCGCGCCGTGTGGAGCGCCTGCTGCCGATCCTCGGTCCACGTACGGCGCCCGCGGTGCTCGATGTCGACGGTGGGGCGATCAGGGTCCGGCGGGCGCTCGAATGCCTCGAGGGACTGCTGGCGCCGGGTGCACTCACACGGCAGGAGGTCTTCGGGGTGAGCACCGGCGGAGCGGGCGCGTCGATCGAGGCGACCGGGGGTTCCCACCGCTTCGACCACGTCCTGGTCGCCGCCGGCGCGGAGACCGCGCGGTTCGCGGCGGACCTGGGCATCGACATCTCCGAACGTCGCGGCGTCCATCCCCGCCTGATGTTCGACGTGACCGACGGGCGGGCGGGCCTGCCGTGCTATCTCGACCGCAGCGCGGCGCACGGCGAGACCGCGTATGCAGGGCCGGTCGGTTCGCTGCCGCGATACGTGGTCGGGTTGAGCGCGGGCGAGACGCTCCCGCTGGATGCGAGGGCGACGACGCTGTCAGGAGGGGAGGACCTCGGCGACCTGTACGCGAGGACACGCGCCTACGTCCGGCGGGCGATGCCGGGCCTCGATCCCGCGCCGGTCGGGTTCCGTGTCTGTCATCTGACCGCGCTCGCCGGGGATCCGGACGCGTTCGGGGTCTGGGACCGCGGGGCGATCACCGTGTTCGCCGGCCACAACGTGATGAAGTTCGCCCCGCTGATCGGTGAATGCGTCGCCAGGCGGATCGTCGACGGCGAGCCGGGCACGGCTCTGACGCGGTTCAGGGGACCGGAGAGCCCGGTCGGGTAGGCCGATCAGCCGACCGGCGGGGGCGTGCCCTCGGCGCTCGCCAGGAGGGCCGGGTCCCAGGCGCAGACCAGGCAGGCGTGATGGAAGACCGAGCGGGCGAAGCCGAGCGCGAGCGCGTGGGGGTCGGGGCTCGCGCAGACGTCGTCCCAGTCGAGGATGTACTCACCCAGCGCCGGTTCCCAGCGGGCCTGCGAGGGGGGTAGGTCGGCGCCGGCGAAGCCGTCGAGCGCCGGGTGGGCGTAGGCGTAGAAGGCAGCCTTCCCGTAGCGGGGGTCGCCCGGCCACCAGCCGACCGCGACCTCCTGGACGTCCATCGCGTTGCGCATGATGAAGTCCGGCGACGGCGGATCTGCCGGCAGGCCCGAGAAGAGGTTGGCGGCGAGGTCGAACGAGCCCCACCAGGCGTTGACCGGGGTCGAGCGCCCGCGGTAGGGCGCTCGGAACGCCGCGAGCACGAGGGCGGCCTGGGTCGCCGCCGCGAAGTAGGCGGCGACCTGCGCGGGGTCGTAGGTCGCGTGGACGTCGTCGTCGTCGAGCGGGACGGTCCACGGGACCTCCTGCGGGGTCGGGTCGATCCTCACCTCGCCGGCCAGCGCGCCGACCGCGTCGAGCAGCTCGCGGGTGACCTGGCCGACCGGTCGGTCGGGGGAGAGCGGGATTCGCCGGACGGCGCCATCGGTGTGCTCGGCGACCGCCTCGTGGGTTCGCAGGTCGAGGGCGACGACCAGCGCGCCGGAGCCGTCCGGCGCCGGCAGGGGCGCCGTCTCCCAGCCGCGGGCGGTCAGCCGCAGGGCGGCATGCTGGAGCTGGGGCTCGGGCGGGGCGAGGGCGACCGCGAGCTTGCCGAGGACCTGGGTGTGCGCGTGGAGGGTGTCGCAGGTCGCGCTCCACGCCTCGTAGGACAGCGGCTGCCATGCGCTGGTCATGCGCGGCACGCTACCAACCGACGCTCGGGGAGTTCGACTGACCCCGCACCCGTCGCGTTGGGCGGACCTCGTCAGGGATGCCCTTGCCCGATGCATCGCTGCGGCTACCGCGACCGATGCCTCACGCCGACGCGATGGCGGGTCGTCGTAGCCCGCCGACCTGGGCCTAGTTGTTAGCAACCCATTGCCAGGGCGTGAGTGAAGAACGACCATGCGAACATCCGTGCAAGCCGACGGTCTATACGTTGCAACGAAGGAGAAGGGCAAAGTGCCGGGGAACCACGAAACCGGCTTCTTCTGTCCAGAGAGGTTGCTATCAACCCCCGGTTAGGGCAGAATGCTGGGCGTGGCGGCCCCTGTCTTTCGCGGCCTACGCCGTGACGTAGCCTTGGCCCTGAGCGGCGAGCGTCGCCGGACGCTCTACGAGACCGCGAAGGTCCTTGGCCGCCGTAGCGGCGACATCCAGCGGCTGATGCGTCAGATGCACGACGAGAAGCTGATCGAGGCGGACTCACCCGAGCCGACTCAAGGCACGGAGTACTGGCTGTCAAAAGATGGGACGGCGGCACTGCTGGAGGAGATCGCCGAGGGCGTGATTCCCGGGGTGCTCTCTGAGCACCAGCAGTTGCTGCTGATCAAGGCGGCCGATGCGGGGGAGTTCCTCGGCCTGATCGGGCGGCGCGACCTCGCAGGCATTGTCGGATGGGCCTCGCAGCTGGGCGGGAACGGCGAGTGGCTGTTGGCTCTCGAACCAAGGGTCCAGCAGGTGCAGGCAATCCGTTTTGTCGTCTCGCTCCAGAAGCTTGGTTTTTCTTGCACGACCTACCGTGTGCAGAACGTTGTCGACGCCGACGAATTGAGACGACTCTCTGCGGCTGCTGAGGACCTAGCCGAGAGACTGTGATGCAGATCCACCTCGGCGGACGCCAACCCGAGGATCCGTCCGTAGCTGGCATGAGGCAACTCAAATTCATCGCCTGCACCTACGCGACGACCTGCGCGGGAGCCGCCAAGCTCGGCGCCAGCGCTCTGGCTCTCGGTCTGGTGGCGGCGAGCGGCTTGGCACACGCCTTTCTGGCGAGTCGGCACGGCATCAAACGCGGGGAACAGGATCAGAGGACTGGCAAGGCTGAGGTGGCCACGGAGCCGGAGCCGAGCCTCGAGACACAAGAGGTGCGGGGCTCACGCGACGACGAATCGGCGACCGCGTCGCCGTAGGCGAGGCGGGCCAGCGCCGAGCACGACAGAAGGCGCGCTGGGTCTGCCTCTGCGTCACGCGGATGATCAGCGTTGACTCTTGCACGTCGTGTCCCTCCGGGTTGACTCCCGGGACTACTGTTTGTCAGGTGATTGCGGTCGGCTGCCGATGCTCGGGACGTGGTGAGGATCTGAGATGGGCGTGAACACGACCGTGATCGACGCCCTGCAGGCGGCCGTGGCCAGTCAGCCCGACGCCCACGAGGTGCGCCTGCATCTGGCGGGACTGCTCCTCCTCGAAGGTGATGCGACCGAGGCGTCGCGTCATGCCGGCATCGTCCTCGCGTCGATCCCCGATCACCAGGAGGCGATGATCGTCGCCCGCGACGCCGCGCGCGCGCTGGGGGACACGGACCGGGCGTCGGCGTACGAGCGTCTGCTCGGGATGCCCTCAGCCGGCGCTGTCGCTTCGGCACTATCGCCGGCGGGACCATCCGACGACCGCGAGCGGGTGTCCGAGGCGGCCGATCAACCCGGACCGGGCGTGTCCGACGATGGACCCGAGGCTCCGCGGATCACGCTGGCCGACGTCGGTGGGATGGAGGAGGTCAAGCGCCGGCTCGACGCGGCCTTCCTCGCGCCGCTGCGCAACCCGAAGCTGCGCGAGTACTACGGGAAGTCGCTGCGCGGCGGGCTGCTGCTCTACGGACCGCCGGGGTGCGGCAAGACGTTCATCGCCCGGGCGCTCGCCGGCGAGCTCGGCGCGTCGTTCTTCTCGATCGGCCTGAGCGACGTCCTCGACATGTGGCTGGGCGAGAGCGAGCGACGGCTCCACGAGGCGTTCGAGGAGGCCCGGCGTGCGGCGCCGTGCGTGCTGTTCCTCGACGAGGTCGACGCGCTCGGGCGCAAGCGCAGCCAGCTGCGACAGTCGGCCGGACGGAACGTGATCAACCAGCTCCTGGCCGAGCTCGACGGTGTCGAGGCGGCGAACCACGGCCTGTTCGTGCTGGCGGCGACCAACCATCCCTGGGACGTCGACACCGCGCTGCGCCGGCCGGGCCGACTCGACCGGACGGTCCTCGTGCTTCCGCCGGACGCTCCCGCCCGGGCGGCGATACTCGAGCGTGCGATGGAAGGCCGACCGGTCGGCGGGGTCGACTTCGCCAAGCTGGCGAGCAGGACGCCCGGCTTCTCGGGCGCGGATCTCGTCCACCTGTGCGAGGTGGCATCCGAGCGCGCGCTCCAGGACTCGATCGACTCCGGCCGGGTCCGGCCGATCGGCATGGGCGACTTCGACGGCGCGGCGCGGGAGGTCGCCGGGTCGACCAAGCCGTGGTTCTCGGTCGCCCACGGATACGCGATCTACGCGAACGAGGGCGGTCAGTACGACGATCTGCTGGCCTACATCCGCAGGCACAAGCTCCTGTGAGCGACGTCGAACCGTCCGCACGGGCGCTCGCCGAGGGCGCCGCGCTGATCGAGATGGGCCGCCCGGCCGACGCGGCGGCGGCCTTCGCCAGGGCGGTGGCAAGCGACCCCGGCAACGCCCGGGCGCTGACCGAGCTCGCCCTGGCAGAGCTCAAGCTCGGCGACCCGGCGCAGGCCCGAGCCACGATCGAGCGGGCGCTGGCGATCGACGCGGAGAGCGACCAGGCCTACCGCGTACTCGCCCGGACGCTGCTCGCGGTACCCGGCGCGCACGACGAGGCGCGGGCGGCCGCGCTGAAGTCGGTCGGGCTTGTGCCCGAGGGATTCCGTGGATACATCATCCTCAGCGAGGCCCTCCTGGCCTGCGGCGACACGGCCGGGGCGATCCAGGCCGCACAGCGGTCGATCCGGCTGGCTCCGGAGGACTCGGCGACACACGCGACGCTCGCGCTCGCCCTGCTGCGCTCTGAGCAGTGGGCGGCGGCTGAGGCGAGCGGCCGCGAGGCCGTGCGACTCGACCCGGAGAACGCCGGCGCGCTCAACAACCTCGCGGTCGCCGTCCAGCGCCGGGGACGCGGGGGCGAGGCTGTGGCGATGTTCGAGCAGGCGTCGCGGATCAACCCGCGCAACGACACGATTCACAAGAACATTCGCCGGATCGGGCGGACCAGGGCGGCCCGCGGCCTCAGCCCGCCGGCGAGGGCGCTCGTCGCCGACGAGCGCCGCGCCAGGCGCTACGACCCAAGACGGTGGGACTGGTCGCGGATCCGCGGGTTCCGGCCGTTCTGGTGGATTCTCCTCAAGCGTGTGGAGGCGCCGAAGGCCCTTGCGATCAACGCCGTCGTGTTCGGCCTGCTGCTCTACTCGGCGCTCGCCTCGCCCGAGGGAGTCTCCTGGGTCTGGGTCGTCCTACTGGGCAGCGCGCTGCCGTTCAGTGGGATCCGCGCGTGGCGATGGTGGCGGATTCGTCATCCGTCGGCGTCCTCCTGGCGCCCGACCGACGTCGACGACCAGACCTGGCGCTGACCGGCCGCGAACCGGCGCCTGTTGGCTGTCCGGGCGCTTCGGCACCTCCGTCGGCGCGCGGTGTCTCAACCCGAGCGGCGCAGTCCCGCGGGGCCGGCGGGGTTCCGTCAGACTTCCTGCTCGTGGAGGACGAACCGATCGACCCGGACGCGAGCTACGTCCTGCGGACGGTCGTCGAGCGCGGCGTGCGCTTCGTCCGGTTCTGGTTCGTCGACGTGATGGGCACCCTGAAGAGCTTCTCGGTGCCGTCGAGCGAGCTCGAGCAGGCGCTCGCCGAAGGCGTCTCGATCGACGGGTCCTCGCTCGAGGGGAGCGTCCGCCTCCGCGAGCGCGACGTGATCGCCCGCCCGGACCCGAGGACCTTTCAGGTACTGCCCTGGCGTCGCCCGGGCGCCGCGGTCGGCCGGATGTTCTGTGACATCCAGATGCCCGACCGGTCGCCGTTTCCCGGCGATAGCCGCCACGCCCTGCGCAGCGTGCTCGCCAGGGCGTCAGAGCTCGGCTACTCCTTCCAGGTCGGCTGCGAGCTCGAGTTCTTCCTCTTCGAGCCGCTCCTCGACGACGGGTCCGTGCCGCGGCCGTTGGATCGCGGTGCCTACTTCGACCTCACGCCCCGCGACGAGGGCAGCGACTTCCGCCGCCAGACGATCGAGCATCTCGAGCAGATCGGGATCCCCGTGAAGGCCTCCCACCACGAGGTCGGGCCGTCACAGCACGAGATCCAACTCCAGCACGACAACGCCCTGGCGATGGCCGACGCCGTCAGCACCTTCCGGCTCGTCGTCAAGGAGGTCGCCCACGAGCAGGGCGTCTACGCGACGTTCATGCCCAAGCCGCTCGAGCACGAATCGGGCTCGGGGATGCACCTCCACCTGTCGCTCTTCGACGGCGATCGCAACCTCTTCCACGACCCGGCGAATCCCGGGGCCCTCTCTCAGACCGGTCAGGGCTTCCTCGCGGGCGTGCTGTTCCACGCCCCGGAGCTGACGGCCGTGACGAACCCATGCGTCAACTCCTACAAGCGGCTCGGCAGCTTCGAGGCGCCCGACCACGTCTGCTGGACACGTCACGGACGCGAGGCGCTCGTCCGCGTCCCGTCGGCCCGGCCCGAGCGGCCGACCGCCGCCCGGATCGAGGTCCGCTCGCCGGACCCGAGCTGCAACCCCTATCTCACCTTCGCCGTTCTCCTGGCCGCCGGGCTCCGCGGCATCGAGCGCGGCTACGAGCTCCCGCCCGAGGTCGAGGACGCCCCGTCGGCCGGTGCGCCACCCCTGCCCGGAGATCTCCGTGAGGCGATCGACCTGTTCGCCGGGTCGCAGCTCGCCCGCGAGGCGCTCGGCGAGCGGCTGTGCGACTGGTATGCGGCCAACCAGCGGAGCGAGTGGCGCGACTACCAGCAGATCGTCACCGAGTTCGAGCGCCGCAGGTACCTGCCGATCCTGTGAGCGCCGCACGCGGCACCCGGCGCCGCAGCGAGCACGCGACCGACGCGTGGATCTACCCGTTCGACCCGACGCTCGCCGCCGTCCTCGTCGGCGACCTCGAGCAGCTCGGATACGACCCGGTCGCGCGCCTGCTCGACGGCTCGGTCGAGGCCGAGCGCGACGCGGCCGCCGAACGCCCTCCCGCGCTCGTGCTCGTTGCGACCGGGGCGGTCGACTGCCAGCCGGCGAGCTCTCTCGCCAGCGACCTGAGAGCGCTCGACGAGCTCCGCGAAAAACCGATCCTGATCGCCATCGACGCCCCAGCCCTTGCCGAGGGCGTGCCGATCCCCGCCGGCGACGAGGTCCTCGTCGCCCCGTGGTCGGCGGCCGAGCTCGCCCTCCGGGTCTCACGGGCGACCCACCGGCTCGGGCTGGCCGGGGATGGCGACATCGTCCGGATCGACGGGCTCCAGATCGACTTCACGACCTACCAGGTGACGATCGACGGGACGCCGGTCGACTTCACATATATGGAGTATGAGCTGCTCCGGTTCTTTGTGACACACCCCAACCGGGTCTTCTCGCGGGAGGCGCTGCTCAGCCGGGTGTGGGGCTATGACTTCTATGGTGAGACGCGCACGGTCGATGTCCATGTCAGGCGCGTTCGCGCGAAGCTCGGCGTCGGGTACGCCACGCGGATCCTCACGGTCAGGTCCGTCGGATACCGCTTCGATCGCTGAGGTCGAGCGCGGTGCATACCTCTTCGAGGTCCGGCTCGCCCACCGCACCGCCCGTGTGTTCCTCGGTCTGCTTGGGCTTGAGGGCATGAACCAGACGACCACCACCGCTCCAGAGCACGGCGTCACCGACGGGGCGCCGTCCGTGCCCCAGCCGCTCGCTCCAACCGATCCGGCGCCACGACTGACCCCGGCTGAGGAGGCCCGCACGAGCGTCCACGCCGACGCTCTCCTCGCGATCGCCCACGCGCTCGCCGGCTACCCGGATGCGGCTGCGGCCCGTTGCACGGGACTCGACCGCCGCGGGATCGACCTCGCCGTCCAGACGCCTCGTGGAAGGGCCCCGGCGCGGGTCGGGTTCCCCGAGCCGCTCGATCACAGCTCCCAGCTTCGGGCCGCGACGGTCGAGCTCACCCGCCGGGCGCGCGCGATCCCAGGCCGCGCCTGAGACGACCGAGCGGACGTCTGGCTGCTGAGCCGCCGGCTCAGTCGCGTGAGCGACGTCGAGGGCCATACCCCGAGGTCATCAGGCGGGCGGTGGTTGGGTGCAGCACCAGGCGATCACTGCTGGCTCGCTGTGCGCCAGCTGTGCGGCGACGTGGGTGACCTGTCGGATCTGGGTGTGCCTGGCAGCGGTGGTGAAGAACATCCAGCTGTCGAGCTCGTGCCAGCCGACCAGCAGCCAGCGTCCGTCGGGGGAGAAGAGGAGATCTCCGAGTGACCCTCCGACGAGCAGGACACGGCTGGCGTGGGGCCGGGCGACCGATGTCAGGAGTGCTTCCTGGCCTCCTCTGGCCTTCGTGAGCAGGAGCCCGATCTGCTGGCCCGACGGCGCGAGTCGTGCCGCGCGGATCGTCGTCGCCCTCGGCGCGCGTCGCTCGGTGATCAGATGCCCGGCCGCGTTGTAGACGGCGAGTGTCTGCGCGGACGCGACGAGCAGCCGGTGCCCGTTGCCCGACCAGCTGAGCGATACGGCGCGCGGCCCGATCGCGATCTGAGCCACGTAGGTGTCGGTGTCGGTGTCGATCAGCGACACACGCCCGTCGAGGTTGTGGACGGCCAGCTCGTGACCGGGACCCGGGCGCCAGGCCGCAAGCCCGAGCAGCGCGGTCGAGTGGCCACCGGCGCGCAGTGCGCGGACCCCGGTGCCGTCGCCGGCGGTCACGTAGAGCTCGTGCCCGACGGCGAACGCGATGCGGTTGCCGTCAGGCGACCAGACCGGTGCCCGGACCGGCTCGGCGAAATGCTCGATCCATGCGATGCGGCCGTTCAGCGCGACGGCGTCGAGCGTCTGACCACACGCACACGCGACGTAGTTCCCGAACGCCGACCACGCCACCGACGCGCCCGGCGTGTGCGCGACGGCCCGCGTGAGACCCTGGCCGACGACCCACGCGTCGCGGCCGGTCGAGACGAGCAGCCGCCCACCGCCCGGCAGGGCGGCGAGCCCGGCCGGCTGAGCGCTGGGGTGCCCGGCGCTCCGCAGCGTGTCGCGCACCCACCGGGCGACCGCGGCGCCCTGTACCGCGGTCAGCGTTCCACCCACCGCGATCACACTCGCGAGCACCGTCGCGACCCAGCGGCGCCGTCGCCGGCCGGTGCGCAGACGGCCGGCGTGAGCCGCCAGCACGAGGTCGCTCGCTCGCCGCGCGGCGGCCGCCGCGTCGGGCGTCGGCAGCGAACGCAGCGCCTCCACGAGCCGCTCGTCATTCATCGCTTGGCCCGACCTCGACGCGGAGTTGGTCGAGCGCTCGTCGCATCCGCGAGTTGACCGTCCCGACGGGCACGTCGAGGATCTCCGCGATCTGACGCGGCGACAGGTCGAGCAGGTGGCGCAGGATCACGACCGCGCGTCGGTCGTGATCGAGCGCCCCAAGCGCGTCAAGCAGTCGGTCGGACGGACGCGACGCCGGATCCGGCCGGGCGGCCGCGCAATCGAGCGGACCGTCGTGCACCTCGCGTCGAACGGCCCGCGCGCGTGCGTAGTCGATCGCGCGGCGGGCGACGATCGTGTGCAGCCACGGTCCCAGGCGGCGGGTGCGGTCGAACCGATCGAGGGCGGCGACCGCAGCGAGGAACGCCTCTTGCGCGATGTCCTCCGCCGCGCTGTGATCCCGCGTGATCAGCCAGGCGGCCCGGTGACACTGCGGCCAGAACGCCGTGAACAACGCTTCGAGCGCGGCCGGGTCGCCGCGCTGCGCCGCGCGGATCAAGCGTGACTCTCGTCGGGCGCTCAAAGCGGGGCGTACGCCGCGCACGGGCGCGTGGACGGCGCCGAGTGCGTGAGCGTCGGTCGCGATCATCGCGAGGCTAGCTCACGAGCCCGGGGATCTTGCGAACCCGAGTTGTCGGCGTTCCCTGGAAAGTAGCTGCCTGACTCAGGCAGCTACTTTCCGTGAAGGACACCTCCTGCTCCACCGTCGGAAACCGGGACACACCCTCACTACGTGAGGACACCCGCCAGAAGTCCCGCCGCGAACCAGCCCGATTCAACTCGCGACGAGCTTCGCGAACGGCGCGACGCGCATCGGGAGCAGCACGGCCCGCGCGCGGCCCGGGTGGTAGGACGCGAGCCTTCCGCCCACGAGCGCGATCGCGCGTAAGGCTGATCGTGGGCCCGTCGGGTCGCGCGCTCTGTCATCGTTGGACATCGAAGGCGATCCGGCCAACCGGCGCTGGAAAGGGCGGTGAGATGAGCACGCGGAACGAGACCTGGTCTGTCGTGGCGGATGCCGGCGAGCTGCGCGCTCTCGTCGGGAGTCCGGTCAAGCGCGTCGCCGAGAAGGTCCGGTCGACGCTCCACCCGCTCGATCGGGAATGGCTCGCGGCCAGCCCGTTCTGCCTGGTCGCGACGGCCGCGGCCGACGGGACCTGCGACGTCAGCCCGAAGGGCGATCCCCCCGGGTTCGCGGTCGTGCTCGACGACCGGACGATCGCGATCCCCGACCGGCCGGGCAACCGCCGGGTCGACGGGTTCGAGAACATCCTCGAGAACCCCCACGTCGGGCTGATCTTCATCATTCCCGGCCGCCCCGACACGCTCCGGATCAACGGCTCGGCCCAACTCGTCCGGGAGGCGCCGTTCCTCGACGAGCTCGTCGTCGCCGGCCACCGGCCGCGGCTGGCGCTGGTCGTCGACGTCGAGGAGGTCTTCTACCACTGCTCGAAGGCCTTCCTCCGCTCGTCGCTCTGGGACCCGGCATCCTGGACGGCCGACTCCGTTGCGTCCCGGGCGCGGATCGCCCAGGCGATCGAGCAGCCGGGGGCCAGCCTCGAGGAGCTCGAGGCCTACTACGGGGCGGGCTACGCCGGCAACCTCTACCGCTCGTGAGGCCGCTCGGCCGGCTGCTCACGATCGTCGGGGCGATCGGCGTCGTGACGAGCGTCTTCCTACCGTGGGTGACCGTCTCCGGGACCCCGCTGGACCTCGACGTCGGTCTCCTCTCCCTCGCCATCGTCCCCGGCGGAAAGACCGTTGCCGGCACCGCGACGTCGATCTGGCCGGTGATCTGCGGGGTCGGCCTGCTCGTCGGGATCCTCAGCCTCGTCCCGAGGGCCGGGAGACTCCTCGCCGGGCTGGGCCTGGTGATCATGCTCGCCGGGGCCGGGCTCGTCTACTACGTCGAGAACATCGTCAAGTTCAAGACCGACCAGCACGGGGCGATCGTCAGGCTGCTCGCCAACGCCGCGATCACCAGCTCGGCCGGGCCCGGCCCGTTCCTCCTGCTGGCCAGCGGCCTCGTGATCCTCGTCGGCGGGCTCGCCGCGTCGACGCGGCCGGCGTCGCGACGCTGACTGCGCAACGGCCGCCCTACCGCCGGGCAACCTCCCGGACGAGCGTCTCGAGCTCCGGCAGGAGCGCCCTGACGATCAGCCGGTACCCGGCCGCCGTCGGGTGGATGTCGTCGGTCAGGGTCAGCTTCCGCCTGACCGACGTCGCCGGGTTCCACAGCCTGGAGATCGCGTCGCTGTAGGCGCAGCCGTCCTGCGTGGCCGACCGCCTGTCGATCTCCGCGTAGCGGCCGGCGATCCCCGCCGGGACCGGCAGGGGCGACGGATCGACGATCAGGCAGCGACCGCCGTACGCGCGGACGAGTGCGGCGTGCTCGCGCAGCGCGCTGGCGTACTGGTTCTCCCGGTAGCTGCCCGGCTGGGCGGCGGCCAGCAGCTCGGAGAGGTACCCGCCGAGGAAGACCGACACGTCGTAGCCCTGCTCGGTCAACGAAGCCGCCACCCGCGTGGAGAAGTCCCGGCCGAGGAGGTGAGCCATGTGGCCGAGGTTGTCGACCTCGACCTGGACCCGACCGGCTCCGACCGGCCGCCGGCCGACCACACCGTCGAACAGCAGGGTCCCGCTGGTCGGCCCGTGCACGGTGATCGACCGGGCTCCCGCCGGCATCGTGAGCCACGTCTCGGCCGGCGCCGGCGGCCCGCTCGAATGGCCGTCGATCGTCCACGTCTGATTCCCCGCCGTCACCGTGAACGGTCCGGCCGCGGCGCTCTTGGTGTAGAGCACCCCGACCAGTGGGTCGCTGATCGGCACGGTCGCCGACGCCGCCGGCGTCGATGCCAGCCCGCTGTACCCGCTCGGCCCGTCGGTCCCGGCGAGCCCGTAGCCGATCAGCAGCCACCCGTCGGCCGGCGGCGGACCCAGGCTGACGGGAACGTAGTGGTTGAAGTGCCAGCGAAACGGCGTCACCGGGATCAGGCCGACCCCGCCCCGCTCGAACCCCCCGCCGACGATCGCCGTCTCGATCTGCGGGACGAGTCCCCGCTCGAGGAAGTCCGGCACGTCGTACGCCTCGGCGACCGAGTCCCCGAACACGGCGATCGTCACCCGCCGTCCGGCTGCGCCCGCCGGGCGTGTTCCAGAGCCAGATCCAGGGCTGCCGACCGCCACCACCGAAGCGCCCGCCGACGCGACCCCCGTCACGTATGCCGCCGACCCGACCCCGGCCATCCCTGCGATCAGGATCGCGACGCGAGCGGCCGACAGCCGCCTGATCATTCTCCTCGGCAGGGCTCCCATCGCGGTCTCGGGCGAGGATAGTCGGGCCGCAGCGCCCGGCGAGCTAGGCTCCAGCCGGTGACGCGGATCGGCGACTCGCTCGGGCGCGACCGGCGCGACTGGACCGACCTGGCTGCTCTGGACCCGCTCTGGGCGGTCTGGTCGACGCCGGAGTTCCGCCACGGCGCGAGTGACGCTGCAGCATTCCTGCGCCGCGGAGAGGACGAGATCGGCGAGCTGCTCGGCTATATCACGACCGTCCTCGGCCGCCAACCGGCGCTCGGCCGGGCGCTGGATTTCGGATGCGGGGCCGGACGCCTCACCCAGGCCCTCGCCGGTCGCTTCGACGAGGTCGTCGGTGTCGACATCTCGCCGGGCATGGTCGACACCGCGCGGGGGCTCAACGGCCGGGCGAACTGCCGATTCGAGGTCAACCCGCATCCCGACCTGCGGGACTTCGCCGACGGTCACTTCGACCTCGTCTGCAGCTTCATCACCCTCCAGCACATCTCGAGCAGGCCGGCGATCGAGCGATTCCTCGGAGAGTTCGTTCGCGTCACCGCCCCCGGCGGCGTCGCGGCCTTCCAGGTCCTGAGCGTCGTTCCCCTCCGCGTCCGCGCCCACCCGAGGCGCCATCTCTACCGCCTGGCCCGTGACCTCAGGGTCCCGGCGCGAGTCCTCTACCGGCTCGGCCTCTACTCGATGGCCCTCACCCCGATCCCACGGGACCGCGTCGACCGGGTCGTCGAGGCCTGCGGCGGCACCGTGCTCGGTGCCTACCCCGACGGGCGCAGCGGGTCTGACGCGATCCCGAGCCTCACCTACTACGTGACGCCTTCCTAGGCGAGAGGTCGCAGGTGTCTTTCACGGGAACCAGCTGCCTGACTCAGTCAGCTACTTTCGCGACGAAGGTCTCGCATCCACCTCCGCCGCCCGGGAGGACCCCGGTCGATCACATCCCACACCCCGCGCCCGACCCGCGCCCACCCCACGCCCGCCCCCGCCCCGACGTGCAGCCGGCCGAGCGAGGAGTGCGAAACCCGAGTGAGGTCAACTTGTTTTCGAAGAGCGCCAACGACGCACTGCTTTCTCGCCGCTCTCCGCGTTCTCCGCGTCGCCGCCCCCGCCTCGGTCCCAGTGGTGTCCCCGGGGCAGGGGCGATCCTCGCCAGCCCTGCCTCGCCCCTCGCGGGCCATCACGGCGACCCATCGAGTTAGGCTGCCAGTCGATGAGCCCGACGGCTGAAGCCGAGATCGCCGCCCTGGAGAGTCCGAACACAAGCTGCCGCAAGGCGTGGCCGTGGACGGCCGGCTTCGCCGCCGTCAGGCACACCGGGATCCACCGGCCGAAGGCGAAGCAGCCGGTGGGCGGCCTCTACGCGTCGCTGCGGGCGCGGAGACCGACCTGAGCCGACCCCGGTTCGAGGCGTTCGACTCGCTCCGGGCGATCGCCGCCCTCAGCGTGGTCGTCTATCACGCGTCGTACTACACGACAGGCCTGAACGGGTCGGCCGCCGACTACGTCACCCAGCGGACCGCGGGCTTCCCGACCGAAGGGGTCGTGATCTTCTTCGCGATCTCCGGCTTCCTGCTCTACCGGCCGTTCGCCCAGGCCCGCCTCGACGGGGTCCCCGGGCCGCGCCTGTGGCCGTACGCGGCTCGCCGCCTCCTGCGAATCGTCCCGGCCTACTGGCTGGCCCTGATCGTCGTGACGATCGTGCTCGGCCTGAACGGTGTGTTCACGCTGCACGGGGTCGGGACGTACTTCGGCTTCCTCCAGGTCTACGACGTCCGGACGCTCGACAACGGGATGGCCCAGGCGTGGACGCTCGACGTCGAGCTGACCTTCTACGTCGGACTCGTCGTGCTCGCCCTCGGCCTGCGCCGGATCGCCGTCCGGGCCGGGCGGTCGTTCCTGGTCACCGAGCTCGGCGCCCTCCTCGTGCTGTCGGTCGGGTCGATCGTCTGGCAGATCGCCTGGCTCCACTGGAGCTCGGACGCGTCGCCCCGCTTCTATCCGGCCCTGATCTCACTGCCGTCGTCGGTCGACCTGTTCGCCGTCGGCATGGGTCTCGCCGTCCTCAGCGTCGGGCTCGCCGGCCGGCAGTCGCGAATCGTCCGCCTGGTCGACCGGGCGCCATGGGTCCCGTGGGTCGGGGCGGCCGCCTGCTGGTGGCTGCTCGTCCACTCGCCGGTCCTGTTCGGCGGGGCGAAGACGATTCCCGGCTGGGTGATTCCCCACGAGCTGCGGGCGGCGGTCGCCCTCGGCCTGCTCGCCCCGGCCGTCTTCGGCACGCCTGGGCGCGGCTGGGTCCGCCGTCTGCTCGGCATGCGCTGGCTGCGCTGGGTCGGTGAGATCTCCTACGGCCTCTACCTCTGGCATCTCGCGGTCGTGATCGAGCTCAGCCGCCACCGGGTTCCCGAGCGGTTCGGCACGGCAGTCTTCCTGGTGGCCGCCCTGTCGATTTCCGGAGCGCTTGCCGCGGCGAGCTGGTACGGGCTCGAGCGCTACGCCGTGGGGCTCGGCCGGCGGGTCGGCCGGCGGCGGCCGCTCGGGGAGGGTCGCGGCCAGGCGATCGGCACCGAGGCTGGGGCCGGCGTTCCGTGAGCGGCCAGGCTGGGCCGGGGAGCCGGTCGGTGGGCGAGCCGGCCAGGGCAGGCCCGGCGATCTCGGTCGTCGTCCCGTCGCACGATCGGCCGCTGCGCCTGCGGTGGATGCTCAACGCGCTCGAGGACCAGACGCTCGCCCGGGATCAGTGGGAGGTCGTCGTCTGCCATGACAGCCGGGGCCCGGAGACCGGTGAGCTCCTCCGCGGACACCCGCTGGCCGGCGCCGGCCTCCTGCGGGAGCTGACGATCGAGGCCGGACATGGTCCGGGAATCAAGCGCAACCTGGCCTGGCGGGCGGCGCGGGCGCCGCTGATCGCATTCACCGACGACGACTGCCGGCCGCCGCCCGAGTGGTTGGCCGGAGCCCTGGCGGCCGCGCGAGCCAACCCCGGGGCGATCGTCCAGGGGCGCACACAGCCGGATCCCGACGAGCTCGGCGTCCTCCACGCGGGTCCGCGGATGCGATCCCAGGAGATCGACCCGCCGGTGCTCTGGTCCCAGACGTGCAACATCGTCTATCCGCGAGCCGTGCTCGAGGCCGTCGCCGGCTTCGACGACGATCTCGACTGGGTCGAGGACGTCGAGCTGGCCTGCCGCGCGCGGGCCGCCGGCGCGCCGTACGTCGGCGCGCCGGACGTGCTCACCTACCACGCCGTCGACTCCGTGTCGCTGCGGGGCGTCTTCCGGGCGGCCTGGCGCTGGCGGGACCTCCCCGGCGTGGTCGCCGCCCACCCCGAGCTGCGGGCGGCCGCCGCGGGCGGCGGGTACTTCTGGAAACCCCGCCACGCGAGGCTGGCGCTGGCCCTGGCCGGGCTGGCCACGCGCCGTCCGCTGGTCGGCGCCCTGGCCGCGGTCCCGTGGGCGCTCGAGGCGATGCCGGCGTACGGGCCGTCGGTCCGCGGGCGGATCCGCGCGGCCACCGAGCTCCCGATGCAACTGGGACTCGACCTCGTCGAGTTGGCCGGGATGGCCGCCGGGAGCGTCCGCCACCGGACCGTCTTCCTGTGAGCCGGGTCCCGGCGGACGGTCGTGGGCGTGATCGTGTGAGCCGGTCCCGGCGGACGGTCGTGGTCGTGGTCGTGATCGTGTGAGCCGGGCCGAGGCGGGCCTGCGGGTCGCGCTGCTCAACCCGTGCTACTGGCCGGAGGTCCGCCGTGGGTCGGAGCGGTTCGCCCGGGAGCTGGCCGACGGCCTGATCGCCCGGGGCCATTCGCCGCGGTTGATCACCAGCCACCGGGGACTGCCGTCGCGAACGGTCGAGGACGGGCTCGAGGTGCTCCGGGTCTGGCGTCCGCCGGACGGCCGCCTGCGCCACCGGGTCTACGAGGACCACCTGACGCACGTGCCGTTCTCGTACGCGGCGCTGCGGGCCGGGCACGACGACATCGCCCACGCGCTGTATCCGACCGACGGGCTGGCGGCCGTGCGGTGGGGCGGGCGGACCGGTCGGCCGGTCGTCTTCTCGCACATGGGGATCCCCCACCGGCAGGGGTTGGCCAGCCGGCGGCGGCGGGTCGAGATCCTCCAGCGGGTGATCGCCGGGTCGAGCGCCGTGGTCGCGCTCAGCCGGCACTCGGCGGCCGCGTTCGAGCGGTGGCTGGGGGTCACGCCGCGGGTGATCGCCGCCGGCGTCGACCTCGACGCGTTCAGACCGGGCGAGCCCCGCGCCGAGCACCCGACGATCGTCTGCGCGGCGGCGATCGACCGGCCGCGCAAGCGGGTCGGCCTGCTCGTCGAGGCGTTCGCCATCGTGAGGCGCGACCGGCCGGACGCCCGCCTCGTCCTCAGCCGGCCGTCGAGCGCCGCGGGGGTCGCGGCGGCGCCGGCGGGGGAGGGGATCGTGCTCGCGGACCTGGACGACCGGGCCGAGCTGCGGCGGGCGTACGCGACGGCCTGGGTCACGGCCCTCCCGTCGCGGGACGAGGCCTTCGGCCTGGTCCTGACGGAGTCGCTGGCCTGCGGGACGCCGGTCGTCGGCTCCAACGACGGCGGCATCCCCGAGATCGTCGACCGGCCGGAGATCGGCCGGCTGTTCGACGGCGACGACCCGGCCGTGCTGGCCGGCGCGCTGCTCGAGGTGCTCGACCTGGCCGGCGACCCGGGGACCGTGGGCGCGTGCCGGGCGCGGGCCGGGGACTTCTCGACCGATCGGTGCACCGACGCGTACCTGGCGCTGTACCGCGAGCTGCTCGACCGATGACGGGCCGGCGCGAGGGCCGGGGCTGGGGCCGGCGCGAGGGCCGGGGCTGGGGCCGGGGCCGGGGTAGTCCACGGCGAGGGACGGCGGGAGCCCGATGACGGCTGGCGTGCTCGGGCATCAGGCGCTGCTGGTCGCGGCGGTCGCCGGCCTCGGCGGGGCGTCGGTCCGGGTGTCGTCGCGGCTCGCGGGGGCCGGCATCGAGCGGGTCCTCGCGGCGTTCACCCTTGCGTGCGCGGCAGCGGTCTGCGAGTCGCTTGGTCTCGGCCTGGTGGCGCTCGGCGGCTCGAGCCTGGCACTCGGCGGGGCGGCGCTGACGACGTGGGCGGGGGCGGTCGTGCTCGTCGAGCGGCCGGCGGTGCCGGTGCGCCGGGAGCTGGCCGGGTGGCTGGCCCGTGCGGGCGGCCGACCGGTGGCCGCGTTGGGCGGACTGGCGGGCCTGTCGGTCGCGTGGATCGTCTGGCAGCTGCGGTATCCGTTGATCGGCGGGGACGGGCTGATCTACCACCTGCCGATCGCGTCCGCGTGGGTTCAGAACGGACGGCCGGGGAGCATCGTCGCCGTCCTCGACGGGTTGTCGGTTGCCAACTACCCGGTCACGAACGAGGTCCTCGTGTCGTGGGGGCTGGGCATCTCGCGTGGGTGGGCGGTCAGCTCGATCTGGTCGGTCGTGCTCCTCGTCGTTCTGGCCGGTGCGGCGTGGACAACCCTGCGGACGCTCGGCGTCGCGCTGGTCGAGCGGATCCTGGCCGTGGCGGCAGTGTGCGTGATGCCGCTGATCGTCGCCCAGCTGTCCGGCCCGGACACCGACATCGCGGCCCTGACCTGGCTGGCGGTGACCGCGGCCCTGGCAACGCGTGCGCGGGAGCGACCGAACCTGATCTACGCGGCGGTGATCGCCGCCGGGCTGTGCATCGGGACGAAGACGACGCCGGCGATCCTGGTCGTGGGTCTCGCCGTGATGGCTCGCCGGCCGCTCGGAGCCGCGCTGCGCGACCGCCGGGTCTGGCTGGCCGGGAGCTTCGCGGTCGCCGTGGCCGTCGGGGGGGTCTGGTCGATCCGCGACCTGATCGTCCACGGGTCGCCGTTCTGGCCGCTGGAGGCCTCACCCTGGGGAACGCCCGTCCAGGCGTCGCTGGTCCCGCTCGAGCCGAGCTTCCTCAGCAACCCGCGGGCCCTGATCTCAAACCATGGGAGCGCGTACCTGCAGACGATGGCCGGCGCGATCCTCCTGATCGGGGGTGGCCTGTGTGCCGCGGTGCTGCGGCGCTCGCGTGCGGCGATCACGATCGGCGGTCTGGCCGCGGTGGCCCTGGTGGCGTGGGCCGCATCGCCGTACACGGGGATCGAGTCGGGCGACTACGCGGCCGGGGCAACCCGGTACCTGCTGCCGGCGATCGCGGCGTGCACGCTCGCGCTGGTCGTCTCTGCGCCGGGCGCCGGGCGAGCGCTGCGCGTCGGGATCGATGCGGTCCTGGTCGGGTCGATCGCCTACTCGATCGTCGAGACCGCGCAACTCGGCGGCCAGTTCATACCGGGCCCGGGGACGCTGATCGCCGGCCTGGCCGTTGGCGGCGGTGCGGCCGAGTTGGTCCGGCGGCTCGTCGTGCACGGCGAGCCGCCGGCGAGGCTGGCGGCGATCGTCGCGACCGGCACGCTGGCCGCGTCCTTGGTCGTTGGCCTGGCCGTGGCGAGCGACGGGTACGTGGGGCGGCACGCTCGGACCGGGGAGATCGACGGACCGGTGCTCAAGGCCGGCCTGCTGGGGCTCGGCGGAGGGACGAGGCCGATCGCGATGGGGCCGGCGACGGTGGTCATGCTCCGCGGCGACCGGCTCGAGCACCCGGTGTCGGTGATCGGCGACGCCGAGACGTGCGCGGCGCTGCGGGCGCGCCTGGCCCGCGAGACGGTGGTCCTCCAGGGCGAGCCGGTCACGCCGCTCTACACGCGCCTGACGGCGTGCCTCGCGGGTATCCGGACCGAGTTCGCCGACGGGTATGTCCACTTGTATGGGTGATCCGCGGGATCGTCATTGCGCGGAGCGCCGCGCCGGGCGGCACGCTACACCGGGTGTTCCGCGGCTCGTCGGCGTTGGAGGGCGCTCGCCTGAGTAGAGACCGGCGCTGGTGGCCATGAGGGACGTGGAACCTCGCGGCCCGGTCGAGCTGTGCATGATGTCGGCCGCCAAGGACGGCCCGGCGATCGTCACGACGACGCCGACCGGCGAACTCGAGACGCTGCCGTCGCCGCAGGGCTACAACGACTGGGGCAGCACGTGCGGCACGCTCGAAACGCTCCGTACGAGCGGCATCCAGACCGACACGGCCCCGGCGTCGTCGGTCGCCGGCCGGACGGAGAGTGTCGTGAGCCGCATCGTCGTCCTCGTGCCGGACGGCGTCGCGAGCGCGAGGGTACGCGTGCGCGGCGGGCACTTCGTGACGGTCGGCGTCCACGACAACGTCTACAGCTACACGATCCACGGTAGCCCGGCCAACCTCGGCACGACCTGGCTCGACGCGGCCGGGCACCCAATCGACCACCGCAGACACCCGTGACGAGACCAACGAGCTCGCGACATCACAACCAACCCGTCGGCCGTCGCCGTCCAGGACGACGCGAGTCCCGTGTCAGCGAGTCCGGGTCCGGCTCGGGGGGCCCGAGTAGCGTGTGGCTATGCCGACGACCCAGGTTGCGATGCAAGGACGTAACTCGCGATGTGTGGCCGTCTCGCGCGGGGGACCCACGCCAGGTGCGTTGGTCGCGAGGTTACTCGCGATCGTATTCGTGGCTGTGGCCGTGAGCTCGGCCGATCCCGCGATCGTTGCGGCACAGAGCGTCTGGTCGGCGGCGGCGTCGCTCTCGCCGTCGCGCGAGATGCCCAGCCCGCCGGGTATCGCAGTCGACGGTCGCGGCGACGAGATCGTGACCTGGATTGACGACGCGGGGCGCCCCATGGCGCGGTCGCGGGCGTCGGGGGGAGGCTTCGGCAGGCCGGTGGTGCTCGGGCCGGGGGCCGCGCTGCGTGCGGCGCCGAGGGTTGCCTTCGATCGCTCCGGCAACGCGACGGTGGTGTGGCTTGCGCGACCCGGGGCGAGCGGCGCCGCCAACGAGGTCGAGGCGTCGTATCGCCGGCGGGGGGGACGCTTTGCGGCGCCCACGAGGATCTTCGGGGATGCGGGTGGGGCGGAGCTCGACTCGCCTGGGCTCGGCGTTGCCCGCGATGGCCGGGTCTCAGCGTTCTGGATCGCCGGGCACGTGGTAGACGTCGCGACTCGCGCTCCGGGCAAGGCGTGGAGTCGCGCGACGCCGATCGCGAATCCCGTCGCTGACGATCCGAGTCTGCCCAGTTATGCGGTCGCTGCGAACGGTGACGCCGTGGCCGTGTGGTCCAATGACGACGGCCTGTACGCGGCGATCCGTCGTGGGAACCGCAGGTTCGGTGCGGGCGCCCTGCTCGCGCCAGCCCAGTCCGGCCAGGGTGGCGTCGCGATCGATCCGCACGGCGACGCGATCACGGTCTGGTCGCACTGCGACCCGGCCGAGCTCTGCCAGCCGTCTTCGATGTCGATCATGTATGCGACGCGAGCCCCCGGCGCTCTGTCGTTCTCCGCACCACAGACCGTGACGCCCAGCACCGGGGCCCCGAGCGTGACCATGAACGACCGCGGTGACGCCACGGTGGTGTGGACCCAGCCGTTCGGCGATCTGATGGCCGCGGAGCGCCCGGCCGGCGGAAGCTTCGGGGCGATCGAGACGCTCGCCCCACATCCTGTCTCCGCGCCCGCAGCCTGTTACGACGGGCGCGGCGTGGTCTACCTCGCCCGACTCGGCGCCACCGCAGCCGGTGACTTTGCTGAGGAGGCGTCGATCCTGACTCCCGGAGCCGGGCTCGATGGCACCCAGATCCTCGCCGTCGCGCCTGCTCCCGAGTCGGCTTTCGCGCCGTCGATCGCGTGCAGCGCAAGCGGCGGCGCGATCGCATGGACAATCGGCGTGACAGGCGTCTCGGGCGCTCAGGTGCAGGAGGCGCATGTCAACTAGAAATACCCGATCAACCCGAGGGAGACCACGCTGACGACGCCGGGGACTGCAGCTGCTGGCGATGCGAGGACGCCATTGGTGCGGGCATGATCCGAGAGTACCCGCCCGGTAGCGCGCTGCCCAACGTCACGGCATCCCGCTCGGCCGCAGACGACCAGCGACTGGCTGACGGGTCGCCGTTCGGAGCGCTACGCCCCGGTGACATAGGTGATCTCGCCCCCGAACGCCGCGCGGTTGACGGCGTCTGAGAAGTGATTGCGGGCTTCGCTGACCGACAGCTCGGTTTCGTTGCTCATACCGCCATGGAGCCAAACAGGCGAAGTTGGCGCTTATCCCGCGGCGCTCTTTCGCCAGTACCACGGGGGCCGGGGTCGTTCCTTGGGCGATCGTCAGCAAGCCCGATGGCTACCTTCTCGGCTGGTACCGCATAGCCACTGCCCCCGAGCCGAACTCCAGCCGGCTCATGAGCTTCAAGTCGACATGCTTCGATAGCCCCGCGAACAACGTCGGACCGTGGCCCGCGAGCCTGGGATGCACCACGAACTCGTACTCATCGATCAATCCCAGCTCCGTCAACGCCAATGGGAGCTTCACACCTCCCACCAACAGTCCCTCGCCCGACTCCCGCTTGAGCTGCTGAACGGCCTTGCCCAGATCCCCGCGCACGAGTTCCGCGTTCCAATCGACCTGCTCCAGGGTGCTCGACACGACGTACTTCTTTGCCGCGTTGATCGTCTGGGCGAAGGATTCCATCCAATCAGGTCTCGCTCCCGTCGGCGCCGGAGGCCGCCACGCTGATTCCATCATTTCGTAAATCACCCGGCCGAAGAGAAGGGCATCGGCCTGGCTGAGGCTCTCGACCGCGTGACGATGCAAGTCCTCGTCCGCCGGGATTGCACGATGATCCCAGCATCCGTCCAATGTGACGTTGATGGAGTACCGAAGGGGGCGCATTTGGCAAGGGTACTGCCGATGGGGTACACCGGCAACGTGTCGCTTTGATGGTGATCTGTTGTTACGGCGCAGCTATTTGCGACCCTTGCCGTCGCATCTCGTCGTGTACCTGTGCGCAGCGCTTGGCTCGCACCCCCGTGGAACTGTTCGAGCCGACACCATGTGCCGCAGACCGATCGGCGTGTAGTGCAGCTCAAGTGGCGCGTCGGACGCGTGGGCATTCGGTAGGATCGCTGGCCTGCGGTGCAACAGTGGGTGGTCGGTCTCCTTCGTGGATGGTTGGTGAGATCCGTTCCTGTCGCTGCCCTTCCGAGCGAGGATGTGGCTCCCGATCACGCTCCGGATGCCACGATCGCCCGGGTCGGCAAGCCGTCAAGCCGGCATGGTTGGTTCGATGGACAGGTGCGCGGGGAGGCCGGAAGTCTCCACGGTGGCGCCATCATCGCGCAACGCCGGTTTGGTCGAAGGCCGGCGCTGTGCCACCGGCGGTTCATTCCTCGTGAGGGACAGGACCCGAGTTCTGGGCGGCCGGCGGAGCCCGTCGTTGTCGTCGCTGCTGCGTCGGTACATTGGGTGTCGTGACAAGCGAGTTCTTCGAGCAACCGGTCGCGGCCGTAGATCCAGGGCCACAGCGCTATCGGATGCCGCCCTGGGTTCGCTCTCCCGAGGGGACTCTGCCGGGAATCGTCGCGCTTGAGCTTGTGCTTGCGCGCACGGACAGGGTCGCCGTCTGTGTTGCACAGATCGCCGCCTACCCGTCCGGGTTCGAGCTGGAGCTCACGACGATGGCTGGGGACGACGCCCGCGATTGCGATCCGATGCTGTTCGGCCCACATCACCACCGCGGCCCATGCCGACCGGGCGCAGCCATTCCCTCGGAGATGCTCCGCTTCGGCGTGCAGTTCGCCGACGGGGCCAAGGCCACGAACACCGGCGCGCGGTTCCGCGGACCGCGGGACGACCCTGAGGGACCCGTGATGCATGCCGGAGGAGGCGGCGGAGGCGGTGCCAGCTGGCGACAGGCATTGTGGGTGTGGCCGCTCCCGCCAGCCGGTTCGCTCGCGCTCGTCTGCGAATGGCCAGCCGCCGGAATCGCGGTCACTCGACATGAAATCGACGCGCGACTGATCCTCGACGCAGCCAAGCGAGCCGTGATCATCTTCTCCGACGAACACCTGCCGGACCCTCCCCGGCCTCGCCGCCAGTCGCCCGGCGGCCCCGGCACGCCGGGGTCGATCTAGCCCCAGTCGCCCTCGATGACGGCCGCCGTCGTCAGCTGGGATCCGTGACTGACGCAACCGGTTGAACTCCAGACCAGCCCGACTCTGGCTGCTGAGGCGAGTCGTTTAGGCGCCCGTCCCGGCGGCACAGGCGTTGCGCGCGACCGTCGAGATCACCACCGTCGGGTGGTCGGGCGACGATTCGATGATCGTCGTAGGAACGCCGTCGCCGACGGGGTGGTCCGCGAGAGCGGCGTGCCGGCCACAGCGGACGTGCATCCAGGACTTCAGCAGGCCAGCCAGGCCGTTGCCGCGCGGCGCCGTCGACGCGATCTCGTGTCCATCGAGCGACAGCGCGATCACGTTGCTGGCCAGCGTTTGGAGTCGACCCGCCTGGTCATAGCCCACGCCGAGCAGGACCGGGGTCGCCTTCATGAACCCCTCGGCGACGCCCGACTCGTAGACGTCGATGCCCGCTGAGACACGTTTCGCCGGCCCGAGCAGAGCCTGCACGGTCGCCCGGCTCTGGCCCAGCGTCAGGGGTCCGAGTCCGCGGTCGAGCCGCACCGCGTCCAGGGTCGCCGAACCGGGCAGCAAAGCCAGCCAGCGACTGATCAGATCCCCCTGTCCGCCGAGACACGCGGAGAACGCGACGCTGAGCGGCTTGCCGCCGTAGGTGCCGTGAACGCCGACGCTCGGCGTCGGTGGACAGGAGTGATCCTGCCCGGGGCCCGAAAGCACGAGCGCTGGCTGCGAGGCGATCGCCGCGCAGATCGCCTTCGGATCGGGGGCGTTGCCGCTCGGCGGCGAGCACCGAAGCCCATAGGTCAGGGGCCCGAAGCCCATCGGGTCGGTGTAGGTGATCTGCAGCGACGCGACGGGCATCGCGCGGCCACACCCCGCCAAGCATGGCAGGACGACCGCGAGCACCACGATCGAAGCTCGACGGCGCGTCCGCGCCCTGCCGAGCGGCGCCTTCGTGCCACCGCCGCCAGCGCGCACGACCACCTCCACGCCAGGGGCACCACGCCCAAAGTGCTTGATCGAACGCCTCACCTACCAACTCTACGTCTCGAGCGCCCGCTCGTCACGCTGATGGTCGCCTTCCATGAGCGCCAGGCTCCTCGCCACCGCTCCGTAGCCGGATCGTCTGCCGGACAGGCGAGATCGTGCCGTTCGCGCCGGCCGGCGATCGCGGCGCCCCGGCTGGTTGAGGTTCGGCCAGCCGACGGACGCCGCGCAACCTGCGGGGATCAGCGGACGGACCTGGCTGCAATGAACTCATGAGGAGGCGCGGCTGCCCGCCGGCTTGGGTGTTCAGCGATCCCTGGCCGCCTCCGCGGGGCGGAGTCACGGCGCGGCCAACCCCCCGGGACGAGGGTAGTAATCTCGCCGCAATGAGGGGCTCGGTCGTTGCGCTCGCGTGTCTGTCCGGGCTGGCACTCTGGGTTGGCCCGGGGGTAGCCAGCTCATCGAGTGCTCCGCAGTGCCGGACCACTCAGCTCTCCGTGCTCCGGGCCGATGCTGACGGCGGTCTCGATCACGCGGGATTGGTCCTCAGGCTGACCAACCACTCCGTGCATCCATGCTTGATCGGCGGCTACGTCGGGCTCCTGCGCCTGGACCTGCACCGTCGGCCTGTGCGCACCGTCGTCCAGCGTGGCAGTGGCTATCTCTTTCCCTCCGCGCCTTCGCACAACATCATCTTGGCGCCCGGCCATAGCGCGTTCGCCGGAGTCGAGTGGCTCAACGGTCCCGTCAACAACGAGCCAGCGAGCTGCAGCACTGCGGGCCACGACCTCGAGGTCACTCCCCCGAACGAAACGACCCACGTAACGATCTATGCGCCCACGAGTGCCTGCAACTCTGGGCGGCTCAACACTACGGCACTCCAAGTCGGCCACATTGGCCAGGAACCCGAGCACTTCATTCGCTGAGGGCCCGACCTGGCCAGCCGAGACCAACCACTTGCCCATACTGGGCATGACCCTTGCCCAGCCGGCTCCGCGCGAAGCCAGACCATGCACGATGGACCGCGGACCAACCGTCCGAGCGGTTTCGCGGACAGCGCTCCGTGTCGCGGCCTGTGCGACTGTGGGTGTTGAAGACGATCACGCGGTGGGACGCCGACGGTGACGCCGTAAGGCAATCCGCAGATGAGCACCGCCGGCCTCAGCGACCGCTGGCCCGACTCGGCCAGTTGCCGACCGCGTGGACCGTTGCGTCGCAGACGCAACGGCAACGGCAACGGTCCGGCTGATCGGGTGCTCCGGTTCGGCCGTCCCTGTAGCCGTCGGCCACACTGTGTCTGCGAAGGCGGGCGATCACGCGTCGTGCAGGTTCTGGATGATCGTCGCGAGTTCGTCCGCCGTATAGCCGTTTTGGCGGGCGAAGCGGACGAGTTCGTGGATTCGGGCGAGAACAGCACCGCGCTCCGGGGTGCCTGCGACGCGGATGCCGTAACCGCGACGAAACTCGAGCAGTCCCTCGTCGCGTAGGAGTCGAAGGGCGCGCAGCACGGTGTTGGCGTTGACTCCGATCACAGCGGCGAGGTCACGCGCGGGCGGAAGGCGTTCGCCGGGTTTGGCTTCGCCGTCGGCAATCGCCCGCCGGATCTGTCCGGCGACTTGGTCATGCAGGAGCGTGGGGTCTGCACGGTCTATGTCGAGCGCTGTTATGATGCTACTCAGCGTAGCATTGTCGACGTCTAGGGAAGGCTTTGGGCATGACCGCTGGTAGCGCCGCTAAGTGAGTCCTTGCTGATGTCGCGCACGCCGAAGGCGTAACGGAAGATCCGGCCACCGGTGCCGTCGTCTCTGTTTCCGCGCTCACTCCCTCTCAAATTCAAGCGCTACGGGCGCAATCGGGCGGCGGCTGAAGCCAGACCGTGACCGTCGCGCGGGCCCAGCCCCGTTGCGGCCGCGAGTCCGTGTCACCAGGTGCAACTTAGAGCTTTGCTCCGACATTCCGGGCGATGTCACGGCTCGACCTCTGCCGCCCCAACGAGCAGTTCCACGTGATTCAGGACACCGTCGAGACTGCCAGCCTCGGCCGCGTAGAAGCGCGTTGCCCGCATCCTTCTCACAGCCCTCATCACGATCCCGGCGCGCCGATTCGAGGTGCTCGCGCTCGACGGCCGGCCATCGCCCACGCGATCCTCGCCCCGGGCAGTTCGCGGCGGGCCGGATGTCAGCCTGCGCTGCCTGGGCGGCTCACCGCTCGAGATAGATCGGCGCCGGCACGGTGCTCGCGCGCCGGCCGACGGCGAGCACGGCGCGGACGGGCACGCGACGACGGGAGTGCAACTCGGTCCGGCCGCGCGAGGTGATCTGAAGGTGGACGCCCTTCGTGTGGGCGGCGGCGACCGAGAAGCTGCCGGTCGCCAGGGTCCGCGACCGGGAGTCGAGCAGGGTCAGCCGGCCGCGACAGCGCCCGGTCATCAGGCAGGTCGCCTGGATCGTCGCCGAGCGCAGCTTTGGATCGGCGGGCGCGGCGGCGGCCACCGAGAGCGGCGTGGGCGGGGCGGCGGTCGTCGGCGCCGGCGGCGGGCAGTCGCCGGCGATCGGGCGGAGGTACGCGACGGCGATCTCATCCTTTGGCGTCTGCTGGTAGCCGACGATGCCGCCGCCCTGGTCGCCGAATCCGGCGAAGATCGGGTAGTAGGGCGAGATCAGCCCGGAGATCAGCTGCGCCGAGCACCAGGTCGGCGCGCCCGGCCGGTCGACGACCGAGAGGATGCTGCCCTCGGCGAAGTTGCCATTGGAGAAGGCGCTCGTAGAGATCGGGTGGTCGACCGTGAAGGCGACGACCGCGTCGTCGCCGGCGTCGAAGCCGGCGGCGATGCTCGACGCCGACAGACCGCCGATCGCCGCGTATTGGTAGGGGAGCGCCGTGCGCAGGCCGCCGCCGGCCGCGCCGAGCGTCGTCTGGAGGGCGGTGGCCGACGACGCGCTCACGCCGTGCGCCTCGAGCAGCGTCCCACCGCCACCGAGCGCCAGGCTGGGCGCCGTGCTGCCGGGCGACGGCGGCAGGCCGGGGATCGCCTGCGTGGCGCCGAACGGGCCGGCCCCGACGGCCGTCGTGTCGATCAGCGCCGACGCCGGCCCCGAGCCGGGCAGGCTGAGCTGGCCGACCAGGGCGCTGAGCACGACGCGGCCCGAGGCGTCGCTGCGGGCCGCCAGATCGGCCACGGTGATCGACCCGACGGTCGCTCCGACGGTCGCGCCGGCCGGGCTCGGGATCGCCACGCGCGGCCCTGAGAAGGCGCCGCCGGGTGGGCCGGTTGCGGCCATCACGAGGCCGGGAGGGGTCGGTGGCGGGCCGCCCGTCGTCACGAGCCCAGGCGGCCCGGTCGCCTCCCAGGCGACCGTCGTCGTCCCGTCCGCGGCCATCGTCAGCGCCGGCTTGCCGTAGCTCCCCTCGCCGGGCGAGGCGAGCACCGGGGCGGTGAAGGAGCCGCCGGGGGCGCGGAAGGAGACGAGGACCGCGCGGGTCGGGTCATCGACCCAGGCGACCGCGGCGTCGCCACGGTCGTCGGCCGCGACGACCGGACCCGCGAACCGGTAGGCCGTCGTCGTCAGTTCCTGAGGCGGGCCGGTCGAGCCCGACGCGGAGCGGATGGCCGCCCACACCGCACCGGGCGCGGCGGTGTCAGTCCAGGTGACAGCGGCGTCGCCGTCGCCCGCCAGCGCCGTGGCCGTGCCGAGCGCCGTGGTCGAGCTCGTCAGTTGGGCGACGGTGGAGACACCGCCGTTGGGGGCTGCGACCAGCATGTCGAGCCCGGCCGACCCGCTCGGCGCCCCGGAGAAGTCCGGTGGACCGCCCGGAACGCGGAAGGTCAGCGCGAGCGCGCCGGACCGGTTGGCGGCCCCCGAGTCGAGCTCGGCCCCGTGGGCGACGACGACCGGCGCCGACCAGGCGACACCGGCCGACGCCGGTGCCGGGGTGATACCGACGCTGAGGCCGGCGGCGACCGCGAGCGGCCCGAAGCGGCCGAGCAGGGCGGCGAGCCGCGCGGGTCGGGCCGGGAGGCGCGGCGGGGCGGTCCGCTCGGGAGCAGCGCTCGTCATGAGCCACACCGTAGCGCCGGTGCGGCTGATCACCGCGAAGCCAGCTGTACCGCGCGCCGCGGCGTGGCCCGTCCGCGGATGATCGCCCCAAAAGCCCGGGTGAACGCCTTGAGCGTCGTCAGGGAGCGGTTCCGCGCGAGCGCCGTCGGGTCGCCCTGGCGCGGATCGCGGCCCGTAGCGCCGGGCTGCCGGTTCGCGACGGGCGCACGCCCGAGGAGATTCTCGGGTACGGGCCTGACGGGCTGCCGCCCTGACGCGCTCGGGATCCGGGTCCCGTGGTTCTTGACACGTCGCGCTGATCGCCGTGCTCCTCAGTGAGCCCGAATGCGACGCATTCATCCGGCTCGTCGTCGCCGACGATGACCCGCTGATCTCGTCTGTGATCCTGGTCGAGTCCTCGATCGCGCTCGGTACACGGGCGGGCGAAGCCGGCGTCCGGGGGCCCTCGACGAGCTCCTCGCCGCGGCTGGCGTCCGCTGCGTTGCCGTCGATCTCGCGCGGGCGCAGCTCGCCCGGGCGGCGTTTGCCCGGGCCGGAAAGGGCCGGCACCCGGCCGGCCTGAATCTCGGTGACTGCTTCGCCTATGCGCTGACCAAGTCAGCCGGGCGGCCCCTGCTGTGCAAGGGCTCCGACTTCCCGCGCACCGACATCACTCCGGCCCTCGTCTCAGGAGCGCCAGGCTCGATAATGCCCGGCGCCATGCAGTCCGCGTCAGCCACACCGGTCCTGATCCTCTGCGGGGGCCGGGGAACCCGCCTCCAGGAGCAGACCGCGTCGATCCCCAAGCCGCTCGTCGAGATCGGCGGTCTGCCGATCGTCTGGCACGTGATCCAGATCTACGCGGCCCAGGGATTCCGCGAGTTCGTTCTGGCGACCGGCTACAGGAGCGAGATGATGGAGCAGTTCGCGGCCGAGCACGACTGGCCGCCGGACGTCCGTGTCAAATGCGTCGACACCGGTCTGGACACACCGACCGGCGGGCGGATCCTTGCGCTCCGCGACGAGGTCGGCGACCGGCGGTTCTGCGCGACCTACGCCGACGGCGTGGCCGACGTCAGCCTGAGCGCACTGGTCGAACGCCACCACGAAGGGGGCGCCGTCGCGACGATGACCGTCGTACGCCCGGAGCTCCAGTTCGGCGTGACCGAAATCGACGCCGACGGCCGGGTCTCGGGATTTCGCGAGAAGCCACGCTCGGACCACTGGATCAACGGCGGCTTCTTCGTCTGCGAACCGGCCTTCTTCGAGTACCTCGAGCCCGACTCGGTGCTCGAGCGCCAGCCGCTCGAACGGCTGGCCGGCGCCGGAGAGCTCCTGGCCTACCGCCACGATGGGTTCTGGGACTGCATGGACACCTACAAGGACGCCGTGCTCCTCAACGATCTCTGGCGGACCGGAGCCCCCCCGTGGCGCGTCTGGAGCCCGTGACGAGGGTTCTCGTAACCGGCGGGCACGGACTGATCGGCTCATGGCTGGTGAAAGCCCTCCTGGATCGGGGAGACCACGTGAGCGTCCTGGCTCGCGGCCCGCGGCCGGGCTCGGCGTTGACGCTCGAGGGCTCCGCGGCGGCGGTCGACTTCGTCCACGGCGATCTGCTCGACGGCCGGCTGATCGAGCGAGCCCTCCGTGACGGCGAGATCGAGCTCGTCTTTCACCTCGCGGGCCAGACGATCGTCGGCAACGCCCGGCAGGCGCCGGCGGCCACCTTCGAGACGAATGTGAAGGGCACCTGGACTCTGCTGGAGGCCTGCCGCGCAGCGGGGTCCCCCCGCGTGGTGGCCGCTTCCTCGGAGAAGGTCTACGGGCCGTCCTTGGGCGGTCGGTGCACCGAGCAGCGCGCGCTGGATGCGGCCTATCCGTATGACGCGAGCAAGGCGGCCGCCGACGTGATCGCCCGGAGCTACTGGAGCAGCTACGGCATGCCGGTGGCGGTCACGCGGTTTGCGAACATCTACGGGGGCGGTGACATGAACCCTTCCCGCCTGGTGCCCGAAGCCGTCTGGGCCGCCCTCGCCGGCCGCCGGCCCGTGATTCGCTCGGACGGCACGGCCCAGCGGGACTTCCTCTACGTCGAGGATGCCGTCGCCGCGTATCTCGCGATCGCCGACGCCCTCGAGCGGCCGGAGCGGGCCGGCGGAGCGGCCTTCAACGCCGGCGGCGGGGGACCGCAACCGGTGCTCGAGGTCGTGCGCCTGGTCTTCGAGGCAGCCGGCGCCGGGTTCGAGCCGGACATCCGCGGAACCGGCACGCCGGCCGGTGAGCTTGCCTTCGAGTCGGTCGACCACTCCCGGCTGAGCGACCTGACCGGCTGGCGCCCGCGGGTCGAGCTGGCCGAGGGCCTGAGGCGGACGGTCGAGTGGTACCGCACGCACGCGCCGACCCCGCCGGCCGACGCCGCCTGAGCGACCCCGTAGAATCAGGCTATGTCCGGTCACTCGAAATGGGCGTCGATCAAGCACAAGAAGGCGATCGTCGACCAGCGCAGAGGTCAGCACTTCACGAAGTTGGCCCGCGCGATCACGGTCGCCGCTCGCGATGGCGGCGGTGATCCGGAGATGAACGCGCCGCTTGGCAACGCCGTCCAGAAGGCGAAGGACGCGTCGATGCCGAAGGACAACATTGAGCGGGCGATCCTCAAGGGGACCGGTGCCGGGGCCGACGCCGCGGCCTTCGAGGAGGTCGTCTACGAGGGTTACGGCCCCGGGGGAGTGGCGCTCCTGATCGAGACGCTGACCGATAACCGCAACCGGACCGCCGCCGACATGCGCCACCTCCTCTCCAAGCGGGGCGGTACGCTGGGACAGCCGGGAAGCGTCGCGTACCTCTTCAACAAGCGGGGCGTCATCCTCGTCGACGCGGCCCGCTACACCGAGGACGACCTCCTCGTCGCGATCGAGGCCGGGGCCGAGGATCTCACGACCGACGACGGCATCGTTGAGATCGTCACCGACCCGAAGGATCTTCCGGCCGTCAGGGCGGCCCTCGAGGAGGCCGGAATCGAGCTCGAGGGAGCCGAGGTCACCCAACAGCCGACGACCCGCACGACGATCGACGAGGAGACCGCCGAGAAGCTGATGCGCCTGATCGAGTCGCTCGACGAGAACGACGACGTCAACGAGGTCCACGCGAACTTCGACGTCCCCGCGGACGTGCTCGAGCGCGTCGCAGGCTGAGTCCCGGCCAGCCGGCCTGGATACGGTCCTACCAGGCGAGGTGCGCGATCGCGCCTGGAATGTCGGCCGGCGGCAACGGGCGGGCGAACAGATAGCCCTGGGCCTGGTCACAGCCGAGCCGTCGCAGACCTTCGAGCTGTTCGGTGGTCTCGACGCCCTCGGCGATCGATCGCAGACCAAGGTTGGCGGCCAGGTCGACCACGGCGGCGACGATCCGCTGGTCCTCCCGGTCGGCGATCAGGCCCTTCACGAAGGACTGGTCGATCTTGACGAACGTCAGCGGCAGACGGCGGAGGTGGGTGAGCGATGCGTAGCCCGTGCCGAAGTCGTCGAGGCCGACCTGCACGCCGAGCGTCGCGATCGACCGCAGCTGCGCGAGGAAGTCCGGATCGAGATCGATGATCCCAGTCTCGGTGATCTCGAGGTGCAGGCAGCTCGGCTCGAGGTCGGCGTGCTCGAGCGTGTGGCGTACGAACGCCGTCAGGTCGCCGGCCGCGAACTGCCGCGAGGAGATGTTGACCGCGACTGCGTAGCGCCGGTCGGTGGTCGGCGCCGGCGGCCAGTCCCGCGCCGCTCGACAGGCGATTCCAAGCGCCTGGGCGCCGAGCGGCACGACGAGTCCGCTCTCCTCTGCGACCGGTATGAACGTCGCCGGGAGTGCGAGCGAGCCGTCGTGCCGGGTGATCCGGGCGAGTGCCTCGAAGTCCTCGACCCGTCCGGTGGCCAGGTCCACGATCGGCTGGTAGTACATGATGACCCGATGGTCGTCCAGGGCCGTCTGGAGGACCCCCTGCGCAGCCGCCCGCTCCCGGACCCGGCGGCCGAGGGCGGCGTCGAAGACCTGAGCGCGTCCTCCACCCAGCGACTTGGCCTGGTACATCGCCGTGTCGGCCTCCTTGAGCAGCGTCTCGGCCGTCCCTCTGCCGGCGATCGAGTACGAGATGCCGATGCTCAGCAGGACGCGGGCGTCCGCGCTGCTTGCCTCGATCTTGTCGTCCATGTCGCAGATCAGACGGGCGCTGAGGTCCACCGCGTCCAGCTCGCTGCCGACTTCGGGCGCCAGGACGACGAACTCGTCGCCGCCGATCCGGGCGACCGTGTCCATCGGTCGCAGGCTGCCGACCAGCCGCTGCGCGACGTGTCGCAGCAGCCGGTCGCCGGCGGCATGCCCATGGGTGTCGTTGACCAGTTTGAAGTGATCCAGATCGACGAACAGGACGGCGATGCATCGATCGGATCGCGTTGCGAGTGCGAGGGCCTGGTCGATGCGGTCCACCAGCAGGGCCCGGTTCGGCAAGCCGGTCAGCGCGTCGTGCGTCGCCTGGGCGGTGAGGGCGACCTGAGCGTCCTGGAGGTCGGTCAGCCGCTCGGCTTGAGCGTGGCTGAGTCGAGCGATCTCGCGACCCTGAGCCTTCTGGGCAGTGAGATCGGCGAATGTCACGCAGGTGAAGCGGTCGCCCTCCACGACGAGCGGCGAGCTTCCGACGAGCACAGGCACCAGCACGCCGTCGCCGTTGAGGAGATCGAACTCGAGCGTCGTGCCGCCGGGACCCCGGATCGCTCTCGCCAACCCGGTCCAGGTGCCGGCGGGTAGAAACGTCGACAGGGGCGAGCCAACCACTGCCTCCCGCGGGCACGAGAGCAGCTCGGCCAGCCGTCGATTGGCGTAGAGGATGATGCCTGTCGACGACAGGGTCGCAGCGCCCTCTCGCATGTTCTCGACGAACATCCGGTAGGGCCGGTCGGCGGTCGAGAGCGTGAACACCCGCTGACCGGATTCGCGATCGGAGACGACGAAGCCGTCGACCTCCCCGGCGGCGATCGCTCGAAGCGCGTCCTCGGCCTCGGCCATCCGGACGAGGGCATCCGCGAGCCGGGTCGGGGCCTCACGCGCTCCGGTGGAGACGCGGACGATGCCCGGGCGGGCCGGATCGTGCGCGCCGGCCACGACGGGCGTGGGGACCAGCCGCGCGTCTCTTCGCCACATGGCAGCAAGCGATGGCATTCGCCCTATCGGCTGGCCGTCGCGAAGTCTTCGGCTGGGGAAAGGGCGAACTCGGGGAGAGCCCGCTCGGTACGTGACAGGGATCCGAGCGCATCGTGCGACACGGTCATCGTGGCGGCCGCGGCTCGAGCCTCAGACCGACGAGGACCCGTTGAGTGTCCGAGAGGTCACCGATGATCCGCCGCAATGGCTCGGGAAGGCGTCGCACGAGCGTCGGGATCGCGAGGATGTCATCGGTGCGGGCGAGCAACGGCTGCTCGACGAGGTCGATCACCTCGATCTCGTAGCGACCGGCCAGATGCTCCTCGCATAGGGACTTGAGGTTGGCGAGCGCGTGCAGGGACTTGGGCGACTGTCCTGCGACGTACAGGCGCAGGTACCAGACCTCGTCTCCGTCGGCGGTCGTTGGGCCCGGATCGTCGACGGCGTTCACGGCGCCTCGACTGGCGTGCCGCTCGCGAGGATCGGTGATTCCGGCTCGTCGGCTCGTCGCAGCCGGCCCTGCTCGGCCCGCTGCCCGGCACGATCCTCCGCACCGCTCGAGCCGTGGCTCAGCAGGCGCCCGACGATGTCGGCTTCGTCCTGGAACTCACGCCACAACACCGCCGTCTGCGCCTCGACCGACTCGCGCCGCCGTTCGAGGCTCGCCTGACGCTGCTCGAGGTCCTCCCGGCGGATCGTGCCCTCCGAGCGCTCCTGAGCCTCCTGAGCCTGGCGTGCTGAGCCGGTGAGCACTCCCTGTGGTCCCACATAGACATCGGCCAGCTCGATTCCCTGCCCGGTGAGGAGGAACTCGCGAATCTGGTTGGAGTGCGCCGTCCCGCGCGACTTGAGCACATACAGCACGCGGTTGTGCTCCCCGTTGCCCTCGATCGTCTTGAGGAGCAGCCACGTGTCGAAGAGGGAGGTGATCTGCTGGTCGGCGGACCGGTCGTTCACGTCGGAGTGGAGGCTCGTGAACAGGGCGGTGATGCCCCTCGCCTTCAGGAAGTCGACCTTGCGTGTGAGCATCGCGGAGACGTCCGCCCCTGATCCGATCCGCAGCAGATCCGAGACCGGATCCGTCACGACCACGGCGGGCTTGAAGGCATCGACGATCTCCTGCATCGAGAAGAGGTGAGCCTCGAGGCCGAGCAGGCTCGGGCGGAAGCATCGGAACCGCAGAAGGCCGCAGTCGACCCACCGCTTCAGGTCGATGCCGACCGAGGACATGTTGCGGATCAGCTCCGCCTCGGATTCCTCGAATGCGAAGTACAGGACCCGTTCGCCGCGCGCGCAGGTTGCGTTGCAGAACTGGGCGGCCAGGGTCGACTTGCCGGTCCCTGCGGTTCCGTTCACGAGGACCGTGCTTCCTCCGTAGAAGCCGCCGCCGAGCATCGCGTCGAGGCGCGCCACACCGGTCGAGATCCGCTGCGTCGGGGCGACGTTGAGCAGCCCGGGCGAGGTGATCGGCAAGACAGACATTCCCGCCCGGCCGATCAGGAACGGATACTCGTTGGTCCCGTGGAACGAGCCCCGGTACTTGAGGATTCGCAGTCTCCGGGTCGAGGACTGCTCGGTCACTCGGTGGTCGAGCACGATCACACAGTCCGAGACGTACTCCTCGATGCCGTAGCGCGTCAGCGTGCCGTCGCCCCGCTCACCGGTGATCACAGCTGTGACCCCACGGTCCTTGAGCCAGCCGAACAACCGGCGCAGCTCGGAGCGCAGCATTGCCGCATTGGAGAACGCGCCGAACAGGATCTCGATCGTGTCGATCACGATCCGTTTCGCGTCGACGGCGTCGATCGCCGCCGCGAGGTAGCCGTTCAGTTGTCCGGGCTGGAGGCAGGAATTCCTTGAGTTGCAGGGAATGTTGCAGATGTGGAGCGGGCGGAGGCTGAGGCGATTTATGACGCG
>Ga0208480_1000075_pt1 | contig 40399 bp, 33 predicted proteins | sample NGESurshal092012_4_FD_184485 | JGI IMG/M metagenome (GOLD analysis project Ga0208480, IMG submission 184485) | Arctic peat soil microbial communities from Barrow, Alaska - NGEE Surface sample F53-1 shallow-092012 (SPAdes) | ecosystem: Environmental > Terrestrial > Soil > Wetlands > Peat ... | reverse complement strand
GGGGATGGCGGTCTCATAGGCAAGGCCGGTGGAAGGCATAGGGAAGCAGTTTAATTATAACAAGTACTTTTGTTTTCAGAGAAGAAGAAAAGGAATGCCTCAGGCGAACAGGAGCCGGCCCTTAGGCTCGGGTTGTGTTGCGAGCTGCCACATAACGATTTATTAGGCCGTCTTTATAATAAAGTGTCAAAAGATTTCGGGAGAGCCATGCGTAAATCCATTCAGGAAAGGCGATTCAGCCGACGCACTTTTACGTCGGCGGTGATAGGCGGGGGAGCGGCCGCGGTTCTGCTTCGCGGGCAACGGCAAAGGGAGGTCACGCAAGCCTCCGTGCCGGGTGATCCGGATGCGCCCGCGCCACAGGAGGGGACCATCACGGAGACGCCTCCGTTTAGGGGCGCTCTGACTTTCAAGCGGCAGGACGTAGCGCTGAAAGTTCAACCGTTTTCTATGAAGGCGGTGCGCCTGCTGCCGGGCGTTTTCTGGGACGCGCAGGAAAAGGACCGGGCGCTGCTTCACGAACTACCCCCGGACCGCCTGATTCACACTTTCCGGCTGAACGCCGGGCTGCCTTCTACGGCTGAGGCTTTGGGGGGATGGGAGAAGCCGGATTGTGAGCTGCGCGGACATTTCGCCGGCGGCCACTTTCTCTCCGCCTGCGGCCTGATGTATGCGTCGACCGGCGATCGGGAGATTAAGGCCAAGGGCGACTTTCTGGTGGGCGAGCTTGCTAAATGCCAACAGAGGCTGGGAGGCGGATATCTGAGCGCGTTTCCCACGGAATTTTTCGACCGGCTCAACGCGCGCAAGCAAGTATGGGCGCCGTTCTACACCATTCACAAAATCATGGCGGGGCTGTTGGATATGCACCAGCACTGCGATAACGGGCAGGCTCTTGAAGTGCTGGAAGGAATGGCGGGTTGGGCGGACCAGTGGACCGCAAGCATGCCGGAAGAGCACATGCAAATGGTGCTCGATACGGAATACGGCGGCATGAACGAGGTGCTTTACAATCTGGCGGCGGTCACCAATAACGATCGTTGGTCAGGCGTCGGAGACCGGTTCACCAAACAGCGCTTCTTTAACCCGCTCGCGCTGCGAAGAGATCAGTTGCGGGGATTACACGCGAACACGCACATCCCGCAGGCGATCGGCGCGGCGCGGCGATACGAGATCAGCGGCGATCAGCGCTTTCACGATGTCGCCGATTACTTCTGGCACGAAGTGACCGAAACGCGGACTTACGCGACGGGCGGAACGAGCAACAACGAAGGCTGGCTGGTGGAACCCAACCAGCTGGCGAAAGAACTGAGCCTGGGTACTGCGACAAATGAATGCTGTTGCGCCTACAACATGCTGAAGCTGACGCGGAAGCTGTACGAGTGGACCGGCGATCCCCGTTACTTCGATTACTACGAGCGCGCGCTCTACAACCATCGACTGGGCACGATCGATGGGGCGACCGATACAACGCAATACTATCTCGGGATTGTGCCGGGATCGTGGAGAACGTTTGCGACCGTCTACGACTCGTTCTGGTGCTGTAACGGCACGGGCGTGGAAGAGTATTCGAAGCTCAACGACAGCATTTACTTCCACGACGATGACGGACTCTATGTAAACCTGTTTATTCCGTCGGAATTGAACTGGACGGGAAAAGGCATTCGCCTGCGGCAAACAACCGGGTTCCCGGAGTCGCCGACAACGGAACTGAGCATTGTGGAGGCTGAGAAACCGGTGAAGCTGGCGCTGCACATCCGCGTGCCTGCCTGGGTTGCGTCCTCTCCCACCGTGAAGATAAATGGAAAGATGGCCGAAGTTTCCGCCTCGCCTGGAAGTTATGTGACCATTCTGAGGAGCTGGCGAAAAGGGGATCGGGTGGAAGTGGATCTGCCGATGCAGCTTCACATGGAAAGCATGCCGGACGATCATCGGATGCAAGCCATTCTGTATGGACCGCTGGTGCTGGCGGGCGAGCTTGGGAGCGCAGGGTTGACCCAGGACCTGATTATCGGGCACGAAGGGCCTGACCTGAAGAAGCATCCTCCCGCTGCTTTGCCGGCGTTTCGGACCAGAGGGAATGAGCCAGGCGCCTGGATTCGTCCCACGAGCCAGCCGCTGACCTTCCGCACGACCGGCCAAGCGGCGGATGTAACGCTCGCGCCGTTCTATAAAGTCTCGGGGCAGCGGTACTCGATTTACTGGAATGTGACCTAAGCGGCAAGAACCGCTCAGGCTTCCCGCTAAGATAGAAGCAGCTATCTATTTATGAGTGTTCCCGCGTCTCAGATGTGGACTACGGCGACCTACGTGCTTCGGCAGAGGCTCGCGGGGCGCAAGCAGTATCCTTTCGTTCTGATGCTGGAGCCGTTGTTCCGGTGCAACCTGGCATGCGCGGGTTGTGGCAAGATCCAATATCCGGCGCACGTGTTGAAACGCCAGCTTACGCCGGAAGAGTGCTTCCGGGCGGTGGAGGAGTGCGGCGCGCCGACGGTCGCGATTCCGGGTGGCGAGCCGTTGATGCATCCACAGATCGCCAAAATCGTGGAAGGGCTGGTGGCGCGCAAGAAATATATTTATCTGTGCACGAATGCGCTGCTGCTCGAAGAGAAGCTGCCTCTTTTTAAGCCGAGCAAGTACTTGAGCTTTTCGGTACACGTGGATGGGCAGCGCGAGCATCACGACTTTTCGGTATGCCGGGAGGGCGGCTACGATGCGGCGGTTGCCGGAATCAAAGCGGCGCTGGCGCGTGGCTTCCGCGTGACGACGAACACCACGCTATTCGATGGCGCCGATCCGAACAGCGTACGCGCATTTTTCGACGACATGATGGAAGTGGGAGTCGAGAGCATGATGCTTTCGCCCGGATATTCCTACGACAAGGCTCCCGATCAATCCCATTTTCTGGGCAGGGCGCGCACTCGCCGCTTGTTCCGCGCCATTCTTTCCAACCGGAAAAGCTCGTGGAAATTCAACATGTCGCCGCTGTTCGGCGAATTCCTGATGGGACGCCGGAATTTCACATGCACGCCGTGGGGCATGCCCACTTACAACGTTTTCGGCTGGCAGAAACCGTGTTATCTGCTGCAGGACGGCTATGCGGATTCTTTCGCCGAGCTGATCGCCGAGACGGAATGGGCCAATTACGGCACAGAATCCGGCAATCCGAAGTGCGCGAACTGCATGGTACACAGCGGGTATGAGGCTTCCGCCGTGAATTACGGCTTCGGGTCTGTGCGTGGATTCCTGGCAATGGCAAAGTCCGCCGTATTCGGCCGCTATAAAGACGAAGACGCCAAAGCGCTGTTGGAGGAGCCGTACAAGCCGGTACACTCGTACAATCCGCTGGTTCACATCAAGCCTGCGGAAGAGACGCAAGCGTGACCACCGGCGAAGCGGGCCGGACGGACGATTGGGAAGTCTCGCCGGGCTTTGTGCACGACAAACTGCAAGGGTCGATTCCCGCTTTAGCCACGGACGACGACATCCGCGCGGCGTTGGAACAGGCGTTCGATTACCGAGGCGACGTCACGATCACCCGAAAGGATGGCAGCGTTGTAGAAGGCTACGTCTACGACCGCCGGCGTGGCCAGACGCTCATTCAATCCCTGGTTCGAATGCTGCCATCGAACGGAAGCCCGCGGGTCAGCATTCCGTATGCCGACATTGCGGGACTGGTGTTCAGCGGAAGAGATACCGCCGCCGGAAAGAGTTGGGAAGCTTGGGTGGGAAAGTATTGGGAGAAAAAAGCCGCGGGCGAAACAGCGGATCTTCAGCCCGAAGAGGCTTGAGCGGTCGTTTCCCGGTCTGCCCCGCTATTTGCCTTTGAAGCGCGGCGTCCGCTTCTCAAGAAAAGCGGCGACTCCCTCGCGAAAATCTTCTGAATATCCGAGCTCGCGCATGAAGTCGCGCTCAAGATCCAATTGCCGGTCGAGGGTCTGCTCTCCGGATCGATAGATGGCTTGCTTGATGCGGGCCAAGCCTCGCGTGGGAGCTGTGGCGAAATGCGCCGCCAGCTTATCGATGGCCGCGGCAAATTCGTCGTCGTCCACGCATTTCCAGATCAGACCCCACTCAGCGGCTTGTTCGGCGGAGACTTTTTCGCCGAGAAGCGCGAAGCCCATCGCACGCGCTGTTCCAATGAGGCGGGGAAGAAAATAAGTTCCGCCCGTATCGGGCACCAGACCCAATTTTGAAAAGGACTCGACGAAGCTCGCCGATTTCGCGGCGATGGCGATGTCGCAAGCGAAGACGAGATTTGCACCCGCGCCGGCTGCCACGCCGTTCACGGCGCAGATTACCGGCATTTCGAGCGAACGCAAACGGCGAACCAGCGGAGCGTAGTCCCTCCCGATAGACGCGCCGAGGTCAACCGCTTTGTCAGGAGCTAACGCGCGATCCGAAAGATCCTGCCCAGCGCAAAAAGCGCGGCCCGCGCCGGTGATCACGAGAACTCGAACTTCTTTGCTTGTTTCGATTTCAGTTAGGGCGGCGCGGATTTCCGTGTGCATCTGAACGTTGAAGCTGTTCAATTTGGCGGGCCGATTGAGGGTGAGGCGCGCCGCTCCATCCCGAATTTCAAACAAAATAGTTTCGAATTCGCCCATTCAGATATGTGCGCGGCTCTGCGCCACGCGAAAGCGATTGGCCACAAAGGCGGAATCGGTCAGGGAAGCGTTCGCCGCCGGATTTGCGCCGGTTCCGTGAAAATCGCTGTAGGCGGCGGACTGGTTGACGAAAACACCGCCCGTCAAATTGCAGGAGAGCGCTATGCCCGCTTCGGCCGCGGCGTCGCGTGCCCGATCGAGAACCGTATCGTGAGTGGAATAAACGGACATGGTAATCGCGCCATGCTCGATTGCGCCGCGTTTCGAGAGCGCGATACTATGCGCGGTGTCTTCGGTAGCGATGACAAATGCGATTGGACCGAAAAGCTCGCGCATAAATTTCGATTCGCAGCCGGCGTCCATTTTTAAAAGCAGCGGCGTATGAACTGTCGCGTTCGGGAACTGTGGATGCGCAATGCTCCGGCTGTCTATAACGATTTCGCCGAGCGACCGGGCGTCCGCAATGCGCTGAAGAATCGATTCGTTCTGAATCGCGCCCAGCACTTCCACCGCGCGCGCCGGATCACTGAGCAGCTTACCGATTCCTTCGCCAATCGCAGAAGCGAGTCGATCGAAACTCAGATGGCCTTCCGAAGTATCGATGCCATCTTTCGGCGCGTAAATGTTTTGCGGAGCAGTACACATCTGGCCGGAGTAAAGCGAGAGCGAAAACGCAATATTCCGAATCATGCCCTTCAAATCGTTGGTCGAATCGATGACGATCGGGTTAACTCCGGCTTTTTCGGTAAAAACCTGCGCCTGCCGCGCGTTCTCTTCGAGCCAGTTCCCATTCGCGGAGCTGCCGGTGAAATCGATCACCTTCACTTCCGGGCGCAGAGCGAGAGTTTGCGCCACATGGTCATCCTTTTGGTGGGCGGCAAGCGTAACCACATTCGGATCGAATCCGGCATCGGCGAGCACTTCGCGAGCCACTTCGACGGTGATGGCGAGCGGAAGGATTGCGCCGGGATGAGGCTTCACGACGGCCGCATTGCCAGTGGCGAGATCGGCAAACAATCCCGGGTAGCTGTTCCAAGTAGGAAAAGTGCAGCAGCCGATCACGAGTCCAATGCCGCGCGGAACGATTCGATAGCGCTTCTCCATTTTGAGCGGCTCGTTCTTGCCTTGCGGTTTCTCCCAAATCGCGATTTTCGGGATGCGGCTCATCTCAGACCAGGCGTAGGCGACCGCCTCCAATCCGCGATCCTGCGCGTGCGGGCCGCCAGCCTGAAACGCCATCATAAACGCCTGGCCGGTGGTGTGCATCACCGCATAGGCCATTTCGAAACTTCTCCGGTTCAACCTGACCAGAGTTTCGAGCGCGACGCCCACCCACGCTTCCGGGCCGGCTTTACGCCAATCCGTCTCGGCGCGCTGAATCGCATCAAATAACCTATCCACATCCGGTTTGGGATACGCGATGCCAAGCTCAATTCCAAATGGCGATTGCTCCGCGCCGGTTTGGCCAATTGTTCCGGGTTGATCCAAAACAAACGGCTTGCCGAGACGCGCCTCAAACGCCTTCTTGCCATCGTCATTTGCGGTTTCGCCATACGACTTCGGGCTGGGCATCTCCGCGAAAGGGCTCCAGTAGGTACGTGAGTGGATGGCTTCGACCGCCTGCTCGAGCAGTTGACGATGGCGGGTAAATAAGTTTTCCGGCACGATATTCACTTTAATTGTCCTGATCGAAATCGACCGTAACGCGATCGGTAAGGGGATGACTCTGACAGGTCAAAATGAAGCCCCGCGCGACTTCGGAATCTTCCAGAGCGTAATTGGCATTCATGTCCACGCGCCCTTCGAGGAGCCTGGCGCGGCAGGTTGCGCAAACGCCGCTTTTGCAGGAATGGCGCAGATCGATTCCGCGGTTCAGAGCGGCATCCAGAATGCTCTCGTTGTCTTTTTCCATGGAGAAGACCTGCCGTGCGCCGTCTACGATCAACGTGACTTCGCACTTCTCTTCGGTTGGCGCGGCTCCATTCCGGATTTTCCGCTCCCCCGCATCCTTGACCGTGAAGAGCTCAATTTTGATTCGGGATTCCGGAAATCCGAGCGTCTTTAATCGCGCGGCAACTTCCTCCACCATCTCTTGCGGCCCGCACAGAAACACCGTATCCAGATTTTCAAAGCGGCAGAACTGCTTCAACAGCCGTTCGGTTTTATCGGCGGTTATCCGGCCATTCAGCAAGTCCACATCCTGGTGCTCGCGGCTCGTAATATGAACCAGGCTGAAGCGCTCCATGAAACGGTCTTTCAGATCGGCCAATTCCTCGCGCAATATGACTGTATTTGAAGCGCGATTTCCAAAGAACAGCGTGAAACTGCTGCCCGGCTCGGTGAGAAGCGTAGTTTTGACAATCGAGAAAATAGGCGTGATTCCGCTGCCGGCGGCGAAGGCCACATACTCTTTCTTGTTCAAAGGCGAAAGCTGCACATGAAAGCGGCCTTCGGGCGGCATGACCTCAATGACGTCGCCCGGCTTGAGATTTTCAAGGACCCAATTGGAAAAAATGCCGCCGGGCGTTCGCTTGATTGCGACTCGCAGCGAGCCATCCTGTACGGCCGAACAGATGGAATAGGACCGGCGCAGTTCCTCACCGCCGACAGTCGCCCGGAACGTGAGGTATTGGCCCTGTATGAATTGAAATTTTTCCTGGAGCTCTTGCGGTATGTCGAAGGCAACCGTTACCGCGTCCCTGGTCTCCTGTTTAATAGCGCGAACTTTCAACGGATAAAAATGACTCGATACGCTTTCGGGAGCGATGCCATCGATGGATTCGCTTCCGCTCCCGCTTGTGTTAATGGCGCTTGAAAGCATCGAATGGCTCCAGACACGAGCGGCATTTGTAGAGAGCTTTGCAGGCAGTCGAGCTAAAGCGGCTCACCAGTTCCGTAGCGTCCGATCCGCAACGCGGGCAAACGATCTGCTCGTCATTGTGTGCGGAAGGCGCGATATCGGTTGCGGCGATCAACCGAGCGGAAGGCGGCGCAATGCCATACGCTCTGAGGCGTTCTTTGGCTTCCTCCGTCATCCAATCCGTGGTCCAGGCGGGCGAAAGCCTGGTTTCGAGGCGCAGGCGATGGACACCGCGTTCTTCCAGCGAGGAGCGAATCTCGTCCGCGATTACTTCGATCGCGGGGCATCCCGAATAAGTCGGAGTGATGGCGACGGTCAGCTCTTCTCCATCGCTCGACCATTCGGCATCGCGAACGATTCCGAGATCGACGATCGAAAGAGCCGGAATTTCCGGGTCCGCGATCTCGCTAAGCCAATTCCAGATTTCGCTCACCGATGCGTGGGCGGTTACCATTGCGCGCCCGGGTAGGCTCGCTGCAGGAACTGCATCTCGGCCAGAAGGAAACCCAGTTTCTCGGTATGGACGCCTTGTTTGCCGCCTCTGCGCATCCAGTTTCCGGCGGGAAGTTGCAGGGTAGCTTGAGCCAGCGTTTTCTCCACATGCTCCAGCCAAGACAGGCGCAGGACCGCGAGATCGATGCCTATGCCTTGCCGCAGCATCTGTTCATCGATTGAATCCATCTCAAACAACTCACCCGTATACATCCAAAGATCGTCGAGCGAGGATTGCATGCGCCGATGACTCTCTTCGGTACCGTCGCCGAGCCGGATGACCCAATCCGCGCTGCGCTGCAGATGGTACGACACTTCTTTCAAGGCTTTTTCGGCAATCTCCGCCACGCGAGCGTCGCTCGAATGCCGCAGTTCTTTGAGAGCGAGGTAATGCCACGCGTCGAAATAAAACTGCCGCGCCGTGGTTTCGCCGTAATGTCCGTTCGGCTGTTCCAGAAGCAGCGCATTGCGAAATTCGCCCGCCTCGCGCAAGAAAGCGAGTTGGTCTTCATCGCGGCCGGCTCCTTCTATCTCGCCCGCGTAGGACAGCCAGAATCGCGCCTGACCCAGCAGATCGAGCGCGACGTTCGTTAAAGCGATATCTTCTTCGAGAACCGGCCCATGTCCGCACCACTCAGAAAGGCGCTGGCTGAGGATCAGACAGTTATCGCCGAGCCGGAGCAGATATTCGAACAGAGCGTTACCGGTTTTCATGGTTGCAAATTTAGAGATGTTCTATTCCCTCCGGAACTTCATAGAACCCCGGATAGCGGTACACTTTGCTGTTCGCCGGCTCAAACAGCACCTCCTTGTCGGCCGGGCTGCTGGCAGTGATGTCCGAGGAACGCACCACCCAGATGCTGATGCCCTCATTGCGGCGGGTATACACATCGCGGGCGTTCTTCATGGCCATCTCCGCATCGGGAGCGTGCAGGCTGCCGACATGCTTGTGTGCTAAACCGTGTTGGCTGCGGATGAAAACTTCCCAAAGAGGCCAATCGCTCATCGCGTGATTCCTTTCGCTCGCTAAGCCGCTTCGGGTCCGGCCCGTTTCTTTTCGGCATAAGCCGCAGCTGCTTCACGCACCCATGCGCCTTTTTCGTGAGCTTCAATTCGCGTCCGCAAACGGTCGCGATTGCACGGCCCGTTGCCTTTCACGACGCTGTAAAATTCATCCCAATCGATTTTTCCGAAGTCGTAATGCCCTCGAGCCGCATTCCATTTCAAATCCGGGTCGGGGATTTCGAGGCCCAGATATACGGCTTGCGGCGCGATTTGATCTACGAATTTCCGGCGCAGCTCGTCGTTAGAGAACAGCTTGATTTTCCATCGCATGGATTGCAGGCTATGCTTCGATTCGGCATCGGGCGGTCCGTGCATCATCAGCGACGGCCACCACCAGCGGTCCAGGGCATCCTGCGCCATCGATTTCTGCGCGGCGGTTCCGCGTGAAAGCTTCAACAGAATGTCGAAGCCCTGCCGCTGGTGAAAATTTTCCTCTTTGCAGATGCGCACCATGGCGCGCGCGTACGGGCCGTAGGAACAGCGGCACAGTGGAATCTGGTTGACGATCGCCGCGCCATCGACCAGCCAGCCGATCATGCCGATATCCGCCCAGGTGAGCGTTGGGTAGTTAAAGATGCTCGAATATTTCGCCTTGCCGGCGAGCAGATCTTCGATGGTTTGGTTGCGCGTCACTCCCAGAGTTTCAACCGCGCTGTATAAATACAATCCGTGGCCGGCCTCATCCTGCACTTTCGCCAGCAGAATGGCCTTCCGCTTCAACGTAGGAGCGCGCGTAATCCAATTTCCTTCGGGGAGCTGCCCCACGATTTCAGAATGAGCGTGCTGCGAGATCTGCCGCACCAGCGTTGCGCGGTAAGCCTCCGGCATCCAGTCTTTGGGCTCAATTTTGATACCGGCGTCGAGCCTTTCTTGAAAGCCGCGCTCGTCCACCTCCGCGTGCATCAGCGAACCGCCTCTATCACCATTATCGATTCAACTTCGGTTCTCCAGCGCCCGGACAAAAGCAGTCAGAAACGCATTGGCCTGCTGCCCGTCGAGCGCTCGATGATCGATGGTCAAAGTCACATACATCATCGGCTCTATGCGAATGACATCCTGGCCGTCTTCTTCCGCGGCGATGGGGCGTTTCTGCAGCTTTCCGACCCCGAGAATCGCCGATTGAAAATCCGGAATCAGAATCGGCGCGGCCAACAGGCTGCCGCTCACGCCGTGATTCGAAATCGTGAACGTTCCGTTTTGTACTTCTTCAGTCGAGAGAGCGCCCTCGCGCGCTTTTGTGGTTAACTCGCGCAACCGCGTGGAAATTTCGGCCAAAGTCAAATTCTGCGCGCGGTGAATCACTGGAACAATCAATCCACCGTCTTTGAGCGCCGTTCCGATTCCGATATTGAAGTCCTCGAAGATTTCCAAATCGTTGTCGCGCCACCGGCTGTTGGCTTCGGGAACCGCCGCAAGAGCGCGGACGGCAGCCTGAATCAGATATGCGGTGATGCTGGGAGGTTCCGCGGCGCGGGATCGGAAGGCTTCACGGCCGGCGATTACGCGAGAGAGATTCGCTTCGAAGACGGAAGTGACTAGCGGCGCCGATTGCGCGCTGCGCAGCATACGGCCGGCAATCATTCGCCGCATGGGCGTATGCGGAACCAGTCTGCTCGCGACCTTCGGCCCGGAATTTTGCTTCGAGAGAAAATCCGCCACATCCCGATAAGTCAGCCGGCCGCCGCGCCCAGTCGCCGGGATCGATTCCGGATTCAGATTATTTTCGCGGATCAGCCGCCGAACCGCGGGCGATAATTCTTCGTTCGCCGCGACAGGTATTTCAATTTTGGGCGTTGTCTCGCCGCGAACTGCTGTTTCCATCGCGGCTGCGGCGTCTGTGCCAGCCGCGTCGTCCCTTTCGATGCGGCCTAAAACCTCTCCGGGAGCGACCGGCTCATTTTCATGTTTCAGAATTTCGCTCAGCACGCCGGATGCGGGAGACGGAATCTCCATCGACACTTTATCCGTGCTGATCTCGACGAGCGGCTCACTCGCAACGACGCGATCTCCAGGCTTTTTCAGCCAGACCCCGATAAACGATTCCGTTCCTTCCGTCTGCTCGGAAAACATGCGGATATCAATGGTCGGCATCGGTTCGTCCGCTTAGAATGCCAGGATTTCTTTCATCCGGGCCGCAATCTCTTCTACGCCGGGAAGCACGGCGGCGAGCACGTGCAAGCTGTAAGGCAGTGGAATATCCGGCACCGCGATGCGTTCGATGGGCGCGTCCAAATTCAGAAAGGCCTCGCGAGCCACGGTCGCGCCGATCTCCGCGCCGAAGCCAGCCGTCAGCGTGTCTTCATGAACAATGAGGCAGCGCCGGGTTTTTCTCACGGAAGCGAGTACCGTCTCGCGGTCCCACGGAATAATGGTTCTAAGGTCGATCACCTCCACCGCCGCACTGGTTTGTTTCGCGGCCAGCACGCATCGCTCTACCATGGCGCCCCAGGTCACGACCGTAAGAACGCTTCCTTCCTGAATCACCTTTGCAATGCCAAATGGAAGAACAAATTCGTCGCCAGGATAAGGTCTTCGCGCCCAGGCGGCATCGAGCAGCGCGCGATGCTCGAAAAAAATAGTGGGATTCGGGCTGCGCAAAGCGGAGCGGAGCAGGCCCACCGCGTCTTCAGCGTTGGAGGGTACGAGCACTTGCCAGCCTGTGGCGCGCGCAAAGGTAACTTCGCTCGATACGCTATGCCAGGGATCGCCGCACTTACTAAATCCCCCCGGCATCCGCACGACTATCGGCGCGGCGAAGCGATTCGCGGTCCGCCAGCGCATGGTTCCACAATCGTTCAACTGCTCCGTAGCGGGTTCGGCATATTTCCGGAACTGAATCTCGGCAACGGGCCGCAACCCGGCCAGCGCCATTCCCACGGCATTGCCGATAATTCCTTCTTCCGAGAGGCTGGTGTCAAAAACGCGATCCTCACCGAATTTCTCTTGAAGGCCCATTGTCGCCGCATGGACGCCGCCTTTCGCACCGACATCTTCGCCGAACAGGATCGTCTTAGGATTAATCGACAACTCGTGCTCGAGCGTGCGGCGAATCGCCGTCAACATATTGATGCGGGCCGGTTCGGCAATCGCGGGCTGGGCTTGCCGCTTTTCGCCGGTTTCGACGGGATCGGCGAAGACGTAGCGGCGGATCGATGCGGGATCCGGACCCGGCCGCGCGTCCGCTTTTTCGAACGCCGTGTCCACCTCCTCCTGGGCGACTCGTTCGAGTTTTGCCCATTCCTCTTCGGAAAATAAAGCGGGAATCAGGTATCGTCGAAGTGCCGTCAAAGGATCGTTGGCATGCTCCGACGCAAGCAGGCCGGGGCTCTTGTAGGTTTGGGTATCCTGTCCCGAATGGCCGCATAGCCGCGGGACAATCATTCGAAGCAAAGCCGGGCCGTCGCCGGATCGCACCAAATTGACAACCTCGCGCAAAGAGCGGGCCGCCTCCAGCGGATTGCTTCCATCGCCCTCGTAGACGCGTAAATTGCGGAAAGAAGCCAGATTCGCCGCGATATTTCCGCCAGGCGTCTGTTTCGTCCCGGGCACCGAGAGCCCGAATCCGTTGTCCTCAATGAAGAACAGCATAGGCAAGCGAAGCGTGGTAGCGGTGATGAGCGCGGACCAGAATCCGTTGGTAGCCACCGATCCGTCACCGCCCGCGGCTACTGCAATCGAATTTCGATACGATTCATCGGCGAGCGAGTCGCGATGGTAGAGAATCGCGCGCGCCCACCCGGCATTCGGCGTGTACTGAGTTCCCACTCCGCCCGCCATCGGAAGAGCCGTCGGACCGCCGCTGCCGGGAAGATTGCCGACGACACCGATATCGCGGCCATCGCTCACCCCGCCGCGCTTTCCCATTCCACCTGCCAACGCGTCTTCGACGCTCAAGCCCAGGGTGAGAAGAAGCGGGCGCGACCGGTAATAGGCGCTGACCCCGTCATGCGGATCGGTCAGCAGAGTCCCGAGCAGAATTTGAACCAGCTCATGCCCACGGGACGAAAACTGATATAGGATTTTCTTCTCCGGGAATAACCGGTGCTCTTCGAGATCGTCGAGCTTCCGCGAGATGAGAAATAGCCGCGCTATGCGATGCCAGTCGAAGCGCGAATCGATAGCGGCGCTGAAGACTTCTTTATCCGGTCGTGCGATTACGGAACTCATCGGCTTTCGACGAGGATTCTATCGAAGTCCAGCGAATCACGCTGTTTTTTCGATCAGCGCCCCGCGATACACCGGCCAGAGCCAATCCCGATATGCCGGAATGCGGCCGCGCGTCGCATCCACATAGAGCGACCTCAGCTTCTCCGTCACCGCGCCCACTTTGCCGTCTCTCACCGGGCGATGATCGATCTCGGTAATCGGCGCAATCTCGACACCCGTCCCCGTGAAAAATAGCTCCTCGCACAAATACAGTTCGCTTCGATCGATAGACCGCTCCACCACATCGAGATGTAAGTTGATGCGGGCGAGATCCATCACGCTCGAGCGCGTAATGCCTTCGAGAATGTTGTCTGTGACAGGAGGAGTGACCAGTCTCCCACCGCGCAACATAAACAGGTTGCAGCTTGCGCCCTCGGCGACGTGGCCATCCTCAGTCAGAAAAATGGCTTCGTCGTGGCCATTGCGGCGCGCTTCCTCACCCGCGAGCACGCTGTTCACGTACGCTCCACAGATCTTCGCGCGGGCCGGAATGGCCGTATCCTGAATGCGACGCCACGACGATACGCCGGCTTTTAAGCCATTCCCACCGCCGAAATATTCGCCGAACGGCATCGCCACAATTGCGTAGGCGTCATTGCTATCCGCCGCCACGCCAATCCGCGCCGAAGCTTTGTAGGCCAGCGGCCGAACATAAATGTTCGATCGAAATCCGTTACGCCGGCACAGTTCCGCCGTAATATCGCAGAGCTCGCTCGGCGATGCGGAAACTTCGATCCGGAGCACGCTGCAATTGAGCTTCCAGCGCTCATAGTGCTCGGGCGCCCGCACCAGAAAAAGATCCCTCTGTTTTTCGTCGTAGTAGCCTCGTATCCCTTCAAATACGCCGCTTCCGTAATTGAGCGCATGAGTCAAAATGTTGACATTAGCTTCGGCGAGCCGCACGAACCGGTTCTGAAACCATACAATCGTGTTCTGGTTGGGCACTTCGGGATGCATGGCGTTTTCTCCCTCCGGATTCATTGTAGCTCCTATAGCACCACTTCAGAGTGGTGTTTAGCTGAAGGCAGTATTCACGGGATGGGGGAAGAACCCGCAGCGCTACAATGGCGTTTTCAATGGCACAACTGCTGGCCGGCAAGACCGCGGTCGTTCTCGGCGTTGCGAACAAGTGGAGCATCGCTTACTTCATCGCTTCAGCGTTTGTCCGCGAGGGCGCTTCTCTGGTTCTCACCTATCAGGGCGAACGCCAACGTCAGACTGTCGAAGAATTCGGCGCCGAGTTGAAGGCCGCGAAGGTTATCAATTGCGACGTCACCAAGCAGAACGAACTCGACAATCTGGTCTCGCAGCTCAGAGACGCCGCGCCTTCGATTGACGCGGTCGTTCACAGCATCGCTTTTGCGAATCGGGAAGAGTTGAGCCGGCCGTTTTTGGAAACCAGCCGGGAAGGTTATCTGCTGGCCCAGGAAGTAAGTGCGTTTTCGCTTGTCGCCGTGGCCCGCGCGCTTACGCCGCTGATGACCAACGGCGGCTCTATCACCACGTTGACTTACCTTGGATCTACGCGCGTAGTGCAAAACTATAACGTTATGGGAGTTGCGAAAGCCGCCCTCGAGGCGTGCGTGCGCTACCTCGCAGGCGATCTGGGGCCGAAACAAATTCGGGTCAATGCGATCTCCGCCGGTCCCATCAAAACCGTTTCCGCGCGGGGCATTAAAGATTTCTCGAAGGTGCTCGAAGGAGTGGCTGCGATCGCGCCGCTCCGGAGAAATACCGATCCCGCCGAAGTCGCCGATACCGCTGTTTTTCTCGCGAGCGACCTCGCTCGCGGAGTTACTGGAAACATAGTATTTGTGGATTCCGGATTTCAAATTGTCGGGTTAGGCTTGAGCGAGTGAGCTCTTTTCCTAACCTTCCCGCCGTTGAGTCGTCTCCATTGACAGCGATTTTCCGGCTTAACTATCCTGGTAGTTACAAGCGCATCAGCGCCTTCGCGGCTCAGCATGAATGGATTGAGCCGATACTTTCGCTAATCCTATGATTCAAGTTGAAAATCTTTCGAAGAAATATGCGCGCCATGTCGCGGTGGATAATATCTCGTTCTCCGTGGAGAAGGGCGACATAGTGGGTTTTCTGGGTCCCAACGGCGCCGGCAAAACCACGACCATGCGCGTGCTGACGTGCTTCATGCCGCCCACCGCGGGGAAGGCGACTGTCGCGGGCTTTGACGTTTTCGAGCAGTCCTTTGAAGTGAAGAAGCGCATCGGGTATCTTCCCGAAACTCCGCCGCTGTACCCGGAAATGAGCGTGCAGGATTATCTTACGTTTATCGCGCGCCTGAAGAATGTTCCGGGCGACGAAATAAAATCCCGCACCAATCAGGTGATGGAGCGCTGCTCGGTTGCGGATGTCAAATCGAGGCTGATTTCCAAGCTTTCGCGAGGCTATCGGCAGCGGGTCGGCCTGGCGCAAGCGATTATTCACAATCCGGATGTTCTGATTCTCGATGAGCCCACCTCCGGTCTCGATCCAAAACAAATCACTGAAACGCGCGATCTCATTAAGGGACTTTCGGGCGAGCATACCATCATTCTCAGCACGCATATCCTGCCCGAGGTGGAAGCGGTCTGCCGTAAAGTGATCATCATTAACCGCGGGCATCTGGTCGCTACGGATTCGGTTGAGCACTTGAAGCATCGGGGCATCGGAAATGCCGTACAAGTTCAGGTGGATACTGCCGGAAACGGCGATGCTTCGACAGTCCGGCAGAAGCTTGAGCAAGTGCCGGGAGTCAGCAAAGTCGTGGAAAAAGTTGTCGCGGAGGACCGGCTGATCTTTGAGGTGGAGAGCCTTCCGGATCGCAATCCGCGTCCGGATGTGGCGCGCGCGATTGTTCACGCGGGATGGAATCTGCTGGAGTTGAAATCGACCACCTTATCGCTCGAAGAAGTTTATTTGCAGCTCACCGGAGAAGCCATCGAGCCGGCGGCTGTGCCGGTTAATGGGAGCATACAGTGAGAAATATCTGGACCATTTGCCGCCGCGAGCTTTACTCCTACTTCGTTTCTCCGGTCGCCTGGGTTTTGCTCACCATCTTTGCTTTTCTGAGCGGCCTGTTTACCTATATCATCAGCGCCAGCTTCGCCCAGGCTTCTATCGAAAGCCAGATGAGAGGACAGTCGTTCCCGATGAATGTAAATGAGCAGGTGATTGCACCGCTGTTCTCGAATATCGCGGTGGTGGGCCTGTTTCTGATTCCGCTGATCAGCATGCGTTTGTTCGCTGAAGAGAAGCGGCAAGGCACGATCGAGTTACTGATCACTTCCCCCGTTCACGATCTCGAGATCGTCATCGGCAAATGGCTTTCGGCGGTCCTGATGTATGGCTCCTTGCTGGTGGTTCTGCTGATCGATTATTCTTTTCTGTTTATCTACGGCAACCCGGACTGGAAGCCCGTCGCCACCGGTTTTCTCGGTATTCTCCTGCAAGGGGCGTGCCTGCTGGCACTCGGCACGTTTATTTCCACCCTCACCAAGAACCAGATTGTCGCGGGAGCGGTGGGATTTGCGGCCGCGCTGGTTCTCTGGATTTTGAATTGGACCACCTCTTTTGGAAACTCAATCACCGTGCGGGTGTTGAACTATTTATCGATTGTGAGTCATATGGATAGCTTCTCGCGGGGTGTCATTGACTCCAAAGACCTTATTTATTACCTATCTATGATTTTTCTTGGTTTGTTTCTAACGGCTCGGTCTCTCGAATCGTTGCGGTGGAGGGCATAAATGGCGGAGCCGGAGTCGAAAGAAGTGAAGATCCAGAAAATCAGGAGGCCGGATACGGTTTCGGCCCGCCAAGCGCGTTATGGGGCTACGGCGGGGCTTTACACCATCGTCGTGATTGCGGCCCTCGTGTTAGTCAATTGGCTGGGAAACCGCTATAACAAGACTTACGATACAACCAGTAACAAGCGCTTTACCCTATCGCAGGAGACTCAAAAGCTGGTGAAGGGCTTGAAGCAGGATGCCACCATCACTTACATCGATACCAGCGACAATTTCAATCAAGCCCGCGGCATTCTGGATCGCTATAGGAATCTCTCTTCGAAGATCCACGTTCAATACATCGATTTCAAGAAGCAGCCCGTCCTTGCGCACAGCTACGGCTTGCGTTTCCCCGGAACCGCGTACGTCGAGATCGGTCCGAGGCGCGAAGAAGCCAAGGCGCTGACCGAAGAGGGCATCACGGGAGCGTTTCTCAAGGATTTGAAAGGCGTGCGCAAAGTTTGCTTCGTCAGCGGCAGTCAGGAGCACGCTCTCGACGACACCGAGAGCACCGGCTTATCGCAGTTCAAGACTTTGCTCGAACGCGATAACTATCAGGCTCAATCGACGACCTTGATCGATAAGACGGCCGTACCCGCCGATTGCAACGTGCTGGTCATTGCGGGACCGCAGGCTGACTATACCCAGAATGAAGTAACGGCAGTCAAGAATTATGTGGAAGGCGGGGGCCGGGTTCTGTTTCTTCTGGATCCTCCCTTGGACTTCGGCCATGAGCACATCGCGCAAAACACCGGCCTAACCGACCTTCTCGCGAGTTGGGGAGTCACCGAGGACAAAGATCTCGTGCTCGAAGAGAATCCGATGGGCCAGCTTTTCGGCTTCGGACCGGAGATTCCGCTGGTGAGCAGCTATGAATCGCAGCCCATCGTGAACGATCTGAAGAACAGCTTCACTGGATTTCCGGTGGCTCGCTCAATCGAAGTGAAGAACGCCGGCAAATCGACCGTAGACAAGCTGTTTTCCACTTCCAATCGCGCGATCGCGACCACCAACTTGACCACGAATGAAGTGAATCCGGCTGATCCCTCCAATAAGAAAGGCCCGTTCGTGCTCGGCGCGGCCGGTAGTTACGACACTGGTAAGCCTAGCAATCCGGGCCGCTTCGTCGTAGTCGGGAGTTCCGGCTTCCTCACCAACGGCATGATTGGCTTTCAGTCGAACCGCGATCTGGCGCTAAATACCGTCAACTGGCTATCGTCCGATGAAGATCTTATTTCCATCCGTCCGAAAGAGCCCGAAGACCGGCGTCTGAATGTGTCGCAGCGCCAGATGAATATATTCTTCTACTTCGTGCTGATTGCCATTCCGCTGCTGATTATCGTGGGCGGCGTGGCGGTCTTCCTGAAGCGGAGAGCTTCTTAAAACGGAGCGAGTATGAAGCCACGGAATCTACTGATAGCGGCCATCGTCCTCGCTGCTCTCAGCGGAGCGGTGTGGTGGGCCAAGCGCCATCCCCAACCGTCCGCAACCAGCACCGTGACCGCCACGAGTCCGAAGCTGATGGATATTCCCGAGGCCCAGATCGAAGGGATCGACCTCAAAAAGAAGGATGGCTCCGCTCTCACGCTGCAGCGTCAGAACGGGAAGTGGACCATCACCGCCCCGGAAGCGCTCCCGGCGGATCAGGACAGCGTCAATGGAGTCGCATCGTCGCTGAGCCCGGTGACTGCCGACAGCGTAGTCGAAGATAAGCCTGCCGATTTGAACAAATACGGCCTGAACGCGCCGAGTTTAACGGTTACGATCCACGAGAAGAACGGCAAATCCGATCAGCTGGTCTTCGGGGACGACGTCCCCGCCGGTTCGCTGGTTTACGCGCGTACCGGGTCCGGCCCAAGGATCTACACGGTTGCCTCCAGCGTGAAAACCTCGCTGGATAAGAGTCTGAACGACCTGCGCGATAAGCGGCTGCTTACGTTCGATCAGAATCAACTTACCGGAATTGAGATCGTTTCCGGCAACTCCGATGTCGCGTTCGGTAAGAACAACGCGAATGAATGGCAGGTCATAAAGCCTCAGCCTTATCGCGCTGACAATTTCCAGGTTGAAGAATTGTTGCGCAAGCTGACCGACGCGAAAATGGATCTTACCGGCAGCGCGGAAGACGCGAAAAAGACCGACGCCGCCTATGCCGCCGGCAAACCCGCCGCTCTCGCCAAAGTGACTGACGCTTCGGGTACGCAGACGCTTGATGTGCGTAAGAACAAAGACGACTATTATGCGAAAAGCAGCGTGGTGAAAGGCGTCTATAAGATCTCTTCCGATCTGGGCAGCGAGTTGGAAAAGCCGCTCGACGATTTCCGGAATAAGAAACTTTTCGATTTCGGCTTCAGCGATCCAACCAAAATCGAAATCCAGCAGGGCACGGCCGATAAAGTCTACGCCAAAAGCGGCGCGGATTGGAAGCTCAACGGGCAAACCATGGATCCTAGCTTGGTTCAGGCGCTTATCGACAAGCTGCGCGACCTTTCCGCGGAAAAGTTCGTTACAGCCGGATTTACTACTCCCGCATTCGCGGTGGCGGTTGCCTCGAACGATGGCAAGCGCCTGGAAAAGGCGGAATTCGCGAAGACCGCCGACGGCTACATCGCTCGCCGTCAGAACGAGCCCGCTTTGTATCAACTCGATTCCAAGACGGTAAACGATATCCTGGAGGCGAGTAACAGTATCAAGCCAGCGGCTTCAACCGGCAAGAAGTAGAACATCGGCTTAAGCGTCGCGGCGCGTTTCGGAAGGGCCCGCCTATGCCTGCTCTCAATACGGACTTGTATCAACTGACCATGGCGGCCGGTTACTTCGCGTCGGCGAAGACCGAAGAGATCGCGACGTTCGAGCTTACGGTACGGCGGCTCCCAACGACGCGCAACTTTTTACTTGCCGCCGGTCTCGAGCAAGCCGTCGAGTATCTCCTCAACTTACAGTTCCAGCCGGAAGAGTTGGATTACTTGCGCTCGCTCCCGCAATTCCAGAGCGCGCCCGCTGCATTTTTTGAATTTCTTTCGCAACTCCGATTTACGGGCGATCTGTTTGCGGTGCCGGAAGGCACTCCGGTATTTGCGAATGAGCCGCTCGCCATCGTTCGCGCGCCCCTGATCGAAGCGCAGCTCGTTGAAACCTTCCTGCTCTCGACTTTTGCCTTTCAGACCGCCATCGCTTCAAAAGCGGCGCGCTGTGTCATCGGGTCCGAAGGCCGTCCTATCGTTGAATTCGGAAGCCGCCGCGCTCATTCGCCCGCAGCCGGCATTCTCGCGGGCCGCGCCGCTTACATCGGCGGGTGCGCCGGCACCAGCAACGCGGAAGCGGGAATGCGTTTCGGCATACCGGTGTTCGGCACCGCCGCGCACTCCTGGACAATGTCTTTTCCCGATGAGGAAGAATCGTTTCGCGCCCTCCAGCGTCTGCTCGGCGATTCCACAGTGTTTCTTCTCGATACCTATGACACGATCGAAGCCGCTCATCTGGCCGCGCGCCTTGGTCCGCCGCTTTGGGGGGTTCGTCTCGATAGCGGCGACCTGGTCGCGCTCTCGCGCGAAGTGCGGCGCATCCTCGACAATGCCGGGCTGCGGAATGCCCAGATCTTCGCGACCAACGATCTCAACGAACACCGCGTGGCTGAGCTGGTACACGCCGGCGCGCCGATTGACGCCTTCGGCGTTGGAACGCAACTATCCACTTCTTCGGACGCCCCCGCGCTTTCAGCCGTTTACAAGCTGGTCGAGTTGAAGCGCGGCGATACCGTCCATTACACGGCCAAATTCAGCGGCGAGAAGAGTACTCTCCCGGGAGCAAAACAAATTTATCGTTATCCTTCCTGCGATGTGGTCGCGCTCTACAGCGAATGCAACAGCGATTTTCAGGGCGAGCCTCTGCTGCGTCCGGTGATCAGCGCCGGCGTAGCGGTCGAAGCGCCGCCGCCCATCGCCAAACTGCGGGAAAACGCAAAGTCGGCGATTGCCGCTCTACCGGAGGAGCTGCGCTCGCTCGAAGTAGCCGCCGCCTACCCGGTCGAGTTCAGTCCTCATCTGCTGGAATTGGCCGAGACCGTTCGTGAGCGCCAGCTCGTGCGCTCCTGAGTGCCGGGCCGCATAATTGAATCGTGGAAACCGTCTTTTTCGACGTCGATACGCAGCTCGATTTCCTGCTCCCATCGGGCGCGCTGCCCGTGCCGGGCGCGGAAGATCTCGTAAAACCTCTTACTGAATTGACCCGCTTCGCGAACGCGCATCGCATCCAAATTATTTCGACGGCGGACGCACATACCGAAAACGATGCGGAATTCAAGAAATGGAAACCGCACTGCGTAGCCGGAACCATCGGCCAACGGAAGATCGCCAGCACTCTTTTGAGCCGGCCCATTGTATTGGGCAGCGCCGCGGGCGCTCTCGAACAGAGCGCTTCCCGTCTGAAGGACGCCAGTCAGATTATCGTCGAAAAGCAGATGCTCGATTGCTTCACAAATCCGAATCTGCGGCTTCTGCTCGATTTGCTGGAGGCGGATCGGTACGTGGTATATGGCGTAGTAACCGAATATTGCGTCCGTTGCGCCGCCTTCGGATTGCTCGACGCCGGAGCGCGGGTCGAGCTTGTTACGGACGCAATAAGGAGCTTGCAGCCGGCCGATGAGCGCGAGACCATCGAGAGCTTTCAGGCGCAAGGCGGGAAGCTTACCACCGTCGCCGCGGCAACCGCTTAGCGATTAAATGTGACCAGGTGCTGGCCGGAGGGAAGAACGACGAAGCCTGTTTCTCCGCCCGCTCCAGGCTTCCAGAACGGAGCGCCATCGACTTCGATCGAGGATACGGGCGATCCCATCGTCGCTAGCGCCCGGCTGCGGCTGGTATAAGAGAGGTCAACCTCGTTGCCCGTCGAGACTGCGGATCGAATTTCTCCGTTGAAATCCGTGATGGCGACTGCCGGGCGCGCGATTCCCGCCGTTAAGAGATGTGTCCCGGCAGGCGCAAGAACACTTCGCGCATTCTGTACGGGCCACAGCTTGCCGTCTATATCTACCGGCCCCTGCCACATCACGCGGGTGGGCTCAGTGGCATCCAGCTTCATCTCGCCAGGACCTTCCTCGATCGCTTGCGCCGTGTTGGCCGCTACGGGCAGCAGCCCAAGATCCGCCTTTTCGAGTGAGTTCTCAAAATAAAGCGCAACGCGGGAGAACGAAGAAGCCGCCTGGTGTACCTGCTCAAACAGCTCGACGCCGGTCTGCTTCTTGGTCGGGTATACGTCCTGGTAGCGCTCGACCACGTTGATATCGACCGCGATGTGGCTTCGGTCCGGCGTGAGCTCGCGGTATTTCTCGGCGATCTTTGCATAGCGCTCCGGCCCGAGGTTCCAGAGGGTCGCCGGATCCTCGACCAGCAGAGTGCTTTTTCGCGCCTGAATCAGCGGCAGGCTGCGCGCCACGTCCGCTCCCAGAGCGTCGCGAATGCCGGGCTCGAAGCGATCGTCGATATGTGTCAGCACCACATCCAGATAAGGCTTCACGGTCTTGGTGCGATCAATCACATCCAGCCAATCCGCTTGCATGCGGGTGGCGAGATCGGCGCGAAAGTCCAAAAACTTTCTCAATGCCGCCGGGTTCTTCGCCATTGCATAAGGCGAGCTTGGATCGAACAGAAGCTTAGGATCGAACCCTCCCACTCGCTTGAATTCCGCCCGCACATCGTCATTCATGGGCGTGAAGCGCGCCGGATTCGAAGCTCCTTCCAACGATTCAAAATAAAGTTCGGCAACGTTTACTCCATCCCAGTCGAACTCGCGAAGCAGTTCATCGATTTCTTTCGCGACCTCTTTATGGCAATCGGGATTTTGCAGGTTCATCAGCTTACGCCAGTCCAACTGGGCGTCCTGGCCGTTAGCCGTTTTCTCCCGCCAGGCCGGATGATCCGCCCAGAATTTCTCGCTCACATGCGGCAGCTCGAGCCATGCATAAACCAGAATTGCGTTGCGGTGGCACGCTTCGATGAGCCGTCTCAGATATTCATCCTGCGCCGGATCGGGTTCCACATTGTGCCAGGCCGCTACGTGGAGAACGCCGATGCCGGATTGCCTCCAACGCCGCGCCAGGTAATCCACATCGGCGCGAATGCGATAAGAAGAATCGAAGAAAGCCCAGAGATCTGTCGCTCTGAGCGGCGCGGTGAAGCCCAGGTCTACCAGTGCCTGCAGCAGATAGGGATACCGCTCGATTCCCGTAGCGCCCGGCCCGGTAGCCATCCACAATATCGCGCCATGCGAGGTTCGTTTGCCCGCCAGAACCGGAATGCCTTTCCACTTCTCCGTCGCGAAGGCTTGGAAGCCATCGGGCAACTCGACTGCCGGAACCGTCTCGGCTTGCTGCCAGATGATCTGCATTCTGGGCTCATGTTCATCGCAGATCTGCCGAACGGCGACATTTTGGTCTTTCAGAATGAATCCGACGCTCCTCGCCGCCGGGCCGGCGCCCTCCAGAATCAGAATCTGGCTTTGCGCCACCGCCATGGCGTCGATCTGCGCATGCAGACCCGCTATCACGATCCCCGGATTCGTGCTTTTCGATTCAGCGATGCCAATGGAACCGAGAATCTTCGTCCATGGAGCGGAGTCCGTTCCGATGGTCTGAAATGCCGTTGCGCCCGAGAGCGCCGGAAAAAGCGTGAATGCGGCGAGCAGAGAAAAATATTTCATTTTGTAAGCGCGTACCAGAAGCTGACCCGAATGTCGTTGTAGTTGGCGTGGGGGTGGAAATGTTCGTCCACATACGCGCCGTCGGTGTAGATGCCGCGCAGGAAATCGGCAGAGAGATAAACGTTCCGCGGCATCCACGGTGCGCGCAGCTTCACGCCCGGTCCGGTCTCAATCGTATTGGCCCAGTATTGTCCTTGCGTATCGCGCACCGCATTCACGTTCCATAGCACCTGGGCGGAGGTCTTGTCCCAGGCCTGAAATGTACGGCCGGCCCGATGTTGCGAATAGAAGAGCCAGTCCTTATCGAATTCGTTCACATAGACCGCATCCGCCGTGGTCTCGTAAAAAAATCCGGGCGAACGGCTGCCCAGGAGCCTGCCGAATCCCTTGGCGAAATTCATGCCGCCGCGATAGTCCGGTGTCGCTAGGTCGCGCCGGTTCGGCAGGTATTTAATGGCCTCGCCCGCTTCTCCCCAGGCGGTCAGGTGATGCCAGGTTTTAAGGGAGACGCCGGCCGCGAAGATCAGCGCGCTTTCAGAAAGATATCCAGGTCCAAAAGCGGTGCGCACGCTGCCTCTTACATCTCCATCGAAGCGCATCGACAGATAAATCGAAAACAGCTTGTTCGCTCTCTCCCAGGGCAGCGGAATGCTCCGTTTAACTTGCCCATAGGTGAAGAGATCCTTCCAGCGCGACGAGAACATGGGCAAGCTCCAAATAGTTGTTTGAGCGACCGCATCGCCGCTCAGAGCGTGAAACGCCTTCGAGGCTTCAGCCGCAACCTGCGGATCGCCGGAATGCCGCGCGAGATCGAACCACTCGATGGCGTCGCGATCGTCCTTCGCCAGGTTATAGGCCCACCCGAGCTGCAGCATCACTTCCCCGTCTTCCGGATTCTGCTCGTGCGCCTGCCGGAAATATTTGATTGCATCCTGCAGATATCCCCGCGCCAGACTCTTCTTGCCCATGCTCTTGGCGTCCGTTCCACTTACCGAAGCCGATGGCGCCGAAGCGGGAGCGGTCCCGTTGGCCGCTCGCCTCTTGAAGCCTCTCAGGGCATCCAATTGATCGCGCGAGGCGTGGTCGCCCGGATCGATCGCCAGCACTTGCTCGAATTGCTGCATGGCTTCGGGCTGTTTATGCATCGCCAGATACAAGTACGCGAGTTCCTTGCGGAGAATCACGTTTTGCGGATCGAGCTTCAAAGCGTTTACAAATTCGTAGGGATAGGGATATCGCGGATCCAGATGCTCCAGCGCCTGCTCCGCCGTTCGCGAGTCTCTCGACCGGGATGCCGCCAGCAGCGCCGCTCGCGCCTCATCGACGCGGTTCAACTGCTGCCAGACGCGCGCCAGAACGATCAGCAATTCGCTCAGATCCGGCTTCAATTTCCGGCAGATTTCATACTGCTCGGCCGCCAGCGGCAAATCGTCGCGCAATTCCGCCAATTGAGCCAGTTCCCAATGCGCGCTGTATGTCGAGAGATCGTTCGGGTTTGCCGACTCCGCAAGCGCCTGCTTCCAGCGGGCTATGCCGTCAGCGAGCGGCCGGTCGATGTTCTCAAAAGCCTGCTCCGCGGTGGCCCTGGTCGCGGGGCTTCCCCGGTGGCGCAAGCGGTCGAACATACGGCGCGCCTCGATCGGCTTCTTGGTTTCAAACGCCAGAAACGCATATTCGAGCGCAGCGGTCTCGTCGTTTTGGTTCAGATGCAGAGCCGCCCCGAACTCATCCCGCGCGCTCTCATCGTCGCCCGTCTTCAATAAGGTGTAAGCCAGGTCTTTGTGTACCGATGCCTTGTCCGGCTGAAGCGCAAGTCCTTTCCGAAAAAGGTCGATCGCGGTGTCGTAATCCTTTCGCGCAAGCGCTTGATAAGCCTGGGTCAACTCCGCGTCGCCAGGTGTCTGCCCATACCCCCACAGCACTGTCGCTATCAGAACTCCGGCTACGGTCAATCTGGTGAACACTTGCTGTGAAACTAGTCGCCACAACCACGGCGGATTCTCAGTTGATTACCTCCGGTTCGATTCGGTTGACCGGATAGGGATTAAGAGCTCGCAACGCACTGGTTTCCTCCACTCGTCGTCGCGTTCCAATTCCAGCGCTTACAATGAGGAGCGATGCCCAGCTTGGCGGCAGGCATACACTTGGGCCCATACGAGCTCTTATCCCCGCTTGGCGCGGGCGGCATGGGCGAGGTATGGAAGGCGCGCGACACACGGTTTGATCGCATTGTGGCGATCAAACCTCGCAGCAGCAGTTCTCGGGGCGTTTCGAGCGTGAGGCCCGGGCCATCGCCGCCCTCAATCATCCGAACATCTGCTCTTTTTACGATATCGGGTCCGATTACCTCGTAATGGAATACGTGGACGGCGTACCTGTCACACACATTCAGAACATCCGCAAATTGCTGGACGTCGCCGTTCAGATCGCGGACGGACTGGCTGCTGCGCACGCTGCCGGCGTCATCCACCGCGACCTCAAGCCCGATAACGTTCTGATCACGCACGAGGGCCGGGTGAAGATCCTCGATTTCGGCTTAGCGAAGCAGCGTCTCGTCCCGGCGTTCGAGGATTCGGATGCGACGCGAGCGGCGGATGCGACGAGCCCGGGAATGGTGATGGGCACCTTCTCGTATATGAGCCCAGAGCAGGCTCGCGGTCTGGCGGTCGATGCACGGTCCGATCAGTTTTCGTTCGGTGTAATGCTATACGAGCTCGCGAGCGGCAACCGGCCGTTTAAGCGTGAGACGGCTCCGCAGACCATGTCGGCGATCATCGAAGCCGAGCCTGAGTCTCTGCCGCAAGCGGTACCAGCGCCGCTGCGCTGGATTATCGAACGTTGTCTCGCCAAGGAACCTTCAACTCGGTTCGAGAGCACGCACGATTTGTACCGCGACCTAAGTTCATTGCGACAGCACGTCTCCGAGGTCTTGAGCGCGGGATCTGCGCCGGCGGCCGAGCAGGTGACCCGGCACTGGATCCGGCCCACAGCGGCTGTAGTTGGGTTTGCCGTCACCGTATTCACCGGGGTCCTTGGGTATCGGATGGGGAAGAAGAATGCCGGACTCGAAAATCTCGCGCCCGTTCCCATTACAACGAGCGGCGGGACCGTCCAGAATCCAAGTTTTTCGCCCGATGGTTCCCAGGTGGTGTTCGCATGGAATGGTCCGCGACAGGAAAACTTCAATCTTTACGTGAAACTGGTCGGTCGAACGGACTGTTGCGGCTGACAAATGATGCCGCCAATGAGGGCTCACCGGCGTGGTCGCCGGATGGGAAACAAATCGCCTTCGTCCGCGATGTGGGTAACGACAAGTGTTCGGTGGTGATGACCTCGCCGCTTGGCGGAAGCGAGCGAAAACTGACTGATATCTCTTGTATCGGAGCTGAAGTCGAAGGGCACTCGCTGCTTGCCTGGACTCCCGACGGGCGCTATCTGGCGGTTCCGGATTTGAGAGCGGGTGATACAAGCGGCCCCAAGCTCGATCTCATCTCGATTGATACGGCAGAGCGGCGGGCACTGACGACGAAGGCCATCGGGCAACGGGCCAGCAGCGGCGACATGGATCCGGCATTCTCACCCACTGGCGATCGCTTCGCATTCGTGCGGGTTTACGGACCTTTTCATAGTGATGTGCTGTGGATGCGGTTGAGCGCGGAGTACAGACCAACCGGGCCGATCAACGAAATACACAACTCGGCTATCTTCAATTTTTCTCCTGTTTGGATAAACGATGGACAACTTCTGCTCAGCGCCGGCCAGTCAGGAGCGATGCGCTTGTACAAGGTTGCGCTATCGTCCAGTTCGCCTGCTGTACCGATACCGGGAATTTTGACCAATGGCGGAATTGCGCTGAGTGCAAAAACCGGCCGCCTTATCTATCCATCCGAACAGCGGTTCGTGAATCTCTACCGAATGCCGCTGAATACAGCCGAACGGGTCTCCGGCCCTCCCGAGCGGCTAACGTTTACAACCGGAGTGGATCTAATCCCACGCTATTCTCCAGACGGCAAATCGATCGCCTTCACCTCCTTGCGCTTTGGCGAATTCGGTATCTGGACGGTTGCGGTCGGGAATTCGGCCGGTACGGCCCTGACCACTTCACTTGACACCACCCTGGCTCTTGGGGGCTGGGCGCCGGATGGAAAGTCACTTGTATATTTCAAGACAACGATGCCGCTCGGATCGTGGCAGCTTTATCGCGTTGCTATTGATACTGGACGCACCACACGCTTAACAAACGACAACGCAGACGATTTTTTTCCCAACTATTCGCGGGACGGCAATTGGATTTATTTCTCTTCCACCCGATCGGGGGAAGTTGAGCTTTACAAGATGGCGGCCGACGGTCAAACGCCAACCTCGATAGTGCCTCGGAGCGTTGCAAATGCGCAAGAGTCGCCGGACGGAAGCTGGCTGTATTTTGCGGATTGGTTGTCGGGCAAGGGGCTCTGGCGTATGCCGACTAGAGGAGGAGAGATCACAAGGATTGTAGATCGGATGGTCGACCCAATCGGTTACGCAGTGACGAATCAAGGAGTCTACTACTGGGCGTCGGAGGGGCTTCACCCCGAGTTGCGCTTCCTTGATATCCAATTACGCGAAGACAAATTGATATTTCAGCCCGCCATTCCGGCTTCACCTCACCTGACGATTTCGCCGGATGGACGCTATCTTTGCTTTCCTGAAATAGAACGTAGCAGCCAGGAACTGATGATGCTTGAGAACTTCCGCTGAATGTCGATGCCTCTTTTAAGGCAGTGTCGCTCCGCCCAAGCCGCGTAAGATGCAGAAGTAAGACAAATTATGCGACGAAGCGATGTAAGCGCCAGACCGGCTAACGCCGCTCCCTCTCAATGCGGTAGATGCCTGTGAAACTGTCAAACATCTGGATAACCGTGTGCGGCCTGGGTATCGTGTTTCCCGCGATATATTTCGCCCGGCAAAATCCTCCCAGCGTGGGCCGGGAAGTTACTAAACTCTACGCCGAAAAATGTGCCGGCTGCCACGGGGCGGACATGTCCGGCGGCTCGGCGTCGAGCCTTGCCGACGGCGTTTGGCGCTACGGAGGCGACGACGCCGGCATTACGCGCAGCATTCGCGATGGCCATCCCGAGGCGGGCATGCCCGCGATGCGCCAGACCTTGAACGATGCCGAGATTCGCGCGCTGGTCATCTATATCCGCGAACGCGGCGCGGCATTCGAGCGAGCCCACACGAAATACAACGCACCCGCCCCTGGCGAGATCGTGCGGAGCGAGAAAGAATCGTTCAAGCTGGAACCGGTGATGGAGACCGGGCTGGATCAGCCTTGGGCCATCGCATTCCTGCCGGACGGGCGCATGCTTGTCACCGAAAGACCCGGCCGGCTGCGCATTATTGAGGGAGGCCGACTGCTGCCGGAGCCCGTGCGCGGCATGCCCGCCGTGTATGGAGGCGAGGGAGGGCTTCTCGATGTCGCGCTGCCTCCTCATTATTCGCAGCGAGGTAATGACTGGATCTATCTTTCCTACGGCGACAAAAGCCCGGACGGATTGGGCATGACGGCGGTTATTCGCGGCCGCTTGCGCAATGGCGCATTGGTCGATCGGCAAGAAATCTTCAAAGCGGATTCCTCTCTCTATCGGAGCGGAGGCGTGCGCTTCGGCTCGCGTCTATTGTTTGACAGCAAGGAGCATCTCTTCTTCTCGGTAGGCGATCGCGGCCATCCTGGAGACGAACAAGATCTGTCACGTCCGAACGGAAAAGTGCATCGAGTCGACGATGACGGCCGTATCCCCAAGGACAATCCGTTTGTCAATCGGCCGGGCGCCTTGCCAAGCATCTGGACCTACGGTAATCGCAATCCTCAGGGGCTTGCCTCCAGCCCCATCACGGGCGAATTGTGGGAAGCGGAGCACGGCCCGCGCGGCGGCGATGAGCTGAATATCCTGTACCCCGGCCACGACTATGGTTGGCCGGTGATTACCTTTGGCATGAACTACGATGGAACCCCGATAACGGACCACACCGCCCAGGAAGGCATGGATCAGCCGATTACGTATTGGGTTCCTTCGATTGCCACCAGCCCCATCGCCTTCTACACCGGCAACCGCTTCCCGCAGTGGAAGAACAATCTTTTTCTCGGCTCATTGGCGGCGCAAGAGTTGCGGCGGTTGGTCATCGACGGCCACTCGGTGACGCACCAGGAAATCCTTTTTAAGGGGATTGGCCGGGTGCGCGACGTTGTGAATGCCCCGGATGGCTATTTATACATCGTGCTGAACCAGCGCCGTCGAATCATAGTCTCGAGATTTCAATTCCAGAGTGGGCTGGAAGCGGAGAATCAGGCGCGTCATCTCCGCATTGCCGTTGAACGCAGCCCAATGTAACGCCGTCGCTCCCATCTCTCCGCGGGTATCCACCGACCAACCCGCCTTCAGCATCAGACCGACCGCTTCGGTGTTGTTGCTTTGCGCTGCGTTCGGCAGTTTTCTCTGTTCGTCTTCCGACAAAGTCTTTGCCAAGTCGGGCCGCTGCGTCAAGAGCTCCTGAAACGCGGCTTCGTCGCCGAGTTCGCATGCCAGCGCCAGCTTGAGCTTTGCGGGAGTACGTTCCATCAGTAACCGGAAAACATCCTCGTGCCCGAAATCCCGCGCTACCGTGTGCGCAGTGCGATGTGCGCCCAGCTTCCAAATGTAGATTGTTCCACCCGAGCGCGGGTCCCGCTTGGGAAACCACTCTTCGGATACGTTCATGCGGATGCAATCCGGATCGCGACCCAGATGCGACCGCACCAATTCCGCATCACCCAGAGCGGCAGCCATCAAAATGTCCGTTTGGCATCCTCGCGATACCAGGTATCGCGCCACGTCCTGCCGGTCGCGGGGGTAATGCCGCTTTTGCTCCACGCGGAGCATATATTGGGCCGGGGTTGATTCATGATCGACATCGCGCGCATCGATCGCCGCGCCATTCGCCAACAGGAACTCGGCAATCTCCACCGTGGAGGCGAAGTGCAGCGGCGTCTGTCCGTCGCCGCCGCGCGAGTGTACGACATCAGGATCGGCCGTCACCATTTCCCGCAGTTTATCCATCATTCCGAGGCGTGCCGCCGCAGGTGCATCCAACACCGCTCCGCGCTCAGTAAGAAACGGCGTCATTTCGGGATCGCAATCGTCCAGCACTCCAAACCCGCCGGCCCACCACTCCGTCCGCTTGTGAATGTCCGCCCCGGCTCGCAGCAGAACATCAATGGTGGCCCGATCGCTCCGCTGCACTGCGGCGAATAATGCGTGTTGGCCAAAACCATAGTTCGGCAGCGGATCGTCGATTTTAGAGCGTAACTCCGGATGCTTCTCCAAAATATCGAGTACGCGCGCCGCATTGCTTTCGCACACTGCCGCTTTCAGCGCCTCGGCCGGACTCAGCGCTTTTGCCTCAATGTGCGCCTTCAGCTTCGCCCAGGCGGCGAAGCCGTATTCATTGGCCAATGCATGTTGCGCATCCGCCAATTTGGCGTTCGGCATGCCCTTCAGTAGTTCTTTGGCTTGCTTCTTAAGATATTCGAGATTAGGTTTTTCGGGTAGCGATCGAGACATTACTCCTCCTTCTGTAGCCCGGTGTCCGCTGTGACGGGCAGAAGAGAAGTTAACTCTCGGTGCTCAAAAACGCATCAGGCGGGATCATCCCTTTCCGCGGACGGGGTGCAACCTGAATTGCCGGATTTATTGTATCAGCCTATTTTGAAAACAGGCTTCGAGAGTGTTATGCTCAGCCGCAGCGTCTATGAATAAACCGCCACTTTCTGTGATCCTGGTCGGTTGCTTGTATATAGCTGCGGGTGCATTCGGCCTTATTTTTCACCTCGCTGAGTACAAGCCGCCGAATCCGTTTGAATATGACATCGTGTGGATCTCTCTGGTCAATCTCGTCGCGATCTTCAGTGGAGTATATATCCTCCGCGGCAGGAACTGGGCGCGCTGGCTCGCGCTTGCCTGGATCGCATTCCATGTCGTCTTGAGTTTTCACTCGTGGTCTGAATTGGTAATGCACAGTCTGCTGTGCGCAGCGTCCGCGTATTTTCTATTTCGCCCCCGCGCGACCCGATATTTTCGCGCTGCCGGAACACAGGCAAACTAAAGGGCAAGTTCGGCCTTCTGTCCGCTGATAAGCTCCCAGCTATCGTTTTCGCTTCTCCGCCGGTTGGAATTCCTTCGTATTGGAACTTGCAGTGTACGCCATGCGCCATAATCGTCTGGTGCGGAACCTTTGGCTCATCCTGCTGCTAGGAGCGATGGCCGCTCCCGCATATTCGCAACTCTTCTCGTTGGGTGTCAAAGGCGGTGTTCAGATTACAAACGATACCTCCCTGGACGACAGCGCTTACACTCGCCGATACATCGTCGGGCCCACCGCCGAAATCCATCTCCCCTTCCATCTTGCCTTCGAGGTGGACGCGCTATATCGGCGTAGTGGGTTTGAGCAGGACACCTTTGACGCGTTCGACAGTACGGTCTACCAAGTCCGAACCCGGGCCAACGATTGGCAATTTCCGTTCCTGGCAAAATGGGAGCCCGGCTCCCGCGTACTCCGGCCATTTGTAGATGGCGGCATCACTTATCGCCACATCGCGGGATCGAGCATCGACACCGCCTACGGCGGACAAAACTCCGTCACCCATCTCCCAATTCTCGCTTTAAATCCAAACAGCGCCGGAGCGACGGTCGGCGCCGGTCTTACGCTGAAGGTGACATGGCTTCGGCTTTCGCCGGAAATTCGCTATACATACTGGCCGACACTCGCTTTCCCTTCGGGAATCTCCTCGACTAACCATAACCAGGTCGATTTTCTTCTGGGATTCACGTTCTAGCCGCCGCTCCCTCCTCACCATCACCGGCGATAGAGCACTTGCCGAGCATGTCCTTCAGCTCGTTGCCATTGTTGGCTAACGGAGCCGGATTGCCGGGGCGTATCGTTACCAAGTCTTCGGCTCCGTGGCCGCGATTACCAGGAAGAACTCCCGATTTCGCGTCTCTCTTGCCAACTCATTCCAAGCTGGTCATGAAGAGCGACCTGCAATGACGCTAAATTGCCAGCCCGCCACGAAAGGTCGAAGTCATAGAGGCCATTCAATCCGGTGTCATCAATTATCTCGACTCCGCCTAGCTCGCGGCCAAGCGCCTGGATCAATCCCGATGTGGAATCGCGGCGACACATCCGCCGCACCATGTGGCCCAGAATTCAAGAACAACGGCCTTACCGCGCAACGCAGCTAAGACCGGTTGTGTGCCGGCGGGTGCCTGCAGAATCTGACTGAGCTCTATTTCGGGCGCTATCTCGCCCGCTGGGGGAAGGGTATTTTGTGCGAAGCATCTCACGGAGAACAGGATGCCGGCAAGCAAAGCCGTTATCGGAACTCCAAATTGAACGATTGTCAGAGCCCTGAAAAATGGCGATTGGCCTGATGTCACAGCGAGTCTCATGTAATCGCGCGCGAATCTTCTTGCGCTGGTTAGGGCTCCCGGTGATTGTGACGTAATAAGAGGTCAATTCGTGTAAGCGGCCATCTGTGCTTCTTTTGTTGGCATCATACGTACAGGCTCGCTCCGGCTCCGCCTCAGGCCCACGCCCATATAGAATAAAGCCGTCATGCCTCGCTTTCCCGGCGTTGATTACCTGCAATTCGATTCGCTCCTCACCGAACAGGAATTAATGGTGCGCGGGACCGCGCGTCAATTCGTCGACGAACGGGTACTGCCGATTATTCGCGATGCCTACAACAACGCCGTCTTCCCGAAGCAGCTCATCCCTGAAATGGCCAGACTCGGCTTCTTCGGCGCCAACTTAGAGGGCTATGGCTGCGCCGGTCTGAACAATGTCGAATACGGTCTCATCATGCAGGAGATCGAGCGCGGCGATTCCGGGCTGCGCAGCTTCGTCAGCGTTCAGGGCGCGCTGGTAATGTATCCCATCTTTTCCTACGGCTCCGAAGAGCAAAAGCGGCACTGGCTGCCTAAGCTTCAATCCGGAGAAGCGATCGGCTGCTTTGGTCTCACCGAGCCGGACTTCGGCTCGAATCCGGCGGCGATGCGCGCCACCGCGACTCGTCGCGGCGATTCCTGGGTACTCAATGGAGAAAAAACCTGGATCACCAACGGCTCAGTCGCCGATGTGGCTATCGTCTGGGCGCGCGCGTCGGATGGCATTCGCGGCTTTCTCGTTGAAAAGGGCACGCCCGGCTACTCCACCAGCGACATTCATGGCAAGCTCTCCATGCGCGCATCGGTCACGTCCAGCTTGCATTTTTCGGATTGCGCGATTCCCGACGCGAACCGGTTGCCCGCCGCCAAAGGCTTAAAAGCGCCTCTCAGTTGCCTCTCGCAAGCGCGATTCGGTATCGGCTGGGGCGTTCTCGGCGCGGCGATGGATTGCTATGAGACCGCGCGCAGCTACTCTCTCACCCGCAAGCAGTTCGATGAAAGACCGCTCGCGAGCCACCAGCTCGTCCAGGAAAAGCTCGCCTGGATGATTACCGAGATCTCGAAAGCGCAATTGCTCGCGTTTCACGTTGCCAAACTCAAAGACGCGGGCAAAGTGGAGGCGGCTCACATCTCCATGTTGAAGCGCAACAATGTGGCGATAGCCGTCGAATGCGCGCGCCTAAGCCGCGACCTGCTGGGCGCGAACGGCATTATGGACGAGTACCCGATTATGCGCCACATGTGCAATCTCGAAACGGTCAAAACCTACGAAGGTACCGAGCACATTCATACTTTGGTCATCGGAGAAAAAGTCACCGGCATTCCGGCCTACCGCTGAAGGTTTTGGACCAGGTGGTTCTCGAGCGCCAGCGGCCATTCTGTTTAGTTCGGCAGCGATTCTGTTTAGTATCGAACAGCGCCGCCCCGAAACCTGCCACACCGTATACAGAGCGGCGGTTTTCCTGGGAGAGCAGGTGAACGGCAGCAGGGCCTGGGTGCTTGGTGGGACTCGCAGTCGGTCTGGTAGGCTCGGCGGGGCTCACGCGATTGCCCACTAAGTCTTTGCTCTCTCGATGTTAGGCAAGAAGCCGGTCAGCAGTCCGATCGCCGGCAGATACGAGCAAATCTGATAGACGAAGTTGATGCTGGTCCGGTCGGCCAACAACCCCATCAGCGCCGCGCCCACTCCCGCCATCCCAAAGGCGAATCCAAAGAATAATCCCGAGATCATCCCCACTCTGCCCGGAACCAGTTCCTGCGCGTAGACCAGAATTGCCGAAAACGCCGATGCCAGGATCAGCCCGATCGCCACGCTCAGCGCGCCCGTCCAGAACAGGTTCGCGTAGGGCAGCAGCAGCGTAAATGGAAGCGCGCCCACAATCGAGCACCAGATAACGTATTTGCGCCCGATCCGATCGCCGACCGGTCCGCCGATAATCGTTCCCGCCGCAACCGCCGCCAGAAAAACGAACAGATGGATCTGCGCGTTTCGCACCGGCAGGTGAAACTTGCTCATCAGATAAAACGTGTAGTAGCTGCTCAGGCTCGCTAAGTAGATGTACTTCGAAAAGACCAGCGCGGCCAGTATCGCAATCGACACCGCAATGCCTCTCGGAGACAACCCCAGGTGCTGTTCGCTCTGCGCCTTTCGGGATCGCAGCCTGGCCGCGGCTGCGTTTTTCTTGTACCAGCCGCCCACTTTCGTCAGCAACACAATGGCCAGCAGCGCCGCCAGCGAAAACCAGGCAATGCTGTGTTGCCCCCTCGGCAGGACAATGAACGCCGCCAGCAACGGGCCGATCGCCGATCCCGTGTTTCCGCCGACTTGAAAGACCGATTGCGCCAGCCCATGCTGCCCGCCCGACGCCATGTGCGCCACCCGCGACGATTCCGGATGAAATACAGAAGATCCCATGCCCACCAGCGCCGCCGCCGCCAGCAGCATCCCCAGATTCGAAGCGAGCGACAACAGCACCAGCCCCACCAGCGTCAAACTCATTCCAATCGATAACGAATAAGGCTTGGGCCGCCGGTCCGCATAATGCCCCACCAGCGGCTGTAAGAGCGAGGCGGTCATCTGAAACGTCAGCGTAATCAGCCCCAACTCCGCAAAGCTCAGGCGAAACGATTTCTTCAGAATCGGATAAATCGCCGGCAGCAGCGATTGCACCATGTCGTTCAGCAAATGGCAAAAGCTGATCGCCGCCAGAATCGTAACCACCACCTTCGTCCCGGCTTGCTTCCGGGATTCGGCTGGCGCATCGGTTACGTTTGTCTGCATGGAGAAAGCGCGGAAGTATCGGCTCCGGAAAGGCCCTCTCTTGCAATGTAGCTTACTGCCGTTGCATCCCAATTCCGCCCTTGCTAGAGTGGTAGTTTAGCGTGCTCTCGACGAGCGAAGTGGAAGTGTCTATCTATGGCAAGAGTTTGTGAAATCTGCGGGCGCGGACCCCAATTCGGGCATCGCATCAGTCATGCCCACAACGTCAGTAAACGCCGCTGGAATTTGAACCTGCAAAGGGTCCACGCACTCGTAAATGGCGCGGGCAAGCGCCTTCGCGTCTGCACCTCCTGTATTCGCAACGGCAAAGTCCAGAAAGCTCCATAGTTCTAGCGCCCACCGCTAATTCTTACCGCCGGATCGCCCAGGCCAGCCCGTCGGGTCCCGGACCGGCGTTGATCCGCCCGCTCATCTCCAGAGTTTTCAGATCGATCACCGCCACGTAATTCCCGCCCGTACACGCTACATAGGCATGCGACCCGTCCGGTTGCATCTGGATACCGGCTGCGCCACGGCCGAGATCGATCCGCTTCACTTCTTTATGAGTCCCGGCGTCCAGAACGGCGAGACCGGCATCCCCGAGTGAGGAAATAAGCACAAGCTTGCCATCCGGAGTAAACTTCAGCCGGTTCGCGCCTGGAACGTTCGCCTGCAGGGTATCGGTCACCTTCTTCGCCGTCAGATCGACGATCGACACCGTGCCATCCTGCGCATTAGCCGCCCAAAGTTCCTTACCGTCCGGACTTACATCGAACCCTTCCGCGCCTCTGCCCACGCGAACTACCGTTTCATCCCAGTCGCCGCCGGGAGGTCCCATCGGGCCTCTGCGACCGCCAGGGGGTGGACCGCCCGGACCCGCTCCCGGAGGAGGAGGACCGCCGAACCCCGTTCGGCTGCTCTTCTCGATAAGGCTGATCGTCCCCGAACTGACGTTCGTCGTATAGATCCGCTTCATGTCCGCGGAAACGTAGATCATGTGCGTCCGGTTCTGTCCGGTTCCCAAAATCCAGTCAACCGCCTTCTTCGCGGGATCGTAACGTCCGATCGCTTTAGCGGCTTCAGCCGTAAACCACGTTTTCCCGCCGACAAACGCCAGGCCATGAGGACCGCGCAAGGGACCCAAATCGATCGATGTCACTCTCTTTTGGCCGATCAGATCGATCAGCGTAAGCGTGTTGTAAGCCCCACCGCCATAGTTGGAGACATAGGCGAATTTTCCATCGGTGGAGGCTATGACTTCATGAGGATCTTCCCCCACGGGCGCCTTCGCGACCACTTTCAGCGTCGCCGGGTCCACGATGGCGAGAGTATGATCGCCCTTCGAAAGGACTAACAGAGCTTCGCGAGGAGTGCTCTCGGACCACGCTATGCTCCCGCCGATAAAACCGAGAAAACAGACAAGACAAGCCGCTCTCATAATTACGAATTTAATCACAATCGAAGCTTCAGTGCGGAGAAACAACGTCAAACCGTTAACATTCCTCCCTAGCGCGATATTCTCAAGGGATGTCACGAGCGGTACCGGACACTACGCCGTCGCCTCCCGGTCACCGGAAAGCTCTGCCGCCACCCCACTTCGCTGCGCGCGCCTCGACGCTTCTTCGTAAGACCGCGCGAAGCCTCGGCAAAATCGGAATTGCCTGCGTCGTCGCCATCCTCCTCTATCTCGTTTTTTATTTCACTGGCCACAATCTTCTGCTCGCTCTCGATGTCGGTGTCCTGATCTTCCTGCTCAGCGTCCTCGCGCTTCGCGGTCTCCGTCACCTCAAGCGTCACTCGCTCTGGAGCGTCCGCAATCGCCTGCTCTTTGTTTACGGCCTCTTCGGTGTCCTGCCCATTCTGCTGCTCTTCGTCCTGATCGGGCTCGGCTCCTGGGCGCTCATGAATGAATTGGCCATCTATCTTGCCAGCTCCGCTTTGGATCGCCGCCTCGATTCCGTTAACTCCGCCGTCAAAACCATGCGCGGAATTCCGCCCGAGCAGCGCCCGTATGCCGCGCCTGAAATCATCAAAGCTTTCGGCCGCGTCTTTCCCGGCATCGCCTTCTACGTCAAAGATAAAACCGGCGATCACCGTTATCCCGCCACCGCTCCGCCTCTCGATGTCCCGCCCGGCTGGAAGAATGTCAGCGGTCTGCTGGTTCTGAACGGCCACTTCTACGGTTGGGCTCACCTCATCGACAGCCAACAGGAAATCGCCGCGATCGCTCCGCTATCGAACGAGTTGGTTGAAAATCTTGTGCCTCACCTGGGCGTGATCGCTCTCGTCGAAACTCATAAAAAACGCGCGCAGGACGAAGGGCCGCCCGCTTCCGCCGGTTCGCTGACCATAACTGCCGGTTCCAACAACTCTCCCGCGAAGCCGAACTTCAATTACTCGCTTGACGATTCCACCGTTGCCTCCTCCGATCGCGCCAGAGGACGCATACCCCCGCCGATGAACCGTTTTGACATCCCCGTTTTGTGGCCCTCCACGCGCCAGCACTTCCACCTCGATACGCCCGGCAAAACCTACGAAGGCGTCCTCTGGGTTTACTCCCGCCCTTCCGCCGTGCTGCGCAGTTTCTTCTCCAGTTCGGAAGTTCTCCGCGGCGTTCTCTTCGATGTGGTCGTCGCCGTCGCCGTTCTCTTCCTTCTGGTCGAGATGGTCGCCGTCTTTATCGGTGTTTCTCTCTCCCGCCGCATTACCCATGCTGTGAATCAGCTCTATGAGGGCACCCGTCGCGTCATCTACGGCGACTTCGCCCATCGCATCTCCGTGCGCAGTCACGACCAGCTCGGCGAGCTCTCCGAATCCTTCAATCAGATGACCGGAAATCTAGAGCGCCTCTTAATCGTCGAAAAAGAAAAAGAGCGTCTGCAAACCGAGCTGGAAATCGCCCGCGAAGTCCAGGCCCAGCTTTATCCCAAAGAAGCGCCTCCGCGCGGTGGCTTGCAGGTGACCGCCCGCTGCGATCCCGCGCGTTTGGTCTCCGGCGATTATTACGATTACCAGGCGCTCGTCCATGGCAAGATTGCTTTCGCCGTCGGCGACATTGCGGGTAAAGGAATTTCCGCCGCCCTGCTCATGGCTACCCTTCAGGCTGCTTTGCGCTCCCAGGTCAGTCAATCCCAGCCCTCGCCTGGAGACGCCGCCGGTCTCTTGCCGCAGCTCGATCCGGCCACGCTGGTCTACAAACTCAATCAGCAGATCTACGCTCTGACTTCTCCGGAAAAATACGCCACTTTCTTCTTCGCTCTTTACGACGAGGCCAGCTGCACCCTCACTTACACCAACGCCGGCCATTTATCGCCTCTGCTGTTTCGCAATGAAGACGTCGTATCCCTCGATTCCAACGGCACCGTCGTCGGCGCATTCCCGTTTTCCAAGTACGACGAGAGTTCAATCGTCATTCAGCCCGGCGATCTGCTCGTCTGCTACACCGACGGCATCACCGAGCCCGAGAATGCCTACGACGAGGAATTCGGAGAAGCCCGTTTGATCGAGTTAGTCAGGAAGCACGCCCATCAGAACGATCATGAGATCATCCGCATCGTCTTCGATGCCGTCCGTAGCTGGAGCGGCGGCCCCGAGCTGCACGACGACATGACTCTGCTGCTCGCCCGCCAGGTAGCTTGCCCGTGAAGCCTACGCGGTTTCGCCGCGTCGATCCAGGAAATCGCGCATGCTAACCATGCTGATTCCGTCGTATTCACCTAACCGAAGTAAATCCTTATCGCCGGTTACGATTGCCGCCGATTTGGCCGCATCGGCGCACTCAACTACGCGGTTGTCGTCTGGGTCGGACGGCACTACGTTAAAAGTCCTTTTGGCGTTCACGAGTCGTGTGCAGGATTGAATTACAGCCAAAGCCCCTTCAAGATCCGGTTGCTGCCATTTGAACTTCTCTCGAAGTACACGGAGGATTTCGTCAACGATCGATTGCGATATCGCAACCTCAATCTCGCCATCCAACGCCATTTGTAAAAGTGTTGCGGCAATTCCGCCGAATTGCAAGGCGGAAATGTATATATTAGTGTCGAGCGTTACCCGCCGCACGCTAGCAGGAGCGCGTTCCTTTGCGGACTTCCTGGATGGCGCAGTTTACCACTTCATCCACCTGTTCGTCTGTCATGCTGCCTCGCCTCTTCACGGCTTCGCGCTGAGTTTGCTGCCAAAATCTCCGAATAAGGTGCTGCTGGACCGCCTCTGTGGCAATTTCGTCCGCAGTCTTGTTTTCGGCGCGCGCCAATTCCTCTAGCCTCGGAAGCAACTCATCTGGAAGCTTGATATTGCCGATCGCCATGGTGATCTCTGTTTAAGATTACCGTAGCAGGCACGATGTTCGGTGGCAAGCTCCTGAGTTATGCTTGTCGTTAACATACGATCTGTCCGGTCCAATGCACACATGATCTGTCCGCTTTAGAAAACCGGGGCGGGAACGCGACGCTAGGATTTGGAACCCAGCC
>Ga0208480_1000073_pt1 | contig 41424 bp, 42 predicted proteins | sample NGESurshal092012_4_FD_184485 | JGI IMG/M metagenome (GOLD analysis project Ga0208480, IMG submission 184485) | Arctic peat soil microbial communities from Barrow, Alaska - NGEE Surface sample F53-1 shallow-092012 (SPAdes) | ecosystem: Environmental > Terrestrial > Soil > Wetlands > Peat ... | reverse complement strand
CACGGGCGGAGATGGGCGGTCTATTCGTTTGCTCCCTCGCCGCCCGCCAGGATCTACTTCCTGACGCCCACAACCATTGGGCAGGCTTGATCGGTCATGGCGCGTGCATCGACTTTGCGAAGCGCATCGTCAGGGAGTACGGTGGCGCCAGGTCTACTCCGTCGGGGTTTGCCAGATATCCCGTCTTCGAACCTGGTTGACCAGTGTGCCCGTATTGCCAGACGATCCGGTTGGTGTGAGGGTCGATCACGATCACGCGGTCGTTACGGTCGTCGTTGGCCAGTATGTTGCCGTTGGGTAGCGGCAGGGCAAGCGATGGATGGTCGAGCGCTTGTGTGCCTGTAGGTTCATAGCGCCATAGCAGCCGACCACCTGGTGTGAACGTCTCGATCGCGCCGGGGCTCGTGTAGTCGGCTGAGAGGAATACGCCAGGGCGCAATTGGTTGGTGTCCGACGGGTAGGTGAAGCCTGGTGGATGAGTATCGCCGATGGGTCGTCCGTCGCGTCCAAGCACGTCGATCCAGTCCCCGTTTATCTCGGTGATGACGGTGTCTCCCCCTGCCATCGGGAACGCTCCGTTTGGACTGCCGTAGGACACGCCAAGTTCGTGATTGCAGTTGCCGGTTTGGCCCAGCTGTTGGGTCAGACGATGCGCGGGTGGGCGAATCACAACTACGCGGCAGTTCTTGATGTCCGCCGAGAGCAGCGCTCCTTTGGGCGTGAGCAGCGCATCGTCGGGGTTGTGCAGGTAGCCGGGTTCTGAGCCGGGAACACCGGGGTGCCCGTAGCGGAAGGCGATCTTCGGGTGAGTGACGTCCACGATGCTGATCGCATAGTCGTCCTCCTGCGTCACGACTATCTGGCGTCCGTTGGGTGAATAGAAAGCGTCATCGGGCAATAGGAACGATTGGCCGCGATTCAGATCGCCGGACTGGGGGAAACGCCACAGAATCTGGCCGGTGGGAGCGATCTCCAGCAGGCGGTTGTTGTCGCGATCGGCGATCAGGATCGGGCCTGGGAGCACACTTGGATCGGAGCCGGCGCGCAGATACCGAGTCCGTGGCCGGCTGTTGGCGGTGGGCGATGCGTGGCCCGTGTTCGTGCGCTGACCCGCGCGAACGTTGAAGCGATCCGGGGGCCTGCCGCCCGTGGTGCTCCCCAGACTCTGCACAAGCACGATGGTGCCTGCAAGGATCACGACGATCGCGCATGCCGATGCCGCCCTGACCCAAGACCCCCCGGTGCGCCGGGAGCCGTCGATCGACCTCAACTCGTCGCCGTCGCGGTCAGGATCTCATCGTGCACGTGACCGTTTTGATCGCGGCCGCCGGCAACCACGACGTGACCTTCAAGCGGGACAGCCGCCAGGTCTGAGAGTCCTATAGGGAGCAATCCAGCGCGAGTCACTTTGCCGCTGTGCGATATGGCCAGGATCGCTCGCGTCTGGCTCGTGGGCGACGAGCCACGTCCGCCGAACACGAACACAGTCCCGTTCGCCGCGGCCGCGGCCGCGTGTGTGAGCGGCTGGGGCAGCAGGCCGATCTTCGTGAGCTGCCCCGTAGAAGGGTCGAAGCGGTAGATGTCGCGACTCGCGCTTTCACCACTTGTGCCGCCGGCGATCACGAGCGCTCCGTCGACCGCGGCGACCGCGGCGTAGCGCAGCGGCTTGGGCACCAGCCCGGCCACGTGTGGCTGTCCGCCCGGTCGCCAAGCGAGGATCGTGTGCAGTGGTGTCACACCCGTGTAGCCGCCTACGATGTAAACGGTCTCCGCGATCGTGGCGCTCGCGACGTCGGAGGCCGGCGTGGGAAGGTCGCCTGCCGGTTGCGTTGTGCCGTCGGCGTTGACCTTCGTGATCTGTGGGAACGAGCTGACGACGCCGCCACCGAACAAGTAGGCCGCTCCGCTCGTGAAGCTGGCTGACGCGTCGTGCAGGGCGGTCGGCAAGCTCCCGATCGTGCGTGCTTGCGAGCTTGTGGCGCTGACGATGCTCGCGAGCGACGTTTCGCCCTGATCGATGCCGCCGATGAGCAGAAAGGCGCTTGGGCTCATCGCCACGGTGGCGGCGTCCTGCTCGGCGATCGGCAGCACGCCGGTTTGCGAGATGACCACGCGCACGTGCGTGCTTGCGCCTGAGCGCACGTTCGTCGCTTGTGCCGTCGCAGACGAACGCGTGCCTGCGGATTTGGAGTGTGTGCCGCCGCTGCTGCTGCCGCTGCTGCCAAGGACTGACGCAAGCACGATGATGAGGATCGCTAGCGTCAGCGCCACGCCGAGGCGCCGCCGCCTGAGCTGCGCACGCCGCGTCTCGCGCCGTGCGATGCGCGGGCTCGGAGGAGGAAGGCTCATGGCTTCAAGGGTGCACGACGGCCGCGTAGTCAGGCCCCCCATTGGGGCCGGCAGGGATGAAATCCATGCCGTCAGGCGTATTCAGGTACCCGTGTGACGTGCCGGGGATTTCGGCGTGGCCATACTGCCACACGATCTTGTTGGTGCGGGGGTCGATCACGATCACGCGATCGCGATAGTCGTCGTTGACCGCGATGTCGCCGTTGGGGAGCGCCATCGCGAGCGACGGATGGTTGAGCTCGCCTGGCCCCGTTGTAGGCCCATAGCGCCAGAGGACGTGTCCGTGACTGTCGATGATCAGCACGTGCCCTGGCGTGGCGTAGTCGGCGAGCAGAATTCTTCCGTCCGGCAAGGGCTGTGGGTCTGACGGATAGCTGACCGGCGCTTTGACCGCGAAGGAGAGTTTGCCGTGCCCGTCGATCGCGTCGATCCAACTACCTTCGATCTCGCTCACCAACACCCCGCCGCCCGGCATCGGCGTATCGCCGTTTACGGCTCCCAGATAGCGCGGCGGGTCGTGGCGACAGGTTCCCGAGCTACCGAACTTGCGGACGATCGCGTGCGCCTCGATGAACAGGATGCGACAGTTGTAAGCGTCGGCAACCGTGAACGTGCCACCGGGCAGCATATATGCGTCGTCTGGGGTTTTCAGGTGCGTATCGTCGGAGCCTTCTTCGCCTGGATGTCCGAACAGGATTTCGAGGTTGTGGGTTGCAAGCGTGACCTGCACGATTGCGTGGTTGTCCTCCTCGTTGCTGATCAGCGCATTACCGCCCGGCTCGACGAACGTGTCGTCGTCGAAGATCAGTTTGCGGCCCTTGGCGAGGTCTTCTGGGGTCGGGTAGAGGAACACGATTTCGTGCCGTGGGTTGACGACGAGGATGCGGTCGTTGCCACGGTCGGCGATCAGCAGGTAGCCGGGCAGGCCAGGGCGCTTTGACGCCGCTTCGTAGGCGGCCGCGGTATCGGGTTGGGCAGCTACGACATTCTGCGGCGCCCAAAGCGCGGCCAGGCCACCCGCCGAGGCCGGCGCGAGCGGCCCGCCGTCCGCGATCGGCGTACGGCGCGCGATTGCTTTGGAGGCGCGGTGCGATTTCGACCCTTCACCGCCCGAGCCAGCCGCCACCGCCACCGCGATCAGCACGCCGAGCGCAATCGGGACCGCCCAGCGACGACGCCGCCGCGCTGTTGCATGCTCGCGCTCGCGGCGACGCCTGTCTCTACGCGCAGCGTCGGCCAGGGTGCTGGGGTCGAGTTGGTCGTCGTCGTCAGCGGGCATCCGGGAACCCGCGCTTTGCGGGCAGGGCCAGCCTCACGCCGACGGCTTAACCCAGACGTAAGGCCGGGTGAGACTTCCCTTAGCACTCGTACCGCACCTGCACGGTGGTGCTCGAGCCAAGCGATCTGCCCTTCTCCTTGTTTGCCTGCAACGTATTGTCTGCGTTGGTCCGTAGCATCCCTCTCATGTCGCCACCGGCTTGCCGGATGCCTTGCGGTCGCCGCCATCGCGCTCGTCGCTCAGATCGCGTTTTGGACGTGGGCGCTTGCGCTACTCTAGGGTTCTGATGGCAGCCAAGCCGAACACTGTGCCGAAGCCGAACACAGCTCCGGTGAAACTACCTTCGGAGAGCATTCATCCCGTACCGCCGTCCGTCTTTATTCCGGAGACGCGGGGCGCGAACGACCCGTCTCCTCAGCGCTAGACGAGGACGACGCCTCTGGGCGTACACGACAAGCCGGGGGATGGGCCGCGCACACCCGACGGAGGGACTGTGATCTGACGCGCGTCGATCGGCTGTCCTGAATGGCCGTTGTGGTCAGGGCAACAACGATCGCGAATACCGCAAGGGGCGCTCCCCGGCGCGAGAACGCCACAGGCGATGGATGTGCTTCTACCTCGTGTGCGGCGCGCCACCACAGGAACGCCGACAGCGACCCGCTCGCGGCGATGTTGGGGCCGACGTTCAGCCCCAAGAGCAATGCGCTCGGGTGTGCGACTGGGTGCGCTGAGAGGAGCACCGCGGCCGGGAGGTTGTTGATCGTCACCGACGCGAGTGCCCCGATCCCCGTGGTCTCCCAGCTCCCGGCGCCGTCGAGCAGCTGCGCCGGTCCGTCCCACGATCGCGCGAGCACTCCCAAAGCCACGCAAACCAAGAACAGGCTGATGAGCACCACCGGCCCCACGGCCCGCACGACCTCTCTCCACCGCAGGCGACCACGCACAACCTCGATCGTGGCCAGGGTCAGCCCGAGCCCCAGTACGGGGATCGCGGGGTTGCGCAGCGCGACCGTGAGGATGGCGGCAGCCAGCGCGCCGAACAGCCCCAAGCCGACTGCGTCCCAGCAGGCCCGCCGCGGGTGTCGATTTGTGCCGGCGTGCAGTCGGCGGTGAAAGAGCACGAACAGCCCCAGCGCGGTGGAGAGCGTCGCGGCGAGCGCCGTCACGAGCATGTGCGCGGCAAACGTGGCGCCCGAGATCGGCTGATGTCCCAGGACGAGCAGGTTCGTGAGATTGGACCCAAGCAGGTAGAGCGAGGACGCGTTGGCCATGTAGAGCGCGCCGTAGAGAAAGCCCTCCTCGTCAACGCCACGAGCACGGGCTGCATGAACCAGCACGGGCGTCAGGAACACCACCGCGGTATCGAGGTTGAGCACAGCAGTGACCACGGCGACGAGCAGCAGACAGGCCGCGAACAGCACTGCCGGCGGCCCTGCGAGACCCTGCAGAAAGCGCCCGGCCTGCTCGAACAAACCATCGCGATTGGCGACCAGGCCGATCAGCAGCAGCCCGCTGACAAGCACGAAAGGAGGCCAGGCTTGTTCTGCTGCAGCGCTCAGATGCACCTACGACAGCCTGCCAGGGTCGCGCATCGGCCGAGGCATGAGGTGCGCGCCAATCAGCTGGCGGTCACCGCCGTCGTGTCCGGGTCCGAGCCTCTGTGTGGCAGCAGGATCTCCTGTGCCTCGGCAGGCGTAACGCCCGGATAGAGCACTCGCACGAGCAGGATCGCGCAAGCCCCGCCGACGAGCTGGGCCACGATGTATCCAGGCACCGAAGCAGGGGCGATGCCGGCAAACGTGTTGGAGAACATGCGCCCAATCGTGATCGCCGGATTCGCGAAGCTGGCCGAGCTGGTGAAAAAGTAGGCGGCGCCGATGTACGCGCCGACCGCCGCGGGGATCGTGTTCGCGCGTTTGCTGCGCGCGAGCGAGAAGATCACCAGCAGCAGCCCGGCGGTCGCGACTGCCTCGGAGAGGAGGTGTGCTGGTGAAGCGCGATGATGTGTGGAGATGCTGATCGCGGCTAGTGAGAACATGCCATTGGCCAACACGGCGCCGAGCATGCAGCCGGCTATCTGCACGGGGATGTAGGCAAGCGCATCGCGCCAGCGGATGCCGCCGAAGCTCGCGTCGGCGAGCGAGACGACCGGATTGAAGTGGCCTCCAGACACCGGTCCGAACATGAGGATGATCGTGAACAGGCCCGCCGCGGTGGCGGCAGCGTTCTCGAACAGCTGCAGGCCAACGTTGTTTGGTGAGAGCGTCTGCGCCGCGATGCCCGAGCCGATCACGAGTGCCGCGAGCAACGCCGAGCCCAACAGCTCGGCGAGCAGGCGGCGGGCGAGCGGTGGTGTGTTCGGACTCACGATCAGTCCGCGTCGAGATAGGTGGCGATCAGCTCGCGGACCTGTTGTTGGATTTGGTTGCGGATCGCCCGGACCTCCTCCAGCGGCTTGCCGGCTGGGTCGGGAATGTTCCACTCCTCCACAATGCTCGGCACGTATGGGCACGCGTCGCCACAGCCCATCGTGACCGCCCAGTTGGCGTGTCGCTGCATCTCGATGGTGAGCTTCTTGGGCGTGCGCCCGGACAGCTCGAGCCCGATCTCGCGCATGACCTCGACCACGGGCGGCCAAATCGCGGGCGCCGGTTCGGTGCCCGCGGACTCGGCGCGCACGTCCGTCGGACCATAGCGCTCGAAAAATGCCTGCGCCATCTGCGAGCGTCCGGCGTTGTGGTTGCAGACGAACAGCACGTAGCGAGTCGGGCTCTGGGTGGGGTGGCTCGCCGTCATGGCGCGCTCGATCCTATTACATAGACATGCGTCAGTGTTATTGATATAAGTAGATCGATGTCCGTCGATTTGGAGCTGGCGCCTAAGCAGAAGCGAGCAGCCGGCGAGCGCTGCTGCGAGCCCGTCGTCTACCCCGACGTGCAACGCGAGCAGGCGCTGCGCATGGCAGAGGTCGCAAAGGCCCTCGGCGACCCGATTCGCTTGCAACTTGTGGACGTCTTGCGCAAGCATGCCGGCAAGGTCTGCGTCTGTGAGCTGGTGCCACTGTTCGACATCTCCCAGCCAACGCTCTCCCATCACCTCAAGAAGCTTCGCGACGCCGGGATCGTCGACTCCGAGCGCCAGGGACTGTGGGCCTACTATTACGTGATCCCCGATGCGCTTCGGGAGCTGTCCGCATGGCTGAGCTGAGCGACGTCGAGACGTTGCCCGAGGCCTGTTGCGCCGCCGCGCGGCGGGCAACATGCTGCGAGCCAGACGCCAAGGTTGACTGCTGCGCCCATGAGGAATCATGTGGCTGCGACGCAGGTGCCCCCATGGGGGCGAGCGACGTGTGCGCTACTGGCTCAATAGCTCGACCACCGCGGTCGCGGTGAAAGTGACACCGCCATCGCGAGCTCGCTCCGACACGATGTCGATCTCGGCAAGTCGCCGAAGCGCGCGGATCGCTCCCTGGTGTGTGATTCCGTAGCGGGCCGCCACCTGTCCTGCACGTACCGTCGGTGCTCCGATCAGCTCCCCGGTTATGCGCTCGGCGATACCGGAGATGCCGGCGGTTCGGAGCTTCTCGAGGGTGTGCTCTCTCCACTTCAGCAATGCGTCGACACGTTTGTGAGTGCTCGCGGCCGAAACCCCGACACCGGTCGCAAAGAAGCTCACCCATCTGTCCCAATCGCCCTCGCGGACCAGCGTCAGAAGTTCGTCATGGTAGCGCTCGCGATGGGCCTCGAACCATGGCGAGACAACCAGGAGAGGGTCTCGCAGAACGCCGAGCCGCATCAGCTGCAGGACGATAACCAGGCGCCCGATGCGTCCATTGCCATCGGAGAATGGGTGCAATGCCTCGAATTGGTGATGTCCCAGTGCGGCCTGGACGATCGGGGGCATCGCCGGTCGAGCCTCAGACAGCCAAAGCACCAGTTGATCCAGGCCGGCGATGAGTTGGTCTCCGGGCGGAGGTGGTACATATCGTGCCTGCTCGATAGGAGCGTCTCTCGCTCCGATGTAAACCTGCCTGTCTCGGATGTTTCCTGCGTCCCCGAGCTCACTTGGCGTACCGTCAACAAGTATCTGTTGCAGGCTGCATAGCATTCCCACCGTAATCGGTCGCTCCTCGATCCATTCGAACGCTTGCGTGGCGGTCACGATGTAGTTCAGGATCTCGCGCATCTCCAGTGAGAGGTGGACCTGCCCTTCAAGGTCGGATGCGAGGACATCCTCGAACGGGGCAAATGTCCCCTCCAGGGCACTTGTGCTTTGCGCCTCTCGACGGATCGTCGATTGGCGCACGAGCCCGGGGTCTGGAATGTTTCTCGCCGCCTGGTCGAGCCGTGCGAGGTCCGCTTCAGTTTGAGCGACGATCGTCCAAGTCGCTGGAGAGAGTTCAACGGATACGGGAAGCGGATTTGGTAGAAAGGCGACGCTCTCATATGGCTCTCCAGTTCTGCCATCTACGCCGTTGATCCGCAGAAGGCTCCCTATCGGAGAGTCGCTGAATGAGATTGGATCCATGATCCAACAATATATGTCCTAAAGTTGGATCAGGCCGAGATCATCCAACTCGGGTTGGATCCGAGCGCCGACAAGACGATGACCTATCGACAACGGACAGCAGGAACATGAGCGGCGCCGAGATCGGCCTGGCCGTCTCCGTCTTCCTCGCCTGTACCGTCGAGGCGGTCGAGGCGTTGACGATCGTGCTTGCGATGGGCACAACGCGCAACTGGTCCTCGGCGTTGAGCGGGGTCGGCGCGGCTGTACTGGCACTCGCCTTGGTCGTGGCGGCCCTGGGGCCGGCGCTGACCGCGCTGCCGATCGGTGTCCTGAGGGTGGTTGTCGGCGGGCTGCTGTTGATCTTCGGCTTGCAGTGGCTGCGCAAGGCGATCCTGCGCTCGGCGGGGCTGAAGGCCAAGCACGACGAGCTCGAGATATTCCGCGAGGAGGCCGAAGCGGCCGGCGCGTTTGGCGGTGAGCCGCTTGGCTTCGACGGGTATGCCTTCACGATCTCCTTCAAGGGAGTTCTCTTGGAGGGCTTGGAGGTGGTGTTCATCGTGTTGACGTTCGGCGCCAACCAGAAACAGGTCCCCCTGGCGGCGGCGGCAGCGGCCGTCGCTGTGCTCGTCGTGATCGCGGCCGGTGTGGCGGCGCGTGCACCGCTGGCCAGGGTCCCCGAGAACACGATGAAGTTCGCCGTCGGCGTGATGCTCAGCTCGTTCGGAATGTTCTGGGGCGCCGAGGGCGCGGGGGCGAGCTGGCCGAGCGGCGACGCGGCCCTGCTCGCGCTGATCCCGGGTGTGCTGTTCGCGGCGAATGCGATCGTGTGGACGTTGCGCCGGACGGTGCCGCAGGCTTCCCCGGAGCAGGCGGTGGCGTCCGTGGCGGTCGAGCAGCCGGGTTCGATACGGTCGGCGATTCGACAATGGTGAGGGTGCCGAGGCGCGTGTGGACGTTCTACTTGGGCGTATGGGATTTCGTCGTGGGCGATGACTGGCGCACGGCATTGGGTGTCGTGCTCGCCCTGGGCCTGACTGCCCTGGTGGCGGAAACCTCTCTCGCGGCATGGTGGATCATGCCGCCGGCGGTGCTCTCGTTGCTGGCGCTGTCGATCAGGCGAGCGGCGAAGGGTGCGACGCGACGCAGCTGAGCGCCGTCGTGTGCCCCCGCCCACATCCGGCGGCCAGGGGCGTGTCGGATGGACTCCAAGATTCGCCATTGCCCCCGCGCGCGGGGGCATCACGTTGTCTCAGGCATCCCGACGAACCTCTCAGGTGCGCTTGGGGCCTCCTCCACATAGCGCGACGTCTACGCTTCCTCTCTTGCCACCGGCGACACGCGCGTCGGCCGGTGGAGAAGATCGTCGCGAGCAGGGGAGCCGTCATCCACATCGATCCATACATCGTTCTCGGTAGCGCCATCATCGGCTTTCTGGTCGGGATGACCGGCGCGGGCGGCGGCGCTCTGATGACGCCGATGTTGATTCTGCTGTTCGGCGTGACGCCGTCCACTGCGATCTCGAGCGACCTGGTGGCGGCGGTCGTCATGCGCCCGATCGGCGCCGGCGTACACCTCAGGCGTGGCACCGTCAACCTGCGCCTGGTCGGCTGGATGGTGCTCGGATCGGTGCCGATGGCGTTCCTCGGCGCCTACCTGCTGCATGTGATGGGCAACAGCAAGGCAGCCCAGGAAAACATCGAGGTGGCGCTCGGCACGGCACTGCTGATCGGGGCGGCGGCGATGGTAGTGCGCTACGTGCTCGACCGGCGGACTGGGACAAGTCGCACGGCCTTGGTTCACGACATCGTCCCGCGCCCGCTGCCGACGGTCGCGATCGGCGCGATCGGGGGGATCATCGTCGGCATGACCTCGGTCGGCTCCGGATCGCTGTTGATTGTGATGCTGCTGTTTCTGTATCCGATGATCGGTGCCAAGCAGCTCGTCGGCACCGATCTTGCCCAGGCGGTCCCGCTGACCTTGGCTGCCGCGCTAGGGGCGCTTGCCTTCGGGCACGTCGAGTTCGGTGTCACGGCCTCGCTGATCCTCGGCAGTGTGCCGGCCGTGTTCGTCGGCTCGCTCGTCTCCTCGAGCGCCCCAGATCGCTACATCCGCCCGGTGATCACCTTCGTGGTCGCGGCTTCGGGCTTGAAGTATGTGGGCGTTGGCACGACCGCTTTGGGTTGGCTGCTCTGCGGAATGCTGTTTGCCGGTGCGGCTGTGTGGCTCTTTTACATACGCCCAGGGCAGAAGACGGGAGTCGTCGAGGCGAGCGATCGGGAGATTCCCTTGGGAGATCCCCTCGTTGAAGAGCCGCCCGCTGTCGAGCCGGCGCGCGTGGACTGATTAGCTGACAACTGAATTCACCGGCCTTCGCAGCGGCCGCGACAGCAAAATGCATGGTCGAGAGTCAGCGCTCTGTATGAAGGCGGCCCAGAGATTGCTATCCGGTCAGGAGGCCGCCGATGCCAGCTGCTCGTAGGTGACCGCTTCGCGCGTGCAGGCAGAGCGCTTGAGCACCCACTCCAGCGCGAGCATGTGGTTGGGGTGCTCGAGGTCTGAAGGGTGCAGATCCAAGCGCAGGGTCGTCCCAGATATGAGCGCCCCGGCCCGCAACAGCGCGGGGGAGAGAGCTCGACGCAGGCGCCCTGTGCTCGACAGCGAGATCGGCGGCCCGAGCCGGGCGCGCTCGGCCCCGGGAGGGGCGCCCTCGCCGTCGGCATGGGCCGACGCAGACATCATTCCGCCATGGTGGATGCGGAGGGAGCCCGTGCTCGCCGGATGGGCGCGATGCAGGCCCAGCAGCGCCGCCCACCAGTGAAAGCGCTCGCCGAGGGTTCGCCTGAGCGCGGGCGTGTAGGCGTATCCTGGCGCCACAAAGCCGCGCGGCTCGATGCCCGCGAGCTTCATCAAGCGCCAGCCGGCGTCGACCGCGCGCCGTGTCTCGCTCGGGTCGAGCCCCAAGAACTCTCTTTCGTGGTCGGCGCCCACCGCGCGCAGCGAACGGTAGGGGCCGCTCCCGCGGGCACCGGAGCGCAGGTGCTGAAAGCCATGCTGGGCGATCGCGTCGCCACCGCGCTCGCGCTCGATCAGCCAGCTCACCATCTCCGGCGAGCGCTCCGCCAACGGGTGTAGGTCGCGGGCCGGGATCACCAGCAGCGTCACATGATCGACGCCGTGGTCGTCCAGCCAGTCGCGAATCAACGCGCAACGCTCGAAAGTGGCCGGCTCGATGTCGTGCAGGGCGACGGCGATCGTGCGGCGCGGCGCGCTTACGGATCTCATGCGACCAGGCACTCCCCGTCGAGCGCTACGTGGCCGTCGAGCGCGCGCCGGTAACCGTTGGACAGGCGCTCGAGCGCCCGCTCCCAGGTGCGCTCGCGCACGGCGGTCAGCGCGGCGCTAGCCAGGCGCTCGCGCAGTAGCGGCGAGCCGGCAAGCTCGACCAGCGCGCCAGCCAATTGAGCGCTGTCGGCCTCGCGCAGCAGGCCGGTGACACGGTCTTCGATCAGCTCGAGCGGACCGCCCGCGGCGACCGCAAGCACCGGCAGCCCGGACGCATGTGCCTCGAGGATCACCTGGCCGAAGGTGTCGGTGGCGCTTGGAAAGAAGAAGATGTCAGCCGAGGCGTAGGCACGTGCGAGCTCCTCGCCGCGCAGCCAGCCGAGCAAGGTCGCGTGCTTCCCCACGTGTTCGCGCAGGCGTTCCTGCTCTGGTCCACCGCCCGCAAGCACGAGCTGCAGGCGCGGGTCCTCCTCACGCGCGCACAGGAACGCCTCGGCCAGCAATTCGGCTCCCTTCTCACGGGTGATGCGCCCCGCATAGAGAACGTTCACCGGCTGGTGGGTTGCTCGGGACTGCGCCCGCGAATACTCCGGGCACGCCATTCCCTCCATCCATTCGTTGCGTAGCTCATCGCTACGCAACGATGGATCAAAGCGCGAGGTATCGACACCGCGGTCCCAGCGCAGGACCTTCTCGGCGCTCATGCCGATCGAGGCGAGCGCAGCGTCTGAGGCGGGGCTCGGGGAGAGCACGAGGTCGCAGGCGTTGTAGAAGGCGCCGACAGCCATCTCCATCGCCTTCGCGAGGTGCTCTTGGCCTGAGCGCAGTTGTGCGTAGGCGGTCAGCTCGGTGTGGTAGCTGCCGATCAGCGGCAGGCCGAGCGCGCGTCCGAGCAGCGCGCCGGCGACACCGGTCGGGCCGGGCGAGCAAACATGGATCACGTCGAAGTCGCCGTCGGCGAGCGTCTGTGCGGCGGCGGATAGGCTCGGCACGCCGATGCGCAGGCCCGGATAGAAGGGAACGTCGAACTCCGCGACCGCGGAGAGGCGCCGGTCCACTTCGGGGTCGGTCGCGACGACCTCGATCTCGAAACCCGGCACGCCGCGCTGGCGAATCTCCTCGATCGTGCGACTCACGCCGTGCGTAGAGCCGATCCCGTCGGCGAGGATCGCGATGCGCGGCGGCTCGCCGTCGGCGCTACCTCCGGTGCGAGCAAGCTTGGCCTGCTCGTTTGCCAGAAACGCGGTGGCGGGCGCATAGGGAATCGCTGCGATACAGCTCTCGAACAGCCCGCCGGCGACGGCGCTTGTTGTGTTGGGATTGGTCGTGCCGTCTCCTGTCAGGGCGCTGCTGCCACGGCCGCTAGCGCTCTCGCCCACAATCGCCTCGATGGCGTGCCCAACCGCATCCGCGAGCTTGCGCTCGTGCATCCGACAGGCGCGGCGATACAGGTCAGAGTGGCTGAAGTCGTCCTGCTGCATATAGGCGATCAGCCCGCACTCATCGAGGTGGTCAAGGCCAACCGCGGCAAGCCAAGCACGCAGCAGGCAGCGGGCGTCGGCGGGCGCCAGGTCGGCGCCGGTGGCACCTTCGCGCGCATCGCCCTCGCTCAGCAGTCGCTGCACCATCGTCATCACCCGTTGCGGGTCCGGCGTGGCGGGAAGGTCGTCGCTCGTGTTGTGTCCGAGCGAGCGGGCGGCCAAAGCGATTGCGGCGTGCGCCCACTTGGCGGCGCTACCTTGTTTGCCGTGCGCGGAGACGCGCCCAGCACGCATGTGCGCGAGGAACTCGGCCGGTGTGGTGGCGTCGGGCGCCTCGGTCCACGTGCGCCCGATGTCAACCCCGGCGTGATCGTCGCTGCCGCCGATGCCGGTGCCGTCGAGCGTGGCCACGTACATGGCGGCCGGCCGGTTGAGCTCGCGCGCGCGGGCCCCATTGCGGGTCTCCCAGATATCGAGGAGCTCGGCCAGACGGCGACGGTGACGCGCCGTCAGCGGCGCCCCAACCGCGTAGTAGGGATGGGCAAGCGCACACGCGATCTCCCTGTCGTAGAGGTACATGGCACAAAGCTCGACGTCATGGTTGTTGGCCTGCAGCCACTCATGGTCGGTGGGAGTGATCCCGTAACAGAGCACGTGCACGGCCTGCGGCTCGCCGCGGAAGTGCGCTGTCAACTCCTCGGAGACGAACACGTCGGGACGGTCGGCGATCTCCAGCACGCCGTCGATCGTGTCGTGATCGGTGATCGTCACGAAGTCCATGCCGCGACGCTTGGCGAGTTCATAGACCTCCTCGGGGGGAGTGGCACACTCGGGAAGTCCAAGCGCACGCTGCACGCCAAGCTTTGACACCTGCGATGCGGTGGAGTGACAGTGCATGTCGACTCGCGTACTCATACCAATAGGTTCTCCCTGCAAATGGCCAACTTTGTGACCAGTCGGGGTCTATCGTGTGAAGCAGGTGTGAAGTAGTCCGAGCGTTCTCATGCGAGGTCCGCTGCAAAACTTGGTCAACTTGACCAAGTTTGTTATCCTGGGCGTATGTCCACGGCCTATGGCATCGGCGAAGCCAAGACCCAACTATCGAAGCTCGTGCACATGGCGGAGGAGGGTGAGGAGATAGTGCTGCGTCGCGGACGCAAGCCAGTCGTCCGCCTCGTGCCCATCGAGGCCGAACAAGCAGGTTCGAAGCGCAAGCCCGGCAGGATGCGCGGCCGTGTGCGCGTGCCTGACGATTTCGACGAATGGCCTGAGGACGTAGCAAGGGCGCTTGGTCTCGCCGACTGATGCGGCTCCTCGTGGACGCGCACGCGCTGCTGTGGTGGCTCGGGGGAGACGCTCGCCTGTCTGGCGTCGCACGCGAGGCAATCGAGGTGGCGCGGGAGCCGCTGGTGGGTGCAGGCACCATCGTCGAGATCGCGGTCAAGCGCTCCCTGGGCAAGTTGGAAGTCGATGAGGACTGGCCGGAGCAAGCGAGCGCCGACGGCTTCGGCTTGCTCGCGATCGACTGGTCACACTCGACGCGGCTGCAGGGCTTGCCGTTCCCCCGGGTGGCCGAGAAACCCCATCGCGACCCGTTCGACCGACTGCTCGCCGCACAGGCGCTGTGCGAGCGGATTCCGATCGTCACACGCGACCCGGCGATCGATGCCTACGGCGTGGCGACGATCTGGTAGCGGCCGCCTGCCGATCATTCCCATATGCTTCGCGCTGCGATGTCGCTAGTTCTCATCGGCGCTCCGCTCGCCTCCACCATCAGCTACTTCCAGGCGATCGTCCTCGGCGTCCTCCAAGGCGTCACCGAGCTGTTCCCGATCTCGAGCCTCGGCCACACCGTGCTCTTCCCGACGCTGTTCGGCTGGAACAAGCTGGTCGACGCGCAGTCCGAATCGGAGTCCTTCTGGCTTGCCTTCGTGGTGATGCTGCACGTCGGCAGCGCGATCGGGCTGCTGATCTACTACTGGAGCGACTGGGTTCAGATCGTGGGCGCGTTCTTTCGCACGCTCGGCAAGCGTCGCGCCGAGACCGGCACGGAGCGGCTGGCGTGGCTGATCATCATCGCGAGCATCCCGGCCGGCGTGTTCGGCCTGGCCTTCGAGCACCAGCTGCGCACACTCACCGCCAAGCCCGAAATCGCGGCGATGCTGTTGATGGTCAATGGCCTGATCCTGTTTGCCGCCGAGCGCTTCCGCCGCCGCACCGCCGTGCGAGAACTGGCGGCTCGCGAAGGGCTGAATCCCGAGGGGGGCCGCGAGCTCGACACGCTCGAGTACCGCGAGGCGCTCCTCGTCGGCGTGGCCCAGTCCACCGCCCTGTTCGCCGGCATCAGCCGCGACGGAGTCACCATGGGGGCAGGCCTCGCGCGCGGCCTCGACCACAGCGACTCGGCGCGCTTTGCCTTCCTGCTCGCCACGCCGATCATCCTCGCTGCCGGCATCATCAAGCTGCCGGATCTACTCGGTCATCTCGGCAATGGTATCCGCGGGCAAGCGTTGGTTGCCTGTATCTCCGCGGCCATCACGGCAGTCTTCACCGTTGCTTTCCTCGTACGCTGGTTCAAGACCAGGACGCTGATCCCCTTCGCGATCTACTGTCTGGTGTTCGGCGGAGCGATGGTCATCTACACACTTGCTTGAGCCTCGGGCTGGAGACGGGCCAGAATCGGGCGCCAAAGCAAGGCCGGTAGGGGCGATTCCGCGAGTTATTGAGTGCCGGCACGAGCTGTTTAGTGTGATTGGACTTGGGAATTGGCTTGCCAGCGCGGCGAGTGCTCGCCGCGTGCACCATCATTGATGCCGATGCCCACTCCGCGAACCCCAGCGAAGATGTTCGAGACGCGCAGCCAGGCGTGGGATGAAGCCGGGCTGCTGCCGCAGGTGAGCCCAGGCGCGGTCAGGCGCGCGCGCTGGGAGGCACTGCTGCTCGTGCCGCTGTTCGTGGGCGTCGTGGTGCTCTATGAAAACCGCCGCTCGCTGCTGGATCTGGACACACACGGCAAGGGACATCTCGCTTGGTTGGAAACACCGTTGGATTTCGTCACGGTGATCGTGCTCGTGATGCTCGGTTGGGCGATAGCGCGCGACGTGGGACGAGCGTTCGGCCCGGCGCTGTTCCGCCGCATGGACCCCGCCTCGGCCGGCACCGTCGGCTTCGTGATCCGCCTGGCGACGGTTGCGCTCGCGGCGATCGTGGCGCTCGGCATCATCGGCATCGAACCGCGCACGCTCGCGCTGGGCGGCGCCTTCACGGCCGTGATCCTCGGCCTCGCCGCTCAGCAGACGCTCGGCAACATGTTCGCCGGCACGGTGCTGTTGAGCGCCAGGCCGTTCCGCGTCGGCGACAGCGTGCGCTTGCAAGGAGGCCCGCTGGCAGGCCAGATCGAGGGCACGGTCAGCACGCTCGGTCTGCTCTACACAACCTTCGCCACGGGCGAGGGTCCGATCATGGTGCCCAACAGCGTGGTGTTGAGCGTCGCGGTGCTGGCGAGGGGCCGCGCACGCGTCGAGGGGCGCGACTGAGCGCTTGCGTCTGTATTTGTAGTTGACAGCGGCACATGTGCCGCTGTCCGGGGACGCACATGTGCGTCCCCGCGACCGGGGCGCATGCGCCCCGGTCCGAGTCGGCGCATGCGCCGACTCGCTCAAGAGGATTGTTCGTTTATCACCCGGTAGCGCAGGAACAGGAAGGAGTCGTGCTCTAGCGCCGCCGCCAACTCAAGTGTGAGTGGTGGATCGAACTGCGGCCCACTCACGATCCGCAGCGTCTCGCTCACCGCATCTCCGCCCGCCAGCTTTGGTGAGAGAGTCAGAAACAGCTCGTCGACGAGCCCATGCGCCAGCAATTGGGCGTTCAGGTGGGGTCCGCCCTCGCACAACAAGGTGCGCACGCCAAGACGTTCGTACAGCTCGGTCATTGCCCGTGGCAGATCGAGCTGGCCGCCGCGCGCGCTGCGCACATAGGAGATCTCGGCGCGGCAGTCCTGGGCCAGGCTCGCCTCAGAAGGTGTGAGGATCGCCACGTGCGTGCCTGGCTCTGAGAGCAGGGGAATCTCGCTGCCCAGGGCAAGACGCCCGGAGACTATGCACGCCAGCGGCTCCTCGGCAAGGCCACGCTCGCGCCGTATCTGTCGTCCGCGGTCGTCGCGAATCAGCCGTCCGTAACGCTCTGCGCGAACGGTGCCGGCGCCGGCCATGACCGCGTCCACCGCCGTACGCAGGCCGAACAGCAGCTCTTTGTCGGCGCGTCCTCCGAGCGGCCCTGAGCGCCCGCCCAGGGTCGCTCGACCGTCGGCGGTGGCGATCATGTTGAGCAGCAGGTACGGCCGCCGCCGCGGCTCGCCTGCGGCCGCCGCGATGAGCTGGAGCTCGTCCACGAACTGCTCGACAGTTGCCGGACTACCGGTCGGAAGAAGGCGCTCGAGGCTCAGCACGGCCTGCTCTGGCTGCTGCTCCGGATTGCTAGGCATATACCACTTGCTAACACATGGGCGGATCGACGTGCTACCGTCGTGCGGTCTGGCCGGCCAAAGAGACCGGCGAAAAGCAGTGCAGGCTCGCAGGTCGAAGCTCTAGCAGCATCCTCCGCGTAGCAGCACGCACATATGTGGAGGAAGTCACATGCCTACCGGCACAGTGAAGTGGTTCAGCGACGACAAGGGGTTCGGCTTCATCACCCCAGATGACGGCGACAAGGACTTGTTCGTACACCACACCGGGATCAACGGCGAAGGCTATCGCTCGCTCCAGGAGGGCACGAAGGTGTCCTATGACGCGGAGCAGGGCGACAAGGGCCCAAAGGCCGTAAACGTCACAACCGTCTGAGCCGCTGAAGCATTTGAGGCCGTTCGGCCTTGGCAGGGCCGATCCCGCCGGGAACGAGCGTCCATGACGGGATACGCCCAGAGTAGTAGCGAGCATGTCATCGGGGTCCTGCGGGACCCCGACAACGTTCGGGGCGCAAGGCGCACGCGCTCTGAGGCCGGCACGGGAAGCGAGCGGGTCGAGAAGGCCCTCGGCGCCGTCATGCTGATCCTGATCCTCGCGGGTTGCCTGCTGGTGGTGCTGGCCGCCGCGGACCGGCCCAGCCTGCTCGCGGCCACGAGCACAGGCCACTATTTCCCACATTGGATGGCGGGTCCGCTCGGCGGCCTGTGGCCGTCACTGACGCGCAGCACGGCCGGCCTGAAGTACCTGTTCAGCGCGCCGATCGTGCTCATGTATGTGAGCTATCTCCTCGCCCTGCGCTACGTGCCGCGCCTGCGCGCCCGCTGGGCGATAGCCGCCGTGGTGGCAGCCCACGTGATCATGTTTCTCTCCCCACCGCTGGCGCTGACCGACATCTTCAACTACATCAACTACGGGCGCATGGAGGCAGTCCACAACCTCAACCCGTACACGACCATCCCGGTGCTCGAGCCGCACAGCGACCCGAGCTATGCGCCAAGCAACTGGCATCAACTGCTCAGCCCATACGGCCCTTTGTTCACGCTGATGACGTTCGTGGTGGTCCCGCTCGGCATCGCGGCTTCCTTCTGGACGCTCAAGGGCCTGTTGATGCTGACAAGCCTTGGCGTCGTCTTCTTGGTATGGCGCGCGGCGCGACTGCTGGGCCGGGACCCAGTGGCCGCGATCGTCTTCGTCGGCCTCAACCCGATCGTGCTCATCTGGGGCCTCGGCGGCGATCACAACGACTTCCTGATGATGTTCTTCGCCGTGCTCGGCTTCTATTTGCTGCTGCAAGCAGGCTGCATGCCAGGCGCGCGCGGTCGCGAGGAGCCGGAGGGAGAGCTCGCGGGAGCAGTCGCCGGGCCGGATGCATCGACGCGCCAAGGAGCGGCTGTCTCGATTCCTTCGCGTGCCGAGACGCCAGAAGCGCCACTGTGGTCGCCGGCTCTGATCGCCGCCGGCGCCGCGTTCGTGGCCGCGATTGCGATCAAGGCTTCGGCGGGCATCCTGCTGCCGGTGGTGCTGGCCGGCCTGTTGAGCAGACGTCGCGATCTACTGCAGGTAGTGGTGGGTGTCGCGCTGGGCGCACTGGTCCTAGGCGTCGCCAGCGTGGCCGCGTTCGGCCCGCATTTCCCCGACCTTGCCACCCAGGGCCGCCTCGTCACGATGACCAGCCTGCCGAACCTGCTGGGATTGGCGCTCGGTCAGGGGGGAGAGACGACGACGATGCGCGTGCTGCTCAGCCTTGTGCTGGTCGCAGCGGTGGCGGCCTGCTCGCTGCTGGCATGGCGGCGGCGGGAGTCGATCACCGCCGCGGGTTGGGCGTCGATCGCGCTGCTCGTCACGCTCAGCTGGGTACTGCCATGGTATGTGCTGTGGCTGCTGCCGCTGGCGGCCCTCTCAAGCTCGCGCCGTTTGCGCATCGCCTCTGTGCTCGTGGGCGTCTACATGATCCTGGCGTGGGCTCCGGCCGGGGGCATCGCGCTCAACGCAATCGGCTTTCACCCGGAAAAGACGGCGCTCGGGCGCTTGCACCAGCGCTATGTCAAGGAACTTCTTTACTGAGGAGCGCCCGGGGGTGCGGTGGGTATTCGTAAATAGCGAAACGTTTCAAACGTAAACTGTTTCGGCGGTAAGGCTTCTCGAAAAGATGACTTACACCTGCCCTTCCCGCTCAGCTCTGGGCGGCCCCGGGTGGTCCGCTCACGCGCGACTCGCCGTCGGGGAGTCTTCCGTCGCGCCCAACGTAGCCGTCCTTGCCGCCTGCGCACAAATACGTGGCGTCGCCCTCGCCGACGTTGCGGACCTTGCGCAGCGTCGCGGCATCTACGCGCGCGGAGCCGCCCTCCTGCAGGCGATGCGTGCTGCCGTCGCCGAACTCCATCTCGATCGTGCCCTCGTGTACGAAATAGAGCTCCTCCTGGACGTCGTGGTAGTGACTCCCGGTCGCAAAGCCCGCCGGCATCGTGATCACGTTGACGCCGAAAGCGGTTACGCCCAGCCCCTTGCGCATCTTGCGAAAGCCGTAGCCCTCACCGAGCGCGTCGAGATCCTCGGCTACTGCGTAGCCCTCGCCCACGGTCACCTTGGGGTACTCGGATGCCTCCATCTGGATCTCCTTAGCTGTTCGTCAATGGTCTGCCACGACGCCGCCCTCGGGAAGGAGCGGCCTATCTTCGTTTGCCCAACGCAAAAGCCCGCCACGCATCGAAAGCGCCTGCGCGCCACCTGCCCGAAACGCCTGGGCGGCCATGTCCGAGCGCGCGCCCACGCGGCAGTAGAACACAACGGGACGCCCGCCTTCGATCTCCGCGGCTCGAGTCGATAGTTCCACCAGCGGTATGTGGCGCGAACCCTCGATGTAGCCCGCCTCGCGCTCGTAGGACTCGCGCACGTCGATCACCTGCAGATCGGGCTCGGCGCTCATCCACTCAGCCAGCTGCTCGGGGTCGATGTCCGTTTGTTTGGAGTCCACCGGTGCGCCCATCCTGGGGAGGGTATCGGTCCCGCCTTGGCGGCCGAAGCGGCGTCGCGCGCGCGGTAAGGCGGCGCGTTGCCGTGGGGACACAGCGCGGCGTCGTTCATCACGTCCATGACGCGCCACCCGAGCGGGGCCATTAGGATCAACACAATGCACGTGACCCTCAACGACACCTACACCATCCCGCAGGAGCACCTCGACTTCTGCGCCACGATCAAACAGATTGCCCAAGAGAAGATCGCGCCGCGCTCGGCGGAGATCGACGAGCAGGCCGAGTATCCCTGGGACATCCGCAAGGTGCTTGCCGAGCAGGACATCCTCGGGCTGCCTTTCCCGATCGAGTACGGCGGCACCGGCACAGGCACCCTGATGCTCAACATGGGGGTAGAGGAGATCGCAAAGGTCGATGCCGCCTGCGCGCTGATCCTGATGGTGCAAGAGCTCGGCACGCTGCCGATCCAGCTGTTCGGCTCCGAGGAGCTGAAGGCTCGTTTCCTGCCCAAGTGCGCCAGCGGCGAGTTCTCGCCGGCGTTCGCCCTGTCAGAGCCCGAAGCGGGCTCAGATCCGGCGGGTATGCAGACGACTGCGGTCTGGGACGGCTCAGGTGCTCCGGGCGAGGGCGACGGCGAATGGGTCATCAACGGCACCAAGAACTGGATCTCGAACCTCGGTATCGCCGACTTCTACATCACCTTCGCCGTCACCGATCGCGAAAGCAAACGAATCACGGCCTTTGTAGTGGAGGCCGACCGTCCCGGTTTCAGCGTCGGCAAGCTCGAGCACAAGCTCGGCATCCGGGCTTCGCCGACGGGACAGCCGATCTACGAGGACGTACGCGTCCCCGCCGAGAATGTGATCGGCCAGGTCGGCAGAGGGTTGCGAGTCGCGCTTGGCACCCTGGAGCGCACGCGTCTGGGCGCCGCGGCGCAAGCGGTCGGCATCGCTCAGGGAGCCACCGACTACGCCGTCGCCTACGCGCGCGAGCGCAAGCAGTTCGGCAAAGCGATCAACGAGTTTCAGGGCATCCAGTTCAAGCTCGCCGACATGGAAATCAAAACAGCGGCCGCGCGCGAGCTGCTCTACAAGGCATGCGCGATGGCCGACCAGGGTCATCCGCAGAGCGCGAAGTACTCATCGATGGCCAAGGTCTTCTGCTCGGACACCGCGATGGCGGTCACGGTCGAGGCTGTTCAGGTGCTGGGCGGCTACGGTTATGTCAAGGAGTATCCGGTCGAGCGCATGATGCGAGACGCCAAGATCACCCAGATCTACGAGGGCACGAACGAGATCCAGAGGCTCGTCATCGCCCGTACGTTGAAGTAGGCATGGGATGCGTGTGTCGAGGTTGCCAGGCGCCTCCGGCCACGCACGTCGCGTCGTTGTGGCAGCGCTGGTGGCGTTTGCGGTCGGCTTGGTCGTGCTCGTCCTCGGGCAGGGCCTGAGCTCGATCGGCCTGGTGCGAGCGATCGAGGAGGTCGCGCTGGTCGCGCTGGTAGTCGCCGTACTGTCGGGTGCCGTCGCGTTCGTGGCTGTGCGGCTTGCCAACTGGCATGACCCCGAGTCCGAGCTCGAGTTCGACGAGCTGATCCGCCACTCCGAGGAGCTGGCGCGTGAAGGGCTCGTAGTAGACCCCGACGAAGCCGAGTTCATGGCGCTCGACCCGCTCAACGACGAGGACTTCGAGGAGCTCGTGCGCGACGCGCTCGACGACCTGCCGGACCTGCTGCGCAACGCGCTCGCCCATGTCGCGGTCGTGATCTCCGATGGAGGCCGTGCCCGTGGCGCCTACGGGCTCTATCAGGGTGCCACGGTGGCGCGCGAGGACGTTCACGACCGCATCGTGATCTTTCGCGACACGATCCGGCGCGATTTTGGACACGATCCGGATTTGTTGCGCGAGCAGGTGACCAAGACGGTGCGCCACGAGCTGGCCCATCACGTCGGCTTTGACGAGCTTGGAGTGTCTCGGCTGGACCTATAGTCTCCTGGTCCCCCAACCAAGGAGATTGCACCAAATGCCTGAAGCTGTGATTGTCGACGCCATCCGCACGCCCATCGGGCGCGCTGTGAAGGGTTCGCTCAAGTCCGTTCGCGCCGATGACCTCGCCTCGATCCCGCTCAAGGCGATCGTCGAGCGCAACCCGCAAGTGGAGCAGACCTCGATCGGCGACGTGATGATGGGATGTGGATACGGCGAGGGAGAGCAGGGCTACAACATCGGGCGCATCGCCTCCTTGATCGCCGGCATCGACTATCGCGTGCCCGGCACGACCGTCAACCGCTTCTGCGCCTCCTCCTTGCAGACGATCCGCATGGCCTTCCATGCGATCAAAGCCGGCGAGGGCGACACATACATCTCCGCGGGAGTAGAGGCTGTCTCGCGCGCCGGGCGTGGCAGCGCGCAGTTCGAGTTCCACCCGCTCGTGGACGGCTCCGAGGGCTCGCTCTACAACGTGTACATCCCGATGGGGATGACCGCCGAGAACGTGGCCGATGAACGCAAAGTCTCGCGGGAGGCCCAAGACGAGTGGGCGCTGATCTCCCAGACGCGCGCGGTCGAGGCCCAGGCCAGCGGCCACTTCGACAAGGAAATCATCCCGGTCACCGTGCCCGCTCACAAAGACGTGGACAAGGAAGGCAACGAGATCGACGTGCCCGAGACCGTCGTCACCAAGGACGACGGGCCGCGACCCGGCACGACTTTGGAGAAGCTCGCCGCGCTCAAGCCGGTGTTCAAGCCGGACGGGACCGTGACGGCCGGCAACGCCTGCCCGCTCAACGACGGGGCCGCCGCGGTACTGGTGATGTCCGAAGAGAAGGCATCCGCCCTCGGCCTCCAGCCGAAGGCTCGCATCATCGCCTCCACGGTCGCCGCGATCCGCCCCGAGGTGATGGGCTTGGGACCGATCCCCGCGATCAAGCAGCTCCTCGAGAACACGGGCAAGAAGATCGAGGACATCGATGTTGTCGAGATCAACGAGGCCTTCGCCGCCCAGATCGTGCCGTGCATGGCCGAGCTCGGGATCACCGAGGAGCAGCTCAACCCGTTCGGCGGCGCCATCGCGCTCGGTCACCCGTTCGGCATGACCGGCGCGCGCATCATGACCACCCTGCTCAACAACCTGGAGACCAAGAACGGCAAGTTCGGCATCGAGTCGATGTGCGTTGCCGGCGGCATGGGCATGGCGATGTTGGTGGAACGGCTCTCTTAGACGAAAGGTAAGGTCGGCGCGCAATTGCTGAGCGCGCCGGTGCTGGTCGCGGGACCAGGCGGTACAGGGCGGTCAACTCTGTCCCGCTTGGGCCGCGAAGTCGGATAGGAGGACGTGGAAGCATGGTCATCCGCATCTGAGAATGAAGCCTCTTGTCTTCAGCGCTGTGTCGCACTAGACTCGACGCTATGCCGCTCGTCGTGCTCGATCCTCTGCCTGTGGAGATCGAGTCGCTGCTCGAGCGCCGGCGCCGGCTGGGCCAGGACCGTGGCGATGAGATGTGGGACGGGGTACTGCACGTGAACCCCAGCCCGCATGGCCGCCATCACCGGATCCAACACCAGCTCGCGATCTTGCTCGATGAGCCGGCTCGGGCAGCTGGCTTGGTGCCGGCGCTCGGGGACTTCAACATCGGAGATGAAGACAACTATCGGGCGCCCGACGGTGGTCTGCACCGGCCCGGCCCCGATGAGCTGTTCTATCCGACTGTGGCGCTTGCGGTGGAGATCGTCTCGCCGGGCGACGAGAGCTGGAAGAAGCTGCCCTTCTACGCTGCCCACGATGTCGAGGAGGTGCTGATCGTAGATCCCCTGGAGCGCGAGGTCCATTGGCTTGGCTTGCGCGGTGGGGAGTATGGGCCGATCGAGCGCAGCGCTCTGATCGACTATGGCAAGGAAGAGCTGGCGGGGGACATCGACTGGCCCGAGCCCTCCAGCTGAGAAGCCTCAGCGCGGCGGCATCCGCAGGGCGCCGTCGAGGCGGATGACCTCGCCGTTGAGCATCCGGTTCTCGATGATGTGACAGGCTAGCTGGGCGTACTCGCTGGGCGCCCCAAGGCGCTGGGGGAAAGGCACGCCGGCGCCGAGCTTCTGGCGTGCCTCCTCAGGTAGCGCTGCCAGCAGTGGCGTATCGAACAGGCCTGGGGCGATCGTGTTGACGCGGATGCCCTGGCTTGCGAGGTCGCGTGCCGCGGGCAGGGTCATGCCGACGATGCCGCCCTTGGAGGCGGAATAAGCGATCTGCCCGACCTGTCCGTCATAGGCCGCGATCGAGGCGGTGTTGATGCACACGCCGCGTTCGCCGTCCTCGTCGGGCTCGGTCTCGATCATCGCGGTGGCGGCGAAGCGAAGGACGTTGAAGGTGCCGATTAGGTTGATCTGGATCGTCGTCTCGAACGGCAGGAGCGGGTGCGGCCCCCTGGAGCCGGCCAGCTTCTGGGCCCAGCCGATGCCGGCGCAACACACCGCGATGCGCAAGCCGCCGGGGGCTGCCGCGGCCCGCTCGACCGCGGCTTGGACCTGGCTCTCCTCGCGCACGTCGCACGGCGCGAACTCGCCCCCAAGCTCGGTCGCCAACGCCTGGCCCTTCTCGGCGTTGACGTCGGCGATCGTGACCTTCGCGTCGAGTTCGTGCAAACGCCTGACGGTCGCCTCGCCGAGTCCCGAGGCTCCGCCCACAACCAGGGTTCCGCTTGCATCGATTCGCATGGGAGCAGACCCTACAGCCAGTCGCCCCTTCGGCGTCTACACGCGCGAGGAAACGGGTTTGGCCGGGTGAGGAAGGGGTGGCGGCTCGGCTAGACGCCTGTGGCGCCAGAGGACGGGCGGGACAGTGTTATGGCAAACAGCTCGTGCGGGTCTGTCAACCAGTCGACTATCTCGAGGCCCGCCGCAGAGAGGTCGTCCTCGACGCGCTCTTGGGTGAACTTGGCGCTGATCTCGGTGCGCATCTCCTCGCCCTTCTCAAAACGCACCGAGAGCCCCAGATCGCGCACCGTCGTGGTGTGCGCGCGACGGGCTCGTAGGCGCATCTCGATCCACTCGTGCTCATGATCGAACAGCGCCACGTGCTCGAAGTCCTCGGGGTCGAAGTCGGCCTGGAGCTCGCGGTTCAGCACCGTCAACAGGTTGCGATTGAACTCGGCCGTGACTCCTTGGGCGTCGTCGTAGGCCTGGGTCAGGACATCCGGGTCCTTGACCAGGTCGGTCCCCATCAGCAGATGGTCCTCTGGCCCGAGCAGCTTTGCGATCTCGCGCAACAAGCGCCTACGTGAGCCGGGGGGGAAGTTGCCGATGGTGCCGCCCAAGAACACCACCACCCGCGGTCCCTCGGCTGCGGGCACCCGGTCGAGATGGCGTTCGAAGTCGCCGATCACGCCGTGCACGCGCAACCCCGGGAACTCTTCGGTGAGCTCCCTCGCGCAGTCGCGCACCATGCCCTCGGTCACGTCCACCGGGATGTACAGCTTCAAGGTGCCTGCTCTGTGCAGCGCGTCGAGCAGCACCCTGGTCTTGGCCGCGGTTCCCGAGCCCAGCTCCACCAGCTCCTCGGCGGCCGTGGTCTGCGCAAGCCGCTCGGCCGCTTCTTGCAGGATCGAGCGCTCAGTGCGTGTCGGGTAGTACTCGGGCAGCTCGCAGATCTGGTCGAACAGCTCGGCGCCGCGCGCGTCATAGAAGTGCTTGGGGGGCAGCTCCTTGAAGGGCCTCGTCAACCCGTCGAGCACGTCGTCGGCCAACGAGCGTTCCTGGCCCTCGTGCAGGTAGGAGTCGATCGTGATCGTGCTCTGCTCGAGCGGCGGGTCGATGATCGGCTCCATCACAGTGTCCTTTCGCTGTCTTCGGGCGAGTGCCTCATCAAACCACGTCCCTGGCCAGACGCACGCCGCTGAAGATCTGGCTGCGGATCGGCAGGTCCCAGTTGCGGAACGTGATCGTCTTCACGCGCGGGCTGGTAGCCCAGGAGCCGCCCCGCAAGACTCTGTAGTCCTCGCCGAAGAAAACCTCCGAGTACTCCTTGTAGGGATGCGCCACGAAGCCTTGATACCCGTTGAAGCAACTACTAGTCCACTCCCACACTTGGCCCACGCCCGCAAGCAATCCCAGCGAAGCAGCCTTCTCCCACTCCGCCTCACTCGGTAGTCGTGCTCCCTGCGCCTGCGCGAACTCCTGTACTTCGAACCAACTCACATGACAGACGGGCGCATCCGAGCGCCCCTCCGATGAGCTGCCCATGACGCGGTCCCAGCTCGCGTTTGTGATCGGCTGGGCGGCGATCTGGAAGGCGGGCAGCTCGACGGTGTGACGAGGACGCTCGTTGTCGTAGGCGAACACGTCCGTCGCGGCGCCCATTTCAAATGGGCCGGCAGGCACAGTTACCCAGGCGCATGACCGACCGTCCCCATGTGAGGCGGCATGGGTGTCCTCGTCGGTCACCGCTCCCAGCGTGGGCTCGCCCGTGGGCAGGGGGTCGGCAAGCGCCATCGTCTGGCGCATCGTCTCTGTGTGCTGAAGCTCGTGGCGCAGCACCAGCTCATAGATGGTGCCATCGCCGACACCTTGCTGTGAGAGCGCAAGCACGCTGCGCTGACGCACCGCACTCAGGTAGGCCCGCGCTTGCGCCGGATCCAACAGCTCGATCTCGCCCCGGACCGAGCGGGGCGTCTCGAACGCGTCGTACAGCTCGGCCAAGTCGGGCCGCAGCGGCTCGAGGCCGCCGTGGCGGTGGGCAAGCCACAGATCCTCGTAGGCCGCGATGTGCGCAAGATCCCATACGAGTGGGCTCATGATCGGTGAAAGCACCCGACTGAGCTGATCGTCGCTCAGGTGAGCGACGAGAGCGAGGGTGCGCTCTCTGACGCCGTTGAGCACCGCCAGCGCCTCCTCCAGCCCTGGGAGCCGGCGATGGTGAGCGATGGGGTCGCGGGGAGCGATCGTAGCCATAGCTTCGCCCGCCCACTCTAGAAGGTCATGGGCATCGTCGCGGACATTTCTCACCGGCCGACATGGTGGGCGCCGAGTGACTCTGACGATGCGCCATGCAAAAGTAGGCGTCTAGCGCGGTGGCGCAGCGGTGCCAAGTCGCCTGGCGGTCAGGGTGTCATTGTCTCTGCCGCATCCAGCGCCGGCCCGTATGTGGGGTCGCGCAGCAGCGATTGGCGAATGCCCTCGCCGAGGATCCCGCTCTCGCCGCGCGAGGCGCCAAGGATCGTCCATTCATGTTCGCGGCGGTTGGCATCCCGGCTACGCGCGCGCAGGCCGCCGGTGCCGCGCCTGAGTGCCAGGCGGCGCCCTGTCGCGGTCGCGATCGCAACGCTGTCCAGGCCCCTGACCTCGAGCTCGGGCGCTTGCTCCAGCCTGACCTCGACCGGCTGCCCGGCAGTCTGGGCGATGCCCGTCAGTGCGCCTCTGCCAGATCGCATGGGGCTCACCTCCCAGCCCAGGCGCGAAGCCAGCCAACCCACCAGTAGCATCGCCGCCACCGTCGAGTCGGGATGGTGGCGAACCGAGACGGTGTCAATGCTCTGCAGCTCCGCGCGCATGCTCTGCGAGTCGAACGCGGCTGCGACCCGCTCGCGCCAAGGGGTGCTGCGCAGCCATGCGAGATCGACCACATAGGCACGTCCGCGCAGCTCACAAGCCCGTCCGATCGCCTCGCGCCATGAGGGATCGTCGAGCGAGTCCACGAGTACCGCCTGGGCAAGCTCGAGCAGGGCGTCGACCGCCTCGAGATGTCCGTGCGGCGACCACAGCAGCGTCGCCAGGTCGGTGACGACCAGCGGGTCCACGATCGTCACGAGGTCGTCGAGATGGCGCTCGCCGATCTCGACCGTGACCGTCTCTCGCAGCAGCCCCATCTCGTCGTTGCCGGGCTCGCCCTCGGAGGAGACGACCGCACGGGCGTCGAGCGTCGTGCGGTGGGGGTCATAGGAGAGCACGACCAGTCGCGAGGCGTGGTAGCGACCAACGGCCGCCAAACGGTTTGCGATCTCGCCGCTATAGCTGCTCTCGACGAACGTCACCATGTTCAGCGCCCGTGCCGGAACCAGCCCGCCGTTTTCGCTGTGGCGCTGGTTGACAAGTCCTCGCAGCGCCGCTTCGATCGCGTCTGGAGTCGTGCGCTGCGCGCTCCACACCGCATCCGGTAGGGAGGTTGAAGGGGGAGAGGAGGGCATATCTGGCGGTTGAAGGAGGGAGGGATCTCGGTTGAAGCAGGGGAGGGGCCTTGAAGTAGGGAGGGACCTATTTCCGAGAGGGTTGTATCCGCAGAAAGTTAAAGAGGGGGAGGGATATATGTCTTTTGTGTTGGATACAATAGTGAATACGATCTGTAGGAACTATTGTAGGCAGAGCCAAATGGAATACAACACTCGGTCCTCCCGCACACACTGAGCCGCAGCGGCGAGGGTCAAATTGCGCGCCACGAGTGCTCGGCCAGCAGGATCTGATTCGCCTCGATTGGACCCTGCGAGCCCGACTCGTACTGGGGCAAGGTTCCTGGCGTGTGCGGGTCGGTGGATTCCCAATATTTCAGCACCGGATCGCAGATGCGCCACTGCGCCTCCACCTCGTCGTCGCGGGTGAACAGCGTCGCGTCGCCGCGCATCGCGTCGGTGATCAAGCGCTCGTAGGCCTCAGGCGATTGTGAGAGAAACGCGGTCCCATAGAGAAACTCCATGTGCACGGGCCTGATCACCATGCGCGAGCCCGGGATCTTCGCACCCAGGCGCAGCGAGACTCCCTCGTTGGGTTGCAAGGTGAGGATCAGCTGGTTGGGCAGGACCCCGAGCGAACCGTCCTGGCTGAAGGCAAGGTGTGGCACCGGCTTGAGCGTCACCGCGATCTCGGTCACTTTGCGCGCCAGCCGCTTGCCTGTGCGCAGATAGAAAGGCACTCCGGCCCAGCGCCAGTTGTCCACTTCCAGGCGCAGCGCCGCATAGGTCTCGGTGATCGAGTCCTGCGGTATGCCGGGCTCTTCCAGGTAGGCCGCCGCGTCCTCGCCGCCCGCGTGGCCTTTGCCATATTGAGCCCTGACCGCCATCTGCTCGATCTCTGCCTCGATCGGCTCGGCGATCGACTGCAGCACCTTGACCTTCTCGTTGCGCACCTCATCCGCGGTGAAGCTCACCGGCGGCTCCATTGCCACGTGGCAGAGCAGCTGCAGCATGTGGTTCTGGATCAGGTCACGCAGCGCGCCAGCATGATCGTAGTAGCCGGCACGCGTGCCGATCCCGATGTCCTCAGCCGCGGTGATCTGCACCTGGTCGATGTAATTGCGGTTCCACAGCGGCTCGAACATGCCGTTGGCGAAGCGGAACGCCATCATATTCTGGACCGTCTCCTTGCCCAGGTAATGGTCGATGCGGAAGACTTGCTGCTCCTCGAACACGCTGAGCACGCGCCGGTTGAGCTCGCGCGCCTCCTCCAGCGACGTCCCGAACGGCTTCTCGATGATCACGCGCACGTCGTTGCCCTCGTGGCGGTCGAGCCCTTGCTTGCCGAGCGCCTCGACGATCACCGGAAAGAACGAGGGCGCCGTGGAGAGGTAGAACGCCCTGTTCAACGGCTCGCCATCGCGCTCCTCGAAACGGTCGAGCACTTTCTCGAGCTTCGAGTACACGCGCTCGTCGTCGAAGGTTCCCGGCACATACTTCACGTGCTCGAGCAAGCGCCCCAGCACGTCTGGATCGGGTGTGCGCCGCGAAAACTGGCGGATCGCCTGCTCACACTCTTGACGGTAGTCGGCGTTCTCCTTTTCCCTCCGGGACACGCCGACGAGATGAAAGCGCTCGGGCAGCGCGCCATCGTGGGCCAGGTTGTACAGCGCCGGCAGCAACTTGCGCCGAGCCAAATCGCCCGTGGCGCCGAAGATGACAAGCGTGGTCGGAGCGACCGGCAGACGCTCCAATCCTGCCGTGAGCGGGTTCTCCGGCTCGACGGCGACGGCGGTCACTTCTTCGGGGCCTGCTTGACCGCGTGTCCGCCGAACTGGTTGCGCAGCGCCGCCAGCACCCTGTGCGCGAACTCGCCGTTGCCACGCGATGACAGCCGCTCGTAAAGCGATGCGGTGATCACGGGCGTGGGCACGTCTTTGGCAGTGGCGTCCTCGATCGTCCAGCGCCCCTCGCCGGAGTCCTCGGTCCACCCCTCGATCGCCTGCAGCTCGTTGCCGTCGGCTTCGAAGGCGCGAGCGGCAAGTTCGCAGAGCCACGAGCGCACGACTGAGCCCTGGTTCCACAGGTGCGCGATCTTCGCATTGTCAAGCTTGTACTCGGACTTGTCGAAGACATCGAAGCCCTCGGCATAGGCCTGCATCAACCCGTACTCGACGCCGTTGTGCACCATCTTCACGTAGTGCCCAGCGCCGGAGGGCCCGAAGTGCATCCAACCGCGCTTGCCGAGCGCGGCGACGCTGTCGGCGCTAGTCGGCGGCGCCAGCACGTCGAGGATCGGCGCCAGTCCTTTGACCGCTGCCGGCGGGCCTCCGACCATCATGCAGTAGCCCACGTCGATCCCCCACACGCCACCGGAGACGCCCACGTCGACATAGCGGATCCCGCCCTTTGCAAGCTCCTTGGAGCGACGCTTGTCGTCCGTCCACTTGGAGTTGCCGCCGTCGACGATCGTGTCGCCCTTCTCGAGCAGCCTCGCCAGCTTGTCGACGGTCTGCTGGGTGGGATCGCCGGCCGGCACCATGATCCACACGATCCTCGGCGCCTCGAGCTTTTTGACGAGATCGGCCAGCGAGCTCGCGCCGCGCGCGCCGTTTTTCTGAGCTTGGGTGACTGCCTTCTTGTCGAAATCGAAGGCGACCACCTCGTGCTCGGAGTCGCGCCGGATGCGATGAACCATGTTGCCGCCCATCTTGCCCAGTCCGACGAATCCGATCTCGCTCACAGCACGATCCTAGCCGTCCAGGCACGAGGCTGCTCAGTGGGACCATAGGTATCGTTGCGAGCACACGGGCTTCCGTGTACTAGGGGAACGCCAAAAAATCCCCCAAAAAACACCTTCGATCGCGCGTCAGCGCGCCCGAGCATCCACAACCCAGGAGACCGCTCTTGAGTACCCCCACGCGCCCAGACCGCAACCTCGCGCTGGAGCTCGTGCGCGTCACCGAGTTCGCAGCCCTGGCGGCCGCTCCGCTCGTCGGCATGGGCGACAAGGAGGCCGCCGATCAGGCGGCGGTCGACGGCATGCGCTACGCGCTGCACTCGGTCGCGATGGACGGCACGGTCGTGATCGGCGAGGGCGAGAAGGACGAGGCGCCGATGCTCTACAACGGCGAGCGCATCGGCGACGGCAGCCCGCCGGAGGTCGACATCGCCGTCGATCCGCTGGAGGGCACCACGCTGGCCGCCCACGGTATGCCAAGCGCCCTGGCGGTGATCGCGCTGTCGAGCAAGGGCACCATGTTCGACCCAGGCCCGTGCGTATACATGGAAAAGATGGCCGGCCGCCCTGAGATCGCCGACCTGCTCGACCTCGATCGCCCTCTCTCAGAGACCGTCAAGCTGATCGCGAAGCGCAAGGGCCGTCCAGTGGGGGAGGTGATCGTCGTCGTGCTCGACCGTCCTCGCCACGAGGCCGCCATCCGAGAGATTCGCGAGGCCGGCGCGCGTGTACGACTGATCCCCCACGGCGATGTCTCGGCTTCGCTGCTGGCCGTCACCGAGCGCTCTCCGGTCGACCTGCTGTGGGGGATAGGCGGCACGCCCGAGGGCGTCATATCGGCCGCCGCGATCAAGTGCCTCGGCGGTCAGCTGCTCGGGCGCCTGTGGCCACGCGATGAGACCGAGCGCACCGCGGCCCTGGAGGCGGGCTATGACTTGGAGCGCGTGCTGGACCGCGACGATCTGGTGGCCGGCGAGGACGTCTTCTTCTCGGCGACGGGTATCACCGACGGCGATGTGCTGCAGGGCGTGCGATATCCCTCGGCTGGGGGGGCCACGACCGAATCGCTTGTCACACGCTCACGCTCGGGAACCGTGCGTCGCGTGCGAGCAACGCACGACCGCGAGAAGCTGCGCGCGCTGGCAGGAAACGGCCGGTTCGGCTAGAGCTATCGGGTCCGGCTTGAGCTATCGGGTCCGGCTTGAGCTATCGGGTCCGGCTTGAGCTATCGGGTCCGGCTTGAGCTATCGGGTCCGGCTTGAGCTATCGGATCCGGCTAGAGCTATCGGATCCGGCTAGAGCTATCGGGTTCGGAGGTCTTCGAGGTCTTCGTTTTGCGATGCCCCCCGCGCGCGGGGGGGCATGCGGGTTTTTTGGAAGGTGTCTTACGGCTCGTCAGCCCCCGCAAACTGTCCCACACGCGATTCGGCGAGGTCGAGGCGAGCGAGCGAGCGCAGGAAGCCATTGGTCACGAACACGTGGATCTTTGACTGGGTCGCGTTGTAAATGCGCTTGCCAAGCCTCGTAGCGATCGCGGGATGGAAGTTCGCCACTTCCACCTCGATGCGCAAGCGCGCCCACCCGTCTGCTTGCATCGGCAGGCGGCGCACGTCTATCTGTAGGTGCCCGAGGCCGCCGTGCCCACTGCGCGCAACAAGCAGCCCGCGCTTGATCCTCCAGCGCACCACCCCGCGCTCGGCATCCATCTCGTATTCGGGGGCCTCGAAGGTCAGCAACTTCAGATGACGCTCCAGCAGGACCACCGAACGCTCGGACTCGCTGTAAATGACCCTTATCAGTCCCAGCGTCACATGCGTGATGAAGCGCCAGTAGGTGCGGGCCAGGCGCTCCAGGTCTCCAGGAGTCCACAACTTCTGAAGCTCTGCTTGCGCGAGCGTCATATCGGCGCTCTGCACCGAACGCATCGCGCCGCTCGCCCGGTCTTCGGTCGTATGGTCGAGAAGCTCCGACACCTGAGCAAGCTTCGGCATGCGTCTCACCCCGCAAAGGCTATCCCGCGGATGAAGTGAGCCTGCTCGAGCGTTGGTATGGAGTGTGACATGGTCGCGAGAATGGCCGACCAACTGCAGATCGCCCCGCATCTTGTCCTTGCCTGCTGATATCAACCTCCTGTGAAAGACCAGCCCGACCAATCGACTCCATCATCGACCGCGGCCGAGCGCTTGGCGCGTGCCTCACGCGCCGCTCGAGAGCTCAGCGATGTTCTCTGGGAGACAGTGCAAGACGAGCTCGCCGGCAGCCCACGAGCTGGGCGAGTCAAGGAGCTCTCCGAGCGGCTCGTGGAGGTGTCATCCACGGTCGTCCTGTTGGCCGCCACATCCGGAGAGGATGCCACCGGCTCGGTCGCCTCAGGCTCAAAGCGCGATTCCGCGAATGAGGCAGGGAGCCGCGAGGAGCAGGAGGTCATCGCCTCCGGCGGAGCGCTCGAGGCAAATGACGCCACCGGGGGTCAGGTGTCAGGCGGCCCGCCGGCTGTCGGCAAACGAAGGGGCGCCGGCGCCTCCGAGGAGCCCCCCATCGAGCGTCGCAAGCCACCGGCCCCGTCGCGGCCAGAGGCTCAGACCCCCGCAGCGTTGCAGTCGATCCCTGCGAGCGTCGGCGATTACACGTTCACGAAGCTCGTAGACGAGCAGGAGCAGGCCGCGGAGCAGCAGCCGCTGGCCTCGGTAGAGCCGATTCAGCCCGAGATCGAGATCAGGGACGTGCGCCGCGAAGAGGGACCGTCCGCTTGGGTCTCCTCGGTCGGGCGCCTACTTGCCCGCCATGCGGAGGACGGCCTGCCATTCGCAGTCTTGCTTGTCGAGATCGTCGACGTCGCGCGCCTGGAGCGCTCGGAGACACCCCACGATCTGCACGGTCTAGTGGCCCAGGTCGAGACGGCGTTGGGCCGCGGTATGCGTGCCACCGATCGACTCTCGCGCGAGACGCTCGGTCGCTACTGGCTGGTTGCCCCTGAGACGAACGGCACCGGCGCGCAAATGCTCGCGGAGCGCCTGGCGCGCCTGGTGCGGACCTCCGCCACACATCGCAACATCCCGATGGAGGTCGCGATCGGCATCGCAGTCTGTCCCGATGACGGCACCGAGGCGCCGGCTTTGGCCGCGCGTGCCGACCTCGGCGTTTATTCCGCCCGGGCGACAGGGCGCTCGATCGCCCACACTGATCCGCCTACCGCCAGCTGAATTCTCAGGCGGCGGTGGTGCCGCCGCTGGCGGCCTCTTCTGGCGTCGGCTGGACTTCGGCGGGCATCCCCAAAAGCGGGGTGTTGGGCGCCTGGCCGACGATCTTCGTCTTGATGTGCACAGTCTCTGTGATCGTCAGCGCGCTGGCAGCTCCGGAGGTCAGATCCCAGGTCGCCCCATTTCCGTAGGGTCCGCGATCGATCACCGGCACGGTCAGGTGGTGGCTTTTGTAGTCGACGAGCACGAGTGTCCCGCACGGCAGCGTCCTCGACGCCACTCCCACGATCACGGGGCTCATCGTCTGACCGCAAGCGGTCTTCTGACCGTAGAAGCCGGGACCGAACCAGGTGGCGATTTGAGCCTTCGTGCTGGGCGCGCTCGGTGCGCCAGCGGTGGTTGTGCCAGGAGCGCTGGCCCCTCCTGTGGCGGCGAGTGCAGTAGAGCTGCCGGCACCAGCGCAGAGAAGCGCGATGGCGAGGACGAGCAGCATTGTTTTCGCAGGCGTGCGGTTCATGTCGGTGTTGCTTCGCGTCGCCTACGGGGTGAGCTGACGGGCTCGCGCTCCACTTCTGCGCTACGGCCTGACTCAGGCCGATTCGCCCCCGCGACCCACCTGCTCCCTTACGGGATGCATCTGGGCCACATTGGGTCCCCCGCTCCTCGAGACCTGGGTCTCGAGAACTCGGCGTCGGCGCCAGTATACAGACTTGCCCCTTGGCATCCTGTGTGCGATGGCGTCTTTTCCGCGCGGGCACTGGCCCACGATCTGCTCGCCGAAACCGGGCAGGCGGGTCTGGGGTGCGCAGGCAGATGGGATCTGGGCGGGCGGCTCAGGGACGACGCAGCAGCGAGAAGGCGTCCTTGAGAAGGCGCCCGCCGGCCGTGAGCCCGGAGTTGGCAAGCTCTCCGATGATGTCCGCCACGGACTCAACCAGCTCGGCCCCGCTCGGGGGGTTGACGCTCTTGCCGAGCTCTAGCTCCTCCTCGGGCTCATAGCCCTGCTTGGGGGCTTTGGGCTCGGCCGGCTTTGAGACCGGCTTCTTCCCACCCCTCTTGGTCGAGCCGGCTTTATCGGTTGCGACAGGCTTCCCGGCTGTGGCCTTCCCGGCTGTGGCCTTCCCGGCTGTGGCCTTCCCGGCTGTGGCCTTCCCGGCAGTGGCCTTGGCTGCCGCTGGCCCGGCCGCCGCAAGACGCTTCCCCGCGACGGGCTTCTTGTTCGCAGCCGGCCGAGCGCCCTGTGCCTTCGTGGCCTGGGTCGTCTTGGTGGTGGTGGCCGTCTTGGCCGCTGTCCTGCCCTTCCTGGCTGACGCGCTCGTCCGGGCGGCAGCTCTACGGGCACTCGCACGTTGGGGTCGAGCTCGTGGCAAGGCAGCGAGAATGCCGCCCTCGGGAATCGAGTCGGCTTCGTGTCCATTGCGGGTTTCGCTGGGGCTCATCGTCCTGCAATCATCGCGCACCCAAGAGTCGCGTGCGGCTACGAGCGATTTTCGGCTGCCTCGCCACGTTAAGGCGTTAGGATAAGCACGTACATCTGAGTTGTACTGTCGGGCGGGTTTCGGCCACAACCCCGGCTAAGGTAGTCCTCTAACAGCGCACCGAGGGGGTCCCGTCGGCGGGTCCTGCGCCTTCGAAGCGCCTTACGACGGAAACGGGAAAAGCATGTCAGTGGTGGAACTACAAGAGCTGGAAGAGGTCAAGAACCTGTTGACCAAGGGCCAGCAGGTTGGAGTGCTCACATTCGCCGAGATCTCCACGGCGACCTCCGATCTCGATCTGGACGAGTCCGACGTCGAGGAGCTGCACGGTTACCTCGAGAAATCCGAGATCGAGCTCGTCGAGGACATCGATCCCGCGACGGCTGCCGGCTCTCAGGTCGAACGCGCACCCGACAAGCGGGGTAGGCGCAAGGCCAAGACCGCGCTCGATCTCAAGCCGGACATGACCACCGACAGTTTGCAGCTGTTCCTCAAGGACATCGGCAAGGTGCGCCTGCTGACCGCCCAAGAGGAGGTCGACTTGGCCAAGCGCATCGAGCGCGGCGACCTCGATGCCAAGCAGAAGATGGTCGAGTCGAATCTGCGCCTGGTCGTCTCGATCGCCAAGAACTATCGCAACCAGGGCCTGCCGTTCCTCGATCTGATCCAGGAGGGCACGCTCGGCCTGGTGCGCGCCGCGGAGAAGTTCGACTACCGCAAGGGCTTCAAGTTCTCCACGTATGCCACTTGGTGGATCCGCCAGGCGATTGCGCGTGCGCTGGCCGACAAGGCGCGCACGATCCGCATCCCCGTGCACGTTGTTGAGAAGCTCAACAAGATCGGCCGCGCCGAGCGCAAGCTCGTCACCGAGCTAGGCCGCGAGCCGACGGCGGATGAGATCGCCGAGGTCACCGGCATCGACCCGGAAGAGGTCGACTCGATCAAGCGCTCGGCGCAGGCGCCGGTGTCGCTGGAGAAGCCTGTTGGCGACGAGGAGGAGTCGGAGTTCGGACAGTTCATCGCCGACGAGCGGGCAGAGTCGCCGTATGAGCGCGCCGCGGAGATCTTGACGAAGGAGGCGCTACGCGAGGCCCTCGAGAACCTCTCCTACCGCGAGCGTCGCGTGCTCGAGCTGCGCTACGGGCTCGGCGGCGAGCACCCGCGGACGTTGGATGAGGTCGGGCGCACGTTCAACGTCACGCGCGAGCGCATCCGCCAGATCGAGAACCAGTCATTGAAGAAGCTGCAAAGTCTCGCGGAGGCACAGAAGCTCCGCGACGTTGCGTAGTCGCTCCGAAGTCGGGGGTTTTTGGCGTGCGAACGAGTGCCCGGTGGGGAGCGGTTGGTGAAGTAGCAGTTCTCTTTAATGGAGACTACCATAGTGACTACATATTGTAGCTATCATCGTAGTCGGTTCAAAATGAACATATGTAATACCCGCGCCTCGTTTCAAGCAGTATCGAGCGCCTAGCCTCGGTCACCTTTGTTCAAGCAGCGTTGATCACCTCGCTCAACCAGCACCGGATGCCTTGCTCAAGCAGCATCGATCACCTGCCGATGCTGTGTCTATGTTCGACGTGCACGCAGCGCTGCGAAAGCTTGTGGCCAGCGATGGTTCCGACCTGCACCTGAAGGTCGGCTCCCCACCGCTCTATCGCGTGCAAGGAGTCTTGGGACCCGACAAGAGCGAGCCGCCGCTCAGCACAGAGGACACCGAAAACGCTCTACACGAGTTGCTCCACGATCAGGCCAAGCTGAAGGAGTTCGCCGAGGACCACGAGGTCGACTTCTCCTTCGAAATACCGCAGCTGGCTCGCTTCCGTCTCAACGCCTTCCGTCAGCGCGGCCTGATCTCGATGGCCTGCCGTGCGATCCCCGCGAAGATCTCGAGCATCGACGAGCTGTCGCTGCCCTCCGTGGTGCGCGACCTCGCCGAGGAAGAGCGCGGCATCATCCTGCTCACCGGTACCACCGGCTCTGGCAAGTCCACGACCTTGGCCGCGATGATCGACCACATGAACACGACGATGAGCAAGCACATCGTCACGATCGAGGACCCGATCGAGTTCGTGCACAGCGACAAGAACTCGGTCATCAACCAGCGCGAAGTCGGCATGGACACAAAGTCGTTCGAGCGCGCGTTGCGTCGTGTGCTGCGCCAGGATCCGGATGTGATCCTGGTGGGAGAGATGCGCGACGAGGAGACCGTTCGCACAGCTCTGTCTGCCGCAGAGACCGGTCACCTCGTGCTCTCCACAGTCCACACCGTGGACGCCCCGGAGTCAATCAACCGCCTGTTGGACTTCTTCCCGCCCCACCAGCACAACCAGGCGCGCTCGATGATCGCCGGCACGATTCGCGGCGTCATCTCCCAGCGGCTCGTTCCAGGTGCCAAAGGCGGTCGTGTGGCGGTCTGCGAGATTCTGCGCATGACCGGACGCGTGCGCGACATGATCGTCGACCCCAATCAAACGGGGCAACTGGGCGAGGCGATCTCCGGCGGCGCCTACTACGGCATGCAGACCTTCGACCAGGCCTTGTTCCATCACGTCAAGGCCGGACGCGTCACCACCGAGGAGGCCCTGAGGGTGGCAAGCAGCCCGCACGACTTCAAGCTGCTGCTGCAAGCCGACGGCCGCGTGGGCACCACGATGGAGGACGTCGCGCAGGCCCAGGCCCGGCGCGACGGCGCCGAGGCCCCTGCTCCGCATATTCCGCCGCAACCCCCGGTGGGGACACCGAACGCTCCCGCGCCCGTCGGCTGATTGGTCGACCCCATCGCGGGTCGATTGCGCTCCTTCATAGGTCTGATGGCACTCCTCGACTGGGTCGATGGTGCCCTAGCAGGGCGAGGTTGCGCTACTTCACTTGGTAAAGTAACGGTTGGAATGGCCGCTGACGACACTTGCCCGGTATGTCGCACCGCTGAGGTGGTGTGCGGTAAGTGGACGCTTCTTCTCGTCCGCGACCTGGCGGAGGGGCGCAGCCGCTTCTGTGAGCTGGAGCGCTCGCTTGCGGGAATCAGTCCGCGCACTCTCTCGCTGCGCCTGCGCGCGCTCGAGGAGGAGGGCATCGTCGAGCGCCACACCTTTCCCGAGGTCCCGCCGCGTGTGGAGTACGCGCTCACCGAAAAGGGCTTGGCGCTGCTACCGATCATCGAGGACATGCGCTCCTACGGAGAGCGCTGGCTCGGCATGGGCTGCGAAGAGATAGTCGCTGGCGCGCTGGTCGCCGCGGTCGCGTAGCCCACGCAACGATCAGTGCGCCGGCAGGAGCCGTGAGGAGGGTGGCGAAGTGAGCCAATCGTGCGCTCTCTCCAATTGCAAGCCGCGCTCGCCGAGTTCATCGCTCAAGCAGCCGACAGCCTGCATGCGGAAGTCGCTGCCGGCCAGGAGGTGCCCTTCGAGCTTGCCTCGCAGTCCGGTCGCGGGCGTGGCTCCGCTTCTTTGTACAGCTACCGCCCGCTCACCGACACATTCGTCGCCGAGCGCTTCGGGGAGCTGCGCCGCCTCGACGCTTATACCCAAGCCAGGGGTTTGCTCGACGGCTTCGAGGCGCTTGACCGCTACTTGATCGCGGGCGGCGTGGAGCCGGGCCGCGGCCGCGGCCGCAGTGGTGGCCGAGCTCGAGACAGGACTCGCGGCGGCGAGCAGGACAGCGACCGCCCGAGCCGCGGCCGCGCGGACGCCGCGTTGCTGATGCTGCTGCAGGAGGTCTTCGACCAGCAGACAGACTTCGACCGCTCGAAGATCGATCAATACGAGCAGCGTCTGGAGCGTGCGCTCACGCGCCTGGAGGACTCGACGTTCGCGGCAGCTGGTGAGGTCACGCTGGTAGCAACCCTGCACGGTTTGACGATCGCCTCGCCGGAGCTGGCGCTGGCGCGTGGCCTGTTGATCGCTCATCCCGACGCACTTCAGGGAGCGCCAGAGCAAGCGATGGGCGAAGCACCGAGCGGGGAGGAGGACCACCTGCTCGTCGTCTTCAGCGCGCAGGCAACCGACCCGCGCGCAGCGGTCGCCCAGGGCAAGGACGTGCTGCGAGAGCTGTTGCGCGCACTGCGCCTGTTCGGCGACGGCCGCATAGCGCTGGGCACGCTCGCCTGGGCGCGAACGGGCTCGGCACCGTGGACCGCGCTTGCACTCGGCACGGGAGGCCGCCCGCACGGCATGCTCATGGTGAGCGCCGAGCAGGAGGATGAGCTGCGCGCTTTCTGCAATCTGGTCTCGCGTCGAGCGCCACACGCAAGCGGTTTGGCATGGGCGCTGCGACGCTTCGAGCTGGGCTGCGAGCGGGCCTCGGAGTATGAGGCGATCAGCGACAACTTGCTTGCCCTGCGCGCATTGCTTGGCGCGCCGTCTGAGTTTGAGCCTGCCGGCCCGCCAGACGGTTTGCTTGCCGCGCGCTTGGCGGCATTGTGCGCGACGCCCGAGCACCGCACGATGCTGGCCGAGCGGACCTTGAAGGCGATCGCGCTCGAGCGCCGAGCGATCGCCGGCGTCGCAGAGGAGCGTATGAGCACTATCAACCTGGCGCGGGAGCTCTCAGACCATCTACGGGCACTCTTGCGCGATGTGGTGTGCGGACACCTGCCGGCCGACCTGGGCTCGCTGGCCGACGAGCTGCTGCTCGCCGGAGTCGAGCCAGGCACCGAAGCAGAGCCCGGCGGCGGAGACCCGGCCGAAGAGACTTGCGACCCAGGCGAGGAGATTCGCGCGAGCAAGGGAAGCGAGGGTGTGAGGCAAGCGCCTGTCGCGGCAGCGGGAACGAGCGCGCCGCGCACCGGGCGTCTCGTAGGATCTTCAGGAGAACAGACGCTCGGCGATGAGGCTCAAGCCGCCGAGGTCCTGCACGTCGCCGTCTAGGTGGGGCACGAGCAGCGGATCGGGTTCCTCGAGCGTCTGCGAAAGCTCGCAGACGCTCGCACGATCGCGCGTGGCCAGCACGTCGAAGTCGGCCAGGTTCCTGGTCACGCGCACGGCAAGCGAGGTTCCGAGCTCGGGCGAGAGCAGCTGCGTGACCTGCTCTGGCGTGTGCCCGTCGAGACCGCAGTCGTGGACGCGATTGACGATAAGGCTGCTGAAGGCCATCTGCTCGCCGGCAAGCTGGGTATGCAGGAAGACCGCCTCCTGCGCCGGCTCGCGCTCGGGTGAGGTGACGATCAAGAACCCAGTTGTCGGATCGCGCAGCAGTTGCTCTACGCCTCGCCCTCGCTCGCGGAAGCCGTCGGTGAGCGATGAGAGCGAGCCGAAGAATCCCGACAGCTCGCCTAGTAGGTCGACGCCCGTGACTCGGGCGAATACCGAGAACATCAACGCGGCGCCGCGCCCGAACAGTCCGCGCGTGAGGCCGCGCGGGGAGAGCAACACCTTCAATGCTCGCCCTTCGAGGAACTGGGTGAGCCGGTCGGGCGCATCGAGGAAGTCAAGCGCGTCGCGGGAAGGCGGCGTGTCGAGCACGATCATGTCCCAATCGCCGCTGCGGTGAAGCTCGAACAGCTTGGCTACAGCTGTGAACTCCT
>Ga0208480_1000072_pt1 | contig 41941 bp, 38 predicted proteins | sample NGESurshal092012_4_FD_184485 | JGI IMG/M metagenome (GOLD analysis project Ga0208480, IMG submission 184485) | Arctic peat soil microbial communities from Barrow, Alaska - NGEE Surface sample F53-1 shallow-092012 (SPAdes) | ecosystem: Environmental > Terrestrial > Soil > Wetlands > Peat ... | reverse complement strand
GCCCCCCCCGGCCCCCCTCAGCTCGACCCGATCGCGAGAACCGTCTGGACCCGGGTCTTCGAGCAGCGGTCGGCTCCGGGGACGCCGGCGCGCTCCTTGTAGAGGCGGAACTCGCCGATGTAGGCGATCGGCGGTCCGGCGGCGTCGAATGGCCGGAAGGTGTTGACGTCGGCGAGGATGTAGTCGGCCTTGCGCGACGTCGTCACGTGGGGGTAGCTCGTCGACAGGAGCGGCTTCTGCGAGCAGACGGGCTCGTCGTGGAGGAAGTAGGACGTCCAGATCTGGAGGGACGGGTCCATGTCGAGGCGGACCGACTTGTCGGGTCCGATCAACCCGGGGATCTTCGCGACGGCGCGGATGTTCGGCGAGAGCTGGTTGCCGGTGCTGCCGAGCTCGACGTGGGCCCCGTGGAAGGCGGTCAGGCCGAAGGCGGCGAGCGCGGCCCAGCCGAGCACGGGGACGCGGCTGGCGCCGACCGCGGCGGTCACGACCGCGAGCGGGCCGAGGAAGGCGAGCAGCTTGAAGTCGAAGTACTGGCCGGAGATCCGCGCGTGGAAGTAGAACGACCCGACGGCGGCCAGCCCGAGCATGGCCAGCACGCCCCAGGTCACGCCGCGGGGCGTTCGCCAGAGGGCGAGGCCAACGCCGACAAGCATCAGCGGGACCGCGATCGCGAGGAAGCCGGCCGAGCCGATCGAGAGGAACTGGTTGGTGGGGAAGTAGGCGCCGACGTCGCCGGCCCAGGGATAGAGGGAGACGTTGGGGTTGACGATCACCGCGAACCCGGTGGACAGCTTCTCGGCGACGCCGAGGACGGGGACGGCGAGGAGGACGGCGATCACCGGCACCACCCAGCGGCCGCGTCCGCCGAGCCGGCCACGTAGCCGGCCGAACAGGCGATCGGTCAGCTTCGGGAGATCCTCGCCGCGCCGGCGGCGGTCGCGGCGGTCGCGCCAGTTGAAGACGAGCAGGCCGAACAGGGGGATCGGGAGCTCGAGGGGATAGGCGAAGGCGCCGATCGCGAGGAACAGGACGAGCAGGCCGATCGTCGCCTTGTTCCCGGGTTTTCCGCGGTCGGCGACGGCTCGCCAGGCGAGCACGAGGGCGGGGGCCATCGTGATGAAGCCCCAGGTCTGGTTGAAATACGGGTGGACGACGGTGTGGACGACCATCCGGTCGAGCCCGACCAGCGCCATCCCGGCGACCGCGCCGAGCAGGTTCGAACCGAGGAGCTCGCGGGCGGCGAGGAAGAAGCCGAGCATGGCGAGCCCGAGCAGGAGGACCTCCATCGGCGAGAGGGCCTCCCAGGTCGGGAGGCCGGCGAGGCTGGAGACGCCGCCGAGGGCGTAGTAGATCGGCGTCTTCGAGCGCCAGACGAGGGGGACCTTGTTGACGGGCTCGGCGGCCGAGGATGACAAGGGGTAGTGGCCCTGGAGGAACTGGGCGGTCCCGGCGGCGAGGTGGGCGTCGGAGCCGTCGCCGATCACCGTGGGATAGCCGGTTCGAAGGAGGGGGCAGAGGACGAGGAAGGCGATGATCCCGGCGATGTAGAGGGGCCAGAGGGTTCCGCCGAGCGGCTGGGGCCGGGCGGGCCAGCCGCGGCGGCGAACGGCGAGCAGGGCGGTCAGCAGGCCGAGGGCGATCACGAGGCCGAGCGAGACGTCGAAGGGAACGAACGCGTAGCCGAGCAGGGTCAGCTCGATCGCGGCGACGCAGGCGCCGACCGGCGCGATCCAGAGCAGCTCGTGGCGGTGCAGGGAGGCCGGGAGGGCGAGGCGGACGACGCCGAAGCCTGAGACGACGAACAGGCCGAGCCCGGCTGCGGCGACCTTCAGGGCGGGGACGGCGGCCGGGCGGGCGGCGTGGAAGTTGATCTTCTCGTAGACCTTGATCCGGTCGGCCAGCAGGGCGACGAGGACGAAGGCCAGGAGGCTGAGCCCGCGGGTCAGGCGTGGGTCGAGCGCTTTGCCCTTGCCTGGAGGAGGACTCGCGTCACGAAGACCGGGTTCCCGAGGAGGTAGCGGCGCCACATCCGCTGGGGTTCGATCACGAGTCGGAAGATCCATTCGAGTCCATTGTCGGCCAACCACCCTGGCGCGCGCGGAACGCGGCCCGATACGTAGTCGAACAGAGCGCCCACCGTCCAGCAGACCGACACGTCGAGGCGGTCGGCATTCTCCTGCACCCATTCTTCCTGCTTGGGAGTGCCCATGCCGACCAGCACGATGTCCGGCCGCCGGGCGTTGATGTCCTCGATGACCCGCTCGTCATGTGGTGAGCCGGTCTCGAAGTACCCGTGATGCGATCCGCTGACCTCCAGACGAGGATACTGGCGGCGTAGGCGCCGCGCGGCCTCGGCGGCGATCCCCGGGTCACAGCCGAGCAGGTAGATCGAGTGGCCGCCGGCCTCGCACAGCGACGCGAGCCCCCAGATCCAGTCGGCGCCGGTCATCCGGTGGGGTGTCTCGACCTCGAGGGCCTTGGCGGCGAGGCGGACGCCGTACCCGTCGCAGTAGACGAGGTCGGCGGCCTCGAGCGCCGTCCGCAGGCTTTGGCTCTCGCGGGAGCGGTTGAGGACGTGGGCGTTTACGTACATCACCCTCCGCGCGCGGCCGCCGTGGCCGACCCAGCCGGTCACGCGCCCGAGCATCTCGCCGGGCTGGGCGAGGGCGATCGGGATGTCGAAGATCACGGCGTGACCCTCGTCGGCCGCGGCCGCGGGCTCGTCGGGCAGCGTCACTTTTCCGTTGGTGGTCATTCGTCCCCGCGCGGATCGGTCCTGATGCGTTCCGGATCGGCATCGTATGGCCTGCGCTTGATGCCACTAGCCTTCCCGGCCGATGGCGATGGTCACGATCGACGCGAGCGACGCGAGGACCGACCGGCCGCGCGGGTGGGGACGGTACCTGCTGGGGCTGCTCGAGGCCTTCAGGGCGGGCGCGGCTCCGGACCTGGAGATCGTCGAGAGTTTCGGGTGGGAGCGGTTCCCAGAGGTCGCGTGGGAGCAGCTTGGGTTTCCCTTTGGAGCACGCCGGGCGAGTGTGATCCACGCGCCGAACTGCTTCCTTCCCGTTGTTCGGCCATGTCCGGGGGTCGTGACGATCCACGATCTCGCATTCGAGACGCACCCGGACGACTTCTCGGGGCGGACGCGGCGCAAATACCAGTGGGTGACGCCGGTGGCGGCCCGGTCGGCCGACCGGGTGATCTGCGTGTCGCGGTTCACCGCGCGCGACGTGATCGAGCGCTACCGGGTCGGGGAGGACCGGATCCGCGTGATCGGCGAGGCCCCGTCGCTGGCCCGGGGGGACGCCTCGCCGCCGCCGGGGCCGTATCTGCTGGGGGTCGGGGATCTGCGAGTCAAGAAGGACTTCATCACGCTTGTTGCGGCGTGGCGGCGGCTGCGCGAGCGGGGGCTCGAGCACCGGCTGATCCTCGCGGGCGGCGACGGCGGCGAGGCAGAGCGGCTGCGGGCGGCGGCGGGTGAGGAGCCGCTCGAGCTGACGGGGTACGTGACCGACGGGGAGCTGGACGCGCTGATGCGCGGAGCGGATCTCCTCGTCCACCCGAGCCGGCACGAGGGCTTCGGGCTGGTCCTGCTCGAGGCGATGGCCCGGGGGACGCCGGTGCTGGCCGCGTGGGCGTCGGCCCTGCCGGAGACGGCCGGGTCGGCGGCCGCGTACTTCGAGCCGGGGGCGGTCGGCGCCCTGGCGGAGCTGATCTCGGACGTGCTGGGCGACGACGAGCGCCGGCTGGGGCTGATCGCGCGCGGCCACCAGCGGGTCGGCGTCTGCTCGTGGCGGGCGACGGCCGAGGCGACGGCCGACGTCTACCGGGAGCTCCTGTGACTGACCGGATACGCCCGGCGGGGGCGCGACGACGACGATGGGGACCATGCGGACGACGATCGTGATCCTCAGCGTCGACGAGGCGCCCCTGCTCGTGCGGTCACTGCCGGCGGCGATGGCCCAGCCGGATGCGGAGGTCCTGGTCGTCGACAACGCGTCGACCGACCTGACCGAGACCGTCGTCGAGGCGTGCGGGGCCGGGTACATGCGCCTGCGGGAGCGAGTGTCGTACGCGGCTGCGATCAACGCGGGGATCGCCGCGTCCGACGGGGCGGCGGTGCTCCTCCTGAACGCCGACTGCGTGGTCGCGCCGGATTTCCTCGAGCAGCTGACCCGCCGGCTCAACGACCCGAACGTCGGGTCGGTCGCACCCAAGCTGATCCGGGCGACGTCGGTCGACCCGGCCGACCGGCTGGAGGTGCTCGACGCGGCGGCGATGACGATCGACCGGCGGCGGAAGAATCGCCTGGTCGGCCACAACGCGCCGGCCGGGGACTACGCGTTGAAGGCGGAGATCTTCGGGGCCGACGGGGCGGCCGTCCTCTACCGGCGGGAGACGCTCGAGGAGTGTGCGATCGGCGGCGAGGTGCTCGACGAGGACTTCGAGCTGTGGGCGGCCGACGTCGACCTCGCGTGGCGGGCCCAGCTGCTCGGGTGGCGGTCGATCTACGAGCCGGCGGCGGTCGGCTGGCACGTGCGGTACTACAGCCCGTCGACGCGGGCCAAGCTCGACCCGGCCCACCGTCGCCTGCAGTTCCGCAACCGGCTGCTGATGATCGCCAAGAACGAGACGGCCGGAAGCTTCGCGAGGGACTTCCACCGGATCGTGTTCTACGAGTTCCTCGCGTTCGGCCACTGCCTGCTCCGCGAGCCGGACCTCCTCGGGGGCTACGCCGACGCCCTGCGCCTGCTCCCGGCCGCCCGCCGCCGCCGGGCTCTGATCGCCCCCCGGCGGGCCGGTGGCCGGCGGGTGCCGTTCGGGATCAGGCCGCCACGGTAGGCGAGAACCGTGATCTCCCCGGGCGGTTGCGGTCGCCGGAGGCGTGGGCGTGGTGCGGTGTAACTGTGCTGCCGCGACCCGGCGATCGGAGGTCGTAGCCGCCGGCGCCGGGCGTGTCGTGCGTGTGCTGTGGCCGTCCGAGTACCCGGAGTTCGAGCGGCCGATTCCTACGTTTGGCGCCGCCGTGTGTCGCCGTGTCAGACTGACGTGAGAATTCTGCTCCCGGCGGGGTGGCAGGGAGTATGTTTGCGTACGTGGATGAGCCGCCGCGTGGGTTGGAACTGCTCGTCGTCGAAGACGAGCCACGGCTTCGCGAGTTGCTTGTTCGGCGGTTCACCCTGGAGGGGCATCGGGTGACCGCAGTCGCCGACGGTACGTCGGCGATCGACCGGGCAGGTTCCGACCACTTCGACATCCTGCTACTCGACGTCGCGCTGGGACCTGGGCCCAGCGGCTTCGACGTCTGCCGGACGCTGCGGGCTCGGCACAACGTCATTCCGATCATCATGCTGACCGGTCTTGGAAGTGAGGCCGATGCCGTGCAGGGGCTGGAGGCCGGCGCTGACGACTTCGTGACCAAGCCGGTCGGCATGGCCGAGCTTCGCAGCCGCGTGCGGGCCGTCCTGCGCCGCACGGGACAGCGCTCCGGGGACGAAGACGTGCAGACCGTCGGCGATGTCACGATCGACACCGGGCAGCGCACCGTGAAGGTCCGAGGAGAGCCGGCGCGGCTGACGTTCTCCGAGTTCGAGCTGTTGTCGTGTCTGATGGCGCCGCCGCGGCGGGTCTTCAACCGTGAGGAGCTGCTGAAGGCGATCTGGGGCGACGCCGACTACCGCGACCCGCGGGCGATCGACGTGCATATCCGCCACATGCGCGAGAAGCTCGAGGAGCATCCGAACGACCCGCAGGTGATCCTGACCGTGCGCGGCGCCGGCTACCGCGTCGCCGACGACTGAGACCTCGGGTCTTCGGCGCCGCAGGGCGCCGGGGAGTCGGTGCTACTTCTTGTGGGCCTTCTTCTTCTTGTGCTTGTGCTTGATCGGGGGCTTGCTGTGTGACGCGACCGTCGCGGTGGCCTGCTGGGGTGTCGCTGCCGGTGCGATGCTGGTCGCCGGCTGGGGTACGCCGATCGGCGGGGCGATGCACTGGGGGATCGGGCCGACGTAGACCGGGTACATCACGTTCGTCTGGTCGGTCACGTGGTCGTGGCCGGTGAGGTGGCCGATCTCGTGTGTGACGACCGTGCAGAGCATCGGCCAGGAGTAGTCCTGCGCGAGGTTGAGGGAGATGTTGCAGTCGCTGTTGGCGGCGGGGTTGCCGTACGCCTCGACCGGGTTCCACCATTGGGCGACGCCGTTGATCGACGGGTCGAGCGTCTGCCAGGAGACGTTGACGACGCCGGCGCATGGCATCACGCCCCAGTAGTGGATCGCGATCGTCTCGGCGTCTGAGAGCGCGAGGCTGCCGACCGCGAACTGGGCGTCGTCGGCTGCGGCGTCGCCGGTCGTGTCGTTGACCGTGAAGCCGTCGTCGTTGGCTTGGAAGGTGTTGCCGGCGGCTGGTGTGCCGGAGACGGAGAAGGCGATGCCCTCGACCGATGGGGTGACGCGGGCGGTCCCCGACGGGCCGATCCCGAGGGCGCAGGCGCCGGCGGCAAGGCCGATCGCGGTGGTGGCCGCGAGTCGGCGCGCGGGGCGCTGGTTGAAGAACCGTCCGATTTCCATGGGTTTGGAATCGACATCGACGGGCGCGCCGGTAGCGCAGGACCGGTGTCCCAATCAACGGCCAATGGAGCGGGGAGGGGGATCTCAATCGAACGCAACGAACCGATCACTCGGCTGGGCCGTCCTGTTCTCGGGCGCGCGGGGGGAGCTCACGTCGCCGCCGTCGAGTCCCGGCGCGCTCGCCCTGCGGTCCGGCTGCCTGGAAGCGTCGGTTGAGCGGTGGCGGCCGACCGGCCGCGCGGGGGCCGCTCGGCAACGACCTGGATTGGGCGCAGGTGTAGGTGTGTTAGCGCCCGGTCGCATACGCACGTACGCCCGGGCGGGCCGGCCGACACCTAGCACAGAGCAGCACAATCGAGCTGCCTTCCCGAGAACGGCAAACCCGCCGCCAAGGCGGGGACGCAAAGCTACGGTGCCGTCACGTCCGCGTGTGGGTAGGCCGGGCTACCGAAGGAGGGATGGCGGCGTCCAACTCAGGAGATCGTCATGCCGATCAACGCCGTAGGCCCGTACCGCGTCAAGCTCACATCAGTCCTTTCCGTTGTCCTCACTCTGTCAGTGCTGGCGGCGCCCGCCGGCGCTGCGGCCCACACCAAGCACGTCAGACACGCCAAGCGGCATCACGTCGCACGCCGCAAGGCCGTGAACCCAGCGGCGAAGTCGGCGCTCCCGGCGCGGCTCGCCCCAGTGTCGAGCGCGTCTACGGTGTCGCCCGCGACGGGCGTCTGCCCAGGTGTCGATCTGGTACCGAACCAGACCAACATCCCGCAGGTCGCGCAGGCCACGCTGTGCCTGATCAATCAGCAGCGCGCCGCCGCCGGCGAGGCGCCCCTGCGGAGCAACGCAGCGCTGACGTCGGCGGCCACCGGCCATTCCGTGGAGATGGTCGCGCTCGACTACTTCGACCACGTCAGTCCGTCCGGCCAGGCACCACTCGACCGCGTCAGCGCAGCCGGGTACATACCGCCGGCCGCGGCATTCGACATCGGTGAGAACATCGCGGTCGTCAACGATCCCGGGACGCCGGCCGCGGTGGTCGCGGAGTGGATGAACTCGCCCGCCCACCGCGCGAACATCCTCGACGCCGATTACCGCGACAGCGGCATCGGTGTGGCGCCGGCGATCCCCGGCGGAGGAGTCGGCGCGACCTACACCCAGGACTTCGGCGAGATCGGCTGAGACCTGGGAGGGCTCGAGGACCACGAAGGGGCGGTGCGGCAGTGGGCCGGCCGCCCCTTTTCGTCGCGCCACGCCCGTGACCTGGCTGACCGCGTCACGCGGGTGACCGGGCTGACCGCGTCACGAGGTCGAGGCGGCTGCGCTGCGGTCCACGCGCCGACGGGCAGAGCAGCCTAGGTCGGGCTCCGTGTCGGATCGGTGGCGTCGAGCACGGAGCGCACCTTCGCCGTGAGCTGCGCCGCCGTATACGGCTTCTCGATGTATTCGCCGGCGTCCACCGCGGCCGGCGTCCGGCGCGAGAGCAGGCGGTCACTGTAACCCGACATGAAGATCACCCTGACGCCCGGTTGGGTCGCCCGCACCTTCGCGGCGACCTCCGGCCCGAGCATCCCGGGCATGATCACATCGGTGAGCAGGACGTCGATCGGCCCTTTCGCGAGGATCGCGAGTGCCTCGGCGCCGTTGCTCGCGGCACGCACGGCGTAGCCGGCCTTCGTCAGGATCCGCTCTGCCACACGCCGTACGGCGTCCTCGTCCTCCACGAGCAGGATGACCTCGCCGCGGGCGACGGGAACGGCGTCCTCGGGCCGGCTGGCCGCCGGGCTTGGCTGATCGCTCGTCGGCAGGTAGACCTTGATCGATGTGCCGAAACCCGGCTCCGAATAGATCCCGACACGGCCGCCCGCCTCGACCGCGATCCCCCACACCGTCGCGAGTCCCAACCCGGTTCCCTGCCCCTTGGGCTTCGTCGTGTAGAACGGGTCGAATGCGCGTTGCGCCACGTCTGGGCTCATGCCGCACCCGTCGTCGCTGACCGTCAGCACGACGTACTCGCCCGGATCCACTCCCGCGTGCTGCGCGGCGCTCTCATCGTCGACGGTGGCGACCGAAGTCTTGATCGTCAACGGCCCGCCGTCGGGCATCGCGTCGCGTCCGTTGACGGCCAGGTTGACGAGGACCTGCTCGATGCGCCCCGGGTCGGCGCTGATCCGCCGGCCATCCGGGTCGAGCTCGAGCGCCAGCACGACGTGCTCTCCGAGCGCACGCCGGAGAAACTTCTCCAGTCCGAGGACCAGCTCGTTGATGTCGACCGGCTGCAGGCGGACCGCCTCCCGACGGCTGAAGATCAGCAGCTGCCGCGTCAGGTCAGCCCCTCGGCGGGCGGCCTCGCGAATCTCCTCGAGGTCGTCGCGCATGGAGGACTCCGCGGGCAGCTCGTCGATCACTAACTCGGCATAGTTGAGAATCACGCCGAGCAGGTTGTTGAAGTCGTGGGCGACGCCGCCGGCGAGCTGGCCGATGCTCTCGAGGCGCTGCGTCTGCTCCAGCTCCGCCCTCAGTGCCGCCTCCCGCTGATCGGCCGCCTCGGCGTCGCGATCGGCCCTACGGACGGCGGTGACGTCGCGGACGATCGTCATCCCGCCGGCGACATCGCCGTCGGCGTCGCGGATCGGGCTGCGCACGATCGAGAGGATCAGCTCGCGTCCGTCGCGGTGGCGTCGTGACGCCTCGTAGGCCACCGGCAGCCCGGACAGGACGTCGTCGGTCACGTCGGCGCTCGCGGCTCCGCCGAGGTCCACGAGAAGGTCTACGACACGGCGTCCGACGGCCTCGTCCGCCGAGTAGCCGAACATCAGCTCGGCCGCCGGATTCCACGCCGTGACGACGCCGTCGGCGTCGAAGGCGGTGATTGCGTCCTGCGAGTGCTGGATCAGCGTCTGCGCGTATTCGCGCTCGGCCGCGTCGCGCAGCTCCCGGCTGATGTCGCGTGCGATCGTCGAAGCGCCGACGATCTCGCCCCGCTCGCCGTAGATCGGCGCCATCGCGATCGATACGTCCACCCGCTGACCCGCCCGGTTCACGCGGACGGTGCGATGCGCGACGACGATCCTGCCGTCGAGGACCGAACGCAACAACTCGGCGGTCTCGTCGCCGAGCTCGTCGGGGACGATCGTCGACACGTGTCGGCCGACGATCTCCTCGGCGGGGTAGCCGTACAGCCGCTCTGCGGCCGCGTTCCAGGCCGTGATGAGTCCGTCGCGGTCCTTGGCGAGCATCACATCGTCCGTCGTCTCGAGGATCGCCGCCAGCCGGGCGGCGGCCTGCTGGCGATCGCGCCAGGTGAGGTCCGAGATCACCGCGACCGTCAGCACGCCGTCGCTCGCCGCGAACGGCGCCAACATGATCTCGACCGGAAACTCGCTGGCGTCGCTGCGCCGCCCGAACAGCGATGTCGCCGCGGCGCCCATCCGCCTGATGTGCGGGCTCGTCTGGTAGCCGGCGCGCAACCCCGGGTGTGTGCCTGCGAACCGCTCCGGTACGAGCACCTCGATCGTCTGACCACGCAGTGAGTCCCTGTCGTATCCGAACAGCGCCTCGGCATGGGCGTTGGCCGCGACGATCCGCCCGGCACGATCGACAGCGACCGCGGCATCCGGGATGAACGCGAACAACTCGTCCAGGGACATCCCCGTGATCTGTGCCGCCGGCGGGCGACTCATCTGCGTGGTGGTCGCGATCCGTGCGAGGCCAAGCCGGTCAACCTCCGTAGTCGAGCGGTGCTGGACGCGAACCGCGCTCACCTCCACGTCGGGGTGACACCGGCCCGCCGGAACCATCGTGTCGGCGTTTGGCGCAGCCTCGCCGGGCACTCGGCCTCACGCTACTCCGCGCGACGCGACAACGCTCACCTGGGCAGCCGGACCTTAACCTTTCGCACACATCGCGGCGACCACCGGCGCTCGGGCGAGCCTGCGGCCAGCTCGCGGTCGTGGGTGATGATCGCGATCGTCGCCCCACCCGCGTGGAGCTCCTCCAGCAGGGCGAGGATCGCCGCGCCACTCGCGCACCGGATCGTGTTCTGCGAGTTCCTCGCGTTCGGCCACTGCCTGCTCCGCGAGCCGGACCTCCTCGGCGGCTACGCCGACGCCCTGCGCCTGCTCCCGGCCGCCCGCCGCCGCCGGGCCCTGATCGCCCCCCGGCGGGCCGGGGGCCGGCGGGTGCCGTTCGGGATCAGGCCGCCCCGCTGAACTCTTCTGGTGGCTGCGGTCCGGCCGTCGTGTCCGGGCACGGTCTGTCGCCAGCCTCGCGGACGCGTCGCGACGGCGTGGCCGTCGGGCTACTCGTGGGGGAATGCGCCCGGTGGGGCTCGTTGCGGCGTGCGGCGCTCACCACGAGGCCGGCGGTACCGGCGATCAGTCCGAGGAGCCCACCGGCAATGCCCGCCGGAAGGCCGGCCTCGAAGACGGCGAACCAGGCAGTCGGCGGATGGGTGACGAGGCCGATGACCAGCCCGGCGATCGCCCCGAGCGCGCCGGCTGAGATCGCCCCGACACATGCAAGGCGTGCGGGCAGCGGCAAGTCACGCAGAGAGCCGTTCGTCGCCGGGCCATGCATTCGTTCATTGTTGCGCGCGACGGATCGTCATCGGCCGAGGCTCGAGACTGCCCGGACCAGCGAGGCGTCTACGACGACCGTCGTGGCCGGCACGATCCGCGTGAACCACGCGAGATCGAGGTCAGTGCCGGCGACTCGTGCGCCGCTTGCGCCCGGCGATCGTCGTGGCCACGAGAGCGGCGGGGAGCGTGACCACGGAGACCCCGAGAAAGCCGAGCAACGCAAAGGCGGTGACGGCGTCGTGCCCGGACAGCACGGCCCATACGAGGAATCCGCCGAAAGCGATCGTGAACGTCAACGCGCCGTAGACCGTGACGCGCTGGTGCGAAGGCAGAACGGCGAGCTGTTTCCAAGCCTCCTTCCATTCCAATAGCCAGCCGGCGTCACGTGGCGCGATGGAACCCGCCATGACCGCCACCGTCAACCGTCGCTTCTCGTCCTGTGTCGGCGGCGCTGGTGCTTCGTCTGCTTCGTCGTCCACATGCCGAGCGTACCGTCAGCTGGTCGCGGCGTGACCGGGAACGCTCCCGTCGGGCTGGGCTGGGCTGGGCTGGGCTGGGCTGGGCTCGGCGGCCCGCGGACTCGTCGCGGGTCGTTTTCTCCTCGGCTGGTCATTGGTTGAGGTGGCTGCTCCCGGTCGCCCTGAAGATATGCCCATATAGGTATATGATCTGGGCATGGCGCGAGCGGCAACGACGACGGATGCGTTCAACGCGGTGGCCGAGCCCCGCCGTCGGGAGATCCTGGACGCTCTGGCGGGGGGCGAGCTCGCCGTGAACGACCTGGTCGGCATGGTCGGGCTGGCGCAGCCTCAGGTCTCCAAGCACCTGCGGGTGCTCCGGGAGGTCGGGGCGGTTGACGTCCGCGAGGACGGACGCCGGCGGGTGTACCGGCTCAACGGCCGGGCGCTCAAGCCGATCCACGACTGGGTCAAGACCTACGAGCGGTCGTGGTCGGAGCGGTTCGACGCGCTGGATCTGGTGTTGGAGGAACTCGAGCAGAAGGAGGACGAAGATGACCCAGGTGACAAGTGGGCGAACGGCGACCGTGAGGCTTCCGACCGATGAGCAGATCCTGATCACCCGGGAGTTCGACGCGCCTCGCCACCAGGTGTTCAAGGCGTGGACGACGCCCGAGCTGCTGCGGCGGTGGTGGACGGCCGGCTGCGGTGAGATGACGGTCGCCGACGTCGACCTGCGGGTCGGCGGGGTGTGGCGCTACGCGATGGTCGCGACCGACGGGCTCGAATCCGCGTTCCACGGCGAGTACAGGGAGATCGTCCCGAACGAGCTGATCGTCTCGACCGAGGTCTACGAGGGCGCGCCAGACGCGGAGGCCGTGACCCGCGTGAGCTTCACCGAGGCGGACGGCCGGACGCTCGTCACGATCCTCGTGACCCACGCGACCAGGCAGGCCCGCGACGCGCACGTCTCGGGGATGGAGGTCGGCCTGCAACAGGCCCTCGACCTCCTCGGCCAGGTCGCCGGCTCGCTCGGCTAGGGACTCGCCGTCTGCCCGGCGGCGTCACGCGGGTGGAGTCCGAGAACCTCGACATCGCCGGCGAGACACGGGGGACCTGGAACCGGCGGACGTCCGGCCGGCGCCGGCCGGATCTCGAAGGACCGGCCGGGGTGGCTGGATAGGGTGGGGCGATGCGCGACCTCGGCCGCCGGACCGGGCCGGTCCTCTGGCTCGTGAGCGCCCAGTACTTCGCGGTGCAGGTGGTCGTCGCAGGCGACTGGGCCGACGGCTACAGCTGGTCGGCGAACCTCATCAGCGACCTCGGGAACACCGCCTGCCGGCGCTATGACGGACGGCCGGTCTGCTCGCCGCTCCACGTCCTGATGAACGCGTCATTCGTCGTGCTCGGTCTGACCATGCTCGCCGGCGCGATCCTGATCTCCAGGGCGCTCGCCGGCGATCGGACATCCCGGGCGGCCTTCGCCTGCCTCGGGGTCGCCGGCGTCGGCACCGTCGTCGTCGGCCTGTTCCCCGAGAACGCGATCGCCGGCCTCCACCAGGCCGGCGCGGCCCTCCCGTTCGTCCTCGGCAACCTCGGCGTCCTCCTGCTCGGGATCTCGCCGACCGACCTTCCCGACCCGGTCCGCCGTCTCACGCTGCTGGGCGGTGTGGTCGGTCTGGTCGGCTTGGTGTTGTTCGTCTCCCATACCCACGTCGGCCTCGGCGCTGGAGGGATCGAGCGGGTCGCCGCGTACCCGCAGGACGTCTGGATGATCGGGTTCGCCGGCTACCTTCTGGTCCGGGCGCCGCGGGCCGGGATCGACGCTCGGCTCGGGGCGGGCAGGTAGTGCTCGAGACCGAGGACCCGCCGGTCGCAGCGGCCGGCGATCCCCAGCCCGCGGTCTGGCGGTTGGGCTCCCGGCCGGTGGTCAGCTGGATCACCTACGACCTCGCGAGCACGATCTTCTCGTACGCGGTCATCACCAGGTACTTCAACGACTGGATCATCGACCAGCGCCACCACCCCGACTACGTGATCGGGCTGATGACGTTCGTCGTATCGCTCGCCCTCCTGCTCGGCCTCCCGCTGCTCGGGGCGCTCGCTGACCACCTCGGCAGGCGCAAGCCCCTGCTGATCGCGTTCACCCTGCTCAGCGTCGTGATGACGGCCCTGCTCGGCGTCCTGCACACCGGGCTGATCGTCGGCCTCGGGATCGCCGGGATCGCGATCTTCGGCTATCAGGCCGCGTCCGCCCAGTACGACCCCCTGCTCGCGCGGATCGCCCCGGCCGAGGAGCAGCCGCGGGTCTCCGGGCTGGGCGTCGCCCTCGGGTACCTCGGCGTCGCCGCGGCGAGCGGCGTGTTCGCGGTGGTCGTCACCGGCGACGACCAGTCGGCCTTCATCCCGACGGCGATCATGTTCCTCGTCTTCGCCCTGCCCTGCTTCGTCTGGGTCCGCGAGTCGGGTCCACGGCGGCGGCTGGCCCCGAGGACTGCGGTCGCGACCGCGGTCGCAGACGCACGCCACGGCCTGCGCCGGGCCCGGACCGAGTCGTACGGGCGATTCCTGATCGCCCGCTTCTTCTACATCGACGCGATCGGCACGCTGACCGTCTTCATGACGGTCTACGCCAAGCGGACCGGCCACTTCGACTCGACCCAGGTCACTCTCGTGCTCGATCTGTCGATCGTCTTCTCGGTGGTCGGCGCCCTCGTTGCCGCCCGGCTGACCCGTCTGGTCGGACCCAAGCGGGTCCTCGGCGCGACGGTCCTGCTGGTCGCCGGGACCCTCCTCGTAACCGGGGCGACCGGGGTTCCCTGGCTGCTCTGGCTGCTCGGCCCGCTCGTCGGAATCGGCTTCGGGTCGATCCACACCGCCGACCGGGTCTACCTGATCCGGGCGGTTCCCGAAGCTCAGCGCGGCGAGGTCTTCGGGTTGTTCTGGCTGGTCGGCCGCGTGTCGAGCGGAGTCGGTCCGCTCGTCCTGTGGAGCGGGACGATCTTCGTCCTCGACCACTTCGGCATCCTCCGACCTGCCGAGGGCGACCGCGTGGCCCTTGTCGTGCTGGCCGCGGCCGCCCTCGTCGGGTATCTCCTGATTCGTCCGCTGCCCGAGTACCGGGCGGCCGACGATCCGAGCGTCAGACCGTCGTCGGGAGGCTGACGCTCGGCGTGACGGGGGTGCCGGTGTCCGCCGTGATCGACGCGCCCCCACGCAGACTGTGGATTGCCGACCAGAACGTCTTCCGGGACGCCTCGATGCTCGTCCGGTAGGTCACGCCGGCCGCGGCGACCTTGGCCCGCAGGCCCTTGAGTGCTGCCTTGTTCTCCATGCGGGTCGTCCGGCAGGACGCCGACGGCCGGGTCGCGCAGGCCTCGCGGGTCGCCGTGACGAGGGCGGTCGCCTGCTCCTTGAGCGGGGTGACCGTCGCGAAGTACGTCCCCTGTGTGGTCGTGAACGACGTCTTCAGCGTCCCGCAGAGCGCCGCAACCTGGCTGGCGTCCGGACGCAGGGCGACCGGCCCGCGGCCGGCGGCCACGTTCGTGCAGAGTTGGGACGCGTGGGGGTACGTCACGGCGAAGCTGCGCTGACCGGGCCGGGCGCTGGCTGCGGCCGGGAGGACCAGCAGGGCGCATGCGCTGACGGCGAGTCCGTACCGAAATCTGGACATATCGAGTCTCCTTGGGGTTGTGACGAGGACTTGGATACCAGTGAGACCGCTCCCGCCCGGCCGAGGTTGGCCACTTGTGAGAGGTTCCCGGACAGTGGCTTGCGGCGCAAGGTAATCCTTGCTACCTTGTGACGCATGGCAACCACCGAGCGCCGGCGTACGGAGCTGCTTCGCGGAGTTCTCGACCTCTGTCTGCTGGCCGTCATGCAGGACGGGCCGGCCTACGGCTACGAGATGACCAAACGACTGCGTGCCCGCGGCCTGTCGATCGTCGGTGAGGGGTCGATCTACCCGTTGCTCGGCCGGCTCGAGCGCGACGGCCTCGTCGAGACGCACCGCGCCGCGAGCAACGGCGGGCCGCCGCGCAAGTACTACGAGGCCTCGGCCGAGGGTCGGCGCCGGCTCGCGGACGGCGTGTCCGAATGGCGGGCGGCTCGTGATGCCGTGGATGGCGTACTGGGACCCGTCGAAACAGGGGTGGCGTCGTGAGCGAGTTCGTCGAAGAATGCCGTCGCGAGTGGAAGCGGCTCCGCGTGGCGGACTCGGTCGCCAACGAGATGGCCGCCGACCTCGCGGCCGACCTCGCGGAGGCCGAGGCCGACGGCGCCTCGCCCGAGCAGGTCCTCGGCAGCGGCGCCTTCGACCCACGGTCGTTCGCCGCGTCGTGGGCAGCCGCGCGCGGCGTGATCGCGCCGCCGCCGGCCAGCCTCGACCCGCGTCGGCGGACCCCGCGTCTGCGCGGCACGATCGCGGTCACCGCGCTGATCGCGACGATCCTCGTCGGCCTGGCGCTCTTCACAGGCCGGTCCGGCTCGACCCAGGTCGCGGTCGCGGCCCCTGTCAACGTGCAGCCGGTGCCCGTGCCGCAGTCGCCGCCGTCGGCTGGCTTCCGGCACTTTCCGCTCGCACTCAACCAGCACGCCGGCGTCCTGCTGCCCGCGTTCGGCCTGCTCATCCTGCTCGTCGGCGTCGTCGGTCTGATCCTCTGGGTGATCTACTGGTCCCCCTGGGCCGAGCCGATCCGCGCGGTGCGCCGTCGCTCGTCGATCGACGACGGCCCCGGCTACGGCTGAGCGACCCTCGCGCCGCGGCGCCCGGCGACCCGTGTCGGTCGGCCCGACCGCGGAAGCAGAGGTCGCCGGCGCGGACACGCTCGATCGGCTAGCGTGCCTCCGGCGTGAAGTCCAACCGGTCGATCCCGACATCCACCGTCGTGCCCGTCCTGATCTACCCCGACGTCCGCGACGCCGTCGACTGGCTCGGCGGGGCCTTCGGGTTCGTCGAGCGTCTGCGCATCGGCGAGGACCATCGCTCGCAGCTCAGTGTCGGCGACGGGGCGGTCATCATCGGCGACGTCCGCCACGATCGCAGGCCCCCGCGGCCCGGAGAAGTCACGCACTCGGTGCTCGTCCGCGTTGACGACGCCGCCGCGCACTGCGAGCGGGCCAGAGCCCACGGAGCTCGCATCACGATGGAGCCGACCGACTTCGAGTACGGAGAGCGGCAGTACGCGGCAGAGGACCCGGCCGGTCACCAGTGGACGTTCTCCGAGACGCTCGCGGACGTCGCACCCGACGAATGGGGCGGGACGCTCACCGCCTGACGCTCGGCCCTCGTCCGGTCGACGTGACCAGTGCCGACCTGCTCCTCCTCGTCCCGTCTGTCTACGGATCCTCCAGCCTTCCTCGGTGACCGGGCGGCTGAGGACCACCGAGCTTCGATCCGGGCTCTCCGACGAGCACCGGGTCCGCCGGGCCCTCGGGCGGACCTACGTGCTCGGGCATCAGTTGGCGATGTTCGGCTCGGGTGACCGCCGCGACGATCGATCCCGACGAGCTCGCAGCGATGGCCTAGTGCTCGTCCGGCGGTCGGGCATCGACGCCGACGCCGACGCCGACGCCAGCGCCCGTCAGCCAGTCGGCGATCTCGGCGACGACGGCCGCGTCCATGTGCTGGGCCGGCTCGTACTCAGCCGGCGTCGACCGGCCGCTCCCCGGGAAGAACAGGTGATTGTCGGCCGGGTGGATCCGGATCGTCACATCCGGCCGGTCGGCCAGGCCGGCCTTCCACCGCGCGAGGTCGTCGTCGACTGTCACCTGGTAGTCGCGGCCGCCCTGGAGGACCAGGATCGGCCGCTCGAGCGCCGCGGCCACGGCGACCGGCTCGTGGTCGCGCAGGTCCAGCCAGTATGCGCCCGGCACGCCGAGCGGCAGGTCACCAGCCGGCGTCGACGCCGACAGACCGGGGCTGTCGATCAGCCTCGCCTGCTCACGGCTCGTCTCGATCGCCGGCTCGGATGCGGCGGCCGTCGCTGGTTCCAGCGAAGCCAGGTACTCGAGCTGGCGGACGAGCGTCCAGTGCAGCGGCTGTGCTCCGCCGGCCAGAATCACAAGCCCGGCGACCGCCGGCTCGCCGGCCGCGACCCGCGGTGCCAGCGTCCCGCCGAGGCTGTGGCCGAGCACGAAGATCCGTCGCGCATCGACGGCCGGATGTCGCCCGAGCAGGCCGACTGCGGCGATCGCGTGTGGCACGTACTCGTCGGCCGCCGTGAAGTCGTCGTCGGACGCGACCTCACCCGGGTGGGCATAGGTCACCTTGTCGAAGCGCAGCACCGCCACCCCCCGGCTGGCCAGCCCCCATGCGAGGTCCCGGAAGGGCTTGTTGCGCCCGATCGTCTCGTCCCGGTCGAGCATTCCCGACCCGCACAGCAGGACGACGGCCGGCCGCGGCCCCGGCTCGTGAGGCAGGCTCAGCGTGCCGGGGACGGCAAGCCGACCTGAGCCCACCGTCACGTCCTGCTCGTCGAAGGACCTCGGGTCCGCGTAGGCCGGCGGCTCCCACGGGGCGATCGGCTCGGCAGCGGCGGCCGGCGCTAGCTGGATCCCGCCCAGCCAGCCGGTATCGGTCATCGAGATCACAACGGTCAGGCCGCCGTGCTCACATGTCACGGGAACCTTCACGACCGTCGCCCCCGGCCCGGCCGGCTCGCTCACGGGCACGCCGATCGACGACACCCGGCCCTGACGGTCGAGCTCGGCCGTCCATCCGGCCGCCAGTGCATCCGCGCTCACGATCGTCCGCAGCGGCGGCGCGAACAGGTCGCGGATCTCCGTGAAGTTTCCGGCCTGCGCCAGCTCCAGAACGGCGAGGCCTCGCTGCGCCGGCGTCGCCAGCATGATCGGTTCCCTTCGCTTCGAGTTCGCCGCGGACGCGGCCCTTCTCATTATTGGGAACGTTACCAGTTATGGTAGCCAACCAGTGCCCGTCTCGTCGAGACGGGCACTGGATCGCTCGCCCTGCTCAGGGGGCGCTGGCGTACTGGATCGACGCGGCGACGTTGCGCCAGGCGAGCACGCTCCGGCCGCTCGTCGCGTCGATCGCCACGACCGGCTCGACCTCGCCGTCGTCGGCCGCCGAGACCTGGACCGGCGCACCGAAGGCGGCTCCGGCGCTCGTTCGCTCGGTCGCCAGGATGCCGTGGGCTGACTCGGTGCCGCCCGGCCGCCCGGCCACATCCCCGTAGACGCCGCCGAGGATTGCGACCGTCGCCTGCCCCGACGGTGCGACCGCCAGCCCGCCGAGGACGCTGTCGGCCCCTGGGAGGGCGACCGTCTGGGCAGCCGTCGCGCAGCTCGTGCTCAGGCCACTCGTCCGCACGACGAAGCGACCGTCGGCGTAGGCCGTCCACGCCAGCGTGACCCGACCGGTCCCGTCCTGCTTCATCGAGAGGCCCGGCCCGCTGACGTAGTCGCCCTCCCCGGTGACCGGGATCGACGCCAGGACGTGTGACCGCCCGCTGAAGTGCCCGATTCCCGTCGAGCAGGCGACCTGCGCCTCGAACGGCGACGCCGCATCGCCCTCGTCGACCCGCTGCCACGACCACCCGACCGCGAGGCGCTGGCCGCCGAGGCTGGCGATCGAGATCTCCGACTGGACGCCCGTGCCAAGCCGCTGCGCCGGTGAGAGCCGACCGCCCGGCGAGAGCCGGCGGACGTAGATCGCGTGGTTGCGCTCGTACGCGACCGCGATCGTCCCGTCCGCCATCGTCGTCAGCGCCCCGCCGCGGACCTCGGTGCTCGGCTGCGTGATCGCCCGCGGCGCTGACCATCGGCCGCCCCGGTAGCGGGACACGTCGAGGCCGGACGGGCCCCCGCAGTCCTTCGTGCACAGGCGCAGGAGGACCGCATCGTCGGTCGTCGCCTGCACGAACGCCTGGGGGATGTTCAGGGACGACGACCCTGCGAGCGTATGGCCGGGTCGGCCCGACGCGGGTGAGAGCGTCTCGCCGGTCCCGATCGTCCCGAACGTACGGATGCCGCCGGAACCGGCCGGCATCATCTGCTCGACCGTCCGCCCGCCGCCGACCAGCGCCAGCGGCCCGAGCACGCCGCTCGGCGACACCAGGCCGGTGAAGCCGACCGGCGCCGTGAAGGACGGCTTGCCACCGGGAGTCTGGACGAGCGACAGGCCGGTGTCGCCGCCCAGCGCGATCCCCCCGGCCGGCAGGGCCAGGAGCTGCTGCTGGGAGCAGCATGTCCCGCCGATCGTCTGCGGCGTGCTCCACGGCGCGTCCGCGATCGCGGCGGCCGGGCTGACCAGCGCGGCCGCTCCGCACAGGCTCGCAACCAGGCATCCAGGATGAAATCGCCCGAATCTCATTTGGTATTACCTCGCTTTGTGTTGGCGGGAGCCGAGCATACGCTCAGTCGAAGACCGTCGCCGTCGCCCAGCCCAACCTGCGAGGCGACCACGCTGGCAGTCGACGCCCTGACGTCCACCGCCGGCCCGCGAACCGGTCGGACCACTATCGATCCATATGACTAGATATCAACTGTAGTGTACGATCGGACATATGCGCGAGGTCGAGTCAGTCCAACGGAACTTCCTGCTTCCGGCCGAGCAGGCCGAGTGGCTGCGGGAGTTCGCATTTCGGGCGCGCCGGCCGCAGGCCGAGATCGTCCGCGAGGCCCTTTCCGAGTACCGGGCACGAGCCGAGGCCAACCGGGTGGCCGGGGGACACGACGGGAATCGTGACCTGATGGAGCGTTTCAGGCGCGGCCGGGGGATCGATCTCGAGGTTCTCCGTGACGAGCACGGGGAGATGTGGAGCCACGACACGTGACCTGGGAGACCGGCGCCCTCCTCCTGGCTGACAAGTCCGCATGGGCGCGGGTCGGCAGTTACCCGGACGCCTGGCTCGACGCCCTTGACGCCGGCCGCATCGTGATCTGCGCCGTCGCCCACCTCGAGCTGCTCTACAGCGCGAGAACCCGGGCCGATGTCGACCAGCTCGACGCGGAGCTCGCCAACCTCCGCGAGATTCCGATCACCCGGGGGACGCTCGTCGCAGCCAAGCGCGCGATGGTTGATCTGGCTGCCCGCGGCTCGGACGGCCATCATCGAGTTCCGCCACAGGACGCGATCATCGCCGCGTGCGCGGCCGAGCACGGATGCGCTGTCCTGCACTACGACGCCCACTACGACCGTCTGAGCGGCGTGCTCGGCTTCGAGTCGATCTGGGCCGCGCCGCGCGGGACGATCTGACGAGGGACGACGACCAGCTCGTCCGCCTTCAGGGCCATCGCCGATCACGCCCGCCGGCGCCCGGGCGCAGGCAACCGTAAAGCCGCCGGAGATCGCCGATCCGCTCCGTCCGCAGTGGCTACTACCGGCCTGAGCCGGCCGCCAAGATCCGGCGGAGCAGGTACAGATCAACGATCAGGGGGACGACGAACACCAGGCCCCACCAACGTCCCGCGGCGCAGAGCACAACGACGACGACGGTGATCAAAACGGCCAGCAGCAGCCGGATCACGAACGCTGACTTCCGGTGTTGCAGATCCCAGTTCACTGTTGCCGCACAGTATTATCAAGCCGCCCGCACTGGCATCGCCCGGCGGAGCAGCAGCGCTGCCAGCTGACCCAGAACACGGCGCGCTGCGGATCGACCGTGCGACATCGCAGTCGACTACGCGCGCCGCCCCGCAGTACACGTTCACCCTGCCGTCCCGCGCGAACCCGCACAACGTCAGCTCACGGTCCTCGGCGAGCGCGACTGCCAGCGACGTCGGCGCGCCGACGCCGACGAGGATCGGCGCACCGGCGACCGCTGCCTTCTGGACCAGCTCGAACGACAGTCGGCCGCTGACGCACAGGATGTGACCCTCGAGTGGAAGCAGCCCCTCGCCGAGCGCCCAGCCGACGACCTTGTCCATCGCGTTGTGCCGACCGACGTCCTCCCGGACGCAGACCGGCTCGCCCGCATTGTCGAAGAGCCCCGTCGCGTGGAGTCCGCCCGACCGGGCGAAGCCCGGCTGGACCAGCCGGTTGGGCAGATCGGCGAGCACCGCCCGGGCGATCCGCGGGCCGGGCCCCAGTCGCGGGGCATGGACCTCGACCTCCTCGAGCGCGCCCTTCCCGCAGACCCCGCACGACGACGTCGTGTAGAAGCGCCGCGACGGCGCCTCCCGGTCGAGCGGCCCGGCCACCTCGATCGTGTTGGCCGCCAGGTTCTCGGACAGGCCGGCGTGCGTCGGCCGGGAGATCAGCCCCTCGCCGTAGAGGAAGCCCACCGCGAGCTCCTCGTCGTGGCCGGGAGTCCGCATCGTGACCGCGAGCGGCACCCCGTCGACGCGGATCTCCAGCGGCTCCTCGACCGCCAGCACGTCCCGGACGCCGTCGCGGACGACGGCCTTCAGGCCAACGACGCTCGCCTCCGGACCGTCCATCAGGCCCCGTTCCGCTCCGTGGCGGCAGCTCGCTCGCGGGCATCGCGCCGCGCCCGCTGCGGCCCGACCGTCGCGGCCGGATCCTCGGCCGACGCGACGCCCGCCCGGAAGATCGCCCACCGCTCGAGCGCGGAGCCCGCCAGCAGGGCGAGCGCGCCCACGACCGGCCGCCGCCGGCCTTTCCGGGCTCGTACGGCGACCACCAGTCCGCCGGTCGCCGTCAGCGTCTTCGCCGCCCGGGCGACCGTCCCCGCCGCGCCTGCGTCCCGGTACGGGGCCCCCAACTCGCCGAGACGGCGCTCCATCGTCGCGGTCGCCCCCAGCGACAGGATCGCCCCGAGCACCGCCATCCGGCGGGGGATCGCGGCGCTCGCGGGCTTCGTCAGCAGCAGGGCCGCCGCCGACGAGCTCGCCAGGGAGCTGCCCGCGAACACGAACGGCAGCTCGTCGCGGGCCTCGTGCCACGCGGGGACCGCAGTGTTCGCCAGCAGGGCGGCCGTGTAGGTCGACAGTCCCGGGCCCAGCGCGGCACCCGCCAACTGCCCGGCCCGTCCCAGCCGGGGGAGAACGCCCAGCAGCTCGCGGGCCGCGCCCAGGCCGACCGCCGGGCCGAAGCTCGCGAGGATCCACGAGCCGACGCTCATCGGCGACGTCGGCTTGAAGACCCGCAGCATGTTCAGGAATCGCTCCGGCCGCCCGAGGTCGGAGATCAGCAGGACCGGGCTGATCGCCGCGCCTCCCACCGCCGCGGCCGACGCCGCCCGCGCGAGCGGCCGGTTTCCCTGGAGGCTCGCGACCAGCGCGAGCGGCGCCGACGCCCCGGCGATCCCCCCGACGAAGAAGTAAGCCGGGATCTCCCAGGTCCAGACCGGCCGGTTGAGGATCGGTTGGCCGTAGTACGAGCGAGGGACCGCCGGCGGGACCGTTGGCCCGCCGTCCCGGCCGCCCGACCGAGGACCACCCGCCCGGCTGCCCCGCCGGTCGCCCTCCGGCCGCCGTTCACTGTTCAGAATCATCGTCGGCGGCCCGCGAACCCGGCCACAAGCACGCCGGCCAGGAGCGTTCCGGCCGCCAGCGCCGTCGTCCGCCAGATCCCCGGCAGGTCAGCCGTCGTGTCGATCGGGTCCGGCGGCAGCCCGTAGACCTCGGGGTCGTCGAGCAGCAGGAAGAACGCCCCACCCCCGCCGATCCCGTCTGCCGGATCCGACAGGTAGAGCTGGGCGCGTGTCTCACCGCGATCGACGAGCTCGGCCACCCGGGCCTGGGCGTGCTCGCGCAGGTCGTCCAACTCGCCGAACTGGATCGACTGGGTCGGGCAGGCCTGGGCGCAGGCCGGCGTCTGGTCGTCCTTGAGGCGGTCATAGCACAGTGTGCACTTCCACGCCCGACCGTCCTCCTTCCGTTTGTCGATGACACCAAACGGACACGCCGGAACGCAGTAGCCGCACCCGTTGCAGATCTCCTCCTGGACGACCACCGTCCCGAACTCCGTCCGGAACAGCGCGCCCGTCGGGCACACCTCGAGGCACGCGGCGTGCGTGCAGTGCTTGCACACATCCGATGACATCAACCACCGCAGACCGCCCTCACCGTCGTCACCCAGCTCGACCGGCTGGCGCTCCTCGATGAACGCGACATGCCGCCACGTGTCAGCACCCAGCGTCCCCGTGTTGTCCATCGACGTCCCCCGGTGGACGAGGTCCGCCTCCGGCACGTGGTTCCACTCCTTGCACGCGATCTCACACGCCTTGCACCCGATGCACAGGGACGTGTCGGTGAAGAAGCCCATCCGCTTGTGCTGATCGGACCCGTCGTACCGCTCGACGCTCAGGTCGTAGGTCATTGCGCCCGCAGCCGGTAGGTCTCGACCAGCTCGAGCACGGCCGGCCCCCGCGGACGGCGGCCCGGCTGGACGTCGCAGGTCGCTGACTTGAACTCCGAGATGTGGACGTTCGAGTCGAGTGCCAACGCCAGCAGGTCGTTAGCCGAGTCGCCCCTCGCCAGGCCGGTCGACCCCCAGTGGTAGGGCAGGCCGACCTGGTGCACGCGCCGGTCGCCGACCGTCAGGGGGGTAAGTCGCTCGGTCACCATCACCCTCGCCTCGATCGCCGTCCGCTGTGTGATGATCGTCGCCCACCCGTTGTGCTCGAGCTTCCGCTCGGCCGCCAGCTCGGGTGACACCTCGACGAACATCTCCGGCGCCAGGCCCGCCAGGTGGGGGAGGGTTCGCGACATCGCCCCCGCAGTGTGGTGCTCGGCGATCCGGTAGGTGCTGAAGACGTACGGGTAGACGTCCGTCTCAGGTGGGTTGTAGGGATTGTCGTCACGGTCGAAGGACTCCAGCGTCGGGCTCGCCCGGTGGGCCGGGTGAACGGCGTTGCGCAGCGGTGACTCCTGCGGCTCGTAGTGGGTCGGCAGTGGCCCGTCGGTCAGGCCGGTCGGCGCGAACAGCCAGCCCTTGCCGTCCGGCTGCATGACGAACGGCTCGTCACCCCGCAGCGCGTCCTCCGCCTTCGCTCCGTCGGGTGGTTCGTAGGACGGGTGCCTGTCGGCGACGAAGTCCGCGACGTCGTGCCCCGTCCATTCTTCGGCGGCGGCGTCCCACCACACGTAGGCCTTGCGCTCTGACCACGGCCGGCCCGCGGGATCCGCGGACGCCCGGTTGTAGAGCAGGCGCCGGTTCGCGGGCCACGCCCATCCCCACTCCGCGGCGACCTGGTCCTGCTCGTGACCTGGCTTGCGCCGGTCGGCCTGGTTGCGCTCGTCCGCGTAGACGCCCGAGTAGATCCAGCATCCGCACGCCGTCGACCCGTCGCCCTGGAGCTTCGTGTACCCCGAGACGGCCTCGCCGTCGGGCCAGCCGAAGCCCGAGATCTCACGGAGGACCTGCTCGGCGTCGGGCTCGCCGGTCGGTCCGTGGACGTCGTAGTCCCAGGTCAGCTGGAGGATCGCCTGGTCGCGGGCCTCGATCGAGCCGGCCAGCTTCTCGCGGATCCGCCGGCCGAGCGCGACCATGAACGACAGCTCTGACCGGCAGTCGTCCGGCGGGTCGATCGCCTTGCGGTGCCACTGGAGCAGCCGCTGCGTGTTCGTGAACGTCCCGTCCTTCTCGGTGTGGGCGGCCGCCGGCAGGAAGAAGATCTCCGTGTCGATCTCGGCCGGGTCGAGCTCGCCCGTCTCGACCTCCGGCCCGTCCTTCCAGAAGGTCGCCGACTCGATCATCTGGAGGTCGCGAACGACCAGCCATTTCAGCTCGGCCATCGCCAGGCGGTGGAGCTTCGAGTTGGCCGACCCGACCGCCGGGTTCTCGCCCATCACGAAGAAGCCCTCGACCTTCCCGTCCCGCATGTCGCAGATCGTCGGATAGATCGAGTGGTCCCCGTTGATCCGCGGTAGGTGGTTGAAGCAGAAGTCGTTCCCGGCGGTCGCCGCGTCGCCCCACCATGCCTTCAGCAGGGAGACCATATATTCCCGCGAGTGGCCCCAGAAGCCCGCCGGCGGGGTGATCTTCTCGAGGTGGGACTCGAGCGTCAGGTCCGGCGCCGCGCTCGGCATCGGCAGGTACCCGGGGAGGATGTTGTAGAGCGTCGGGATGTCCGTCGACCCCTGGATCGACGCGTGCCCCCGCAGGGCGAGGATCCCCCCGCCCGGCCGGCCGATGTTCCCGAGCAGGAGCTGGAGGATCGACGCCGCCCGGATGTACTGGGCGCCCGTCGTGTGGTGGGTCCACCCGACCGAGTAGACGAACGCCGTCGTCCGCTCGCGGCCCGAGTTCCTCGTGAGCGCGTCGGCGACCCGGTGAAACGTCGCCGGAGGGATCCCGCAGACCTCTCCGACGAGGTCGGGCGTGTACCGGGCGAAGTGGCGCCTGAGGACCTGGAAGACGCATCGCGGGTGGGTGAGCGTCTCGTCGAAGTGCGGCGGCTCGCCCGATTCGAGGTCGCCGCCGTGCGCCCCGTGTGACTGCTCGGCACCGATCGGCTCGCCGGCCGCCGGCGGTGGGTCCATGCCGGCGTAGCGCCAGCTCGACGAGTCATACGTCCGGGTCTTCGCGTCGAAGCCCGAGAAGACGCCGTCGAGGTCGTCGGCGTCGACCCAGTCCTCCGAGAGGATCGTCGCCGCGTTCGTGTAATTGACGACATACTCCCGGAACTCGTGTCCCCCGGAGATCACGTGGTTGATCAGGGCGCCCAGCCAGACGATGTCCGACCCCGTGCGGATCGGGACGTGGAGGTCGGCGACCGCGCTCGTCCGCGTGAACCGCGGATCGACGTGGATGATCTCCGCCCCCCGTTCGCGTGCCTCCATCACCCACTGGAAGCCGACCGGGTGGCACTCGGCCATGTTCGACCCCTCGATCAGGATGCAGTCGGCGTTCTGGAGGTCCTGGAGGAAGTTGGTGGCCCCGCCGCGCCCGAACGAAGTCCCCAGACCGGGGACGGTCGACGAGTGTCATATGCGGGCCTGGTTCTCGATCGCCACCGCCCCGAGCGCGGAGAAGCACTTCTTGATCAGGTAGTTCTCCTCGTTGTCGAGCGTCGCTCCCCCCAGGTGGGCGAAGCCGCGCGTCCGGTTGAGCAGCGACCCGTCGTCGGCGGTCTCCTCCCACGTGCGGCGGCGCGTGTCGATCACCCGGTCGGCGATCATGTCCATGGCCGTGTCGAGGTCGAGGTCCTCCCAGTCGGCTGCGCCGGGTCGCCGGTAGCGGACCTTCGTCTCGCGGGTCGGCGAGTTGACGAGCGAGAGGGAGGAGGAACCCCGTGGGCAGAGCCGGCCGCGGGAGATCGGCGAGTCCTTGTCACCCTCGATCTGGACGACGCGCTCGTCCTTGACGAAGATCGACTGGCCGCAGCCGACGGCGCAGTACGGGCAGATCGACTTGACGATGCGGTCTGCGGTCGACGTCCGCGGGGTGAGGTCGGCGCTGGCCTTGGTGCGGGCGGCCGGGCCGAGGCCGAGGCGATCCCCCTTCAGCTGGCGGAGCAGCGGGTGCATAGGCTCGACTCTACCCCGGGGCAGGGCCCCGGATTCGGGGAATCCGGGATCGGTCTTGGGTTTCTTGTAGTACGCGCCAGCCCGGTCCACGGGGGATGCCAGACTCGATCGTGCGAGTCGAGACCCTCCCCAAGCGATAACGAACGCTGTTCGTTATCGAACGTTGTTCGTGTGGACCGCGAAGGCAGACACGATTCTTCAGAAGGTCAGTCGGGGCCGCATCGCATTCGAAATCACCGACCAAACCCAGGCGCTCGGACCAAGACCGTGGGCCACTGTCCCGTCAGGGCTGACGCCACGTCGTCTCGGGCGATCCTGGCTTCCCCGGCCGCCGCAGTCGGCAAACCCCCGGCCCCGGCCCTGGCCCCGGCCCCGGCCCCGGCCCCGGCTCGTCCGTGGACCAGATTCGCGAGCAACGGGCCCAGCGCGGCTGCCATCAGACGGTAGCCGGCCGCCGCCGGGTGGATCCCGTCGACGATCGTCATCCCGGTCTGAACGGCCGTCGCCGGGTTCCAGAGCTCGCTGAGCGCAGTCGTGTACGTGCACCCCTCGGCCGCGGCGACCCGCCGGTCGATCGCGTCGAAGCCGGAGGTGGTCGAAGCTGGGACGGGGATCGGCGACGGCGCGGCGATCAGGCAGGCGCCGCCGGTGGCGCGTGCGATCCGGACGCGTGCTTGAAGCTCGGTGTCATATGCATTCTCGGACGCGGCCGGGTCGCCGGAGGCGGCGTCGAGCTCCCGCTTGTAGGAGGCCATGAAGACCGAGATCCCGAACCGCTGGGCCCGGATCGCCACGAGGTTCCGGGGGCTCGAGTCGGTCGCCAGGTAGTGACCGGAGTGGCCGAGGTTCTCGACCTCGACGCCGGTCCTCCCGGCGGGGATCCGGCCGCGGACGATCACACCGTCGAAGGTCAGGACGCCAGACGTCGGCCCGTGGACCGTGACCGTCCGCGCCGAGCTCGGAACGGCGATCCACCGCTCGGCCGGCGTGGGTGGGCCTGGCCCGCGTGCGTCGATCGTGAAGGTCTTCCGTCCGGCGGTCACCGTGAAGACCCCTGAGGCGGACGACCGGTTGAAGAGGACGCCGACGTACGGCGCATCGATCGCCGTGGTCGCGGTCGCCCGCGGCGACCTGGTGATCGCGCTGTAACCGCTCAGGCCATCGTGCCCGGGCACGCGACTTCCGTATCCGGAGACCAGCCAGCCCGACCCGCCGGGCGGTCCGTTGCCTGGCGAGACCCCGCCGTGGAAGGTCCACCGCAGTGGGTATGCCGGGACGAACCCCTCGCCTCCGAGGACGAGCCCGGGCGTCCTCGCGAGCCTCGTCCGGAGCTCGGGAATCAGCCCGTAGCGCAGAAAGCCGGGGAACGTCGCGCTCTCGACGACCGAGTCTCCGAAGACGGCGATCGCGACCGGCCGGGGCACGCCTGCAGTCGCAGCCGGCGGCCGGGGAGCTGCGAAGAGCAGCAGGCCGAAGACCGCCGCGCCGACCCGAGCCCGCCATCCGACCAGCGGTCAGACCTGGGCGGGTCCGGCCGGAGTGCAGGCGCCGCCGGCGTCGATCGTCCGGCGGTAGAGGGCCTGGGCGCCGGACACGACGTGGGCCTTGTACCTGCTGCCGACCTCGCCGTTTCCGACCAGGAGGAGGCAGCGTCCGACGGTGAAGAGGACGTTCGCGGCGGATCCGCGCTTCCCGGCGGCCGCGGCGATTCCCTCCGACCGGGGAATCCCGGCGACCGTGAAGTGCGTGACGTGGACGTGCCCCTGCTCGATGACGTCCTCCTTGAGCTCGGCCGTCTCCTCGGCCCGGGCGGCCGCCGCCGACCCGACCTCGAGCACGAAATCCAGGCCGGTGCCGCCGGTCGACGTCGCCGTGGCCTGCTGGAGCGCGGCCTTGAAGCCCTCGGCCTTGACGCGTTGGCCGTCGATGCTGGTCGACTTGCTCACGGTCAGCCAGTCGGCGACGGTCGGCTGAGGCAGGGGTGTCGAGAAGACCTCGAAGCCGCCTTCGCCCTCTTTGAGGAGGTACGGGGTGAGCGGGGCGGCCGCTGCGGTCGGGGTGGTCGGCGTCGAAGTCGAGTGCTTCGAGCCTCCGCCGCAGGCCGCGAGGCCCAGGGCCAGGGCGAGGGCGAGGGCGAGGATCACGACGCCCCCGGCGCCTCGAGTCGTCCGAGTCCGCGGGATCACGCGGGCAACATAGCGCAGGCGGTCTCGAGGTCGGGGGAATGCCGGGGCGGTTGCAAGGACTGTCCCGGAGTGCACCGACCAGAGGGTCCGTGGAGGATGATTAGACCGATGGTGTGTCGCTCGCCGAGCCCGGCCGGCCGCTCGTCGCGGTGCGTGGGCCTGTTCGTGCTGCTCCTTGTGGGCGGCGTCCTGGCCGGCTGCGGCGGATCGGCTGGGGGGACCGGCGGTGCGACGGGTGTGGCCGGCGTGACGGCCACGACCTCGAGGGCCGAGCGGGTCGCGGCGAGGGCGCGGACCGCTGCGAAGAAGGCGAAGCGGTCGACCGGCAAGCACGCGTCGGGAGCCCGCCACGCGAAGCCGAAGGGGATCGCCCCGCGGAAGACGAGTCAGGCGATCGTCGCCAAGGTCGACGCGTCGTCTGACGCGCAGCTGGCCGCCGGTCAGGCGGCCGTCTCGGCCGGGGCTCCGTCGGATGCGGAGGTCCGCCGTGAGATCGAGCAGGCCGCGAACGACGGGATCGCCCTGCCGAGCGGGAACACGTCGGCGGCGTTCGTCGCGTCGGCCGAGCAGGTCAGCATCACCGACGCGCAGGCCCTGGCCGTCGGCGCGAGCATCCCGGTCGCTGCGTGGAATCCGTCGAGGAGACCGATCGCCAACTGGATCGTCCCGGTGCTCGAGTGGGCTTTCGAGAACGGCTGGACCGGGACGGTGACGTCGGGGTACAGGACGTACGCCGAGCAGGCCGAGCTGAACGCGGCCGGGGACTTCAGTGCGCCGGCGGGCTCGAGCAACCACGAGTCGACGACCTACCCGGGCGGAGCGGTCGACGTCTCGGCGCCTTCGCTCCTGCTCCAGGTCCTCGTCAACTACCCCGGCCCGGAGAAGCTCCACGGCGGCGTGCTCGGCCCGATCGACCCCGAGCACTTCTCGGCGACCGGCGAGTAGGGGCGGCCGTGACGCGGGAAGCCCGCCTCCGAGGCCTGCCGTCGGTCGACCGGCTGGCGGTGTCGGTCGCCCGGGCGGAGCTTGCCGCCCGGCGGGAGGAGCTCGTCGGTGGGGCGACCGACGACGTCGACCTCGTCCAGCGGGCCGGCGACCGGCTGCGGCCGCGGCTGCGGCGGGTGCTCAACGCGACGGGCGTCGTGATCCACACGAACCTCGGCCGGGCCCCGCTCGCCGGGGGGGCCCAGGCTGCGGTGAGACGGGCGGCGGCCGGGTACTCGAACCTCGAGCTCGACCTCGCCGACGGCGGGCGGGGATCGCGCCACGACCACGTCGAAGGGCTGCTGTGCGAGCTGACCGGGGCCGAGGCGGGGATCGCCGTGAACAATTGCGCGGCGGCCGTCCTCCTGGCGGTCGCCGCCCTCGCCGGCGGGCGGGAGACGATCGTCTCCCGGGGCCAGCTGATCGAGATCGGCGGGGGCTTCCGGATCCCGGAGATCCTCGCCCAGGGGCAGACCCGCCTGGTCGAGGTCGGGACGACGAACCGGACCCGGCTGGCCGACTACACGGCGGCGATCGGCGACGCGACCGGGGCGATCGTCCGGGCCCACCCGTCGAACTTCCGGCAGCTCGGCTTTGTCGAGACGGTCGAGATCGAGCCACTCTGCCGGCTGGGCGTCCCTGTGATCGACGATGTCGGGTCGGGTGTCCTGGCCGACGAGCTCGACCTCCTGGTCGACGAGCCGGCCGTCGGCCGGTCGGTCCGGGCGGGCGCGGCCGTCGTGACGTTCTCCGGCGACAAGCTCCTCGGCGGCCCGCAGGCCGGGATCCTCGTCGGCCGGCGGGCGGCGATCGACGCGTGCCGGGCCCACCCGCTGGCCCGGGCCCTGCGGATCGACAAGCTGTCGCTGGCGGCGCTCGAGGCGACCCTCGCGATCTACCGGGACCCGGCGGCCGCCGTCCGGGAGATCCCCGTCCTGGCGATGCTGTCGGCCGACCGCGACGAGCTCGAGCGGCGGGCGGTCCGGCTGGCCGAGGGTACGGGTGGGGCGGTGATCGACGCAACCGCCCGGGTCGGCGGCGGCGCCCTCCCCCTGCTCGAGCTCTCGGGCCCGGTCGTCGGGCTGGACCCGGGACCCGGCGGCTGCGACGCGTTGGCCGCGAGCCTGCGGTCAGGCGACCCGGCGGTGCTCGGGCGGATCCATCGCGGCCGGGTCGTGCTCGACGTTCGGACGCTGACCGACGCGGACGTCGACGACGTCGCCGCGGCCGTGCGGGCGGTCGCAATCCAGCGTTAGAGCCAGTGACGCAGACTGGTCGGGTCGTCGGCGGAGTGCTCGTACAAGAGCAGGGTCGAGCGCCGTGACGATCCGGCCGATCGTCCGGTCTGCGCCGCGTGGGAACGTCGCCGGATCGACGATCACCAGGCCGTGGTGGGATTCGCCGCGCCGGTCGAAGTCGCCAACGATCCGGATGCTAGGTTCCCGTGCGTGTCGGCTCCGCTCACGTTGGGGACTGCCGGTCACGTCGACCACGGGAAGACCGCACTCGTCGAAGCCCTGACCGGCGTGCACACCGACCGGCTCCCGGAGGAGCAGGCCCGGGGGATGTCGATCGAGCTGGGCTACGCCCGGCTGACCCTGCCTGACGGGCGGCGCGTGTCGGTGGTCGATGTTCCCGGGCACGAGCGATTCGTCCGGACGATGGTCGCCGGGGCCGGGGGGATCGACTTCTTCGTGATGGTCGTCGCGGCCGACGACGGTGTGATGCCACAGACCAGGGAGCACGCGGCCGTCCTCCGGGGGCTGGGCGTCGACCGGGGGGTGATCGCGATCACGAAGATCGACCGGGCCGATCCCGAGCTGGCGTCGGCGGAGGCCGGCGACCTGCTGCCGGGCGTCGAGATCGTCCGGTGCTCGGCGCTGACCGGCGCGGGCATCACCGACCTGACGGGTGCGCTCGGGCGGGTCGCGACCAGCCTGCCGAGCAGGGCGGCGACCGCCCGGCCGGTGGTCCTCCACATCGACCGGGTCTTCACGATCAGGGGAGCCGGAACGGTCGTGACCGGGACGCTCTGGTCGGGTCGGATCGCCCGCGGGGACACGCTCCGGCTGCTTCCGGCCGACCGGGAGGTCCGCGTACGGTCGGTCGAGGTCCACGACGAGCCGGTCGAGACGGCCGACGCCGGTCAGCGGGTGGCGGTCAACCTGAGCGGGATCGGCGTGCGCGAGCTCGCCCGGGGGGATGCGCTTGTTCACGCGGCGTCGGAGATCGAGCCGACGACGGTGCTCGACTGCGCGCTCGACCTGAAGGCCGGGGCCGACGACGGCGAGCGCGTCCAGATCCATCACGGGACGCGGACGGCGGCCGGCCGGGTCGTCGGACTGGGCGACGGCCTCTGGCAGGTCCGCCTCGAGGCGCCGGTCCTGGCGGCCGGCGGAGACCGGATCGTCGTGCGGTCGGTCGCCCCGCCGGACACCCTCGGCGGGGGCGTGATCCTCGACCCGAGCGCCCGCCGACACGGGCGGAGCTCGCCGGCGCTCGAGCGGCTCGAGCGGATCCGCCGGGGGGAGACCGACCCGGTCGCGACGGCGGCGACCGAGGACCGTCCGGCTGACGAGGTGCCGGAGCCGCTGACGCCGGCGGCGGTCGTGCTCGAGGCCAGGCTGCTCGAGTCGGGTCATCATCCGGAGCCCGTCACGGCGCTCGAGGGCGTCGCGCGCGAACTCGCCGAGCTGCGGTCGGCCGGGATCGCGGTCCGCGTCGGCCGGGACATGTACGCCCACCGGGCGGCCGTCGACGCCGTCGGCCGGCGGGTGGTCGGGATCATCGAGGCCGAGGGGTCGATCACGCTGGCCCGGCTGCGGGACGAGCTGGGAACCTCGCGCAAGTACGCCCAGGCCTGGTTGGAGCATCTCGACGCCGGCCGGCTGACCAAGCGGCTGCCCGACAACCGGCGGGTCCTCCGCCGCCACTTCGGCCGCGGGTGACCGGGACCGGCCCATAAGATCGAACACAAGATGAGCAGACCTGTCGCGTTGACGACACTCGCCCACGGGGCCGGCTGCGGGTGCAAGCTGCCCGCGGCCGCCCTCCTGCCGATCGTCCGGGGCCTCCCGGGGATCGTTGACGACCGGGTGCTGGTCGGGTCGAACACGGCCGACGACGCCGCGGTCTTCCGCGTGTCCGACGACCAAGCCCTGGTTCTGACGATTGATTTCTTCACGCCGATCGTTGACGACCCGTTTGATTTCGGGCGGATCGCGGCCGCCAATGCCCTATCCGACGTGTATGCGATGGGCGGGACACCCGTCGTCGCGATGAACGTCGTCGCCTTCCCGCTCGAGCGGCTCGGCGGGGACGTGCTGAGGGAGATCCTCCGCGGCGGGGCCGAGACGGCCGCGCGGGCGGGGGTGTCGATCGTCGGGGGGCACTCGATCGACGACGCCGAGCCGAAGTACGGGCTGGCGGTGACGGGGCTCGTCCACCCGGACGAGGTGATCTCGAACGCCGGCGGCCGGCCGGGGGACGTACTGGTCCTGACCAAGCCGCTCGGGGTCGGGGCGGTCGTCACGGCGCGCAAGCGCGGCGTGATCGACGACGAGCTGCTCGGGCGGGCGGTCGAGGTGATGACGACACTCAACGACGCGGCCGGGGCCGCGGCCCGGGGGGTGGGTGCGCGGGCGATGACCGATGTGACGGGGTTCGGCCTGCTCGGCCACCTTCACTCGCTCGGCTTGGCCAGCGGGGTGGCCGCGCGGATCGATGCGGGGGCCGTCCCGGCGATCGATGGTGTCATCGACCTGCTCGACGGCGAGCAGGCCGTGTCGGGGGGGAGTGCCGGCAACCGGGCATACGCGGAGGGGTTCACCGAGTTCGCGGCCGGCGTGCCGGAGTCACGGCGGCGGTTGGTGTGTGACGCGACGACGTCCGGCGGCCTCCTCGTCGCGGTGGCGGCCGGCCGGGTCGGCGAGATCCCGGGTGTCGTGGTCGGTGAGCTCGTCGACGGTCAGGCCGGGAGGATCGTCGTGTCGCCGTAGAACCTGGAGCGGCCCGGGTCCGGTGACCCGCCCGGTCTTCAAAACCGGTGGAGCCTGTCTGATCAGGCTGGAAGGTTCGACTCCTTCGCCGCTCCGTGGAGGCAACATGGCAGTGCTGAGTGCGCCGGTGGCCGCAGATAGGCGCGGTGAGTTCTGGGGTCGCGGGCCCCGCCCTTTCCACAGGAGCCTCGGTCTCCGGCTCGCCAGCCGCTTAGGCGACAATGCAGCACTCTGAGCTGATAGTCCTCACCGCTGGTGCTTTCTCGCGGCAAGAGGGAAGCGGCCGTGCAGAACTGGCAGTGTCTACCGCCATTCTCGGACTGCCCGGCCGAGCGTCCGACTCACCTCGGTCGTCAGGAGCGCGGCGAGTGATGCTGGCGTCACCTCACTCGTGTAGGCGCGATCCGATGAGTGGAAGCATTCCCACAGGCGGATCAGTCCATCCTCACCGTCGGCATCGAACACCTTGGCCGCGAGCCGCTGCCAGCGATACTGAAACCACACGTAGTTCAACGGGCTCATCGAATCATCAGAACCCGTGTAGTGTGCTTGCAGCTCCTCGAGCGTGCTGTACCCCGCGGCGCGCATCCGAGCGGCAAGTTTTCGACTTCCGGCTCCCACGGTTGGCAGCACCTCGAGCGTCGGCAGACTCGCCGGCAGCTGGGTTGCGACGAATGCGTGCAAGGCCAGGTTGACGAAGATCTCGCTGAGCCAGAAGGTCGGGAGCCGCAGATCTCCGAGTACCTCGAATGCGTGGGCGAGCTCATGAATCGTGATGAGGTCGAAGAACGGCTGCAAGTCCAAGCCATCTGCGCCGTCCGGGTATGTCGCGAGCAACCTCGCATACCCGCGGGGTGACGCGTCGCGGAGGTCCTGCGCCATCGCGACCCAGAAGTCTCCGCCCCCCGCTGGCATCACCACGACGCCGGGCCGGATCTCGCCGGCGTCGTCCCTGAAGAACGGCAGTCCGTACGGAAGGCCATTATCCGGCCAGTCCGCCTCTCCGGCCACGACGACGGCGATGTCCGGCTCAAATGCAGCGAACAGGCGGGTGAAGTAGGAATAGGCCTCTGCGGCGACATTGGCCGCGGCTCGCGCCCGCACCAGCGCTCCGTTGCTGTAGCGCACGTCGAACGGATAGCCGCCCAACTGCGGGAGTTCCGATCCCACCGCCATCGAACGAAGCCTAGCCGTCGCCTCGAGGCCTGCGATTACAGCGTCCTCACCGCGCCCAGCTGATACGGCCCGGCAGCTCTGCGCAAAAGCAACGGGCCAGGGCACGGCCCGGGGACCCTGACGCCTGCGGAGGACACGTCGAGCGCCGCCGGCTCGGGGCGACGATACGGAAGTGAGCTTCCTGGTCTGATCCCTGAGCGCGGGGTGACGTTCTATCTCGGCGGTTCGGGCGGACCGCTGCCAGTCCTACATCTGCCAGATCTCGTCGCAGACGTCCTGAGCGGCGATGAAAGGCGTGAGCGGATCCCGCAGCGCGCGAGCCGGTGAGCGTCATCGGGCCGGTTGCGTGCTGGGGGTCGGGAATCCACTCTGAGAAGGCCATCCACAGGCGGTTGTGGTGTTGACCGAGATCGCCCGCCATTCCGAGTGATCTCGCAGACCCGACACCCCCCGGGTGGGACACTTTTCAACCGGCGCAAGTGGTCCACTTTTCGACCGGCCTTGACATTCTCACACCGATTTGCGGTTCCGCTTCAACGAAGGGAGTACTTCGGGGAGGGCACTTGGAGGCGCCGTGCAGCCTTACTCAGATGGCTGCGTCGCCACTCGCGCCGATGAAGACGCGTGCGAGTTCGAGGAGTTCGGTGGTGGCCTCTTCGGCGTCGAGCACGCTTGCTTGGGCGACGAAGCTGCCGCCATAAGACGCTTCGTTGCGGCTCGCGGGAGGCGTCGAGACGCTCGAGGAGTTCGTCGGTGTCGGTGTCGAGTTCGTGCAGCGCCGTCTCGAGGCGGAGGATGTGGGAGCGGTCTCCGGACGTGACGCGGAGGCCGACTGCCTGGAGGATGGCGTCGCAAGCGGCGATCGCGGCGTTGTGCAGGAGCACGACCCGGGACGGCGGGCCGAGGCCGTCGATGCGGGCGTCGTTGAGGAAGTCGCTCGCTTGGTCGAGGAATTCGCGGGCCGTGATCTTGTCCGCGTGGACCTGTTCGATGCGGGCGTCGGTCACGGGCCGGCGATGGTATCCAGGTCTCCGAGTAGTGGGATCGTCGGTGTCTCGAGGATTCGACGCGCGAAGCTCGACCGCTCACGCACCAGGCGCTGGAGTTCCTCTGTCGTGAGGACGGTCAGGTCAAGAGTCCGGCCGGCTCGCTCGCCGATCGGGCGGAGGTGGCGACGCAGGGCACGTAGCTCGACATCGCCGACGACAAGGACGTCGATATCGCTGTCAGGCCGTCGGGAGCCGCCGGCCCACGAGCCGTGGATCACGGCGGCGAGTACACCGGGCTGTCCGTCGAGCGCAGCACGGAGCTCCTGCTCGACGCCGACCGACCGGCCGAGCAGCGCAGCCAACGGCTCGTAGAACGCGTCGTCGGTGGCGGCAGCGAATCGATGCGGACGCGCGCTGGCGTCCCGCGTGACGATCCCGGCTTGTTCGGCCCGGCTCAGCTCCCGGTGTACCGAGGACAACGGGGCGGCGAGGCCGCGGGCTAGCTCCTGGAGAGTCCAGCTGCGCTCCGGTTGGAGCAGTAGTAGGCCGAGCAGCTCGATCTGCATCTTCGACCGGAACAGCGGGAGGATCGACGGCGCTGAGGTTCGCATAACTGAGAAGATAATCCCAGAAAAGCGGCGGCCCCGGTGAATCAGAGGCGAAGGTCACTACGTGACCGCGATCGCTGCGCCCTGCCAGGGATCGCTCGTCGGCGGTCAGCGCCGGCTCGACTGCGCCACCGGGACCGTGTCCCGAACCGTGTCCCGAACTCAGCAATTCTGACGCCACGTGAGCGCACTTGAGGAGACCTGAGCCCCTGTGGCGAGGGCTAAGCGGACCATTGAGGACCGAACTTCAAAACCGGTGGAACGTGTCTGATCACGTTGGAAGGTTCGACTCCTTCGCCGCTCCGTGGACCCAACTGGAAGTGCTGAGCCTGCCGGTGGCCGCGGGACGGACGGCGAGTACGGGCGGCGCCTCTCCCTTTTCGGCGCAGAAGGCGCGCCAGACAGGAGCGATTGCCGCGCCGGGGCTGACCTGCTCGTCCGACCCGAGCACCCACCGACCGCCGACACCGGCGGCCGCTGCTGGGCGAACTCGCAAGCGCGTGGCGGCCGCTGGCCGCTCGGTCCCGGCAATCGCTTTGTCAACGCGATCGTGAGCCCGATGACGCCGCGCGGCGCAAAGCGATCGTCCGCGGCGCTCACGGACGGGTTGCCGAGAGCAGGCGACGCCCCCCCACTGGCTTGCTCGTGGCTGCGTGCGGCCGGGCGCATCGGCACACGGTTGAGATCAGCTGGCTATTCAGCGCTCCCTGTGCTCGTCCGTCCGGGTGTCAGCTGGCGGCCGTCTCGCGCACTCGTTTGTCGCGCGATGCGACCGCGCGGGGCTAGTTGTTCGCGTAGTGAGTGGCGGAGTACGGGTCCTTGGCGCACTCCGCCAGGCGAAGGTCGCGCGCGTCGCGTTCGACCGTCGCTTGAAGGTCAGACAGCCGGCGACCCAGGCGCTTTGCCATACTCAGGCGGAGGGTCGACGAGGGGCCGGACTTGAGGTCGTCGATGATCAACGAATACTGCCTGTCGAACTCCCCCAAGTCCGCGACGTAGCCCGTGTAGCGGTCCCGCTGCTCAACGGGCGGCCTCAGCGCCCGGAGCCCTGAAAGCTCTCCCTCAAGGAGCGCTTGCTTCTTCTCGGGATACGCCTTGAGCTGCCTCAGGCCGAGCGGCGGAGGCAGCGAGTACGCCTTGGTGTAGAAGTCGGCGCAGATCCCGTCGGCGCGCTTCACGAACGGCGCCGAGTCGTTCGCGCCGCAACCAGCCACCAGGAATCCGGGCCCGAGCGTGACCACGACAATCACGAGGCGGTCCATGCGACGCCGTAGGGGTTTCACCGCACAAATGTACTGACGCTAAGCCAGGAACTCGACGCCTACCTCCGAGGTCCGGGTCTACCGGTCGCTGGGCGCGACGCGGTGTCGCGTCCCTCTGGAAGGAGGCGTCTCGGCCGGTGCCGACGAGACGACCGCTGCGGGCGAACAGCGAGGGCGCTGAATGGCCAGCCGATCTCAACCGTGTGCTTACGGCGTCGGCACCGCACACAGCGAGGAGCAACCCGGCGGCGTAAGCCGTCGACTGCTCTCGGCGAGCCGTCCGTGAGCGCCGCCGCGGACGACGGCTTTGCTCAGCGCGGCGTCTTCGGGCTCACGATCGCGTTGGCGACAAAGCGGTCGCGACGATTGTCCGGTCGCGGTGTCACCGACACGATCGCCTCCGCCCCGCGGACTGGAACACCGGCCCCGGGTCGCGAGATGCACGCAGTTGGCGAAATAGCCGGACTGCGCATATCGAGGCCCGTCGGCCCTGCGTCGATGATGCCGCGAGTACAGCGGCACTCGGTTCCCGGGCGCCCCGGCGGTGGCGTCCGCGGCCAGGCCGGAGCGACAGAGTGACGAAGGACACCAGCGCGCCGGATCTAATCGTGAGCGACGGCGGTGCGGCGAAACGACGGCGACGGCCGTTCCCGACGCCGGCCTCAATGCGCGGAGGCGCCACGGAATCTGGCCTGCAGGATGGGGAACACTGGGATTGAGTAGCGCAACCGCTGCGGGAGTAGACGGATCGCGGCGATCGCCAGCGATGTCACGCCGGATGTGAGCGGCGGACCGAGGTCACGAAGGTCCTCGACACCGGTGATCGCGCGAATAGCGGCGCGTTCACCAGGGTTGAAGAGCCACGTCCACAACTCGACCGCAAGCTCCCGCTCCCGACCCGAGGTGCGTCGGACCAGTTCCAGCATCGCTTCGGGCACGACGTCGAAGACCAGCAGAGAGCCCGGGAGGCGTTCGGCGATCCCAGCGATCAGTTCGTGAACCTGGTCGCGTTGGAAGTACGGGAGCAGGCCCTGCGCGGTGACGAGAATCGGGTCCGTGGCATCCAGCCCGTCAACCCAGTTCAGGTCAAGCGCCGATCCCGTATGGCTTGACTGTCGGGCGCCGTCCGGCAGCAACCGGCGGCGAAGCTCCATCGTCTCGGGCACGTCCACGCTCAGCCAACGGACCTGACCGTTATCGAGCCGCCAGAACTGGGTCTCCAGGCCCTCGCCAAGCGCAACCACTGTTCCGGCCGGATGTGAGCCCAGGAAACGGCGGACCGCAGCGTCAAAAGTGGCCACCCGAACCGCATGCAACCGCGCGCCGCGGCTGGAGTCCCCGAAGTCGTACTCCAGCCGGTCGACGACCTCGACAGCCATCGGGTCCTTCAAAGCCCCCAAACGCGCTGCGACAGCGCGTCGGCCGAGATTCCCCAGAAGGCTCTCCGGTATCCCGGACAGGTCTACGGGGATCCGCTCCACCATCACGAGCGTAGTGGTGGAGCGGGTTGGAGCCGCCGGCGATATGGGTCGAGACCTGCCCCGACGTTCGGAGATGCCCGCTCGAACGCCAGCCGGTGGAACCCCCTTGCGCGGAAACGCGCTCACGCGGACGATCGCATTCGTCGCGACCCGCCGGGCGCCCCGCGATCGCGTTGGCGACGAAGCAGTTGCGGCGTTCTCGGTGTCTCGCCAGCCGAGCGGCCGTCGCTGGCGGCTTCCGCGTCCCGTTCGTTGAGACGCATCGGCTGACGCTGGGCGCTTTGCGATGCACGTTGTTTCTCAGGCGCGGGCTTGCATGGCGGCTGCTAGCCGGGTGGTCATTCGGGCAAGCTCGGTTATCTCGGCTTGGCTCCACCCGTCGAGAGCTTCGCTCATTACCGAGTTGCGGGCACGGTCGATCTTCTTGAGGGTGTTCTTGCCAGCGGCGGTCACGCTGAGGAGGCGCTGGCGACGGTCGGTTTCCGACGGCTCGCCGTGGACGAGCCCGAGCGCTTGCAGGCGGGTGACCTGGCGGCTGACGGTGGAGTAGTCACGCCCGACCTGATCGGCGAGTTCGCCGATCGTGAGGTTGCGCCGCATCGAGACGCGGACGAGCAGCGGAAACAGTGCGGTGTCCAGCGAGACGCCGGCGCGGGTCAGGATCAAGTTGTCGCCCTGTGGCCGGTTGAGGACGTTGACGATCTGCAAAAGGGCCTCATGGAGTGCCTTCAGCGGGTCGGGCTGACTCACCGAGCCTCCAATGATAATGTATGTACCATGCACGTATCGTCCGTTGCGTTGCCAAGGATAGCCGTCGTGATCGGCGTCCAGAGATCGCGGCGTGGGTCCAGCGAGCGCTGCGGCCGTCGAGCTGAACGAGGTCGAGCTGGTCGACCTCCAAGCGACTGACTTACCGCTCCCCTTCTACGCTAGGAGGCTTTCATGCTCGTCATCACGACTCCTACCGGCCAGATCGGCAGCCAACTTCTGGCCGAGCTTTTGAACGCCGAGACTCAGCCGCTGCGGGTAATCGTCCGAGACCCATCCCGACTGCAGGACACGGTCCGCGATCGAGTGCAGGTGATCGCCGGCAGCCATGACGACCCGGCGGTCCTCGATCAGGCACTAGACGGCGCGCAGGGCCTGTTCTGGCTGGTCCCGCCGAGCATGCGGGCGAGGTCTGCCGAGGAGTACTACCTCTCCTTCGCGCGACCGGCGGCTGCGGTTATCCGTCGCCACCAGGTCGGTCACGTGGTCGGAATCTCCAGTGCGGGACGCAACTGGCCTCACCCGGCGGGTCTGCTCTCCGCAGCGCACGCGATGGATGCCGAGTTTGAGCGCTCCGGCGCTGCGTATCGCTCCCTGGGGATGCCGTTCTACATGGAGAACCTGCTCAGACCGCTACCCCAAATGACCTCCGAGGGAGTCCTGTCCCTGCCGCTGAACCCCGACCGTCCGCTGGCCACGATCGCGACCCAGGACATCGCCGCGACCGCCGCCCGATTGCTCATGGACCGAACCTGGGAGGGCACCGGTCAAATTCCGGTCTTCGGCCCTGACCGCCTCACGCCCAACGAGATGGCGGCAACCATCAGCGACGTGCTGGGGTCGCAGGTCACGTTTGAGCAGGCAGATCTCGAGCAGCAAATCGCGTCCATGATCCAGCGCGGGACCGCTGAAGGCATGGCACACGACTTCGCCGGGATGTACCAAGCCCAGCAAAACGGTATCTATGACGCCGACTGGTCCCGCTCCACCCCCACACCCACCAGCTTCCGCACATGGTGCGACACCGTCCTCGCCCCCGCAGCCGATGACGTCGTCTGATAGCAGGCCGGTCTCCCCGCACGGTCACCGACCAGCGGCACACGTAGGCCAAAACCCGAGCCCCCGCACCGCGATCGCTCGGGCATTATCGCTTTCTGCGGAAGGGAGGCGCGTGCCCTGTAGCCAGCGAGACGCCTGAGTTGGACGAGCAGCGAGAGCGCTGAATAGCCGGCTGACCTCAACCGCGTGCCCATGCGCCGGCGCCGCACGCAGCCACGAGCAACCTGCTGCGGGACCCTCGACCGCTCTCGGCGAGCCGCCGGTGAGCGCCGCCGCGGACGGCCGCCTTGCTCAACTCCACCCGTCGGGCTCACGATCGCGTTGGTTGAGAGACTTCTCGACCGCCTGCTGGGCGTGAAACGCGCCGATCGCGTCAGACACGCCGACGACATCGAGCAGGGCCGCGGCGGCGGCACGATCGTCC
>Ga0208480_1000071_pt1 | contig 41997 bp, 32 predicted proteins | sample NGESurshal092012_4_FD_184485 | JGI IMG/M metagenome (GOLD analysis project Ga0208480, IMG submission 184485) | Arctic peat soil microbial communities from Barrow, Alaska - NGEE Surface sample F53-1 shallow-092012 (SPAdes) | ecosystem: Environmental > Terrestrial > Soil > Wetlands > Peat ... | reverse complement strand
GCGACACTATTGTTGAAGAAGGATGAAGCGCGGCGTTCCTGAGAAACAGCTTGTCGCCGGTGTGGCTATCAGTAAAACAAGTTACGCCGAGGTAGTCGAGTTGTGCAAACAATGGGCCGCCGAACGGAAGCGTTCACCGCGGCGCACGGCGCGATACATCTGCGTCACGTCCGTGCATGGCATCATCCTCGCGCAAGACGATCCCGAAATCGCGAAAATTCTGAATGCCGCCGATATCGCCACTCCCGACGGTATGCCGGTAGTTTGGGCGCTTCGATCGTTTGGATCGCGCCATCAGCAGCGAGTGTACGGCCCGACCTTGATGCTCGAAATCTGCCAAGAAATCGCGGCGACGGGTGGGCGTATCTTTCTTTACGGCGGCCACGACGACAGTCTTCCCGCGCTGGTGGAGCGGCTTCGCGATCAATTTCCGGGATTGATAATCGCCGACGCCTATTCGCCTCCGTTCCGGGCCTTGACCGAGAACGAGGAGAGAGAGATTCGGGAGAGGATTCTTAACTCCGATGCCGATATTGTTTTCGTTGGAATCAGTACACCGAAGCAGGAAAAATGGATGTATGAGCATCGCCATTTGTTTCCCGGTGTAACGCTGATCGGAGTGGGAGCGGCCTTCGACTTTCACGGTGGGCGCACTCGGCAGGCTCCTCATTGGATGCGGCGGAATGGGCTCGAATGGTTGTTCCGGCTGGCTGCGGAGCCGGAACGGCTTTGGAAGCGTTACTTACTCGTCACGCCCAGGTTCCTCCCACTTTGGGCCGTACAGCGATGGAGGGCAAGCTTAGGCCGGCGCGGTTAATGGCGGTAGGCTTCAAAACGTACTCTTCGGGACCGGACTTCGATTTGCACATCTCGGAATCCGCACTGCTCAAGCCGGGCGGCAAGCGTGTTCGGATCGAGGGGAACAAGCGTATCGCGAAGATGAACCAATCTCATGAAAAAACTATCCAGACTGTCGCTGCCGACGAATGCCGAAGCCGGCCGTAAGACGCGGTACACCTCTCGGAAGAGGCGATCCTGCGCTTCCCTATCCGGCAGGTGATGCAGCATGGTGAAAGCCGTGGCAGAGGAGAAGCTGGCGTTTCCAAAGGGCAGAGCGGTTGCATCGCCGCGAACCACGCTAACATTTGTCCCGGCGAACCGGGATGCCAAGGAACGGGCGAGTCCGGCATCGATTTCTACCGCGGTCAGCCTGGCGGCGCGCCGGTTGAGAAGGTCCGTAGTCAGCCCGGGTCCCGGCCCGATTTCAAGCAGATCAGGCCCGAGCGGCACCTGTTGAAGAGTCCACGGCAGCACATCGCTTTCGAGAACACTTCGCCACTTCGCGGATCGGCACATCCAGTGATGTAAGGCGTTCATGGTCTACTTACGCAGATCCAGAACCGACTGAAGTTTCTCTCCAAATAAGGTGAGGGGCGCCGGCTTGCTTTCGTGCGTTTCGGTTGGAAGCTCGCTTTCCGGGGCCTTCGGTTCTGCTTCCGGAGAGCGCTCCTCGCGAAGAAAACGCTCCTTTTTCAGCAAAACTCTCTCGAGTGAACCGATCCAGCCGGTAAATTCTCCCTCGACCAAAGAGTCCCGCTTGAGAGCGCTTCGCATCGCATTCATTTTGGAATCCAGGTTGTCCAGATGATGCAGCAGCAAAGCTTCCGCAAAAACCGGCACCTTCGGTGAGCCAAACTCCAGTTCTCCGTGATGGCTGACGAGCATGTGCTCCACAAGAGTTCGCAGCTTGCGGGGAAAATCGGGAAGCTGGTCGATCTTACCGCCGACCATGCGCAGGCCGATGACGATATGGCCCAAGAGCTGACCCTCGGCGCTATAGCTGAAACTGCGCGCATACGAAAGCTCCTCCACTTTACCGATATCGTGAAGAATGGCTCCGGCGAGAAGCAGGTCGATATCGATCTCGCGGTAGTGCGGAGCAATGAGCTTGGAAAGCGTGCAAAGCGATAGAACGTGCTCCATCAGTCCGCTTCTGCAGGCGTGGTGAATGCTCTTGGCGGCGGGCGCCACTTTGTATTTCCCGGTGATTTCCGGATCTGCGAAGACGGCCTGGAGGAGCGCGCGGAGGTGCCGGTTCTCGAGACTCGCGACAATGCCTTGAAGTTCTGAGAACATCTCCTCCGGATCGCAGTCCGAGCAAGGAAAGTAATCGGCGAACTCCACCTCATGATCTTGCAGCCGACGCAACCGGTGAACCGTAATTTGAGAGCGGTTTTGGAAGACCTGCACCCGGCCTTTGATCTTGACAAAATCGTCCCGGTCAAAAGTATCCATCACCTCGGGGACGTTGTCCCACATCTTCGCTTCAATCTCTCCGGTGCGATCCGAGAGATGCAAAGAAAGATAGGGTTCTCCGGTTTTCTTCTGCCGGACTTCCTTCGAAAGCACCAGAAACTGGGCTGTGACATCCTCATTGGGAATGAGGCTGTCAACCAACGGCGACTTCATATGAACGTCAGCGGGAGCTGCTCTTTCCGGTTACCGTGGTCTCCGTTCCGGGAATCGGAATGACCCAGAGAAGCCGCTTGTGGCGCGTTTTCTGCTCCACTTCAGCCTTCGTTACCGTCTCCGGCTTTAACTGAGCGGGGTCTTGCCATGCCGTGTTCTGGCCAGGCGCCGCGCCTGTATCCACGAATCCGGGCTTGATTTGCAGGAAGGCCTCCTTTCGCAATCCGGTGAGATACTCGCGGACTTTGGGCTGCAGCTTGGGACCATAAAGAATATTTTCAATTTCACCCTTTGCATCGGCCAGCGGCTCGAGCCCGGCGTTGGTATGGTCGTCTACCTTCAAGATTTCAAAACCGGTAGGAATGCGGATGGGCGGGGTGACACCTCCTTTGGGCAAACTCCAAACGGCGTCTTCAAACTGTTTCGACAGATCGCCTTTCTTGTAGCCCGTCAGGACACCGCCATCTTTCGCCGTGGTGGCGTCCGAGTTATCGCGCGCGAGATCGGAAAACCGCTCGCCTCTAGCCGCTTCCGCCGCAACTTGCTGGGCCTTCTTCTCCGCCGCAGCCTGGCCCGCCGAGTCTTTGCCTTCCGTCGAAATCAGGATTTCGCTCAGATAAACCTTCTCCTCCCGAATGAAGTCGGCTTTATGCGCGTTGTAGTAATCCTGGACTTCCTTGTCGGTGACGGCGATATGCCGTCCCACTTCTTCGCCGATCACCTGGCGCGTGAGGTACTGGTTTTTCGCCTCGGCAACAAAGTCTTCGTAACTTCTGCCGGATTGTTGGCGGACATATTCGTGGAATTTGTCGGTATCGGTGATGCCCGATTGCCGTTGCAGATTCGCCAGATACTTGCTGACATCGGCATCGACGTTGATGTCCAGATCCTTGCCTTTCTGGGTCAGCAGCAATTCGTCTATGCGATCGCGAAGAACATCCTTTTCGTGCTTGGCATACTCCTCCTGGAACTGCGCTCCAGTCGCTCCCTGGGCTTTCAGTTCCTGCGCGAGCTCTCGCGAGAGACGCTGCAATTCGTCCTGGCTGACAATGTCGCCATTCACTTTCGCAACGATCTGATCGACTACCGTGTAGTCATCCGCGGCAAAGCACAGCGTGCCGCAGGCGAGCGCGGCGAGGCACATCCACTTCATAATGTTTCACTTCATTATGGCAAGAGATCGCCAGCGTAGCCAAGCGGGAGTCTTGTCTCATGCAAGATGAGCCTGGAGCGAGGGTTCGTTTCTCACACAAGATGAGCGCTCGCGCGGTACTACCTGGGTGAAGCGTATCTGAGACTTCACCGCCCTGACGATGCGCTTCGCGAATGGAAAACCGCACTTGAGAACGATCCCACCTACGCGCCGGCGGCCGAGGCGATCCGAGAATTCACTGCTGAACCGATCGCGCGATGACTCCATCTGGCCTCTAATTAATAGCTTGGAATCATTTATATAAAGCAACAGATATCATAACGACCTGTGTTCGAGGATTTTCACTCCCCCTTCAAGTTTTCAGGCCCACTTGCCGATGGAAAGGCTGAGGCTATCCGCAATCCGTGCTCAAGATCCTTCTGTGCTGTGCTTTGCTCCCCCTTTCGATCGGGTCGATGAACGGGGCCGACTTTTCTGGCGTGGTCCACGATTCAGAGACCGGAAAGCCGATCGCCGGCGCTATCGTCACGGCTGGGGCTAACGTAACGTTGACCGACGTTAAGGGCGCCTTTAAGATTGCGGGCGGGGGTACGGCAGTGCTGGCGAGAGCATATGGATACAGGCGATCGCAAGCGGTGGTGGATGCGCGCGACGCTACGGCCATCGAATTGAAACTGACGGCCATCGCTCCGCATGCGCTTTATCTCTCCTTTTGGGGAGTGGGGACTGCATCGGTGCGGGAACCCGCTCTACGGCTCGCCGGGAGTAGCGGGATCAACGCCGTGGTCATCGATGTCAAAGGAGATTTAGGGAAAATCTGTTACCGGACCGCAGTCCCGCTTGCGACCCAAATCGGGGCTGAAAAGACTCTCACCGTGCCCGATATCGGCGCTCTTCTAAAGAGTCTGCACGCCCGGGGAATCTACACAATCGCACGTATCGTTACCTTCAAGGACAACGTGCTGGGCAGCGCGCGTCCGGCGCTTGCGGTCCATCGAAATGGAAAGCCTTTCAGAGATTCGGAGGGGTTGATCTGGTGTGATCCGTTCCTTCCCGAGGTTCGGAAATATAACGTCGATCTTGCGGTAGACGCCGCCAAGGCGGGTTTCGATGAGATCCAATTCGACTACGTTCGCTTCCCCGCGGACAAAGGCGTGGAGTTCTCGCAGCCCAGTACCAGCGAATCGCGTCCGAAAACCATCCTGGCGTTCTTGCAGGAGGCACGAGAAAGTTTGAAGCCGTACAACGTTTTTCTTGCCGCCGACGTATTTGGTTACATTTGCTGGAATAAAGGCGATACGGGGATTGGACAGGATATTACCGTTTTGGCCGGGACGCTGGATTACATCTGCCCGATGCTGTATCCGTCCGGATTTATGTACGGCATTCCGGGGTATCGAAATCCCATTGATAACCCGTATCAAATTGTACGGCTTTCGCTCGAACGCGCCAGAGAGCGGACCAAGGTCGATCCGGTTAGATTCCGACCGTGGTTACAAGCGTTTGCCGATTACGCCTTTGATAAGCGCCAGTTTGGCCAGGCGGAAATACAGGCGCAAATCAAGGGAGCGGACACGGCCGAATCGGATGGCTGGATGCTGTGGAACCCGCGCAATGTATATTCCGCAAAAGCAATCGAGCCAGGCGCCGGCAAGATCCTCGCGACTGCTATTTCTGGCGTGCGGCGTCCCCAATAGGCGCTGGATCGACGACCGTGAACGACGGATAGCCTAAATTCGCCGCGTAAAGCTTTCTCGCGTCTGAGCTCACTGTAATTGCAAACGGATTTCTGCCGGCCGCCAGTGTAGCCGTCACCACATGGCTAGCGCCGTCAATCACTGTCACGCTGTTTCCGTGCGTGTTGGCGACATAAATCAGGTTCGCCTTAGCATCCACGGCGATGGCCTGAGGATGACTTCCCACCTTCACCGTCGCAATCGCTTTATGTTTTTTCCCATCGATCACTGTGACGGTGTCGTCGCCGTAATTCACAACATAGACAGTATTCGTCTTTGCATTGACTGCCACTGCGCACGGTATGGCGCCTACCGGAATCGTCGTTGTGCTGTGCGACTTCTCATCGAGTTCTACAATATCCCCACTGCCGGTCCGGGTGACGTATACGGTTCCCGTTGCCTCATTGATCGCCATGCCCCAGAGGTGCTCATCCACTTGCGCCTTCTCCACAGAGCCAGTAATGCCATTGAGGATTCTGAGATTTGCATCTTCGTACCCCAACAGAAAAATTCGATTGGTCCGCGCATCGACAGCAACATTGTCAGCCGAGCCTATTTTCATCAGGCTGACCTCGTTCGTGGTCCCATCTATCACCGCAACAGCATCGCTGAAAGTGTTCGTGACGTAGACCTTGTCGGTCTGTTCGTTTACCGCAAGGACGTACGGGTGAGGACCGGCATTCACAGTGGCGATGACTCTATCCTTTTCGCCATCCAGCACGCTTACCGTGCCACTGGATGAATTCGCCACATACACCTTTCCGGTGATCGTGTTGAGCGAAAGCGCATCCGGGCCGTCCCCCACTCTGACGCTCGAGGACGAATTCGTAGCCACATCGATAATGGACACGGCGTCGCGGCTCTCATCGACCGCATAGACCTTCCTGTTTACAGGATTGAGCGCAATCGCTTGGCTGCTGATCAAAACGCCCGTCGGCGGTTCGTTCTGAGCCCGTAGGTCCGCAACGGACAATAAAAAAGCCAGGCCCGAATAAATCGCGCATCTTGCGGGAGTCATACGATACAAACATACGATGTCACGCCGGCAGACGATTTTCCGTTCTTCAATTTTCGTCACGCGCCTTGTCCTTTGTGGACTGGTCCTATCCGCAACGCTGTCCCCGCTCTCGTTCGCTGGAAAGTCCTCATTCCGGGTACTGGCATTCTACTCGACGAATGTAGAATCAGACCACGTCGAATTCGCAAAGCAGGCTATTCAATTCTTCACGGAAGCCGCGCGAAGAGATCGTTTCGAGTTCGATACTACGACCAATTGGGACGACTCGGACTCGAAGCATTTGGCTCAATATCAGGTGATTCTCTGGCTGGACGATTCTCCTCACGCCCAAACTCAGCGTGATTCCTTTCAGCGGTACATGACCCACGGCGGCGCATGGCTTGGTTTCCACTTCGCCGGTTACAACGACAAAGATACGCACTGGCCGTGGTTCGTCGCCTTTCTGGGAGGCGCCGTGTTTTACAGCAACAACTGGCCTCCCTTGCCGGCGACGCTGGTGGTCGACGATCGAACACACGCGGCTACGAAGCGCCTGCCGGAAACCTTCACTGCGCCCGCAAATGAGTGGTACATCTGGAAGCCCAGTCCTCGTTTGAGCAAAGATGTGAAAGTGCTTGTGACGCTGGATCGCGCCAACTATCCTTTGGGATTTAAAGACACGCTCACAGGAGGCGACCTCCCGGTCGTATGGACCAACACCAAGTACAAAATGATCTACATGAATATGGGCCACGGCGACAAAATCTTCTCGAATAGCACGCAGAATCGCCTCTTCGAAGATGCGCTTCTCTGGCTTGGACACCGCGGCTAAGCGACCCGCGCGTCAGTGGCTGTGCAGATGCGGATGCGGCTGTATTCCGTCCGTCTCGTGGACATGATGATGCGGATGGATGAGCTTCGTTTGCTCCAGCAATGCCACATTGTGCAGGACGTCCAGCGGCTTCCCTTCCCCGGCGATGCGCCCGTTTGCAAGCAGATAGCATCGATCCGCAACATCCTCCAGAGCATCCAGATCGTGCGTCGCCATAATCACGGTTTTTGAGCCGTCGGCCGCGGCGGTAAGTAATTCGACGATTTGCATCTGGCTGCTGGGATCAAGACCCGCCGTGGGCTCATCCAGCAGGAGCACTTCCGGATTGAGAACCAGCACGGACGCGAGCGCCACGCGCTTCTTTTCTCCTCCGGAAAGCCGATGCGGAGCGCGATCCTTCAGATTCGCAATGCCCATTGCGGCGAGGGTCTCTTCGACCCGCTGACGAACCTGGTCCTTAGGCCAGCGAAGTTGCAAAGGACCAAACGCCACTTCATCGAAAACGCTCGCATTGAACAATTGGACATCCGGGTTCTGGAAAACGACTCCTACGCCCCGGCGGAAGCGAAAAAAGAATTCCTCCTCCCGCAATCGGGATTCGGTGAGGTCTTCCTTAAAGAACGAAATCTCCCCCCGCTCAGGAAACGCCAGCCCCGCCAGCAGCCGCAGCAGTGTCGATTTTCCCGATCCGTTGGCTCCGAGAAGGGCGATCCGCTCGCCTCGTTTGGCTTCGAGAGAGACTTCGTGCAAGGCTCCCACGCGGTCATATGAGTAGGAGACTTGGCGAACTTGAAATACTGTTTCACGCTCCGCAAGCATGTCTTCTTAGCGTCCCAGCCAAACCGCGATTACAGCAATCCCCATCAGCGCGGTTAGTTGAATCCAGTCAGCGGCTCCCATTCGCCGATCGTCTAATAACCGCACTTCGCCGCGAAAGCCGCGCGCCTGCATAGCCGTATGTACGTCTCCGCTGAGATGAAGGCTTTTGTCGAGAAGAACTCCCGCGACGGCGGCAGCGAGACGGCGCTGCTCATGCGGCTCGAAATGACCGACGAGCCGGGTCTGACGCGATTCGATCATGTCCCGCGCGGTTCGCAGGAGCAAAAATATATAGCGGTAGGTCATCTCGACGATGACCACAACGATAGCGGGAATCCTGAAAAATCGGAGCGCTCGCAGCAATTGATTCCAGGGCGTACAAAGAACCATCAGGAGTGCCAGTGTTGCCGCGGTTTCCGCTCGTAAGGTCAGCAACGCGGCGCTGGTCGCGCCTTGAACCGTGACTCGCCATTCGAGCCGGGGAATGCGGAAAAACGTGTCTCCGGGAACCAGAAACAGGGCCGGCAAAGCGATTACTCCCGTGAAAAAAAGAACCGCAATCCACGCCCGCTTCGCAACCAGCCCCAGCGGGACGCGCGAACCAAGAGCAAGCGCAATGGCAAATCCGAACATCGCGAGCAATGCCGGAATTCGATGCATGGCGACCGCGCCCACAATGAGGGCCACCGTGCCGCCCAGTTTCACGCGAGCGTCAACAGATTGCAGCAGTCCCTTCGAGCGCGCGATATCCTCCGCGAAAACCGCCTCCTGTATGGCATCCAGCAGCGTACGGACCGTACGTTCAATGAAACTGTTCCGGCGCCTGGACGATCTTGAAACCAGCCGCCCGGCGAGCAGAGCCAGCAGAATAACCAGTCCGATGCCTACCGCGCCCGATACAAAGTACCCGAAGTATGGATTGCGGACAAAAGATGGCGCGTAGCCGGCCAGGGGAGCCTTCCAGATGGATGACAGCCGCGCAAATCCGATGGGCGCTCGGGCCGGAGGCGCCTGATTGCGTGAAGCGGCCGCTATTTTGTTTCGAGCGGCGGGATCCGAAAAATCGCGGGCGCTCCATTCTCCCCAGGCGCTTCCGACCGACAGGATACCCAACGGCGTCAAGATTAAAAGCAGCGCAAGAGCAATCCATAATTTGCGCGATGTGAGCCGGAATCGCCGTTCTTTTGGGACTGGTTCGCGTGAGACTCGTTCCCGGTCGGTTATGGGTGGTGCATTCGGCGCGGTAAGCCGTAGCAGGTCTGGATCGGCGCGCTGGAGATAGCCGGTAACGCCGGCGGTGATGACCAGTTCCGCCAGGCCGGCAAACGTAAGATGCCCGATCATCATCGCCGGGATCGCAACGCTGAGAGGATACGGCGCATACAAAGGCGCGCCGGAACTATCGCGGAACAGCAGGGGCTGAACCCCAAATTCGATGGCCGCGCAGAGGGCTGCAACGTTGACGGCCGCATATCCGGCAATTCCAGCGGCAACCACCCGGCGCATCGACGTGATCGCTGCCCTGCCCGCAATCAATCGATAGGATCCGTAGGCCACCAGCGAGCCGACAATCGCCATATTGAAGCAGTTCGCGCCAAAGGCGGTGATGCCGCCGTCTCCAAAAAACAGCGCCTGGATCAGCAGCGCCATGGAAATCGCCACTATCGACACCCACGGCCCTAAAACGATGGATGCCATTCCCATTCCGACCGCATGTCCCGTCGTTCCGCCCGGAAGAGGCAGGTTGAACATCATAATCACGAAGCAGAATGCCGCAAACACAGCCAGCAGCGGGATCGTCCGCGTCGTCAACGTTTTCTTCACGCGCCGCAGAGCCACATACCAGAAAGGCGTCGCGAGGGCGTAGAAACTTGCGCACGTGGAAGGGCTCAAATACCCGTCGGGAATGTGCATGATTCAAGGGCGTAACACTCCACGGAATAACGTGTTACATTCTGTAAAATCATTGTATAGGAATTTCGATGGCTCACCTAACCCGCACCGGAATAGCAATCGACTCGGATCTTCTCGCGCGCTTCGATCGCTTCATTGCGCGGCAGGGCTATACAAACCGCTCAGAGGCCTTTCGCGATCTGATTCGAGACCGGCTGGTCAGCGCGGCGGTGGAATCGCCCGAGGCCGCGGTGGTCGGAACCGTGACGTTGATTTACGATCATCACTCCCGCTTGTTGCCCGGGAGACTAATGGATCTTCAGCATCGGCATCACGAGCTGATCATTGCTACTACGCACGCTCATCTGGACCACCATACCTGCCTGGAGGTGCTCGTCGTCAAGGGTGATTCGAGGCGGGTGCGCAAGCTGGCGGATGCTCTGATCGGCGCGCGTGGCGTTCGGCATGGCCGGCTGGTCATGAGTTCCCCCCAAGCGTGCCTTCTTCCTAAAACCGCATAACGATGAACCCGAACCACTTCTGGGCCCACAGTTTTCTGCGGAAAACAGCCGCCTTAGAGCCGTACGGCAGGTACTAAATAGGCCCGGAACTCGCGCCTGCCGGCCCCTAAATTATGGTAGGCTAAACACCAGTTCTCGAGTCCCCGGGGGGTCTCACAAAAAATGTGTCCACGCTGCAAATCCGACGAGGTAACCCGCTCTAAGAAGCGCAAACTCGCGGATCTGTTTATGGCGTTATGGAATATGAAGCCTTGCCGCTGCCGCCAGTGCCGGTCCCGTTTTTATTTGCCTGCGCGGCTGGCCGACAAAATCAAAGACGATCGCGCCTGGTTGCGCTCCGTTAGCGGAGGACGGCGGTCGTCGCGATCCCGCGCCTAGGGGCGTACCAGCCGCCAAGCAAAGCGCCGAAAGGCGATTGGTCGCTATAATCGCTAGCATGTTGCAGCCTACTGAAAAGATTTGGCACAACGGCCGCCTCATTCCCTGGAACGATGCTCAAATTCACGTTCTTTCGCACGTGGTGAGCTATGGCAGTTCGGTATTCGAAGGCGTACGCTGCTATGAGACCGAGCAAGGCCCGGCGCTCTTCCGTGCCCGCGACCATGCCCGCCGCTTACTGGATTCAGCCCGGATCTACCGCATAGATCTGCCCTATTCGCTCGACGAGCTTACGGCCGCGATGGTAGAGACCATCCGCGAAAACAAGCTTCGGGACTGCTACGTTCGCCCCATCGTTCTTCGGGGGTACGGAGACGTCGGCGTGTTGCCCGGAAACAACCCGATTGAAACCTATATCGCCTGCTACCCGTGGGGACGCTATCTTGGCGAAGAGGCGCTTGCGGAGGGTGTCGATGTTTGCGTCTCTTCCTGGAGCCGCATTGCTCCGAACACTTTGCCCGCGCTTGCGAAAGCCGGCGCCAATTACATGAACTCGCAACTCATTCGCATGGAGGCCGCTATCAACGGCTATGCGGAAGGCATCGCGCTCGACGAAGCTGGATATGTGAGCGAGGGTTCCGGCGAGAATATTTTCGTGGTTCGCGATGGCGTCGTCCTGACCCCGCCGCTGGGAGCCTCCGTTCTGCCCGGTATCACGCGCGATACCATCGTAAAGATCGCCGGCCAGCTCGGGATCACCGTTGTCGAGACCATCATTCCTCGCGAAATGCTTTACATCGCCGACGAATTGTTCTTCACCGGCACGGCAGCCGAAGTGAGTCCCATCCGTTCCGTTGACCGGATTGTAGTGGGGGAAGGACGCCGAGGGCCGGTTACCGCAAGAATCCAGAAACGTTATTTCGAAGTAGTCAAAGGTAAGACCGAAGACGAATTCAATTGGCTTACATTTGTGACGGGTGTTCCGGAGACCGTCGGAGTGTAAGACAGGCTTTCGCGCTGAGGCTTTCCCGGAACGACATCCAGGGCGGAAACCCGCCGTAACCGAAGCAGTGGAGGCCGGCCGACGTGATTCCCGCCCTGAGTTTTGGACTAACGGTTAGCCGCGCAGCCAAGTGACGCCTGGTCAACAAGGGCTCAAAATCGCCGGACAACAAGCACAGAGTGCGCCGTTGAAACGTCCGGGTATTCTTTTGCTAGCCCAATTCGAATGGCTCATCCAACCGCGAGCGCCAAAATCCGCAGTCACCTCCCCCGAGATTACCTGCAGATCGAGCGCCCGCGTCGGATCTATTAGACTTTTTACAGCAGAAGCAGCTTCGAGGGCCAGTCTTTTCACGCGATCCGCGCAGCTTTTCAACACTTTTTATCTCTAGCCCTGCAATGAAGTTATGCGGAAGCGCCTGTGCGTAATTTGTGAAAAAATCAGCGGCGAGCAGTTATGTTAGATAAGGCGAGCGCCGTTTCAAGGAGAGAATTTTGATTGGAAGAATCGCTGGAACCTCTTCGGTAGTGGAGGTCGGCTATGGTACGGAAATTCAGTCCGTGGACGAACTCATCCAACCCGGACCTGTCGAGGAATTCGTCGTTCCCGGCTTCATAGATCTGCAAGTCAATGGCTTCGCCGGCGTCGATTACAACGATCCAAGCTCTTCGCGCGAGGCAATCGCTAGTTCCATTCACACGATGTTTTCGACTGGCGTGACGCGCTTTTTCTCGACCGTGATTACCGGCTCCGAAGAGCGAATGGTGGGAGCGCTTCGCAACCTTGCGCAAGCTAAAGAGGAGTTCGAACGAAATGGAATGCCGGAGGCGCGCGCTATGGAGGCGTTTCACGTCGAGGGCCCTCACATCTCTCCTGAAAACGGGCCGCGCGGCGCACATCCCCTGGAACACATCAGGCCCCCCGATATTGAGGAATTCAAGCGCTGGCAGGAGGCTGCGGGCGGCAATGTTCGCTTAGTTACGGTCTCTCCCGAATGGGAACAAACGCCTTCCTATGTGAGCCATCTTGTTCGATCCGGCGTGGTCGCGAGTGTCGGCCACACCAAAGGCACGGCGGAGCAAATCCACGCCGCGGTGGATGCGGGCGCTACCATGTCTACCCATCTCGGCAATGCCGCGCACCCCGTTCTCCCCAAGACACAGAATTACATCTGGGAACAGTTGGCGGAAGATCGCCTTACAGCAAGTTTCATTCTGGACGGGATACACATCCCGGGCGCTTTTTTCAGAGCGGCTCTGCGCGCCAAAGGCATTGAGCGGTCGGTCCTGGTCACCGATGCCGTTATGCCCGCCATGTGCCCACCCGGGCCTTACCAATTGGGCCAAGTTGAGGTGGAACTGCGCTCGGACGGTAGCGTGGTCCTGCGTGGCCAGGATCGGCTGGCGGGCTCTGCTCTCCGCATGGATCATGCTATCGGCAACAGCGTCCGTCTCGGCGGAATTTCGCTTTCCGAAGCCATCGCAATGTCTACGGTCAATCCGGCCCGAGTCGCCAGAATCGCGGGTCGGCGGCGTGGTCTTGCCCCGGGTGAAAAGGCGGACCTGGTGCGATTTGAGTGGAACGATTCAGTGCGCTCTCTGAAGGTCGTCGAAACTGTGGTTGGTGGCGTCACGGTCTACCGCGCCTGATCTTGACGCTGGAAAACCGGCTCGCTTCAGTGCCTCTCCGCTGCTGCTTCCGCGATACGATAAGCGCTTACTACTTGGCTATGAAAGCAACAACTGTGTTCCTTCTCTTTTTCTCATGTGTTTCGGCATGTGTTGCGGCTCAACGGCCACATTGGGTCGCAACCTGGGCTGCAAGTCCTTCTCCTCAACCCTTGAGCGAGGCGGACATGCGCGCCGATAAACTCGAATTCAACGATCAAAGCCTTCGCGAAATCGTCCATGCCAGCATTAGCGGCGATATCGTACGGATTCGTCTCTCGAATGCTTACGAAAAGACCACGGCAAATATCGGCGCCGTCCGCATCGCGCTTCAGACGCAAGGATCGGCGATTGCTCCGGCTTCTCTGCGCGTCCTTACGTTTAGCGGGCGTCCCACCGTTTCCATTCCACCCGATGCGCTGGTTCTCAGCGATCCCGTCAAGCTGCAGGTTCCCGCAGCCGCCAATCTCGCCATCGGCATCTTCCTCCCGGATGAGACGGCGGCGGCCGGCATCCACTATGGAGCGCAGCAGACCTCCTACATTGGAAGCGGCGATCTCACAGGCGCGGCGTCCTTCCCCGATAGCGCGAGCATAACGTCCTGGGTATTTCTTGCGGGCGTAGATGTTCTGGCTCCTGAATCCGCGGCCACCGTGGTTGCATTTGGCGATTCGATCACGGATGGCGCAAGATCCACAGTCGATGCCAATCACCGCTGGCCCGACATCCTGGCCGCCCGTCTACTCGCACAGCACAGCCGGAATGAAGTTGCGGTGGTGGATGCCGGCATTGGGGGCAACCGGATTCTTCACGACGGCGAGAGCCGTGTCCAGTTCGGCATGAATGCCTTAGCGCGCTTTGATCGCGACGTTCTGGCGGAGCCGGGAGTCAAATACGTAATTGTGATGGAGGGTATCAACGATATCGGCCACGCCGGAACGTCGGCGCCCGTGTCGGAAACGGTCAGCGCGGAAGACATTATCGCCGGATTGAAGCAACTGATCGAACGCGCTCACGAGCACGGTCTCAAGATTTTCGGCGCGACGCTCACTCCCTTTCAAGGCACGACTTTCCCCGGCTATTACACCCCCGCGAAAGACGTGAAGCGAAAAGCGGTGAACGATTGGATACGCGAGGGCAAAGCCTTCGATGCCGTTATCGATTTCGATAAAGCCGTCCGCGACCCGAGCCATCCGGATCGCATGCTCCCCGCCTACGACGGAGGCGACCACCTGCATCCGGGTGACGTCGGATACAAGGCCATGGGCGGGGCCATCGATCTGTCCATTTTCAAATAAGAAACGTAAGAGCGCTTAAAATAGATTAAGAGAACACAATGGCATTTACATTACCACCGCTTCCCTACCCTTCCAATGCTTTGGAACCGCATATTGATAAGACCACCATGGAGATTCATCACGACAAGCACCACGGCGCGTACGTGACAAACCTGAACAAGGCGCTCGAATCCGCGCCCGATCTCCAAAACAAATCGGTCGAAGATCTGCTCGCCAATAATCTCGCCGCAGTGCCGGATTCGATCAGGACCGCTGTTCGCAACAATGGCGGCGGCCACGCCAACCACTCTCTCTTTTGGAACTTGCTTTCCCCAAAAGGCGGCGGCGCGCCGAAAGGTGAAATCGAAAGTGTCATCACCGCTAACTTCGGCGGCTTCGATGCTTTCAAGGAAAAGTTCAATGCCGCGGCAACCGGCCGGTTCGGCTCAGGCTGGGCATGGCTCGTGAAGGGCAGCGGTGGCAAGTTCGAAATCATTTCAACCGCCAATCAGGACAATCCCTTGATGGAGGGCAAGAAGCCTCTGCTCGGCCTCGACGTCTGGGAACACGCCTACTACCTGAAGTATCAAAACCGCCGTCCCGAGTACATCGCAGCCTGGTGGAACCTCGTCAACTGGGATGAAGTGAATAAGCAGTTGAAATAACGGCTAACGCTTGAAAATCGTCGTGGCGGGATGATAATTCCGCCAATCGAACCAGTAATCCTTTGTGCCGGAAATCGGCGACAGGCACGCGCCTTTCGCTTTTCCGGCCATAGCGCAACCCTCAAAGCTCCACTCGCTGCCCGTCGCGGAATCCATAAATAGTGGCGCATTTGCGGACAGCGGTCGGCCGGTCTCCCGGTAGTAGTCTGGCGCGGGCTCGGATGACTGCAACCGCGCCCGGAAAATGCGGATCGATTTTTCATCCGGCCCAACCACCAGCAGAATCGGCTCTCCGCCCAGCCGGTCCTCGATCAGCTTTTCCTTGAGGATTCGCTGCACCGGGTACGCGCGGCTAGCGCCGTAGGCATCTATGCCCAGCACCAGGTCTCTCGACTGCAAGCCGCTGTTTGGAAAATCGAGCACGGTTCGCGCCTTCTTCATGCGAACCTCCCAATTTTTGGTTTCGTAGTCGCCGGAATACTTCTTAACCGGCCTCAGAACAGTACCGCCAGTGGCTTCGTGCCTCCACAACCCGAACGTAAGCTCGTCGCTATAGACCGGTTTCAGTTGCTCTCCCGCGAGCGGCCCGGAAATGGCTCGTCCGCTGATCTGCTGCCAGAACGTGCCGGTCTGATCGTCGCGCATCAGAAAATTTTGATTGTTAATCCCGGCCAAATGGAACGTGAAGGTGAGCCCTCTGGCTGTCCGCTTCCACACCAGACCGGTGTGGCAGAGCGTTCAATAAGTGGCGACTACGGTTCGCCGCCAACCGTGTCGTTCACCACGTGGTGATAAGCGATCTCGCGAATCGGATAAGCCCGTCTGTCGCCATTCACCTGGATGGCGATCACCATGTCCGCCGCATCTACGTGCGCCTTTTCAGCCGAGTCGAAGCGTGGAACATCAATGGGATGAAACATGAATTCGTACACATTCAGCCGCGCGAGATACGCCCCGCCAGCCGCGATGACAAGCAGTACGACTCCCACCGCCCGGGCCATTCGCGAGCGCGCGCTTTTCCATATCCAAACTACGGCGGCCGCGCACAAGGCGGCGCAAACAATCGAGAGCCAGGGGCCAATCCTCTTTACAAACAGCGCAGCCGCCAGCTCGCTCGAACCCTGATGCCGGAAGGGCCGGATCACGTAAATTGGAATTGCAAAACAGGCCAGCGAAGCGAGCGCCAGTAACGCCGCGGCAAGAAATAGGAGCCGTTTGCCCAAACGCGGTTCCGTCATTTGCCCAAGTTAGCAGAGTTTCCGTTCGAGGCAAACCGTGGAGCCGGCGCCGGAACCGCCTTCTAGTTGAAATCTAAAGTTATAATCGGGGCACGTACCACTCGCCGAAAAGCGCAGTTGCGCAAGCCTATTGCAATTTAAGTGGCAATGACAACCAGGGTTAAATCGGGCACTCGCCGTCTCCTGCGCGCGGGCCTCGTGACGTTGCTTGCCGTTCTGCTTCTGGGCATTGTCGCGCCCTTTATAAATGCCGGCCGCTTTAGTGGGCGCATTCAGCGCGCTTTGGAACTTTCCCTCGGCCGTAGGGTTCATTTTGCCGATGTGCATTTCACGCTGTTTCATGGTCCGGGCTTTTCGCTGGATGACGTCATCATCGAAGAAGATCCTCGCTATGGTCTCGAGCCATTCGCGCATGTGACAACGCTCGAAGCTCGCCTTCGTCTCGATAAGCTGCTGCTGGGCCATCTCAGCTTTGCCAGTTTAAAGCTCGTCGATCCGTCCTTGAACCTCGTCAAACGAAGCGACGGCACTTGGAATGTGGTCGAGTTGGTCGAACGCTTAAGCGCCCCGCGTCAGGCGCCCCTCAATCTGTTTCCCGCTATGGAGGTCTCCGGAGCCCGCATCGATTTCAAATTCGGAACGCGCAAGACCACGCTCTATATTGCCGATGCCGATCTCACCCTCTATCCGGAGCGTTCAGGCAGGCTCTCCATTCAGTTTTCAGGCTCTCCCGCCCGCACGGATCGCGCGGGAAACGGCTTTGGCCACTTACGCGGAACGGCTGATTGGCACTTCAATCGTGCCGCCGGGAATTCCAATCGGTTTCGCGCCGATCTCATTCTCGACGCCAGTAATCTCAGCGAAATGGCGACATTGTTTGAAGGCCATGACATCGGCATACATGGAACCGTAAGCTCGCGTGCCCGTATTGAAGGTCCTTTGACGGCTCTGCGTGTCTCCGGCGAACTGCATCTCGAAGATGTCCACCGTTGGGATCTACTGCCCTCGAGCGGTGAAGACTGGCGAATCGGATATAAGGGAAGTCTCGACTTAGTTGCCCACCAGTTGAACCTGGAGACGTCTCCCTTGCATTCAGGCTATGCGGCGCCGGTCACTCTTCAAATGCGTGTCGCCGATTTCCTGGTTCACCCGGAGTGGACGGTTTTGGCGGAGTTCGACAAAGTCCCGGTTCAGGACTTGTTGCCGCTCAGCCGCCGCATGGGATTGGGGTTGCCGCAAGATCTCGCGATGCGCGGAACGCTCGATGGTGTCATCGGCTACTCCAATAATGGTGGCCTGTCGGGTGGCGTCGCCATAAACCATCTTTCCGCAACTTTGCCGAATCTTTCTCCGCTCGGCGCGCCATTGGTCAAGGCAACCATTTTTGCGGACCGCATCCACTGCGAGCTGGCAACCATTCAGGCTTCGGCGGCTGGAGCGTTGCAGGTGAGCGGCGACTACTATCTGTCGAATCGCCGAACCGTCGTTTTGCTCAGCGCCGCGCAGTTTCCAGTACACGAGCTTAAGACCACCATCGACGCGTGGTTCGGCAGTCCCTCCGCTATTGCGTTTTTTCGAAACGGAGACATGACCGGAAATCTTGTATATGAGCACCAGGGAACAGAACCGGAAAGATGGTCCGGCCAGTTCCAGTTTTCCGGCTCCGAATTGGCGCCGCCTGGACTTGCGGTTCCTTTGGAGCGCTCGGAAGGCCGCATCTCTTTTGACGACTCCACGCTGGATCTCAGTGGCTTCTCGGGAACCTTAGGGCAGCAAATAGTCTATGGCAGTTATCGTTACAACGCGCTCGCGAAACGGCCTGAGCGCATTCGCCTGGAATTGCCCGTGGCCGATCTCGGCCAAATCGAAGCCGCGCTCGATCCCACCTTGCGGGCTCAAGGCCTCTTGGCCCGCCTGCGCTTCACCCGCCGCACGATCCCGCCGTGGCTCGCCGCGCGCAATCTCGAGGGCGACCTCAGCATCCAGCAGTTTTCCGTCAACCAAAACAGTCTTGGCCCGCTCTCAGCCCATTTCACTTGGCAGGGAGCGAATATCCACTTCAGCGCCCTCCAATTGAACTTGCCCGAGGGTCGGATACACGCGCATGGAAGCGTGAACCTTGCGTCCTATTCTCCGCGCTATCGCTTTGCGGCCAAAGCGAACGGCTTTCCCTGGCGCGGCGGCTTTCTTAACGCGAATGGCGAATTCGAAACTTTCGGCACCGGTCTCGAAACCCTTCAGCATCTGCATGCCGGTGGGACATTCTCGGGAGAAGATCTGAATTTGTCCGCGGACGACGTTTTCAGCAAGGCCTCGGGCCTTTTCGATTTCTCTTTCGCGGATGGCTGGCCAAACCTGCGGCTTTCCAATATTCAGGCTTCCGACGGCGAAGATGCTTGGAATGGAGAAGCGGCGAGCCGGAGCGATGGCAAGCTCGTACTCGATCTAGAGCATGACGGGCGTCAGCGCCGCGTCGTCAGCACGCTCGCGCCGGAAACTCCGCCTGTGTCATCGACTATGCAACCGGTTCCGGCCTCAGCGGCAGTTTCCAGCATGGCGAGCAACTACTTTCACCGGCCCAATTCCTTTTCTTTGCTTGCGATTAACGCGACGCGATAGTTACTCCCGTACCATCCCATGTGAAAGAGGTGCCCACAAAGTCCGCACAGTGACCTTCTACCAGCTTTCGCTGGGGAAGCCCGTCCATCGCCGCTGTAACCCTGCTACCGGGCCGGCGGTCATACAGTGCGAAGCTTGAACTCTGATGGAGTAAAGCCGCCGGCGCCCTGCTCAAGTGAGGCGTCGTATCCCGTCATGAATTTCGGTTCTGGTCGAAGACAGCAGTTCGTCGATAAGGCGGAAGTGGTAATAACCCGATGAAATGATATGGCCTCAGGTGCGATCGAAATAATTTGTGAAGAACAGGCTGCCTTAGGAGCGCTACGTTAATCGATGCGAGAAGACACAGTGGAAAAACAATCTCCCGATGTCCCCTATGTGGGGCGAGACCGTCAGTTGGCCGCTCCGGATTCCCGACCACGCCGCTCTAGAACACTGCGCGTAGTGATATGGCTGCTCATATTGTTGGCGTTTGGCCTTCTTTTCTGGTTGGTTTTGCGCCATCACCAGGCGCAGAAGGCCGCCCCTGCCGGCAGGCGTGGCGCGGTAACCGGACCGGTCACTATCACCACCGTCACTGCTCAAAAGGGAAACATCGGCGTGTATTTGGACGCCATCGGAACTGTAACCCCCGTCTACACCGACTCGATTACCAGCCAGGTGACGGGATTGATATCGGTGGTGCATTATCGGGAAGGCCAACTGGTGCATCGCGGCGACCCGCTGATCGAGATCGATTCGAGCCCCTATCGCGCGCAGTTGCTGGAGGCCCAGGGAGCGTTGGAACGGGATACCAATTTACTTGCTCAAGCCCAAATGGATTTGGACAGGTACCGTGCCGCATGGGCGCGCGATGCCATTGCTAAGCAGACCCTGGACGATCAGGAAAAGCTTGTATTGCAGGACCAGGGGACGGTGAAAGTCGACCAGGGCACGGTGCAGTACGACCAGGTTCAAGTCGCCTTTTGCCATCTTGTCGCGCCGATTTCCGGACGGGTGGGCTTACGGTTGATCGACCCGGGCAATGTGGTTCAGGCCAATAGCACTACGCCGTTAGTCGTAATAACGCAACTCCAGCCGATCACCGTCGTGTTCACCATCGCCGAAGACAGCATCGGTCAAGTAGAAGGCCAGATGGGTCATGGAAGGACGCTCCAGGTCACTGCGATCGACCGTTCCAACCAAGCTACTCTTGCCACCGGCAAATTGCAGACTATCGACAATCAGATCGATACCACAACTGGAACGGTAAAATTACGCGCGCTCTTCGCCAATAAAAACAACGTGCTTTTCCCCAACTTATTTGTCAATACCAAGCTGCTGGTGAAGACACTTGAGGGAGTAACACTGATTCCAACTTCAGCCATCCAGCAGAACGGCAACGCGTCTTATGTGTACGTGATCCGGAATGGCACGGCCGATCTTCGCAATATCAAACCGGGCGTGGCGGATTCCGGCACGACGGCAGTGGAAGGTATCGATGCTGGAGACGTTGTCGCCGACAGCAGTTTTGAAAAGCTGCAGAATAATTCGAAGGTCGTCATCTCGAAGACTCCGGTTCCGGCCAGCGCGACCGGGAGCAATGCCCCGTGAATCCGTCCCGCCCGTTTATTCTGCGACCGGTTGCAACTTCACTGCTGATGGTCGCTATCTTGCTCGTGGGCGTCGTCGCCTATACGCAGTTGCCGATCTCCGCACTGCCGGAAGTTGACTACCCCACCATTCAGGTGGTGACTTTCTACCCGGGCGCCAGTCCGGACGTGATGGCGACGACCGTAACCGCTCCCCTCGAGCGGCAGTTTGGCGAGATGCAGGGTCTCAGCCAGATGACTTCCACCAGCTCCGGCGCCACTTCGGTGATCGTGCTGCAGTTCAATCTAAGTCTCCAGATCGACATAGCGGAAGAGGAAGTGCAGTCGGCCATCAACGCGTCGCAAAGCTATTTGCCTTCTGATCTGCCCGCGCCGCCGATCTATAACAAGACCAATCCCGCGGACGCGCCGGTGCTTACGTTGGGGATTACCTCCAGTTCCATGCCGCTCTCCCAAGTGGAGGATCTGGTGGATACGCGCCTTGCGCCGAAAATCTCGCAACTGAATGGCGTAGGGCTGGTGAGTATCAGCGGCGGTCAGAAGCCGGCTGTGCGGATTCAAGCCAATCCGGCGGAGCTTTCCTCCTATGGCATCGGCATGGAGGATTTGCGTACGGCCCTGACCCAGGCGAGTGTGAACACGGCCAAAGGCAACTTCGACGGACCGGCAAAGGATTATCAGATCGATGCCAACGATCAGTTGGTTACCAGCGGAGACTATCGGGACGTGGTGATCGCGTACCGCAACAACGCGCCGGTCCTCTTGAAGAACGTCGCCAACGTGGTGGACGGGGTAGAAAACACCAAGCAGGCGGCATGGATGAACCAGACGCCCGCGGTCATTCTCAACGTGCAGCGCCAGCCCGGTGCGAACACCATCACGGTGGTCAAAAGCATTCAGCAGTTGATGCCGCAGCTCAAGGCGAACCTGCCGACCGGAATTAACGTAAACACTCTGACCGATCTCACAACCGGCATCAAAGCCTCTGTCTCCGACGTGGAATTCGAGCTGATCCTGACCATCGTGTTGGTCGTCCTGGTGATCTTTCTTTTCCTCCGCAGTCTGTCCGCCACTATCATCCCGAGCGTCGCCGTGCCGCTGTCGATTGTGGGCACATTCGCCGCCATGTACGCGCTTGGCTATAGCCTCGACAATCTATCTCTGATGGCTTTGACCATCTCCACCGGATTTGTAGTGGACGATGCCATCGTGATGATTGAGAACATCTCCCGCTTTATCGAAGAAGGCCATCCGCCCATGCAAGCGGCGCTGGAAGGAGCGGAGCAGATCGGTTTCACCATTCTGTCCTTGACCGTTTCCTTGATTGCCGTGCTGATTCCGTTGCTCTTCATGGGCGGCGTTGTGGGGCGGCTCTTCCGCGAGTTTGCCGTTACCCTGGCCGTCACCATCGTCATTTCCGCAGTGGTATCGCTGACGCTCACCCCGATGATGTCCGCCCGTATCCTGCACCCTAACCCTCCTTCGCAACAGGGGCGCTTCTACCGGGCGTCGGAACGCGTCTTCGAGCGCATGATCGCTTTCTACGGCCGCACGCTGAAAGTGGCGCTCCGCTACCAGACCATCACTCTGCTGGTTGCATTGGGAACACTGGTCCTGACCATCTTTCTTTACATCGTCATTCCTAAAGGATTTTTCCCGGTGCAGGACACCGGCGTAATTCAAGGCATTTCCCAGGCGCCGCAGAGCATTTCCTTTCCCGCGATGGCCGACAGGCAGCAGGCGCTTGACAAAGTTATTCTGCAGGATCCGGCGGTAGAGAGCCTTTCCTCCTTTATCGGCGCGGACGGCGCCAACACCACGCTGAATAGCGGCCGCATATCCATCAACCTGAAGCCTCTCTCTCAGCGCAGCCTCAACGCATCCGACGTGATTCGTCGGCTCACCTCCAGCCTGGCAAACGTACCGAACATCACGTTGTACATGCAGCCGGTGCAAAACATTACCGTGGATGACCGTGTCAGCCGCACTGAGTATCAGTACACGCTCGAAGATCCCGACGTGAACGAACTGAATCTATGGACCAACCGATTCGTCGCCAAGTTGAAGCAGTTACCGGAACTGGAGGACGTGGCAACCGACCAGCAGACGGGAGGCGTGGCCGTCACTCTCGCCATCGACCGGGTCACCGCTTCACGGCTGGGCATCGCTCCCGCAACCATCGACAACACGCTTTACGATAACTTCGGCCAGCGTCAGATCAACACCATGTACACGCAGCTAAACCAGTATCACGTAATTCTCGAGGCGCAGCCCCAGTTCGCGAGCGATCCCGAGAAGCTGCAAAAGATGTACATCCAGGCCAACGCTTCCTCCGGCGCTTCAGGGGCTGGCGCTTCGTCGTCCTACTCGGCTTCCTCATCGGCGTCGGCCGGCTCCAATGCAACCACTACCGGCGTGCTCTACACACCTTCCTCGGGCGTACTGAATCCGCCAACAAATGTCTTGAACGCGCAGCCCACCAGTGCCTCCACTTCAAGCTCCCCGAATACGACGACCCCCACCACGCTGAGCAATGCCGTGCCATTGAGCGCTTTCGCACACTTCACAAAGGGCGCGGAATCGCTCTCCATCAATCACCAGGGGCAGTTTCCGGCGGTCACCGTTTCCTTCAATCTGGCATCGAACGCCGCTCTGGGCGGCGCGATCACAGCCATTGAGAAAGTGCAGAAAAACTTGAACATGCCGCCCACCATCCAGGGGGCGTTTCAGGGTACGGCGGCGGCGTTCGAAAGCTCTCTGTCGAATGAAGTGTTGTTGATCCTGGCTGCGCTGGTCGCCGTGTACATCGTTCTCGGCGTGCTGTATGAAAGCTACATCCACCCCATCACCATTCTCTCGACGCTGCCGTCAGCCGGCGTCGGCGCGCTGCTCGCGCTTATTCTCTTCCACCAGGAACTGAGCGTAGTGGCCATCATCGGAATCATTCTGCTGATTGGCATTGTGAAGAAAAACGGAATTATGATGGTCGATTTTGCGCTGGAAGGGGAGCGCGAACACGGGAAGAATGCGACGGATGCCATTTACGACGCTTGCCTGCTGCGCTTCCGGCCGATCATGATGACCACCATGGCCGCCCTGCTGGCGGGTATTCCTCTCGCGTTTGGAACCGGCATCGGATCGGAGATCCGCAGGCCGTTGGGCATTGCCATGGTGGGCGGCCTTTTACTGAGCCAGGTGCTCACGCTCTACACCACTCCGGTCATTTACATTTTCTTCGATAACCTGGCGCAGAGGTTTTCGCGCTTTCGAAATCGCCTCAATCGACGCAACACCGGCGGCGAGCCCCAGGCGGACCCGGCGTGAACATCTCCGCACCTTTCATCCGGCGGCCCGTGGCCACAACCCTGCTGACCGCCGCCATCGCAATCGCCGGGGGCGTGGCCTTCACCCTGCTTCCGGTTTCCCCTTTGCCCCAAGTCGATTTTCCGACGATCTCGGTCTCGGCCAGCCTGCCGGGCGGCAGTGCACAGATCATGGCATCGTCCGTCGCGACTCCCCTGGAGCGGCAGTTCGGCCATATCGCGGGTGTCACGGAGATGACCTCCTCCAGTTCCCTCGGATCGACCAACGTCACCCTGCAATTCGATCTCAGCCGGAACATCGATGGCGCGGCCCGCGATGTGGAAGCGGCCATCAACGCCGCGCGAACCTATTTGCCTGCGAATCTGCCCGCGAACCCGAGCTACCGCAAGACCAATCCAGCCGACGCGCCCATCATGATCCTCGGCCTTACCTCGGACAAATATTCCACCGGCAAGCTGTATGACGAAGCCTCCACGGTCATGGAACAGAAGCTCTCTCAAATACAGGGTGTGGGACAAGTGGCAGTCGGCGGCTCTTCTTTGCCTTCCGTGCGCGTGGACGTCAATCCCGCCCAGCTGAATAGCTACGGACTCACCTTGGCCGGCGTTCGATCCGCGTTGAGCGTGCAAAATTCCGATCTGGCGCGCGGGCAGGTCTCCGATGGCATTGTGACCGCGGATATCCTCGATAATGGCCAGATCTCAGAGGCGGCCCGGTACAAGCCGCTGATCGTTGGGTATCACAACGGTCAGGCTGTCCGGTTATCCGACGTGGCCGAGACTACCGACGCGGTGCAGAACATTCGCTCCGCGGGTTATCTGAACGGTATTCCGTCCGTCACCGTCATCATCTTCCGCCAGCCCGGAGCAAACATTATCCAAACCAACGACCTGATCCGCAGCCAGCTCCCGTTTCTGCAGGCGGTGCTGCCGCAGGACATTAAAACAACCATTGTTTTGGACCGCACAACCACCATTCGCGCCTCAGTCTCCAATGTCGAGCAGACGCTGATCCTCTCCGTCCTCCTGGTGATCCTGGTCGTCTTCCTGTTTTTGCGCAACTGGCGCGCCACTCTTATTCCCAGCGTCGCCGTACCGGTATCGCTGATCGGAACCTTCGCCGTAATGTATCTGTTCGGCTACAGCCTGGACAATCTTTCCCTGATGGCGCTGACTATTTCGACCGGGTTCGTCGTAGACGACGCAATCGTAGTGATGGAAGATATTACGCGTTACCTCGAGCAAGGAATGTCTCCGCTGGCGGCGGCGCTGAAGGGCGCTCAGGAGATAGGGCCGACAGTATTCACCATCAGCATGTCCCTGATTGCGGTTTTCATTCCACTGTTAATGATGGGTGGCATCGTGGGACGTCTTTTCCGCGAGTTTGCGGTAACCCTCTCGACCGCCATTCTCGTGTCCATGGTTCTCTCGCTCACCACCACTCCCATGATGTGCGCGCATCTCTTAAAGGAACGTAAAGGAGATAAGCACGGAGCAATGTACCGGGCCAGCGAAAAAACTTTCAATTGGATACTCGCAACCTACCGGCAGTCGCTCCTCTGGGTTCTGGACAACCCGGTATTGACGTTGGTGGTGCTGCTGCTGACCATTGCTCTCAATGTCGCCGTGATTATCAAGATACCCAAGGGCTTTTTCCCGCAGCAGGATACAGGAGCTATCGTGGGCGGCGTTCAGGGGCCTCAGGACGCATCCTTCCAGGTCATGAACAATTCCATCAAGCAACTGGTGAACGTCATCAAGGCCGATCCGGCGGTGGCGAATGTGAATGCTTACACAGGCGGAAACGGCGCCAGCAATGGCGGCTTCATTTACATCGCGCTCCAGCCGCTCAATGTGCGAAAGGTGAGCGCCACGCAGATCATTAACCGGCTCCGCCCTAAGCTGAATCGGCTTCCGGTCGCTTCGGCGTTTCTGCAGGCCTCGCAAGACATCCGCATCGGCGGCCGCTCGAGCGCCGCGCTCTACCAATACACCATCCAGTCGGATAATGTGCAGGATCTCTCGCATTGGGGACCGATCCTGCTAACGCAGATGAAAAAGCTTCCCGGCTTTCAGGATCTGAACTCGGACCAGCAGAATGGCGGGCTGGAAGAATATCTGACCTACGATCGAACCACCGCGGCCCGGCTCGGACTCACCGCGCAGTCGCTCGATTCGAGCCTCTATGCCGCATTTGGCCAGTCCGAAGTTTCGATCATCTATACCCAGTTGAACCAATACTACGTAGTGTTGGAGGTGGCGCCGCAGTATTGGCAATCTCCGGAAGGACTCAAATTCATCTATCCATCCGCGTCGTCCAGGGGCGTAACGCCGTTGAACGCGATCGCAAAAACATCGGCGAACACCACGCCGTTGCAGGTGAACCACACCGGATTGTTCCCTTCCGTCACGGTCTCGTTCAACCTTGCCCCCAACATGTCTTTGAGCGACGCCACCCAGTTGATCGAGCAAATGCAGAATAGGCTGGGCACTCCTGCGACGATTCACGGCTTCTTTGCGGGCACGCTCCAGGCCTACCAGCAGTCCCTAAGCACTGAGCCGATCCTTGTCGCCACTGCTCTGTTTGTCGTTTACATTGTGCTCGGCATCCTGTATGAGAGCCTCGTGCATCCTTTGACGATCATCTCCACGCTACCCTCCGCGAGTGTCGGCGCCATGCTGGCGCTGATGGTGTTCGGAATCGATCTCAATGTGATTTCGATCATAGGAATCGTTCTCTTAATCGGCATTGTGAAAAAGAACGCCATTATGATGATCGATTTTGCGCTCGCGGCCGAACGCGAAGGGGGCATGAGCACTGAGGATGCAATCTTTGAAGCCTGCATGCTGCGCTTCCGCCCTATTCTGATGACCACCATGGCGGCCCTGTTCGGCGCCCTGCCGCTGGCGTTCGGCACCGGCACTGGATCGGAACTGCGGCGTCCGCTGGGCATTACCATTGTGGGCGGCTTGATCGTCAGCCAGATGCTTACGCTGTATACAACTCCCGTCATCTATTTATTCCTGGATCGTCTGCGGCTGAAAGTGGTGGGCAGGCATCATGACACATTGCAGCCCAACCTGGGAGAAGCGGTTTAGAGAGCTTTAGCTTATGAGGAAAATAACACGCATCGTCCGCAGTTTGGTTCTTTTCCGGAAAGGGCGGCTTTCGTGCGGCAGCCCCGCGGCACTCGTTGGCCGGGGAGTACTGCTGCTAAGTTGCGTACTTACTGGGTGCGTGGTCGGTCCTAAGTATCACGCTCCCGCGGTTCAAGCTCCAGCGGCTTACAAGGAATCGCCCACGCAATTTAAGGAATCCGGTCCTTGGACGGTCGCCCAGCCGCAGGATGCCAAGCTGCGCGGCGACTGGTGGGAAATCTTCAACGATCCCGAACTGAATGCGCTGGAAAAGCAGCTCAATATCGACAACCAGAACATCAAACAGTATTTTGAGAACTTCATGGAAGCGCGGGCGCTGATACGCCAAGCTCGCTCGCAATACTTTCCCACCTTGGGAACCACCCCCGCCTTCAGCCGGCAGCGTTCTTCGGCGAACCTGGGGAATTCCGCCAATGCCGCTAATGCCGGCGGAAGTGGAGTAATTACGAACTCAGGCCAGCAATCCACTCTCTATTCTTTGCCATTGGATGTCTCCTGGGTGCCGGACCTCTGGGGTAAGGTTCGTAACGAGGTGCGCGCGTCCCAGTATTCGGCCCAGGTGAGCGCAGCCGACCTTGAGAATGAGCGGTTGACGGAGCAGGCCAATCTCGCTCAATACTTCTTTGAAATCCGTGGGCAAGATGCTTTGATTCAGCTTTACGCCGGCACCATCAAGGCGGACCAGAACGCGTTCGACCGGACACGCGCGCTCTATGAGACCGGCGTGGATGACAAGATCTCGATGATCGAGGCGCAGAACACGCTCGAAAGCGCGCAATCGGCCGCTACTAACCTGGGCATCCTGCGCGCGCAGTATGAACACGCGATGGCCGTTTTGGTGGGCAAAGCCGCTTCTGATTTCAGCATCCCGTTTCGGCCGATTACAACCGCGCCGCCGCCGATTCCGATTGGGATGCCCTCGCTACTGCTCGAGCGCCGGCCGGATGTCGCCGCCGCGGAACGTACCATGGCCGCCGCCAACGCTCAGATCGGTATCGCCTATGCTGCTTACTATCCCACCCTCACTCTCTCTGCGGACGGTGGAATAGAAAGCTCAGCGTTCAAGCGCTTGTTTACCTGGCCCAGCCGATTCTGGTCGATCGGTCCATCGGTCTCGGAAACAATCTACGATGGAGGACTGCGTCGCGCCACCGTGAATCAATATGTCGCCACCTACAATGCGGATCTCGCCACCTATCGCCAGACGGTCCTTACCGCATTCCAACAAGTGGAGGACACTCTAGCCCAAGTTCGCCTTCTGTCGCAGCAAATCGAGCAGCAACGGCGCGTGGTCGCTTCGGCGCAGGTTGCTCTCAATCTCGAATTAGGCCGGTATCAGACCGGCATCGATCCCTATATCGACGTCGTCACGCTTCAGACAACCTTGCTGGCAGACCAGCAAACTCTGGCCACTCTGCAAGTCGAACAGATGACAGGAGCGGTCGAGCTAGTGGAGGCTCTGGGTGGAGGCTGGGATACTTCCCAACTGCCGACGCCAGCACAGGTAACACAGAAGCCCACCAAGGCCGAGACGAAGATCCAGCAATAAGGAAATGCCGTTCGCCGTCTCTCCGCTAAAATCGGAATGCACGGATGAATGCGATCGAGCCTGACTGGGAAGCCATTAAGCGTGAATTCATCGCGGCGTGTTCTCAGTCCGCGCAAGCCGCCCGCTCGGAAATCGTCCAGGATTTGAGCCGGTTTCTCCGCCGCCTCCGCCAATATCAAACCGAAAGCGAATGGTACGCCGCTGTGCTCGACGGCGCGTCCGAGCTGGTTCGCGAGGCCGCGATCTTCGCCATCCGTGACGATGCTCTTTGTCTGCGCGGTCAATGCAACTTGAGCCTGCCCGTGGATTTGACCTTTCCGGTCCGCTCAGCCGGCGCATTTGCCACCGCGGTCGATTCAAAAGATCCCGTGATTGCATTGCGAACTCCCGCTGAAGTGACGGGGCCTCTCAGCACCCCTGAATCCGGCGCGCGCGCCCACATCGTTCCCATCCTCAATGGATCTCGCGTCGTTGCCATTTTGTTCGCAGGCGAAGGAGATCGCGTTGATTTGAACGCCCTGGAGCTGCTCGCGGGCATGGCTTCGCTCGTGCTGGAGCGGCAATCGAACCGGTCGCTACATGCTCAGATTGCGGTGGCCACTAAGCCCGCGTCTCAAAACAATGGCCCCGTTCTGCCCGGCTGGGCCCAACTGAGCGGCCAGCAGCGCGAGCTTCATATCCGCGCTCAACGTTTCTCGCGAGTCGCAGTTGCGGAAATGCAGCTTTCGCGGCCGGAAGCCTGTCGCGCAGGCCGCGAGCAGGCCAATCTGTATGTGTTTCTAAACAAGGAAATCGATAAAGCGCGAGAAGCCTATCGCAAGCAGTTCATGACTACTCCGTCCATGGTGGACTATCTTCATCTAGAACTCGTCCGCACCGCCGCCGAGGGCGACGAGCGGAAACTGGGAGCGGATTATCCAGGGCGGTTGTTGTAGTCGCCGGCGCGGCGTCCTGGCCCGCCGAAGACTCTTCCTATTCTTTTGCGCCCTGATCGCAGTATCTTCGCTGCCGTTCGGTTTGGCGTCCGTCACCAGTTCCAGCACCGCCGGCCATACCAACAAAAAGAAGAAGCCGCGGCCCGCGCCAAAGCCTCCAGCGCCCAAAGCCGTCGGCGCTGCCGCTCTAATCGCCGTCGCTCAGCACCAGCTCGAAATTGGCAACCCGCAGGCTGCCGCCGATTACGCGCTCTCCGCCTCCACCCGCGTACCCGTTCTAAATGACTACGCGCAATACATTCGCGCCCAGGCTGAATACCAGCTTAGGAATTATCCCGAAGTCGCCAAATCGGTTACCCGCGTTTTCAATCAGTCGCCTCTCTCGCCGTTCGTCGGATCCGCGGCCGCCCTTGCCGTGCGCGCCGATCTCGATAGCGGCAGTCCGAAACAAGCGCTCGATCTGATCAAAAAATATTACGACCGGGTTCCACAACCGCAGGCCGAGTTGCTTCTCGCGAGATGCTTCGACGCCACCGGCGACCTGCCGCAATCCGCCGAATATTACCAGCGCGTCTATTACGATTACCCTGCCGCTACTAAAGAAGCCACCGATGCCGCTAATGCCCTCGTGGATTTGAAGCAGCGCCTCGGCGATGCCTATCCGCCTCCCATGCCGGCGGCCATGATAGGCCGGGCGCAGAAGCTGTTCGAAGTCAAGAATTTCGCTGCCGCGCGCATTGAGCTCGCTGCGGCCATCCCACAGCTCGGAGGCGCTGAACGCGATTTGGCCCGAGTCCGTTTGGGAGAGGCCGACTTTCTCAGCAACAACACCCAAGCCGCATTCGAGTATCTGCTGGCCCTGAAAGTGGACGATCCCGAAGTGGACGCAGAACGCTTGAGCTATGTCATCCGATGCGCCCGCAAGCTTGATCGTCACGCCGATGTAAAGCCTTTCTTAACGCGGCTCGAGCAGCAGCACTCCACTTCCCTTTGGCGCCTGGATGCTTTGATCCTGGTCGCCGATGAGGCCCGCACCGAGAATGAGACCAGCACTTATCTGCCGCTCTATCGCGCTTGCGCCACCACCTTCCCGAAAGATCCCCGATCCGCCTGGTGCCACTGGCGAGTCGCCTTCGAGAGCTACCGGAAAGACCAGGACGACGACTACGATCTGCTTCGAAGCCACGTACAGCGGTATCCCGATTCGCCCGACGTAAACGATGCTCTCTACTTCTTGGGCCGCCTGCTCGAGCGCAAGAACGATGAGGCGTCCGCCCGCGCCTGTTACCAGGAGTTGGCCGCCCGTTTTCCCAATACCTACTACGCCATCGTGGCCCGTGAGCGCCTGGCGCAGCCCAGCGTGGGAGCGGCAACGCCCAGCCCGCGGATGCTCGAGTTTCTTCACTCGGTTCCCTGGCCTCCGAGCGAGCAATTCCCGAGCTTCACTCCTGGGCCCACCGCGCAAAGCCGCATCACTCGCGCCCAACTGCTGCAGCTCGCCGGCCTAAACCAATTCGCCGAAAACGAGTTGAAGTTCGGCGCCCGCAACGACGGCGAGCAGGAGAATGTCTTCGCTTACGAACTCGCGAAATTTGCCGCCGCTCGCAATGCGCCTGACCAGGCAATGCACTACATCAAAGCCTACGCTCCCGGCTATCTGTACATGCCGCTCGATGAAGCTCCGGTCCCGTTCTGGCAACTGGCATTTCCCATTCCTTACCGGAATTCGATCACTCTGCACAGCCGTGAGCAGAGTCTCGATCCTTTTCTGGTCGCCGCGCTCATCCGCCAGGAATCGGAATTTAGCGCGAAAGTGGTCTCTCCCGCCAATGCCTATGGGCTCATGCAGTTACTTCCCTCCACCGGCAAGCAACTCGCGCGCCATTTCGGCATTCGCCGCTTCAATACCGCTCAACTGCTCATGGCCGACCGTAACATTCAGCTCGGCACTTACTATTTCCGCAATTTACTGAATTCCTATGGCGGCCAGAAGGAGATCGCATTAGCTTCCTACGATGCCGGTCCTGGCCGCGCGAATCTATGGCGAACCTGGGGGCCGTTCCGCGAACCTGCCGAATTCATCGAGACTATTCCCTTCCACGAGACTCGCGGCTACGTTCAGATCGTTCTCAGAAATGCGGATGTCTATCGCCGCCTTTACGCCGGAACCGTTCCCGACGTGCCGGTTTATCACTCCAAGCCCGCTCCAAAAACTAAGCCGAAGAAGAGAAAAAGCCGGCGACCTATTTCCAAATCCTGATATACAATGAGCAGCCATGCCCAAGTTCCTCGCCGTTGCGGTGCTCATTTGCTCTGCCTGCTTCGCACAAACCGCGCAAACGTATGCCGAAAGGCTCGGCTGGAATAAGACCGACCGCGTACTCATCCTGCACATGGATGACGCCGGTATGTCCTATGACTCCGACGCTGGTATCGAGCAAGTACTCGAAAAGGGAGCGGCGCGTTCGCTCAGCGTGATGATGCCGACTCCCTGGGTGCCGCACATGGTCCACTACATCAAGGCGCATCCGGGAACTGACGCCGGTCTTCACCTGACGCTCAATTCCGAATGGCGTCAGTACCGTTGGGGACCGCTCGCGGGTGCCTCCGCGGTTCCCGGGCTCGTCGATCCGGAAGGCGCGCTTTGGGATTCAGTCGCCGGCGTAGTCGCGCACGCAAGCGCCGCCGAGGTCGATCGCGAGATTCGCGCCCAGCTTGATCGAGCCGTGCGAATGGGCTTTCATCCCACTCATCTCGATTCCCACATGGGCGCTGTCTTCGCCACGCCTGGTTTCCTCGAAAAATACATCCAGCTCGGCATTGAAAAGCAAATTCCGGTCATGCTCCCCGGCGGCCACGATACCTATATCCGACAGGATCGACGGGAAGCTCTGATTGCCCAGCTCAAACAAGAAGGCAAATATCGTCCGGGAATGACTCTTCCGCCGGATACGGCGTTAGATCGGGCGCGCGCCATCGGCGAAAAGCTCTGGCAAGCAGGTCTTCCGGTTTTGGACGATCTTCACAATACCAGCTACGATTGGAAAATTCCATCCGCGGATCTCCACGATGACGCGGCTCTACGCCGCTGGCGCACCCGGCGTTACATTGAGACACTGCGGGAGCTGAAGCCCGGCTTGACGATGGTCATCATGCATTGTACGGCTCCCACTCCGGTCTTCGCCGAGATTACCGATTCCGGACCGCTCCGTAAGGCGGATCTACTAGCCATGCTCGATCCCGAATTTCAAGCGTTCTTGAAAAACGAAGGATTTATCGTAACCACCTGGCGGGAAGCCCTCGAACGGCGGAAGCACGCTCGATAGGATCTGATCGAAAGCGCTTATGACCAACATTGGATTTTTCGAGGCCACCTTCCGGGACATGCGCTATGCCGGCTTGATTCCGGCGCGGCGCGCCGCATGGATTGACCCGATGACTGCTTTGCGTGTCGCATAAGCCGCCAGCCAAGAAAGAAGCTGCGGAGGATCGTCTCTACCTTGCCTCCGTTTTGATAATGCCTGCGATTCGTTCCGCAATCGCGCCGATCGTTCGCGAGGGATTCACTCCTAGCGCCTCTGGAACAATCGATCCATCCGCCACGTAGAGATTCTTGTAATTGAAAATTTCGCCCGCATGATTGACTACGCCGTTCATGAGCGTCGTCCCCATGCCGCAGCCGCCCAGAGGATGCGGAGTAACCAGGTTGTGCAGCAGGGACCAGGTCGGTGGCACTACCGGACTGCCCCCAGTCGCAGCCGAGAGCTTTAGGTGCATCGCCACAATCGCGTCAATCGTCTGCTTCGATTTGCCGATATCCCATGCCAGGTTGAGACACGGCTCGCCCGTTAAGAGCGAGTGGTGTAGTGACAGCGTGCCATTCGCCGCATCCACGCCTTGCGCAAACCATGGCATCACATTGCGGAACGGCTCCGGGTCGTCACTGCGTAGCATGTGGCGGAACGCATCGAGGATCAGCTTTGCTTCTTCATTTTTCGCTTGCCCGGAATCCAGCCGGTTCAGGTAGTCTGCCAGTAAATCCGGAAATCCGCCGTCTTGAATCCAGAAGCTTTGGCCGCCTTGGCTGCGATCGAGAAAATCGATCGCGCATGTGATCGTGGGCCCATGCGAAGGCGACACGTCGCGCGTGCCATAAAAAGCGGGCGTCAGAAAATCGCCGTTAGAGCTCCAGTTTGTCCCAAGAAAAGGGCTTATATTCGGCAGCGAGCCGTGCAGCTCGCGGCAGCGCAGAAGCAGTTCCGTGGATCCCAACGAACCCGCCGCTACAATTACGATCCGCGCCGTTTGGCTCCCCGCAACCACCGTCCCGTTCCCCAACTGGTTGAAGAAAACGGTATAGCCGCCGGCCGACGGCTGAATGTTGGTCGCCAGATGCAGCTCGCGAATCTCCGCGCCGTGCCGTTCGGCCCATGGCAAATAATTGCGGTCCAGCGTGTTCTTGGCATCCACATCGCAGCCGATATCGCAGTTGCCGAGATGAACGCACGTGCCTTGCTCTACGCCTTGCGCGTTGGTGAATCTCTTGCTATTCAAAATATTGAACGGATCCGGTTGGTCGTACGTCCATGCGGGATCGAATGAAACCGCCAGCTCCAACTGCTTGAAGCGATCTCCGAACCCGGCGTTCTGCGCCGATTCCTGCATCAGCTTCATGCGATTCGTCCATTGATTCACCGGCACTTTCTGCACGCCCATGAACTGCGCGACCGTGTCGTAGTGAGGCTTCAGTCCCTCGTAAGTAATCTCGGCGGGCCAGCCATTCTGAAATGCCGACGGCGGAGCTTCGCAAGAAATATTCGCGTAAATCAACGAACCGCCGCCTACCGCTGCTCCGGTGGCTACCGACATGTGCGGAAAAACGTGCATATCGAGCCAGCCGTGCTCTTTCTCAGGGCACTTGTCATTCCACAGCCACATGTCGCCGGCATTGCGCGGATAATTGCTCTTGTCCCAGCGTCGGCCTCTTTCCAGAATGAGTACCCGGTATCCGGCTTCCGCGAGGCGGCAGCCCGTAATCGCGCCTCCGAATCCGCTTCCGATCACGATAACGTCAAAGTCCATATTTCCTCAAGCGCCCCTTCTTACAAATTTTCTGTGAACATCGGCTTGTCCTCGTCACAGTCCTGGTAATACGAAATCGCCGCCTTTGGCCCGTCAAGTTCCATCAACACATATCCGTGATTGAAGAACGGCGTTCCGCCCAGGCGAACATTTTCAATCGGCACGTATGCGAATTTCGGAGTCTTCGGAATTTCGTCCGACGCAATCGGGAAGGCGCCGTGTCCGATGCATCGGGCCAGAACACCCATGAACTTCTTGTAAATGACCTGGTTGTGCTCGTGTCCCCAAAACCAAATATCGATTTGTGGCAGTACCGGCGATAACTGCGCAGCCAGTGTTCCATTGGCGACCTGTCCGCAAATATCTTCAAACGCCGAGAACAATTGGTGGTGAGAAAGCAGCACGTTCCGCCTGGGCGGCCCGTTCTGAAGCTTGTCCTTCAGCCACTCCACTTCGGTCGCTTCCAGAAAAGTTGCCGAGGTCCCGTCGGGCTTTGAGTCGTGTAATCCCGTATCAAGCGCCAGAAATTGCCAATCGTCATTCCGCAGGCAAAAGTAACTTGCCGGCTGCCCTAGTTTGTCAATCAGGCTGTAATACGGCGCGCCGCCGCAAAACATGTCGTGATTTCCTGCCAGACTAAATGTCGGGATCTTCGTCGAGGGCAGCTTTAGCGTATCGCTCCAAATGTTGTAAAAGTAATTTTCGACTTCGAAATCCGTGCCGGAGTAGTAAATGTCGCCGAGGTGAATCACCACGTCCGGATTCTTTCTTGCAATTTGCGCCAATAAATTCTTGGCTTCGGGCTGGCCGGTTGCCCAATCGCCTACAATGGCGACCTTCGCGTCGGTCGGCAATTTACCATCAATCGTGTAATCGCTCAGCTTCTTCCAACGGCGGTAGGGAATTGTTCCTCGGGAAGCGATGAACTCGGCGTATTTCAACGCTGCTTCAGACCAATGCGGATCGCACACGCTGTCTTTCTTACAAAGCAGGTCGTCGTAATAAGCCGCGAGATCTTTGCGGTCGTGCAGTTTCGCCAAAGCCAGATTCCGCGCTAAAGACGCGCAATAGACCGCCGGATTTGAATCGCAGAGCGCTGGTTCGGCGGCTGCCGTGCTGCCCAATCCCTTTCCAATCGACGCCTCCAGCGCATCCATCGTGGCGTGGATCTGGCCGGCCGCCTCCGCGATTTGCGTTACGCAGGCTGCGGCTTCGACGCTCGGATGGCTTGGATCGGGCCGGGTAATCTTGGCCACAACGCCATTAGCCGCCTGTTCAGCCGCGGTTTTGAGCGCGAGAATCTCATCCACCGCCGAGTGAAACAGCGACAAATCGGCAAATCGAGATTGCTCCATCTTAGCTAGTAGTGACATCGCTTAACGTCTCATTCCTACAGAGTCTTCATAAACTCGATCAAGTCATGTTTCTGGCTATCGCTCAAACTGACTCCGTACAGATGGCCTTGGTTGCCGTTTCCCGGAATATTTGTGTCCACCGGAAAGCCTACTTTCGCCGCGTCCGGCCCTTGGGAAATGAAACCTACCTGGTCCGGATCGTAGACGTCATAGCCTCGGTAGAAAACCACTGGCCGGTCCTTCGGGGGCGTAAGCAGCGCATGCAAATTGGGAACCGATCCGTTATGCAGGTAGGGAGCGCGCGCCCAGATACCATCCAGCGGAACGTTCGCGTATCCGTTAGTTTTGCGGTAGGCGTCGAACACGAACGGCGGTGAGTTGATCGAATGGAATTTGTCGACCAGCGCGGCCGTAAAAGAATCGAGCCGGTGACGATCCGTTCCAATCACCGCTATGTCCGTCACCTGCCCCGTCTTGCCGCCGCCGAACGCATGACACTCCGCGCAATTTTGATCGAACATGGAATGCCCGCGCCCCGCCGCGGCTTGGTCAATCGGGAACGGATACGCCGCGGGCTGGAGTGTCAGCAGAAAATCGGTGACACGCTGGAAGCTCGCCTGAATCACAGATTTCGAAGTCGCCCCAATCGCCATCGCCGCCGCATAGTTTCTCTCCCGGATGTTGTTGTTGTTCCCGTCCCAGTGCAAATACATGCCAACGCGAGGCTTTTGGTTCCAGATCTGCGGCAGATCCACCGTCCCGATCGTGTTGTCCTCAGGCATGTGAAACACGTTGAACTTCGTCGGGTTGAAAGTGTCCGTTCTTCCCCGCCCTTGTTGCGGCCGCGAATCCTGCCACGCGTAGGCAACCTTCTGCTCCAGCAGTCCTTCCTTCGTCGCCGGAATGATGAGAAACCGGTACATCGCCGATTCGACCGGAGACAGTCGATGGATGCGGTCAATAGCCGCAATCACGTTGTCCGCCGTGAATCGCGGATCGGCGGCGCATGAGTAAAGAAATCTTTGGAAGCCTTGCAGGTCCAGCGTATGCGCGGGGCCGCCCAGCACAATTTCCGGCTTGCTGGTTGCCGTTCGCCTGAATTGCGTCGTGTGGCACAGTGCGCAATTTGCTTCCACCGCCTCGTAACCGATCTTCCGTTTGGCGAACCCAATTGGCACATCGTGGCCGTCTTCGATAATCAATCCCAGCGACGCCCATCCACCGGGCCCCGGCAGCTTTTCCGGAAACATATCCGGCAGAACTTTCCAGATCCAGTACGGAATACGGCTGTCCGAGCCCAAGCCGATTGCTCCATATTTGAAGTGCTCTTCCACGGAGGCGTATTGGATATCCGGCTCCGCGCGAATCAGGTTGTACCAGAGCACATATCCCGCAATCGCCAGCACAGCTACAACAACCGCCGCCGCGATTCGTACTGCCGGTCTCGCGAATGCACTTCGCAAAAATCCCCAAAAGCCGGCGAGCAGCCTTCCGATGTTCCCCGCGCTGATGCGGCTTTCGGCCGGAAGCGCCAGTTGTAGCAATATCGCTTCCACCACCCCAAACGCGCCATCCATAATCAGGCAGGAAATGAATCCCGGCGAAGACATGGAAAGATAAGCCCAAAACCCAGCCGCTAACCACCGCGAGAGGACGATGAGCCACGAATAACTCGGATACCGCAAAGGAGCGACCGCGGCTGGTATATAGAGGATGCTCAGCGCCAGCACCATCATGGCGTGCGCCAGATTCCAAACGGTCGATGTGCCGATCGGCACGCCCAGCGAAACGTTCACCAGGTTCGGATTGAATATTTCTGTCGCGACGAAAAGCAGGTTGAATAAAATGCCCAACCATGCCACTCCGCTGAACCAGCGGGCGTAAGCGTTCGGATATGCGTTCGCTGCCGTTGTCATCTGGCTCTCCAAGTCATCCTCCCGCGGCCGCCGTTTGAGTAGCCGTCTCTTCCAGGTGACTCAGTATGAATGGGTAAACATCCCGAACGGCATTCTTTCCGTAAATGCAATCGATATGGCCGTAATCCGGAATGACGTGGCGTGTATACAAGCCGTCTCCATTGCTTTCGCGCAGCAGGTTGTAAGTGATCTCGGTGCTTTCCGGCAGGAAACAGGCGTTCAATCCGCCGTGAATGAACGCAATCGGAATCGCCAGGCGTTTCAAATGAGGCAGGTACGCTTCAGAGCCGTCCGCCGCCACAATGTGCCCCTTGCGCGTCATCAGCGCGATCTGCTCGAAAGCGCGGATGTTGGCAACGCCGAACATCTCGTGCAGCGCTTCGTGCGTCGCCTCGTTTAACTGTGCGTGCTCATAGAGCGGCGCGTACATAAACGTGATCCGGTGGCATACCGGGCTGTTGCAGAGATTGTCGAGCGGAATCGGGTACAGATCCAGTGCCTTGTCATAAAGCTTGTTCCACCAGTCCGCGCGCGTATCCACATCGGCCGTCAAGGACCGGATCCCGAGCCGGTTCAGAAACTCCGGCAAATGCAAACCTGTCCGGATCTTGTTCAGCGTAGGCGCCACAATATGCGTCGCGATCTGCGAGCACACCGCCGATCTCACGCCCTCCAGACCCGCCAGCATCGCCATAAAGAATGTGGTAGATCCCCAGCAATGCACCACCATCTGGACATCCCTTGCGCCCGTGATTTCTCGCACTTTATCGACAGCCGCGGGATAGTCCTTCGTCGCCACATCGTCGCCGCTCGATTGTTCGGCCGACGCGGGAAGCGCAATGCTGTCCCGATAGTCCAATAGCCACACATCATAGCCGCTCGCGAATAGATATTCGAGCAGATTCGTCTCAATCGTGTCGATTGAAAAAATCAAGCTCGAAACGCCCAGACCGTGGGATAAAATCACTGGTCCCTTTGTCCCGCCCCGATACCGGGTGAGGCGCAGCGGTACGCCGTCTTTCGCGGGAAACGTATACACTCCCGGAGCGTCCACGCGCAACTGACGCTTTTCCCTTGCGGGCGCGGCGGGATCGAACTCCGTTGGCCTGGCGAAAATGCCGCCGTAGGTTTCAAACAGAACGCCCGCGAAGAATTGGCCGAACCGCGCCGTCTGCCGCAAACGGTCTTCCGCTCCGGAGGCGTTCGTCACTTCCAGAGTGGTCATCTGCTTTGCAAAATCCGCTGGAAGAATATGAAGAACGCCCCGCCCCATCGTCGGCGCGGCCTCATTCGGGCCGTCGTATACGGTGATGTACAGCGTGCTGGTATCGCGCCAGATATCCCACACCGGGTTCGGGTGCACAATCTTGAAGCCGGTCATAAAATACTCGCGATTGTCCGCCGTCCTCATCTTCATGCGGTAAACCATGTTCCGCGTCTCGACGTTCGCCGGATCGTTCACGAAGAGCTGAAATTCTCCATCGTTCACTGTCAGCGGCCTGTCGGATAGCACCGGCGCTGTCACGGAGCCGCTCATTCCAGCGCGGTGGTCCGAGTTCCGCAGCATGTCGTCGAGATCCTGCGAGGCAATCGTCAGCGTGAACTCAAATTTCGATCCTGTTTGACGCCCTTCCTCCGCGGCAGCCTGATAATCTCCCGTTTCACCTTTCGCGAAATATCCGCGCATGGTTTCGGTGAATCGAATCCCCGGCGTTAATGCCGCTTGTGGTGCAGTCTGCATAGTGCGCTATCCTCTCTTCTCGCGCGAAGACACTTCAACCTACCGCCCCGCAAGCGCCGCGCGAACTCGGACTAATAGTGGTCGATAATATCAGATCGTTTCACGGTTGCGCTAGATCTTCCCGCTAAAATCTGCTTATGACCACGGTTTTGGGACGCCGGTTCCAGAGTGCCCGCGTAGCTGCGTTCAAGGAATCGGTAATCCGCGAGATGACTCGCCTGGCGATCCAGCATAAAGCGGTCAATCTAGCTCAGGGATTTCCCGATTTTGCCGCGCCCGCGGAACTCAAAACGGCGGCTCAGCGGGCCATTGCGGAAGATTGGAATCAGTACTCCATCACTTGGGGCGCCAAGCCTTTCCGCGACGCAATCGCCGATTATTATCGGCGCTTTTACCAAATCGAAATCGATCCCGAGCGCGAGCTTACGGTCTGCTGCGGCGCGACTGAAAGCATGATCGCGACCCTCCTCGCTCTTCTCAATCCAGGCGATGAGGTCGTTTTGTTCGAGCCGTTTTACGAGAACTACTGGCCCGATTCGCAGCTCAGCGGAGCCGTTTGCCGCTATGTGAGGCTGCGGCCTCCGCATTGGACTTTCGATCCCAACGAGCTGCGCGCCGCTTTTACCCAACGAACCCGCGCCGTGATTCTCAACTCCCCGAATAATCCGACCGGCCGCGTATTTTCAATCGAGGAACTCCAAACACTCGCGAGACTTTGCGAAGAGTTCGATTGCCTGCTCATCACGGACGAGATCTACGAGCACATCGCCTTTGATGGCGAGCGCCACGTTCCTCCCATGACGCTCAAAGGTATGCGCGATCGTTGCATTTTGGTGAATAGCCTCAGCAAGACTTACTCCGTCACTGGATGGCGCGTCGGTTGGGTCGTCGCTCCGCCTGAGTTCACAGCTTCCATTCGCAAAGTCCATGATTTCCTGACGGTCGGCGCAGCCTCTCCGCTTCAGCAGGCCGGAATCACCGCGCTCCAATTGCCGGATGCCTACTACACGGAATTAGCCGACAATTACGAGAAGAAGCGAAACCTGCTGATCCGCATTCTCGAAACCTCCGGATTCCGATGCTATGTGCCCAAAGGCGCTTACTACGTGATGTGCGATATTTCGCGGTTCGGCTTCGAGAGCGACGTGGCCTTCTGCAAACATTTGGTCGAAGAGATCGGCGTAGCCGCGGTTCCCGGATCAAGCTTCTTCGCCGATCCCGCCGACGGATCGCAGTTAATTCGCTTCTGCTTCGCAAAAAAGCCCGAGACTCTGGAGGCCGCCGCCGAGCGCCTTCAGCGCCTTGCGCGCTGATATCCACATTTCTTGGGATCTTTCACCCGTCGGGATTCGTCAAAGTCCATATGAGCTCCACGATGTTGACCTTAGGGAGCCTTGAAGGCCTGCAAGAGGATTACCGTTCCGCATTTCATCTCTATGAGAGTACGGTCGGTCGGCTTCTGTTACTCCAGCAGCGCGAACCAAGCGATTCCCTCGATCTCCATGCCGCTGAGGCGCGGGCCCGGGAAGCTCAGGACGCGTTCCGGGATGCGCGGGATAAGCTCGCCGATCTTCTTTTGGAGCGGCGCGGCAGGAAGTTAGCGCGTCAAAAACCGATCGGCAGCGCCCTTGGTAGCGGCGTTATGTTTTGACCCGCCTTCTCGCGCGTCTAACGTTTTTAGGATCTGCTCCCAACGTACTAGCCGGAAACTCCGCAGCTTGCCCTCCGCGCTAATCGCGTAGACTCCTCGCTTGCTGAGTCTCAACTCGTTGCCGGAGGCCTCGCCATGCAGCATCGCGCTTCGATCCTAGCAAACTCGTCCCACGCATGTTCTAGGATGATCGAAGGCCCCCACAAAAAGCGTGCTTCCTTTCCGCCGTCTGCAAGTTCGATGGATACTCATCGCCTGGATCTTCATGATCAGCGCGATTGCTTATATGGACCGCGTCAATCTTTCGATTGCCGGCAGGACCATCGCCACTGAGTTCCATCTGACTTACGTTCAACTCGGCTGGATACAGAGCGCTTTCGTCCTCGGGTACGCTCTATTCCAAGCGCCGGGCGGACGGCTGGCCGAT